>Ga0272446_1002014_pt1 | contig 28543 bp, 27 predicted proteins | sample YNPCB0061_FD_194587 | JGI IMG/M metagenome (GOLD analysis project Ga0272446, IMG submission 194587) | Hot spring microbial mat communities from Yellowstone National Park, WY, United States - YNP-CB-006-1 | ecosystem: Environmental > Aquatic > Thermal springs > Hot (42-90C) > Sediment | place...
GGCGACGTCAGCGCGTCGTCGGTGCACCTTGCGGAGCTGGCGGCGAATTCGGACCGGCATTCGAACGAGCTGACCGATGTGCTCGAGATGATGGTGGAGACGGCGCGGGAGAACGCGGCCTCGGCGCGGGAGGCGCGGAATGAGGCCGAGGCGATCGGGGCCAGGGTGACGGAGATGGCCGCGCGGGCCTCCCGGGTGGCGAGCGAAGCGGCGCACAGCCAGGAGGTGGCGACAGAGGGGTACGAGGCGGTCCAGCGGGCGATCCGGGCGATCGACGGGCTGGCGGCGTCGGTGGAGGCGACCGCGCGGACGGTCGATGAGCTCGGGACCTTCGGGGAGCAGATCGGCGACATTGTGCGGACAATCGACGAGATTGCCGGGCAGACGAACCTGCTGGCGCTGAACGCCGCGATCGAGGCGGCGCGGGCCGGCGAGCAGGGACGCGGGTTCGCCGTGGTGGCCGACAGCGTCCGGGCGCTGGCGGAGCGCTCGTCGGCGGCAACGAAGGAGATCGCCGCGCTGGTGGCGCGGGTGCAGGAAGGGACGCAGCTGGCAGTGGCGGCGATGAACGAGGGCGTCGCGCAGGCCGAGGAGGGCCGGACGGTCTCGGCGCGGGCAGGGGAATCGCTGCGGGCGATCATCGATGCGGTGCGGAACTCGACGGAGCACATCCAGGCGATCGCCGTCGAGGTCGGCGACCTGCGGAACGGCGCGGAGCGAATTGTGGCGGCAGTGACGTCGATCGCGGAGGCGGCCGACCAGAACGCAGGGCGGGCAGCGGAGACGGCGCGGTCGGCGGCGGCGCTGCGGAGCGCCGTGCTGCAGGTTGCGGCCACGAGCGAGGAGAACTCGGCGGCGGCCGAAGAGGTGGCGGCTTCGACCGAGGAGCTGACGGCGCACGCGGACCGGCTGAACCAGACGGCGGTGCAGATGCAGGCGCTGGCGAGCGAGCTCCGGGCATCGTCGGAGCGGTTCGCGTGGGAGCGCCGGAAGGTCAACATGCCGGTGCCGGTGGACCGGCGGAAGCGGCCGGCGGCCTGACCGCCGGCGCTACAGGGGGAGGCGCAACGGGTCGCGGACGCCCGCCGGGAGACCGGCGGGCGCGTTTCCTTTGTCGCAACCGGCGCCGGACCTGACAGGCCGAGGCCGGTGCGGTACGGTACCGGGTATGGGGCGCAGACGGAGCCGGAAGGCGGAGCGGCGCCAGCAGCGCCGGGAGTGGACCGGGGCGTGGCGGGAGGACCCCGGGCCGCTGGCGGCATGGGAGGAGCTCGAGGAGCGGCGGGACGTGGGGACAGCCTGGCGGGTGCCGTTCGCGAGCAGCGATGACGCGCTGTGGGAGGCGTTCGCGGCGCGGGCGTCGGAGCCGGCCCGGCCGGAAGCGGCGGCGGCGCGCACCTGCGGCGGGTGCAGGGAGTTCGTGGAGGACGGCGACCTCGGCCGGGGGACCTGCCTGCACCCGGGGAGCGGGGTGCTGCACCCGTGGACGGACACGGCGGCGTGCGAGTTCTGGAGCCGCGGGCGCCGGGATGGGGTGTGGCGCCCGTAGGCGGGGCGGCTGACCTGCTACAAGATCTTGTAGGGACCTGTTGACAGGCTACCAGATATTGGGGCAGTATTTGCGGGCGCCGGCACGGAACTGCGCAGGCGCCTATACCGTTCAGGAGTTGTTGCCGCGGTGCGCTGCCCCTACTGCCACTACCGGGATTCGCGGGTAACGGACAGCCGTTCGACCGACGACGGGATCCGCCGGCGCCGGCAGTGCATCCGCTGCGGCGAGCGGTTCACGACGGTGGAGGTTGTGCAGGTTTCGACGGTGCAGATCGTGAAGCGGGACGGGCGCCGGGAGGAGTTCTCACGCGAGAAGCTGCTCCGGGGTCTGCGGGCCGCGTGCGCGAAGCGGTCGATCTCCGTGGCGCAGCTGGAAGCGATCGTCGCCGAGATTGAAGCGAAGGTGCAGGCGGACGGCCGCGCCGAGGTGCCATCGCAGGTGGTGGGAGAACTTGCGATGGACGCGCTGCGGAAGCTGGACCACATCGCCTACATCCGCTTCGCTTCGGTGTACCGGTCATTTGCCGACATCGAGTCGCTGAAGGAGGCGGTGGAGCAGCTGGAGCAGGGCCGGGTCCCGACCTTCGAGGAGCGGACGCTGCAGCTGTCGCTCCCGGAGCCCGAGCCGACCGACCTGCGGGCCGTCCGGCTCGGGCGGGACGAGGCCGCATCCCTGGCGGAAACGGCACGGTAGCGCCGTGAAGATCTGGGAGGTGCACGCCAGCCTGGGCCATGGCCCCATTCGGACGACGCCGGACGGCGACGCGGATGTGGGCGGGCTGCTGCTCTCGGAGAAGGCGTACCTGCTGGTGATGCGGGCGCTCCGCCCGCAGGAGCTGACGGCGCTCGTGGCTGCCGAGGGGCCGGCCGGCGCCGCGGAACGGCTGCTTGTGCAGTTCGCCGGGTTCGATGCCGACGGCACCGGGCGGACGCTGACGCTGGGGCGGACGCGCCTCGGCGAGCCGATTTTGCGGCGGAACGACGAGGTGCCGCTGGCCGAAGCCGGCCGGTGGAGCCCCTAGGCAAGCGGAACATTTGTTCGTACACTACGGTCCCACCCCGCGGACCGCCAAATACAGGGAGGAACACCATGGTCACCACCACGCACGACATTCCCGGGCTCGGGGGCGACTTTCAGCCGGCGGAGCTTTCACACAATGCGAAGGTGGTGATCGAACGCCGCATCGCCAAGCGGAACGAGCAGGGCGATGCGGTTGAGACGCCGGATGAGGTGTTCCGGCGGGTTGCCCGGAACCTGGCCGAAGCGGAACTGCGGTTCGGTGGAACGGAGCAGGACCGGGCCGCGGCGGAGGAGTCGTTCTACCGGCTGATGGCGTCGCTCGATTTCCTGCCGAACTCGCCGACGCTGGTGAATGCCGGGCGGGAGCTGCAGCAGCTCTCGGCGTGCTTCGTGCTGCCGGTGCCGGACTCGATCGAGGGCATCTTCGAGGCGATTAAGCAGACGGCGATCATCCACAAGTCGGGCGGCGGGACCGGGTTCTCGTTCTCCCGCCTGCGGCCGGCCAACGCCAAGGTGAAGTCGACGATGGGCGTGGCGAGCGGGCCGGTGTCGTTCATGAAAGTCTTCGATGCGGCAACAGAGGCGATAAAGCAGGGCGGGACGCGCCGGGGCGCGAACATGGGCATTTTGCGGGTCGACCACCCGGATATCGATGAGTTCATCGAGATGAAGGCGGACATGACCACGCTGACGAACTTCAACATCAGCGTGGCCGTGACCGAGGCGTTCATGAAGGCGCTGGAGGCGGGGACGACCTACGACATCATCGACCCGCAAACCGGCCAGCCGGTTGCGAAGCGGGACGCCCGCGAGGTGTGGGAGAAGATGGTGCGGAACGCCTGGAAGAACGGCGACCCGGGGGTGATCTTCATCGACCGGATCAACGCGAGCCGGGCGAACCCGGTGCCGAAGCGCGGTCCGGTCGAGTCGACGAACCCGTGCGGCGAGCAGCCGCTCTATCCGCACGACTCGTGCAACCTCGGCTCGATCAACCTGAAGCACTTCACAAAGGGGGAGCCCGGGGCGAAGACGGTTGATTTCGAGCGGCTGCGGACGACGGTCTGGCGGGCGGTGCACCTGCTCGACAACGTGATCGAGATGAACCAGTACCCGATTCCCGAGATTGCGGAGGTTTCGCACGCGATTCGGCGGATCGGGCTCGGGGTGATGGGCTGGGCCGACATGCTCATCGACCTGCGCATCCCGTACAACTCGGAGGAGGCGCTGCGGCTGGCGCGCGAGGTGATGTCCTTCATCCAGAAGGAGGCGGACGCGGCGAGCGAGCAGCTGGCGCGGGTGCGGGGAAACTTCCCGGACTGGGCCGATTCGATCTACGGGCCGAAGGGGCCCGAAGGGCCGCGGCCGATGCGGAACGCAACGCGGACGACCATTGCGCCGACGGGCACGCTGAGCATCATTGCGAACTGCTCGGGCGGGATTGAGCCGGTCTTCGCGCTGGCCTTCATCCGCTCGCACTACCTGGACAAGAACGACCCGACGAAGCGGACCGAACTGACCGAGGTGAACGAGCAGTTCGAGGCAGTGGCGAAAGCAGAGGGGTTCTACAGCGAGGAGCTGATGCGGTTCCTCGCCGAGGGCGGGCACCTGTCCGAGCGGCCGGAGGTGCCGAAGTGGGTGAAGGACGTGTTCGTGACCGCGCACGAGATTTCGCCGGAGTGGCACGTGCGGATGCAGGCGGCCTTCCAGGAGTTCACCGACAATGCGGTCTCGAAGACGATCAACTTCCCGAACTCGGCGACGGTCGATGACGTGCGGATTTCGTACGAGCTGGCGTACCGGACGGGGTGCAAGGGGATCACCATCTACCGGGACGGCTCGCGCGAGTTCCAGGTGCTGAAGCACGCGGAGAAGTCGGACGCCGAGAAGGCGGTCGAGGCGGCGCAGGCGATTGTGGCGCAGGCCGCGGGGCCGGTGCGGCGGCGGCTGCCGGACGAGCGGCAGGCGATTACGCACAAGTTCCGGGTCGGCGAGCAGGAAGGGTACATGACGGTCGGCCTGTTCGAGGACGGGACGCCGGGCGAGGTGTTCATCAATGTCTCGAAGCAGGGCTCGACGGTCTCGGGGCTGATGGACACGGTCGCGATGCTGACGAGCTACGCGCTGCAGTATGGCGTGCCGCTCTCGGAGCTGGCCTCGAAGCTGAAGAACACGCGGTTCGAGCCGAGCGGCCCGACCAGCAACAAGGAGATCCCGATCGCGACAAGCATCGTGGACTACGTGTTCCGGTGGCTGGAGCTGAAGTTCGGCGGTTCGAAGGCGGCGGCCCAGCCGGCGCTCATCCCGCCGGACCTGGTGGTCGAGAGCACGGGCGCGAACGTGGCCGCGAAGCTGCACAGCGACGCGGTGGCCAGCGGGGTCGGGTGCCCGGAGTGCGGCGCGGTGCTGTACTACGCGGAGGGCTGCCTCGTCTGCCACAACTGCTTCTACAACAAGTGCGGCTGAGCTGAGCCGCGAGCGCACGCACACTCCGGAGGTGCAGGCCGTGCGGCCTGCACCTCCGCGCGTTCGACAGGGGCCGCCGGCGCGGCCACAATCGGATGCATGGGGTTCTACTACGGGCCGAGCCAGCCGCAGGACGAGCCGCCGCCCGGCTCCTGGCGTGAGACGCTGCTGATCATCTGGGTGGTGTTCAAGGCGCTGGCGCTGCCGCTCGGGCTGCTGTTCGGGGCAGTTCTCGGGTTCGTGCTCATCCTGTGGGCGTTCCTGACCTCGCCCTGGCTGGGGCTCGCGCTCCTCGGGCTTGCGGTCACAGCGGTAGTGGCGCGGGGAATTTGGGAGGCCCGCCACCCGCCGGACCTGCCATGACCGCGGCGGCAGGCAGCATCGCGGAGCGGGCGGCGGCCGTGCGCGAACGGATCGCGCGGGCCTGCGCCCGTGCCGGACGGGACCCGGCATCGGTGCGGCTGATCGCGGTGAGCAAGACCTTCGGGCCGGAAGCGGTGGCGGAGGCGCTCGCGGCCGGCATCCGCGAGTTCGGCGAGAACCGGGTGCAGGAAGCGCTGGCGAAAATCCCGGCGGTGGCAGAGCTGGCGGCGCAGCGGGGGCTCCCGGCGCCGACGTGGCACCTGGTGGGGCACCTCCAGACGAACAAGGCGCGGGCCGCTGCGGGGGCCTTTGCTATACTCCACGGCATCGATTCGACCCGGCTCCTCCAGGCGCTCGACCGTGCTGCTGCGGCCCCCACCAGGGTGCTGCTCGAGGTCAACGTGGCCGGCGAGCCGACCAAGTTCGGCTTCGCGCCGGAGGACGTGGCCGGCGCCGTGGCGCTGGCGCAGACCCTCCCGCACATCGAAGTGGCCGGATTGATGACCGTCGCGCCGCGGGCGGAGGACCCGGAGGCGGTGCGGCCGGTTTTTCGCGGCCTGGCGGAGCTCGCCCGGCAGCTCGGGCTGCCCGAACTGTCGATGGGGATGACCGAGGACTTCGAGGTCGCCATTGAGGAAGGGGCCACCATGGTGCGGATCGGGCGGGCGATATTTGGAGAACGCGCATGAAGGTCGCAATCGTCGGCGGCGGCGTGATGGGCGAGGCGATCCTCGCCGGGGCGCTCGACCGGGGGGTGTTCGAGCCGCAGGATGTCACGGTTATCGAGAAGGTCGATGCCCGGCGGACGCAGCTGCGGGCAGCCTACGGCGTGGAGGCCACGGCCGAGTTCGGGCCGATGGGCGATGCCGGGCTCGTGGTGCTGGCGGTGAAGCCGCAGGAGCTCGCGACGGTGAAGGGGCGGGTACGTCCGGGTGCGCTCATCCTGTCGATCATGGCCGGCGTGCGGATCGCCACGATCCAGGAGGCGTTCGACCACCAGTTCGTCGTACGCGCGATGCCGAACACGCCAGCGGCGATCCGGGCCGGCATGACCGCGTGGACGGCGGCTCCGGGCGTGACGGTCGAGCAGCGGAGCGTGGCGCGGCGGCTGCTGGGGGCCATCGGGCGGGAGCTGTACGTCGACGACGAGCGGAAGATCGACATGGCGACGGCGGTGAGCGGCAGCGGGCCAGCCTACGTATTCCTGTTCATCGAGGCGCTCATCGAAGGGGCCGTGAACGTCGGGCTGCCGCGGGCGCAGGCGGAGGAGCTGGTCATCCAAACGGTGGCGGGCTCGGCGCAGTACCTGCAGGAGAGCGGCAAGAGCGCGGCCGAGCTGCGGGCGATGGTGACTTCGCCTGCGGGGACGACCGCGGCGGGGCTGCTCGAGATGGAGCGCGCGGCGCTCAGGGCGGCGATTATCGAAGGCGTGCGGGCGGCGTACGCCCGCGCCGTCGAGCTGGGCGGGCCGGCATGAACGACACTGTGGCGTCGCTGTTCACGCTGTTCCTGTGGCTGCTGATCCTTGCGGTCTTCCTGCGGTCGCTGCTGAGCTGGTTCCCCATCAGCCAGGAGAACGAGGCCGCGCGGCTGCTGTACCGGATCACCGAGCCGCTGCTGGAGCCGGTGCGCCGGGTGCTGCCGCGGACGGGGATGATCGATTTCTCGGGGATGGTGGTGATCATCCTGCTCTACGTGATGATTGAAGTCGTGCGGCGGGCGGCAGGGCAGTAGGGCGCTCATGACCGGGGCCGAACCTGCCGATCTGGTAAGCTGGAGGGAGCGACGCCGGGAGGACGAGCCATCAATCCGTACGTTGCCCAGCTAACGTTCACGTTTTTGAACATCCTGACCTGGGCGGTCATCGCCAGGTCGCTGCTGAGCTGGCTGCCGATCGACCAGGCGAGCCCGCTCTACCAGCTGCTCTTCCGGGTGACCGAGCCGATCATCGACCCGTTCCGGCGGGTGATGCCGCGGGCGGGGATGATCGACCTTTCGCCGATGATGGCGATCCTGGCGCTGCTGGTGATGCAGCAACTGGTGGCGATGCTGGTCGTGCCGGCGTAAGCGCGCGGGCGATGCGGGCTGCGGTCAGCACTCGATCGAGCATGGCGGCGGTGTGACACTGGAATCTGTGAACAGCGCGGTCACGGCGCAGGGCATCCGGCGGCGCTACGGTGAGCGGACCGCGCTGGACGGTTTTTCGCTCGAGGTCCCCGAGGGGAGCGTGTTCGGGGTGCTCGGCCCGAATGGAAGCGGCAAGAGCACCTTTCTGGCGCTGGTTGCCGGCGCTGAACGGCCGCCCGAGGGCTCGCTGACAATCCTCGGGGGACCGCCGACGCGCAGCGTGCGCGCCCGCATCGGAACCGTGTTCCAGGAGAACGCATCGGACCCGCTGATGACGCCGCTGGAGTATCTGCTCTTCGCCGGGCGGCTGTTCGGGGTGACCGGCCAGGCGGCGCGGGAGAGGTCGGCGGAGCTGCTGGAGCGATTTGGGCTTGCAGCGCGGGCGAAGGACCCGATTTCGACCCTCTCGGGCGGAATGCGGCGGCGCCTGGAGGTCGCGCGGGCGCTGCTCCACCGGCCTGCGCTGCTGCTGCTGGATGAGCCGACCACCGGGGTAGACCCGGAGGAGCGGAAACTGCTCTGGGAGACGGTGCTGGTAGAGCGGAGCGGGGCGACGGTGCTGCTGGCGACGAACGACCTCCACGAGGCCGACGCCGTCTGCGACCTGGTGGCGTTCGTCCAGGCGGGGCGGGTGGTGGTGACGGGCTCGCCGGCTGAACTGAAGCGGAACCTGCGGAAGCAGACGGTGCGGGTCGAGCTCCACAGCGCGAGCAGCGAGGTTGAGGCGCAGATTGCGGAGCTGGCCGGGGCCGACAACGTGACCGCGGCGAACGGCGAGCTGCTGATCACGACCGACGACGCGGCAGCGCTGGCCGCGCGCCTGTTCGAAGCGGCAGGGTCGGTGATCCGCGGGCTGCGCATTGACGAAGCCTCGCTCGAAGACGCGTATTTCCAGTTCGTGCAGCGACGCAAGGAGGCGGTGCGATGAGTCAGACAGCGTCAGCCGCGGCAGGAGCGGCGGTGCGCCCGGCGGCGCCGGGCGGGGGTGCGATGAACGGCGCCCGGGTGGCGGCAACGATTGCGCTCCGGGACCTGCGGGCGGTGGCGCGGGCGCGGTCGCAGCTGTACTCCTCGGTGCTGACGCCGCTGATGCTGCTGGTGTTCCTCGGCAACGGGGTATCGCAGGGGCTGGAGCCGTCGCGCCTGCCGGCGGGCAATTTCACCGCCTACCTGGTAGCCGGGACGGTGGTGATGACGTCGGTGTTCTCGTCGACGTTTTCGTCGGCCTCGTACTACCGGGACCGTGACAGCGGGTTTCTGCGGCTGCTGCTCTCGAGCCCGCACGACCCGCGGACGGTACTGCTCGGGAAATCGCTGGCGGCGCTGCTGATCGGTGCGGCCCAGGCGTTCCTGGTGCTGGCCGTCGCGGCGCCGTTCGTCAATTTCGGCTGGCAGCACGGGATGGCCGCAGGATTTGGGCTGGCACTGCTGACGGTGGTGCTGCTGAACCTGATGCTGACCGGGCTGGCGCAGGCGCTGGCGACCCGGGTGCAGTCGATGCAGGGGTTTCACCTGATCATGAACCTGGCGCTCTTTCCGCTGCTGTTTTTCTCGGGGGCGTTCTTCCCGGTCGATGGGCTGCCGGCCTGGATGAAGGTGCTGGCCTACGTGAACCCGCTGACGTACGCGGTTGACGCGCTGCAACTGGCCACGTACGCGACCGGGAGCGGGGGGTTCATCGGGTACGGCGTGGATTTTGCGGTGCTGGCCGTGCTTGGTGCGGCGGTGTACGCGCTGGGCTTCAGCCGGCTGCCGAAACTGACCTGGTCGGGGCAATAGCGCGGCGAACGGCAGGGCCGGCCAGCGGTGCAGAACGCGAAACGGGGCGGCGCCGGCAATGGCGCCGCCCCGCAGTTCCTGCGGCCGGACAGTCAGGACGCGAGTGCCGCGCGGGCCTTCTCGGCGAGCTGGGAGAAGGCGTCGGGCCGGGTGACCGCGAGGTCGGCGAGGACCTTGCGGTCGAGCTCGATGCCGGCCTTCTTGAGGCCGCTGATGAAGCGGCTGTAGCTGAGGCCGTTGAGACGGGCTGCTGCGTTGATGCGGACGATCCAGAGTTCGCGGAAGTCGCCCTTGCGGTCGCGCCGGTTTTCGTAGCTGTAGCGCAGCGCGTGGAGCATGCTCTCGTTGGCGCGGCGGAAGAGCCGGTGGCGCTGGCCGGCGTGGCCCTTCGTGAGGGCGAGGACTTTCTTGTGTCGGCGGTGGGCGGTGACGCCCCGCTTGACGCGGCTCATGGGGTAACTCCTGGGTTAGGTCAGCCCTGGCCAGCGAGGAGCCGGCGGACGATCTTCGTGTGTGACGGCGCGACCTCGACCGTGCGGCTGTAGAGCGCATTGACGGCCGTCCGCTTTTTGCGGCGGAAGTTGTTGCGGCTGCCGTACATCCGCATGATCTTGCCGCCGCCGGTTACGCGGAAGCGTGCAGCGGCGCCTTTGTGCGTCTTGAGCTTGGGCATCGGTTACTCCTCTTCGGCGTCGTCGCCGTCGTCATCACTGTCTGTGTCGTCGTCGCCGACGACGGGTGCTGCTGCGGCTGCGGCAGCGACGGCCTCGTCCTCCTCCTCGGCGGCCGATGCCTCGGCCTGCTTTTGCGCGGAAGCCTTGGCCAGCGCGGCCAGCTTTTTCTTGTCGGGGGCGAGGATGACCGTCATGTGACGGCCTTCGAGCATGGCTTCCTTCTCGACGACGGCGATGTGCTCGAGGCTTTTCACCACCCGGTCGAGGAGGGCCTTGCCGATCTGGGGGTGGGTGATTTCGCGGCCGCGGAACATGACCGTGACCTTCACCTTGTCCCCTTCTTTGAGGAGCTTGGCCGCGGTCCGCGTCTTGAAGTCGATATCGTGGTCGTCGATTTTCGGCTTCATGCGGACCTCGCGCAGCTGGACGTTCGCCTGGTGCTTGCGGGCCTCGCGCTCCTTTTTCGATTGTTCGTACTTGTAGCGGCCGAAATCCATGAGCCGCGCGACAGGCGGGCTGGCCTGGGCCGCGACCTCGACGAGGTCGACGTCGCGCTGCCGCGCCATGGCGAGCGCCTCGGATGTCTTGACGATGCCGATCTGGCGCCCTTCTTCGTCGATGAGCCGGACCTCGGGGACGCGGATGCGCTCGTTGATCCGGGGCTCCGGCGGTGCCGGCCGTGGTGGAACCTTAGGTCGTCTCCTCAAAATGCTCCCCGTTCAAGTTTCGGACAGCTTCCCATGCTAGCAAGGACCGCGTGTTCTGTATATCCGGTAACGATGCACCGGCCTAGGATCGGGGGCGTATGGTGCAGCCGGTGACGACGGCGGTAATTCTCGCGGCGGGGCTGGGGACGCGCATGCTCCCGGCGACGAAGGCGGTGCCGAAGGAGATGCTGCCGCTGGTGGACCGGCCGCTGGTCGACTGGTGCGTCGACGAGGCGGTGGCGGCAGGGATCACGCGGATTGTGTTCGTTATTGCGGAGGGGAAGGAGTCGATCCTTGAGCACTTCCGCGCCGGGGCGCGGGTGGAGACGGCGCTGCGGGAGACAGGGAACCAGGCGCTCGCGGATTCGCTGGCGGCCATTGCGGCGAAGGCGGAGTTCCATGCGGTGTACCAGCCGAAGCAGCTGGGCATCGCGCATGCCGTGGCGTGCGCCCGGGAGTTCATCGAGGGGAGGCCGTTCGCGCTGCTCTTCCCGGATGACGTCATTCTCGGACGGCAGTCGTGCACGGCGCAGCTGGTGGCGGCGTACGAGGCCACGGGCGGCACGGTGATTGCCGTCGAGCAAGTGGCAGACGCGGACGTGCCGCAGTACGGCATCGTCGACCCCGAGGGCGACGGGAACCCGGTGCGGCTGCGGCGGGTCGTTGAGAAACCGCGGCTGGAGGAGGCGCCGTCTCGGCTGGGCATCGTGGGGCGGTACGTGCTTTCGGAGACGATCCTCGCGCACATCGACGCGACGCCGCCGGGGAAGAACGGCGAGCTGCAGATCACCGATGCGATTGCGCGGCAGATTGCAGCGAGCGAGCCGGTTTCGGCGCTGCGGTTCGAGGGCCGGCGGTACGATACGGGACGGCCGCTGGGCTACATCGTCGCGAACGTGGCGGCAGCCCTCGCGCGGCCGGACCTCGCCGGGCCGCTGCGGGAGCGGCTGGCCCCGCTGCTGCAAGGGGAGGAGCCGTGCGCATCCTGAGCATTTCGTTCCCGCTGCCGAATGTGGCGATTGACAACTACAACCCGCTGACGGCGCCGAACTACAACGACTACGACGCGCTGATTATCGACCCGGCCGGGATCGACCGGGTGGTGCGGGAAGTCATCGAGGAGGGGAAGGAGTTCGAGGCGTTCGACGGGCGCCCGGTGCTGAATGTGCCGGGTTCGGCCACGGTGGCGGGGATTGCCGAACAGCTGCGGCGGCGGCTGGAGGAGACGCGGCGTCTGCTGGAGGCGGGCGGGCTGGTGGTGGTGTTCGGGCGCCCGGATGCGTTCCAGCATGGGGTGGTCGGCTTCGAGGGTTGCGACCGGTATCACTGGCTGCCGGCCCCGGGCGGGATGAGCTGGTCGACGCCGTGGCTGCGGGCGGGCGAAGGCAAGACGGTCAGGATTGCCGATGAGCACCATCCGATGAGCGCGGTGCTGCGGGAGTTCCGCAGCGAGGTGGGCTGGCGGGCATGGTTCGATGAGCGGCAGGCGGAGTTCCGGCGGCACGGGCGGCCGATTGCGCTCGGCGGCTCGGGCGTGCCGATTGCGGCGGAGTTCGAGGTGCTGGGTGGGCGCGTGGTGTTCATTCCCGCGATGTCGGAGTCGTACGGCACGCCGCGCACGAACCTCGCGCAGGCGCTGGTCGATGCCTGCCGGCAGATGGCCGGCGTGGACACCGGGACCGAGGCGCCGTACTGGGTGCGGTCGGTGGCGGTGCCGGGGCTGGAACAGGTGGAAGCGGAACTGGAAGAGGCGGCGGCTGCCGAGGCGGCGGCGCGGGAGCGACTGGCGGCGGTGCAGGAGCGGCACGATGCGCTGGCGCGCCACCGGGGCCTGCTCTGGAAGGATGGTCCCGGCTTCGGGGAGGCTGCCCGTGCTGCGCTCCAGGCGCTGGGCTTTGCGGTGGTTTCGCGGCCGGGCGAGCCGCTGGCGGTCCAGAGCGAGGATGTGCTGGCGTTCGTGGAGCTGGAGAGCGCGAGCGGGCAGGTAGTGGAATGGCCGTACATCCGCCTGCAGCGGCGGATCGAGGCGGAGTTGCTCGCAGGGCGGCCCGCGCCGCGGGGGCTGATCATCGCGAACGGGTACCGCGACCGGGAGCCGGAGCAGCGGAGCGGAGAACTGAGCGACCCGCTCATCCGCGCGTGCGAGAACTACCGGTACGCGCTGGTGACGGCCCGGACCCTGTTTGAACTGGTCCGGCGGGCGCTCGGGGGCGCGGACGAGGCGGCGCTTCTCGGCATGCGGCGGCGGCTCCTGAACGGTGCGGGGCTGCTGGAGGCGCCGAAGCTGCTGGGGCTCGAAGACGAGGAAGCGCCCGAAACGGGCCCGATTTTCTGACCGGCCGGACGCCGGCGTTGTCCTGCCGTGCCGTACGCTTCACCTGTCACGACTCGATGAGGAGGTGCCTCTATGAAGCGGACGAAGGCGATTATCGACTGCGACCCCGGCCACGATGATGCGGTGGCCATCCTGCTGGCGGCGCGGCATTTCGACCTGCTGGGCGTTACGACGGTCGGCGGCAATGCACCCGTATGGCGGGTGACCGAGAATGCGCTGCGGGTGCTCGAACTCATCGGCCGGCCGGAGGTGCCGGTGGCGCGGGGGGCAGCCGGCCCGATTCTCGGGAGCCTGCCGCGGGCCGGCGAACGGGTGCACGGGGCGACGGGGCTCGACGGAGCGGAGCTGCCGCGCGGTTCGAACCGGGTTATCACGAAGGGCGCGGTTGAGTTCCTGGTCGAGACGGTCATGGGGAACCCGGGCACGGTCGTGATTGCGACGGGGCCGCTGACGAACCTTGCGCTGGCGATGCGGGTGGAGCCGCGGCTGGCGAAGAGCATCGCGCGGCTGAGCATCATGGGCGGGTCGGCGACGTGGGGGAATGTGACCGCCGCCGCGGAGTTCAACGCCTGGGCGGACCCGGAGGCTGCGCACATCGTGTTTTCATCGGGGGCGCGCATCACGATGTGCGGGCTCGACCTGACGCGGCAGGCGGCCGTTGGGCCGGAGACCATCGCCCGGTTCCGGGCTGTGGGGACGCACACGGCGGAGGTGGTTGCGGACCTGCTGGAGCACTACCGGGCGGCCGCGGAGCGGGTGTACGGGACGCCCGCGGTGCCGCTGCACGACCCGTGCGCGGTCGCGGCGCTGGCGGCGCCGGAGCTCTTCGAGGTAACACCGGCGCACGTGGCGGTGGAGCTGCGGGGGGAGGAGACGCGCGGGATGACGGTGGTCGACCGGCGGTTCCTGGGGGCAGAAGCTGCGGAGCAGCGGCGTGCGGCCGGCGCACCGGAGCCGAACTGCCGCCTGGCGACCCGGGTTGATGCCGAGGGCCTGTTCCGGCTGGTCGAGGAGGCGCTTGCGGCCTGCCCCTGAGCGTCAGCGGGCGCCGGCCGCCTCGGGGAAGGTGACACAGGTCGTGGTGCTCTCGATGCCCTCGATTGCGCGGATGTGGCGCGAGATGACGGCGGGGACATCCGTGAGGCTGGGGACCTCGACGACGGCGACGATGTCGTAGGGGCCCATGACCTGGTAGACCTCGGAGATGCCTTCGACGGCGCGGAGCTTTTCGTAGACCTCGATGGTTTTGGCGGGGTCGACAACGATGAGGACGAAGGCTTTGACCACGGCTGGCGCTCCGGTTGGTTCGGCGCAGTGCGCCGGGATTGGTAAAGGGTAACAGGCGAGCGTTTCGAAGGGATGACGAAGCGCGGGGTCCCCACAGGAGCCCCGCGCTTCGATTGGGGAGGACAGCAGCGAGCGGCAGCCTAGGCTTTCCGAATCGTTACGCAGGTCTCCTTGTGGAGGCCCTGGCCGGAGAGCGGGTCAGAGCGGGTTGGCCTGAGGTTACCGTCAGACGTGCCCCTGCCGACTGCGTTCCGGCCGCCAGCCCAGTGCCCGAAGCCATGCTGGAGGCCGACGACCTCAGGGTGCATGCGGCGGGAGACTTTGACTTTGGCGCGGGTGCTCCCGTACGGAGATTCGATAATGACGTGATCTCCATCCTTTACACCGAAGCGGCGGGCAGTGTCGGGATGGATGATGAGCGGGTTTTCCGGCTTGAGGTGCAGGAGCCAGGGGTTGTTGAAGGTGCGTGTGTGGGTGTGGCTCGCTTCCTTCCAGTTGATGAGGTAGAGGGGGTAGCTGTCGTCGGGCTGCCAGTCGCGGGGGACGTACACCGGCAGCGGGTCGACAGGCTTCCCGGCAGCATCGACCTTGCCTTCGAGCGAGGCGGCGTAAAACTCGACGCGGCGGGACGGCGTGTTAAAGCCCTTGCGGGGCTTGCCATCAACGACAATGCCGATGGGCTTTCCGCCCGAAGCCGGGGCCTTATCGTAGACGATCGTTCCGTCGACAGACGGGTCGCCGTCAACGTAGGCGGTGGCGAGCGTCGAATCGGGCAGGACGTCGGTGAACTTGCGGTACCGGGTGCCCTTCGTATCAACCCAGACAGCCCCGGGGAGTTTCTTGAACTCATCGAGGGTCATTCCCGGGGCGCCTTCCTTGAGCTCCCTGGAAAGGTACTCCTCGTACCAGGCCGTGAGGTCCTCCACAGGCTTGCCGGACATGGCGCCGATGGTAAAAAACTCTTTGCCGGACTTGTCCTTGAGCCCGAGCCGGCGGCCGAGGGCGGCGACCGTCTCGTACTCGGCGAGCTGACCGAAGAGCGGCTTGACAACCGGCTGGCGGAGGCCGATTGCTGACCAGGTCACCCAGTGAGCGTTGAGGTCATATCGCTCGAGGTAGACAGTACCGGGCAGTACGTAGTCGGCGAGCATGGCCGTTTCGCTGAGCATCGTGTCGATGACGACGAGGGTTTCGAGCTTCGCGAGGGCAGCCGCCACCGTCTTGCTGCCAGGGACGGCCATGACCGGGTTCTGGAAGACGATGACCCCGATCTTTGGCTGATACGGCCCTTTGCCTTCGACCAGGTTCGTGAAGCTCTGGGTGTAGACACCGGATGCGTGCGAGAGGGGGTACTTCGAGCGTTCGTCGAAGCGCGGCTGGGCGAGGGTCTTTGCGGCGGTTTCATCGGGGACGGGGGGCGTGTACTTCGGACCCTTCCGCTCGGGGATGATCATCCCGCCGGGAGCATCGATGGTGCCGATGAGGGCATTGAGGAGTGCGATGGCGCGGCCGCCCTGAACGCCGTTGGAATGCTGGCCGGGGCCGCTCCACACGTCGACGAGCGCGGGTTTGGTGGTGGCGAGTTCGCGGGCAAGGCGCTCTGTGGTAGCGGCAGGGATCGATGTGATGGCCTCTGCCCACTGGGGCGTCTTGTCCTTGACGTACTCGGCGAACCGGTCGAAACCGACGGTCCACTTCTTCACGAAGTCTGCGTCGTAGAGGCCCTCGCGGATGATGACGTGGGCAAGGGCGAGCGCGAAGGCACCATCGGTGCTGGGGCGGATGGGGACCCATTCCTGCGCTTTCGCGGCGGTGTCCGAGAGGTAGGGGTCGACGCACACCAGCTTCGCGCCACGTTCGACGGCCCGGGTAATGATCCGCGGCAGGTGGACCCACTTGATCGCGGATGTGGGATTCCAGCCGAAGAGCATGATGTACCTGGACTGGATGAAGTCTGCCAGGGGGCGCTCGTCGCCGAGGACAGTCCGGAAGGATGCCTTCCGGGAGACGTCGCACAGATTGGAGTGGTTGGAGTAGTTGGGCGTGCCGTAGAGGGTGCAGAAGTCCTGCTGCGGGTGGGTGAAGGAGTGGTCCTCGCTGAACCAGATGAGCTTGTGGGCCTCGCCGGCATCGCGGAGCGCCCTGAGCTTCCCGGCGATTTCGTCGAGTGCCTGCTCCCAGGAGATTTCCTGCCACTTTGGGTCGGCGCCAATGGACTTGTCGGGGTTGGTTCGCTTGAGCGGAGTTTTGACCCGGTCGGGGTCGTAGAGCGCCATGATGCCGGCGTTCCCCTTCGGGCAGATGACAGAACCTTCCTTGCAGCCGGCTTCGTCGGTGTAGCCGTCGAACCAGTCGGAGGAGATGTTGGTGTAGTTGTTCGGGTTCCAGTTGTTAGGCTCGATTTTTTCCACGATGCCGTTGACGACGTGGACCATGATGCCGCACTGGCCTCCGCACATGTTGCAGCACGACGGTATCCACTCGCCGGCATCGCGGCCCCAGGCGGCCTTGCCCTGGGCATTTGCCTTGAGGGTTCGTTCGCCGGAACGGGTGCCTGCACCCGACACGGCTACGGCGGCGGCGACACCGGCGGCGGCGCCCCCTCCAAGCTTGAAGAGCCGACGACGTCCGATCTTCTTGACCTGCTGGTCGAAGTCATGCTGAGACACGGGCGACCTCCTCCTGTGCGGGTTCTTCGCTGCTGCGGGGAAGGAACCACTCGCCGATGCCGAACAGAAGCAGTCCAATCCCAATGATCCCGGCGGTGAAGGTGAACTCCATCACGCTGGGTACGTAGTCGGTAGAGATCCGGGCGGAGTTGTAGGCCTGGACGATGCCATGCACCTGCTCGTCGGCGAGGCCGGGGATGACGATGTTGAGGCGGACGGCGAGGAAGCCGATTGCGATCAGTCCGCAGGCGACGGCGGCGGCCAGCGGGTTGCGCCGTGTCCAGGGCGAGGCGAGCAAGAGGATCGGCACAAGGGTGCCCAGGGCGAGCTGCCAGAACCAGAAGACCCACCAGTACGGCCCGGCATAGATGAGACGGAGGTTTTGGACGCGAGCCGGCTCATTGCCGTAGAAGCCGACGAGCGTCTCCGAAATCTGCAGGAGGACGTCGACCGCGAGGAGTGCGAGGACCAGCCTCGCGAGGTCGAGCACGACCTCCCGATTCCGGCGAAGCCCGTCCTGGAAGATGGCGCTGACGAGAACGAGCAGGGCGCCACCGCTGACGAGGGCCGAGACAAGGAACAGGATGGGGAACAGGCCGCCGTGCCAGCCCGGCCTGGAGGCGACCACGCCGAAGAGGGACCCGACGCCGCCATGGAACATGACTGCAAGCGGGACACCGATGCTGGCGAGGATGCGCACGACCTGCCGGTCGCTTTCACGCGTGGCGGCGGAATCATCGTTCGAGCCGAAGACGAGGATTCGGTAGATGCGGCCACGCCAGCCGGGCCGGCGGGAGCCAACCACGAGGTCATGACGCAGGACGAACCAGAGCTCGAGCGTGAGCAGGATGAAGTAGGCGCTGTAGAGCCAGATCATCCAGGCCATCGGCGACCGGAAGTTGGGATACACGAGCACATGCCAGGCCCGGAACGGGTGGCCAAGGTCAGCGGAGATGGAGAGCAGGGCGAGGACGAGGGTAACCACGGCAGAGTAGAGGGCGAGGCGCCCAATGGACTCAAACCGCTTGATGTTGAAGACGTAGACCAGCGAGGAGACCAGGAAGGACCCTGCACTAAGCCCGATGAAATAGATGTAGGCAGCTACCCAGAGGCCCCATGGCACGAGGCTGCCGTAGTTGGCGTTGCGGTCCCCATTCAGGAAGCGGTCGATCCAGGCCCAAGAGCCAGTCGCGATGAGGATGAGGCCGACAGTCCAGAATCCTGCCTTGAGCGTACGGGACGACAGCATGGCCATGGCTCCTAGAGGAGGTAGTAGACGTTGGGCTCGGTGCCCAGTTCTTCTTTTAGACGGATCGCCTGACGCTCCTTGAGGAGCCGGGAGACTTCGCTGTCAGGGTCGTTGAGGTCGCCGAAGTGAATCGCCTTGCCGGTGCAGGTCTTTGCGCAGGCAGGCCAACGGCCCGACGCCTTGTCGTACTCACCGTTCTCGTCCTGGAGGTGGAGGCAGAACGTGCATTTTCGGACATTGCCCTCGGGCGACTTTCCCTCCTTGCGGACGCGGAACTGGTTGTACTCTGGGGATGGCACCGACGCCCAGGGCGTGTTCTCCTCGACCGCGGGATAGTTGTCGCCGAAGTCGGAGAAGCGCGCCTGGTACGGGCAGGCAACGATGCAGTAGCGGCAGCCGATGCAGCGGTCGTAATCGACGACGACGATGCCATCCTGGCTGCGCTTGAAGGTGGCGCCGACAGGACAGACGGGAACGCAAGGCGGCTTTTCGCAGTGGAAGCACGGCTTGGTCATGAACAGGGGGCGGTCATCGGGGCGCTCACCGAGCCCCTGTTCAAGGACGATGGTGTAGGAGACCCCTGGAGGGGTTTTGTTTTCGGCTTTGCAGGCGGCAACACAGGCATCGCACCCGACACAGCGACGGGTATCGATGACCATGCCGTAGCGCCGCCGGCGCCCTTTGCGGGGTGCGACCTCTTCGGCACCTGCGAGGAGCGGCTGCAGGCTGGCTCCGCTGCCGAGGGCCATGGCAAGCGAGGCGGCACCGATTTTCACCAGGCGCTGGACGATGTCGCGACGGCTGAGGTCGAGGGATGTTGGGCCTGGCTCCGGGGGAGCTGCCCCATCGGACGGTCGTTCGGCCACCAGGAAGACCTCCTCTCGCAAGAGTCGCAGCCGCGCTGATCGCGGCCATGAGGAGTGTCGTCCCGGCGCGGGCGCAGCAATGCGGCCCAACGGGCCACAAGACCGGTTCCAATCGGGCCGGTTTCACGCGGTGTTCTTCGAAATACTCAATGGCGGCTATTCGCGGAGGCGAAGGACGGCCATGAAGGCTTCCTGGGGAATTTCAACGCTGCCGACACGCTTCATCTTCTTCTTGCCTTCGGCCTGTTTCTCGAGCAGCTTCCGCTTGCGGGTGACGTCGCCGCCGTAGCACTTGGCGAGGACGTTCTTACGCATGGCGCGGATGGTTTCGCGGGCGATGATCTTGCCGCCGACGGCGGCCTGGATGGGGACCTCGAAGAGCTGCCGCGGGATGAGGTCCTTCAGTTTGGTGACGAGCGTGCGGCCAACCTTCTCGGCATTGCTGGCGTGGGTGATGACGGAGAGGGCATCGACCGGGACGCCGTTGACGAGGATGTCGACCTTGACGAGCCGGGCAGGCCGGTACTCTTTGACCTGGTAATCGAGGCTGGCGTAGCCCGAGGTCGAGCTCTTCAGCTGGTCGTAGAAGTCGACGAGGATTTCGGCCATGGGGACGTCGTACTCGAGGAGGACGCGGGCCTCGCCCGGGGCGAGTTCGTTCTCCGCTTCGAGGAACTCCATGCGGAGGAACTGGCCGCGCCGGCTGGTGACGAGGTCCATGACCTGGCCGATGTAGCGGCTGGGGGTAATGACGTCGATTTTCGCCCAGGGCTCGGAGATGGCGGCGATGCGCGAGGGGTCGGGGAGGTCGGCGGGGTTATCGACGATGATCTCCTCGCCGGAGGTCGTCTGGACGCGGTACTCGACGGAGGGCGCGGTGGTCAGGAGGGAGAGGCCGTACTCGCGCTCGAGCCGTTCGACGACGATTTCGAGGTGGAGGAGGCCGAGGAAGCCGCAGCGGAAGCCGAATCCGAGGGCGACGGAGGATTCGGGTTCGTAGACGAGGGAGGCATCGTTGAGGACGAGCTTGGCGAGCGCGTCGCGGAGCTCCTGGTACTGGTCGGAATCGGTGGGGTAGATGCCGGCGAAGACCATGGGCTTGGCGCGGCGGTAGCCGGGGAGCGGCTCGGCGGCGGGCTCGTCGGCCCAGGTGATGGTGTCGCCGACGCGGCACTCGGCGACGTCTTTGAGGCCGGTGGCGACGTAGCCGACTTCGCCGGCGGCGAGGCCTTCGAGCGGGCGCATGCCGGGGCTGAAGATGCCGAACTCGAGCGGCTCGAAGACGGCGCCGGTGGACATGAGCTTCAGGTTGCGGCGGCCGTGCATCTCGCCATCGACGACGCGGACGTGGGCAACGACGCCTTTGTAGGCGTCGTATTTTGAATCGAAGATGAGCGCCTTGAGGGGGGCGTTGGGGTTGCCGGAGGGCGGCGGGATGCGGGCGACGATGGCCTCGAGGATTTCGTCGACGCCGATGCCTTCCTTGGCGCTGGCGAGGATGATTTCGTCGCGGGAGAAGCCGATGACGCGCTCGAGCTCGGCGGCAACGCGTTCGGGCTCGGCGTGGGGGAGGTCGATCTTGTTGAGGACCGGGATCAGGGCCAGGTCCTGGTTCATCGCGAGGTAGACATTGGCGAGCGTCTGGGCCTCGATGCCCTGCGAGGCATCGACGACGAGGAGGGCGCCTTCGCAGGCAGCGAGGGAGCGGGAGACCTCGTAGGCGAAGTCGACATGGCCGGGGGTATCGATCAGGTTGAGCTCGTACTCCTGCCCATCGGAGGCGCGGTAGAGCATGCGGGCGGCGGCGGCTTTGATGGTGATGCCCTTTTCGCGCTCGAGGTCCATGGAGTCGAGGACCTGTTCGGCCATTTCGCGCTCGGAGATGGTGCCGGTGCGTTCGAGGAGCCGGTCGGCGAGGGTCGACTTGCCGTGGTCGATGTGGGCGATGATGCAGAAATTGCGGATGTGGGACTGGTCCACGATTCGAGTGTACGCGAGGGCGGGCGTACGGGGCGTTGCACGGCGCGGGTAAGGCAGGCGCGTGCTAGCCTTGGCAGGCACACACCAGTTCAGCAGGGAGCCCCATGCCTCGGAAGAAGGTCACGATTGTCGGCGCCGGGATGACCGGCGGAGCGATGGCGCAGCGGCTGATCGAGCGCGACATCTGCGATGTGGTGCTGCAGGACGACCCGCAGTTTGCGGGCACGATGCACCACGGGAAGGCGCTGGATGAGTCGCAGGCGGCGCCGTGGGAGGGGTTTTCGACCCGGATCATTGCGACGGACGGCTGGGAGGAGACCGCAGGGAGCGACGTGGTGGTGGTGACGGCCGGCGCGCCGCGGAAGCCGGGCATGAGCCGGGAGGAGCTGCTGAACGGCAACGCGGAGATTGTGCGGTCGAAGGTGGCCGCGGCGGCGAAGGCCTCGCCGAACGCGGTGATCATCGTCTTCTCGAACCCGATGGACGCCATGTGCCACGTGGCGATGCAGGCGAGCGGTTTTCCGCGGGAGCGGGTCATCGGGCAGGGCGGCGCGCTGGACAGCGCCCGCTACCGGTACTTCATTGCGGCCGAGCTCGGCGTTTCGGTGAACGACGTCCACGGGTATGTGATCGGCGGGCACACGGACACGACGATGGTGCCGGTGGTTTCGCAGACGCGGGTGGGCGGGGTGCCGCTGACGGACCTCCTGCCGCCGGAGAGGGTGCAGGCGATCGTGGCGCGGGCGATGCGCGGGGGCGCCGAGATCGGCGAGCTGTACAAGACGGGGTCGGCGTACTTCGCGCCCTCGGCGGCGACGATTGCGATGGTGGAGGCGATCCTGCTCGACCAGCGGCGGCTGATCCCGTGCTCGGTGTACCACCAGGGCGAGTACGGCATCCGCGACGTGTTCAGCGGGACGGTGTGCCAGCTGGGCGAAGGCGGCATCCAGCGGACGTTCGAGCTGCCGCTGACGGACGAGGAGCGGGCAAAGGTTATTGCGGCGGCGGAAGCGACGAAGGAGCTGCTGAAGCTGCTGAACTGACGTCCAGTGCGCCTGCCGTGTAGGCTGAAAGCGTGTCACTCGCGGGGCCACGGTCACAACGGACGCTGGTGCTGGCGCTGTTGTGCGTGGCCTCGTTTGCTGTCGTCTTCAACAATCTGATCATCACGCCGATCCTGCCGGAGATTTCGGAGGACTTCGGGGTGCGGGTCGCCGTGGCGGGCCTGCTGGTGACGGCGTACGCGGTAGCCGGCGGGATTGCGGCGGTCTTCTCGGGGCCGTTCATCGACCGGCTGGGGCGGAAGCCGGTCGTCGTCGCGGGGATGGCGACCCTGACGGTCGCGACGGTGTTCTCGGCGGCCGCGCCGGGGTTCATACCGCTGATGCTGGCGCGGGCGATGGCCGGGCTGGGCGTGGCCTGCCTCACCCCGGCGGTGTTCGCTGCAGTGGGCGATTACTTTTCATACGAAGAGCGCGGGCGGGCGATGTCGTGGGTGATTTCGGCGAACACGAGCGCAAGCATCTTCGGGGTGCCGGCGGGCGCGGTGCTGAGCGGCGTCTTTTCGTGGCGGTGGACGTTCGTGGCGCTGGCGGTCCTGCTGGTAGTGTTCACGTGGCTGCTGTTCCGGAAGCTGCCGGCGGATCCGCCGCGGCGCGCGGACGGCAGGGCGGGCAGCGGGATGGCGGCGATCCCGCGAGTGCTGCGCGACCTGCCGACGAGCGCGGCGCTGTTTTCGAACTACCTTTCGACGAGCTACTGGTTTGTGTTCGCGACGTACATGGGTGCCTACTTCCACGACGAATTCGGGGTGGCGAAGTGGGCGCTGGGCGGGCTGACGATGACGATGGGGCTGGGGGTGCTGCTGGGCAGCAACGCGGGCGGGCGGCTGGCGGACCGGGTGGGGAAGCGGCCGGTCATCCTGTGGACCTCGCTGACCTGCGCGGTGTTCATTGCGCTCACGACGACCGCGGCGGTCGCTATGGCAGTAGGGCTCGGGTTCCTGTTCCTGTTTGCGGTCTCGGGCGGGGCGCGGTTCGCGAGTTCGCAGGCGATTATGACGGAGATGTCGCCGAATGACCGGGGGACGGTGATGGCGTTGAACGCGGCCGGCCAGCAGTTCGGGATTGTGACGGGGTCGGTGGTCGGCGGACTGGCGCTGGAGGCTGGCGGGTATGCGGCGCTGGGGCCGACGGCGGCGGTGCTGGCGCTCGTTTCGATGGCGATGTACGGGCTGTTCGTAGAGGAGCGGGGCCCGGCCGGGGCCGGGCGCAGCGAGCTGGCCGCCGAGTGAGCCTTGTGTTTGTAATCACAATCCCCCGTTGGTAGGATCGAGGCGCCACGACGGGCGGTTGCGCCCCGCGGCACTGGAGGACCTCCCCCATGGCATATGGCAAGGGCATCGCGAAGGGGATGAGCCTGACGCTGCGGAATATGTTCAGGCCGCCGGCGACGATCCAGTACCCGGAGGAGGTCCGCAAAGTCCCGGTTTACGCACGGACGAACCTGCTCTGGTTCGAGGAGCGGTGCACCGGCTGTTCGACGTGTGCGCAGGCGTGCCCGGACGGCTGCATCCTGGTGGCGACGAGCCAGGACGCGGAAGGCCGGCGGAACATCGACCGGTACGAGATCGACTTCCGGATCTGCATGTACTGCGGGCTGTGCACGGAGGCGTGCCCGTACGAGGCGATCCAGCCGGGCGGCCCGCTCGACGACGCGGTATACGACTTCGAGGAGATGTACCGCGACAAACACGCGCTGACGCGGGTTGCGCAGGAATTCCTGAAGCGGAACAACAACACGTATCCGAACGGCATGAAGGCGCCGGACCCCGACGCCGACTTCCACCGCCTGTAGGGAGCCCATGGTCCAGATAACAGTCGACGGCAAGGTCATCGAGGCGCCGGCGGGTGCGCCGCTGGTTGAAGTGCTGAAGAACAACGGGTTCTATGTTTCGAGCCTGTGCTACATCGATGGCCTGAAACCGTACGCGGGCTGCCGGTCGTGCCTGGTGGATATCGAAGGGCCGCCGGGGCTCCAGCTTTCGTGCACGGCGGTGGTCACCGAGAACATGGTGGTGCGGACGAACACGCCGGAAGTGCTCGAAGGCCGCCGGTCGGTGCTGTCGATCATCCTGGCGAACCACAGCGACCGTTGCCTGACGTGCCACCGGCGGGAGCACTGCCACCCGGGCGATATCTGCCTGCGCGATGACGTGGTGACGCACCGCTGCCTGACCTGTTCGAAGAACTACCGGTGCGAGCTGCAGGCGACCTGCGAGATGGTGGGGAGCGCGGGGTACGAGCCGTGGGTCGGCGAGCAGCGGACGTGGTACCAGACGCCCCAGCCGCCAGCCGACCGGGGCAACCCGTTCATGGAGTTCGACCCGCAGATGTGCATCATCTGCACGCGCTGCGTACGGGCGTGTGACGAAAAGCGGCACACCGGCGCGATTACGCTGAGCGGGCGCGGCTGGGACGCGATGATTGCGTTCGGCGCGGGCGGCCCAATTCACGAGAGCAACTGCGACTTCTCGGGGGCGTGCATCGACGTCTGCCCGACGGCGACGCTGATGGAGCACCCGAACAAGTGGGTGGCGAAGCCGGAGAAGTGGACCTCGACGACGTGCGACTCGTGCGCGGTGGGCTGCAGCATCCGGCTCGGCTCCGTGGACGGCCGGGGCGTGATTGTGCGGCCCGGCGACGGCAACGCCTTCAGCGGCGACCAGATCTGCGTCCGCGGGCGGTACCACTACGATTCGCTGAAGCCGCGCGAGCGGCTGTCGAAGCATCTCCTGCGGCGCGGGAACATCCAGGCCCCGGCGACCCTGGCGGAGACGGCGGCCGAAGGGGCGCGCCTGCTGCGCGAGGCGAAGGGCCGCGGACGCGTCGGCGTGCTGGTCGGCGGAACGGTGACGAATGAAGAGGCGCTCGCTATCAGGGAGCTGGCGCGGGCGCTGGGGGCAACGCCGGACCAGACGCTCGGGCCGGTGGTGCGCGCCGTGAAGGGCGCGCTGGAGGAGCGGTTCGGCACGTGGCGGATGGCCGCAAACCTCGAACGTCTGCCGAAAGCGAAGGCGATTGTGACGGTCGCGGACGACATCGAAGAGAGCCACAACGTGGTGAGCGTCCGCATCAAAGACGCGGTGGTTTGGGAGAAGGCGAAGCTCGTGGTGATCGGGCCGCTGCGCAGCGAGCTGGTGGACTTCGCGGCCGCCTGGATCCGGACGGCCGCCGGCGAGGAGGGCCTGGCGGCGGCGCAGCTGGCGGAGGCGGTGCAGGGCGGCACCCCGGCGAACGACGAGATTGCGCGGGCGGCTGCGCTGCTGCGCGAGGCTCAGCCCGAGGCCACGATGGTGGTGTGCGCGCCGAACCCGGTGAGCCCGGCTATCGCGGCGGCGATGACCGGGGGCGCGGCGAACCTGGCGATTGCACTGCTGGGCGAACGGGCGAGCGAAGGCCTTGCGGTGCTGCCGCCGGAGGCGAACACGTGGGGACTGCTCGACCAGGGCATCGGCGCTGAGGGCGGCGCGAACCCGCTCGAGGGGCTCGCGGGGCTGCTGGTCATCCGCGACGACCCGACGATGCGGCTGCCGGGCGCTGCGGCGGCGCTCGAGCAGATCGGCACGGTGGTGGTGGTCGACGGCATTGCCCACCCGACGGCGAAGCGGGCGCAGGCAGTGATCGCCGAAGGGCGCGCGTACGCGTCGGCGGGCACGTACACCGCAGCGGACTTCCGCGTGCAGAAGCTCGCGCCGGCGGTCCGGCCGGAGGGCGATGCGGTGCCGCTGTGGGAGGCGCTTCATGTCCTTGCGAAGGAGCTGGGCGTCGAGCTGCCGGCGACGCCGGACGACGCGCTCGGGCAGATTGCGAAAGCGAACGCCGCCTACGAGCCGGCGTGGGACCTGATCATCGGCGAAGGAGTAAGGCTGCCGATCGCCCGGGCGCCGAGGGCGCAAACTGCGCCGGTCTCAGCGCCGGCGGCCGGCGAGGGCTGGCGGGTGATCACGTCGCGGGACCTGTACACGGCCGCCGATGCCGCGGCGCTGCGCCACCCGGAGGCCGAGAAGCTCCACCGGTACGACCGGATCCAGGTGAGCGAGGAGGATGCGCGGGCGCTGGGCATCGCCACGGGCGACCCGATGCGGGTAGCGGCGAACGGGGTGAGCATCGAGGCGCCGGCCTGGGTGACGGAGCGGGTGCCGGCCGGGCACGTCTATATCTCCTGCATGCTCCAGGGCGGCGCCGTGACCGGCCTGTTCGGCGGCGCCGACGTCGCGACGGTGCGCGTCGAGGCACGCGTGCCGACAGCAACTGCCTGACCCCAGGAAGCGGAGCCACTCTGCTTTCGTTTCAGCGCACAAAGCAGCGAACCCGCCGGGCCAAACGGCGGGTTCGCTTTTGCGGCGTTGTTGCTGGAGAGGCAGGAGCGTAAACGCCAGGAGTCCGGGGGTTTGGGCCAGGCGCCCGTCCCGGGGATAGACGGGCGCCTGGGAGGACGGACCCGCCGACTGGATCGGCGGGGGTGCTGCCGAGGGAGGAGGTCCGCCATGGCCGTCCCCGGACCGTGGTCCGGGTGCGGAGAAGGTGGGGGAGAGCGTGCGGACCTCCGGGCCCTTCGCCAAATACGGTAGCGGGGCGATGTGAAACCGGTCCGGGGAGTTCGTAAACGGTGCGCAAATTGTGCGGACGGTTGAGTAGCCGCCGGGTGGCGGAAGAGTTACGGGGCCGCCCGGGCGTCGATTTCGCGCAGGAAGCGGAGGATGGCGCCGGTGACTTCAGCAGGGCGCTCCTGCTGGGTCCAGTGGCCGCACCCTTCGAGGATGGCGAAGACGCGGAGGTCGGGGACGACGTCGCGGAGGCGCTCGATGGCGGGCGGGTTGCGGGCAGGGTCGCGGCTGCCGGTCACGAACAGCGCGGGCTGCCGGACGACGGCGCCAGCGAGGTCGGCGGAGCGCTCCCAGTTGCGGTTGACGTTGCGATACCAGTTGAGCCCGCCGCGGAATCCGCTGCGAGCAAATGCCTCGACGTAGACATCGAGGTCGGCGGCGGTCAGCCAGGCGGGGAGCTGCGCGGGCGGGGCGAACGAGTCGATGAAGCGGGCGCCCCGGCGTATCGGGCGGAAGCGCTCCTCGCGCGGGACGTCGCCGGAGATGGACCAGTAGAAGCCAAGGAGACCGGCACGCACATCGGCTTCGAACTCCGCTTCGGCAACGCCGGGCTGCTGGAAGTAGTCGATGTAGTGGATATGGTCGGGGCCGGCGGCTTCGCGCATGAGTTCGAGCGGAGGCCGGGACGGACGGGCGGCGTGGGGGACGCTGAGCGAGCCGACGGCGCGGACGAGGCCAGGGTAGCGCAGAGCGGCGTGCCAGGCGACGGGTGCGCCCCAGTCGTGGCCGATGACGACGGCCGGGCCGGCACCGGCCCAGCGGACGAGGGCGGCGACATCGGCGGCGAGGCTTTCGAGGTCGTACGCCTCGACAGGAGCAGGGGCGCTGCTGGCGCCGTAGCCGCGCTGGTTGGGCACGATGACGCGGTAGCCGGCGGCAGCGAGCGGGCCGACCTGGTGGCGCCAGGAGTACGCCAGCTCGGGGAAGCCGTGGAGGAGGATGACCGCCGGCCCGGCGCCGGCCTCGAAGAGCTCGAGGTCGACGCCGGGCGCGACGGTCACGAGGCGGCGTGCGGCGCCCGGGATCATGCGGTGGCGATGACCTCGGGGTCGAAGGTGGTGGCGATATGGCCGGCGGCGGCGAGCCGCTCGATCTCCTCGTCGGAGAGGCCGAGGACCTCGCGGTAGACGTAGTCGTTATGTTCACCGAAGAGGCACGGCGGCGTGCGAAGGTCGACATCCGACTTCGAGAAGCGGTAGGCGGGGCGGAGCCAGTCGACCTCGGGGTAGTCCTCCGTGGCGGGGAGGCGCTTCCAGGCGCCGGTCGCCGCGAGGTGGGGGTCTTCGGCTGCCTCTTTGGCGTTGAGGACCGGGCCGGCCGTGACGCCTGCCTGCTGGAGGGCGTGGAAGAGGTCGTCGCGGTCGCGGGCGGCGGTCCACTGGGCGAGGCGTTCTTCGATCATGTCCTGGGCGGCGGCCCGGCCTTCGGCGGTGGCGAGTTCGGGTGCGGTGGCCCAGGCGGGATTGCCCATGAAGGCGACGAGGGCGCGCCATTCGGCGTCATCGCGGCAGGAGATGCAGATCCAGCGGTCGCTGCCGGCGGCGGGGAAGACGCCGCTGGGGACGTGGCCTTCGATGGAGCGGTTGCCGATGGTGCGGTGTTCGCGGCCGTTCCAGGCGGCATCGAGGGCGGCCTGGGGGAACATGTGGGCGGAGGATTCGACCTGGGCCATTTCGATGACCTGGCCCTCGCCGGTGCGGCGGCGGTGGCGGAGGGCGGCCATCACCGCGACGGCGCCGTGCATGCCGCCCCAGTAGTCGCCGGCGAAGATGCTGACGTTATCGACCGGGGCGGTGTCGCGGTA
>Ga0272446_1002015_pt1 | contig 28530 bp, 45 predicted proteins | sample YNPCB0061_FD_194587 | JGI IMG/M metagenome (GOLD analysis project Ga0272446, IMG submission 194587) | Hot spring microbial mat communities from Yellowstone National Park, WY, United States - YNP-CB-006-1 | ecosystem: Environmental > Aquatic > Thermal springs > Hot (42-90C) > Sediment | place...
ATCGTTCTGCCGAATACAAATTTCAGGTATGTGGGCATGGTGTTTAACGACGCCTCCAGCAATATTGTTAGATTCTGCAAAACCGGCAACTTGGTGCAGTGGAATGCCCCGATAGATATCGTCTCCGGCGCTATCAACGGCTTTGCGCTGCAGGATTTGGCCTTGAATACGCCAGTCACGGCCAGGCGCCTCTGGGGCCTGGCGGCCGCTTTAAACGGTTACGACCTCAAGATGGCAATTTCCTACGACGGCATCAACGCCGCCCATATCTATCATGCTGGCCCGCCGTCGACAAATTTTAAAGGCGTCCGGGGCTCAATACCCTTCGTCTGCAATTTACTGGATGGTAACGCTATTTATATCGACAATGAAAACACGGCCAACCAGGTAGTCAAGGCTATTGGCTGGGAAGAATAAGATGCGGGGACTTTAACTGTGTCGATTAGGTATAAAGGGAGCGCCTGGGTCGACAATGGCTGTCATGATTAGCAAATTTTATGCCACTATCCAAAGCTTAAAATATTTCTCATACTGAGGGTTAAATAAAAGGTGTTTTTGCAACATCTGGTGGAGGGCGGCTTATGACCTGCGATATTCTCAGCGTGGCACAACTGATCTCTATCATCATTGGAGCGATGGGGACGCCGGGCTTGACATATTTCCTCATGAAACGCATGAGCCGAGATACCATTGCCCATATAAAGGATAGTTGTGCTTTGTGTCGCAGCCACCTGGAGGAAAAAATCAATACTATTGATCACAGGATCATCGAAATAGCAAATCGGCAAATAGTTCTCCGGGAGAAACTGCCGGTGGACTATGTGCGTCGTGAGGAGTTTTTGCGGCACGTCAACGGCAATAAATGAGGTGGCAGGTTATGGCAGAGCGTCCACTGATGGTAATCAAGACATTGCCACACGATAAGCTGGTAATAGAGGTCAAGTTTGAGGGCGAAACGGCCCCGGGGCCGGTCATGGTGCCCCGCTGCGACCTCTTGTATGCCATGCTTTGCGATGAGGGAGTTTCCATTTCAATCCCAGGCAAACTTGGAGGGGAAGGCGATGTTTAGGGTAAAGGCTTCGGCATTAAACATCCGCAGGGGGCCGGGGACCCAGTATCCGGTCGCCGGTCAGCTTCCAAAAGGGGCTTTGATCAAGCCGGTAGACATGGCAGGGTGGCTGCCAGTGGCAGCCGATGGTTATGTGGGCTGGGTAGCACAGCAATACCTGGAGGAGGTGCCGGAGCCGCCCCAGACCACACCGGTCCAGACCTCCTATGACTTCAGCACCAAGGAGGGAACTATCGCCGCCATTCGGGCGGAATGCCAGAAGCAGGGGCTGGGGTTGCCGGAGCAGATCGCCTATGTCCTGGCCACGGTGGAGTGGGAGACGGGCGGCACCTTCCAGCCGGTCCGGGAGGCCTACTGGAAAAGCGAAGAGTGGCGGCGGCAGAACCTGCGCTACTACCCCTATTATGGCCGGGGGTATGTGCAGCTGACCTGGGAGGCCAATTACCGCAAGTATGCCAAGATCATGGGGCTGGACCTGGTGGGCAACCCGGATCTGGCCCTGCAGCCCGAAGTAGCCCTGTTCATTCTGGTCCACGGCTTTAAAACCGGCGCCTTTACGGGCAAAAAGCTGGAGGATTATATTAATGTCAACGAGGCCGACTTTATTCAGGCCAGACAGTGCATTAACGGCCTTGACCACGCCAAAGAGATTGCTGCCCTGGCTAAAAAATACCTCCACACCACAGAGGAGGCATCGGAGACAGAGATTACCGAATGGCCTTGGCTCAAAATTGCCCAACAGGAACTTGGGGTGAAAGAAAAATCAGGCAGTGGAACCAACCCGCGCATTGTGGAGTATCTGAAAAGCACAAGCCTGGGCCGTCCGGACAACGAGAAAGACGAGACCCCCTGGTGCTCCGCATTCGTCAATTGGGTGTTAAAACAGGTCGGTGTAGAGCCACGCACAAACTCGGCATGGGCCAGGTCATGGTTAAATTGGGGAGTGCCAACGGATGAACCCATCCCCGGCACCATTGCAGTTTTTTCCCGTGGACCAAACGCCGGTCACGTGGGATTTTATCTTGACGAAGATGAGGACCGGGTCAAGGTGCTTGGGGGCAACCAGGGAGATGCAGTTAGCATAGCATGGTATCCCAAAACATCTTTGCTCGGTTACCGGGAGCCTGCGGGCTGGCAGGAGGCTTGACCATGCAGCATAACTGGCTGAAAGAGAATGTCGGACCGATCCTGGCCCTCATCACCGTGGTGGGCACCTTCGCCCTCTTTGCCTTAGCATTTTTCCTCAAGGTGGACGGTGCCAATGAGAAGGTCTTGTTCATGGTCATTGGGGCCCTTTCATCCATCGCCACGACGGTGGTTGGGTATTATTTTGGAAGCTCCGCCGGGAGCGCCCGTAAGACAGAACTACTGAAAGGCGATCGCCAAGAACAAGGCGAACAAGACGATCTTGTACAAGACAATGCCCCCAAGCCGGGGGCAATTTTGTCTGGCAGATAGCTGCTTGGGGCCTCTAAGGGGCCTGTTTTTCTTACTCCTCTTTTTATTCTATTGCTTGATATCATTGATAAATTTTGGTGGAGGCGGCGGGAGTCGAACCCGCGTCTATGGTTTTTTTTTGATTTTATTTCCATATATTGCGTATTCCGATTTTTTGCGGGGGCCTAACTGGGGCCTGACCGTCGGGGCCTAATCTTCCTCTTCCCAGTATTTCAGGCTGTCAGAAACCAGCTGGGCGTATCGTTTGGTAGATTTCCGGTCGCGGTGGCCGAACAGCGCCTGAAGCACCTCCTCTCTGACGCCAGAGTTTAGCAGCTGGCAGCCGAGAGAGTGTTTGGTTCCCTGGTAGAGGCTGATCTTGATGCCAGCACGGGCAGCTGCTCGCATCCAGGTCTTGTAAATCTGGTTGCCGGTTAGTGGTTGGCCTGATACGGTAAACACGAAGCCGGCAATTGACCGTGGCAGGCCGGAGAGCGCCTCCATGACAGCTGGATGTAGTGGCAAGACCCGCACATCCCGCTCTTTTGTGTAGGGCCGATAGGTCTCCTGGTCCATGGCCGCCTTGATAGTTACTGTCCGTTGTTTCCAGTTAATGTCCTCCCAGCGCAGCGCTCGGGCCTCGCCCGGCCGGGCGCCGGTGAGCATCAGGAAAACATACAGGGCCCGGCGCACCGGACAGGCGACGTGCGCCAATATGACTTCTTGCTCTTCTCTGGTAATCCACTTGATTTCTGGCTCGTTGAGATGTATTTGTGGAAAGTTTGGCATCTGCTGGATATCCTGGCGGCGGCGGGCATCTGCCAGGATTTTGTGAAGTATGCCCAGGATGTTGCTGACGGTCTTGGGGGCCAGGGTCGGCGGCAGGGTGAGGAGGAAGTCTTCTATCCTGCCGCCGGTTATTTCCCTGATGTTAGTGTAGCGGAAATATTGATTGAGGCGGTTGAGCCAGGTGCGGCAGGACCGCAGGTAGGAGCGGGAGAGTTGCCCCCGCGCCTGCTCCTGCTGCTTCCTGGCCATCCAGACTTCAGCATAATTGCCAAACTGCAACTGCCGCAGGTCCCGCTTGACGTAATTTTTAGGGTCGAAAATGCCACGATCTATCTCGAAGCGGACATGGTTCAAGAGACGGGAGGCCCGCTCAAAGGAGTCCAGGGGATACCCGTCCTGATCGGAGTAAAGCTTGATCTTCTGGCCTTTCCAAGGGAGGTCCAGGTAATAACGGCGCGGCACGGTCCGGCAGGATGGGCAGCACAGCGGCTCCCCGATAAATTTGCCCCCACAGCGGGGGCACTTCTCTTTGGTGCGGACGTACCCAGACATGCATAATTCTTTAATTGGGTGCGTCCGCCCTGTCAACATAAATCAGCTACTGCCTTTGCTGCTGTCGCGGGACAGCTTTCTGATGCGTCGCGCGATTGCCGTTTTGACCGTTTTTTGCAGGTCAGGCACTGCTAAGGCTTGCTGCAACTGTTCCAGATTAAATTCCCTGACTCTGGCCAGACGCGAGGCGACGTCAAAAGTATAGGTTGGTTCGCCATGCAATCCAGGTATCCGGTTGACAAATGGGTTCTGATCATTCATCTCTGACCCTCACCAACATGAGGGCATACTTTGAGCTGGGGTTGATCATTACAGTTGCTGGCCAGTAGTCAGCCGGCAATTTTATTATTAACGTTCTGTCCTGGCCAACGGACCCGTCAACCTCTTCCCGAATCGTCAAGCTGATAGTATTTTTCTTTTCGGCAACCTCAATGATGCCGGCCGCTATGATCAGGCTGTTTACACAGCCGTCGTCGTAATCAATCAGATCGTTTTGTATGATAAAATCATTTTCAGTGACTGGTGGTTCTGGAAAGCCGTACGCCTCTGGGGTTTTCATACTTGCTCCTTGTTTTTTCTTGGTTTGGCTTCGCCCCTGGCCCTGGCTTGGTATTCCAGGCACAGGGCCGCCCGCATGGTGATCTTGTAGGTTGGGCAATACATCAGTATGTGATTACTCTCTGGAGTTTGTTTCTGACAAAAACGGCATATTGTTTTTTGCCGAATTGGCCGACGCTGGAATAATCCCAGACTTCTATTCGGCCTTCAGGCCCCTCAGACACGGCCTTTGACCACGGGCGGCCCCAGGCAGCCTCGACCTGATCATAGGTCATGCCAAGCTGAACATTGCCGGATCGCACAGCAGATTTGACCTCATCTGTCCACCAGGGCTGCGGCTGACGGCTGGCAAGACCGCCAGGCATGCCTACGCAGCCACAAAGTACAACAATCATCAAACAGGCTACAGTTTTCATGTCATCCTCCTATGGCTCGCTCACAATATTTGTGCCCACCTGTTGATATTTGCCGGTTGCCGTGATTACCGGCGAAAATTCTTATCTGCCGCCCACCAGCTTAACGCAGCCTCCATGGCAACGCATCACGGCTATCCCGGACCGGCAGCCGGGGAAAAGGAGGGGCGGCAAAATTAATACACCGCCAAGTCAGCGGCGATCTTTGCTAAAATTTCATTTGGCATACCGTCCAGGAACTCAAGTCCAAAAGCTTCCAGCACGTCGGCTTCAGTCATGCCTTTCTGTGCGGCAAGAGCCAATATTCCCTCTTTGGTGGGATTTTTTTCTTCCTTGCCGCTGCCATTGTCAGGTTTGTGGTTTCTGGCAGCCCATTTAACAAAGGAGGCGGTGAACTTATCCCAGTGCTTGGCCGCCTCAGCACGGACCGCTTCCGGCTCGCATTTCTTGTGCTGGCAGATCGCCTCAATATATTGCGGCACAAGGTGTTTTTGCGACTCTTCCCACGCTTCAACCAGCTGATCAAAACTGGTGGCCTCCGGCTCCGCCTGGACCTCCGGCAGGCCAGTGATCTCCGGCACAGGCGGGGTCGTCGGAAGATCAACGATCTGATCTTCCAGCTCTTCCACGGTGGGGAGGCCCATTGCCAATTGCGGGCAGACGGTCTTTACAAAATAGGCACCGGCCCGGTAACGATACATTAGCTCCGGCAGGGTCATCCATTTGCTGACCTGAGTCCCCTTCGGCTTGTCCCAGCCCTCGGCTTTCACCATTTCAGCAGTAATGGTGGGGCCGTAAATCCTGACGCCGTTTTTCTCGCTGTAGGCCGTGCAGGCCACGATACGGCCCGCCGCATCCCGCTTGATGTCGTACTGGATGTTCCAGCCGGCGCGGTTGGCCAGGGCAATGAGAAACTTGCCCTCAAATCCGGGGCGGCCATGAACGATATAAATGCTCTGCATGACCATGAGCGGGCTGAGGTTTTGGCGGGCGGCCAGTTCGAGGGCAATGAAAACGTTGGCCGGCTTCTTTTGGAAGTGAGCCGGAATGAGATCGCTTTCACTGAAAAACTTGGCGATCTCCATTGTGTCCTTGAATGTTTGGCCGATAAAGTTAGGCGTTGCAATCTGCGGGAGCTCTTCCATTATCTCTCTCCTATGCCCTGATCACAGTTTTCGTTTCTTCAAAAATCCGGACGCCGGGGATTTCCCTGATGCCCCGTTTGACGGCGGCCCGGATTTCCTTTTCGTTGATCATGAGGTATTCCCTGGGCACCGCCATGGGATCAACGATCTCAAAGGTCCACTCCCGCCTCTGCGAGGCCGACCCGGCCTCAGTCCGGATGGGACCAGGAGCATCCGGAAGTACCGGGGCCACCACCACCGGCGACTGCACCCCGGCTTCCTTGGCTTGCTTCTCAATTTCGGCCTGCAGGCGGGCCGCCTCCTGACGGGCTGCCTCCTGGGCCTTGGCCAGTTCCAGGCGGACACGGGTTTCATGTTCGTTGATCTTCTTTTTGAGGATAGCCTCTATCTGGGCCAACGGCCCGGCACAGTCCTTGGCCAGGCGGTTGACGGCGGCCACGAATTCGTTGTGCGGGGCGACGATCTCTTTCCGGGCCGCCTCAATCTCCCGCGCCTTTTTCTTAGCCTTGGCCGCCAGGGCCACGGCTTCCTTGGCAGTATCGTCGTCGTGTACCACCATAGCCTTGGCCTCGGCCACCATGGCCAGGGCCACGGCCTGGAACGCCGCCAAGCGGTCCCGGACCGGGAGCAGGGAAAAGGCGTCTCCGGGTTGCAAAACCGGCGGCGAAGCCTGTTCGACCGGCGTCTCCAGATCAAAGTCAAATAAGTCCATCATCTTCATCCTTTTGCGTTGAAGTATTTGAATACAGAAAGGGCATTCAAGAAAATCGCCAACTCCCTCTTCCAGTTGGTGATTTCATTGACAATGGCCCTGCTGCCATCGGCCTTTAGCCGGACCGTCAGGCACCGCTGCGCCCCGGTCAAAGAAGCATAAGCGGCTAGTTGGACGGCCCAGGCTTTGCTAAAATTGGCGCCGGTTTTGATGTCCACCACAACAATCACTTGGCTGAACTTTAGACGACATACCAGGTCAGGATGCCCCCGGAAGCCAAGGGCGCTGTCAACATACTCCTGCTCCACCGCCAGCACGGCGGCAACGGAAGCATTGAACCATTGCTGAAAACTGTTGAGATATCCGAGATCGTCAGGAGTCAGGTCTGACTCATAGATGGGCAGATCAAGAGCTATCGCCGCACAGGCGGCGTGAACTCTGGTGCCCCTCTCGGCGGCCCTGGCCAGGACATCCTGGGAGATGCCTGAGAAGTCCTGCCAGGGGCGCAGTATCTGGGTTACGGTAGGGAGCATGTCAGCCTCATGATTGCCGTAAAGGCAATGATGCCGATGACCGACAGGATAGCCACAATTGCGGTTGAAGCGGCACCTGGAGGGCCGTCCAGCCAAGACAAGGTTTTACAAACCAGCTTCGGCCTGGGGGCATCGATGTCGGCCTGGGTAAGAGGCCGCACGACTATCTGGGGGCGGCTAAGTGATCTTTTCATTGTTATTCTCCCTGGCCGCCAAGACCTCCAAGGCACGGTTCAGGGCGGCCACGGCCTCATTGTAGCGCTGCTGCAGGGCTTCGTGGTGTTTGCGCAGGGCGGCCAATAGCTCGTTCGCTCCATCGGCGAAATGGTAGATTCCAGCTGGGGGAGCATAGCCGTCAGAGGCGCCTTCAAGGTAGTCAAGGGCATCGATAATGCGACTGAAGTAATCCAGGGCATCCCTGCGTAAGCCATCGGTAAAATAGGTGTCCCAGATATTCGGGCAATTATTTTTGACGCTTTTTAGGCCCTGCCGCAGATTGTGTGCGGCCTCATAGGCGCCATGGTCAAGCAGAATCTGGTTGGCATACTCTTCCTCGGTCAGCTCCTGCTGATTCCAGGGAGCGGCCGGGTCGTGGTAGTCAATGTTTTCTGGTATGTTTTGGTGTCTCATCTCGCCTCCTTTCTGCCCCCGGCTGCTTTAGGTCCGGGGGCGGCAAAAAGTTTATCGTCAGCTAACCGGCCCGCCTGCTGGCCTCGACTGATTCCCCTGGCCTGGCGGGTTGATAATAAACTACCTTGTGTTAGTTTGTTTGTCAAGAAAAAAATAACTGATGGTAGTTTTTTGGGCAAAAAAATTTCCCGGCCTGCCGGCGGGAGAATGAGGGAGGGGGGACAGGAGCGCTTGGGAGGTTTTCATGAGCAGGTCGGCTTGCAAGAAAAGCAAATATTCTATTCTGTGCTTGACATAAGGACATAATTGTCCTATAATGGAAACATGAAAACACGGGAACTGCTCAGAAAACTAAAACAATTCGGCGTGATAGTCATAGCCGGCAGAGGAAAGGGCGGCCATGTCAGGCTGGTATTTCAGGGCAGGAAGAGCGTGTTGCCGACGCATGGCGGCAAAGACATCGATCCGGTTTTCGTCAAAACTGTCTGCAAGCAATTGGGGATTAATCCTGAAAAGATTTTATAAGGATGGTGAAGCAATGAAATATCCAGTGGTTTTAAGAAAGTTGGACAATGGCGATATTATGGCGACGTTCCCGGACGTGCCGGAAGCAATTACGTACGGCCATGATTTGGCGCACACCCTGGCCATGGCGGAAGATGCTTTGCTCACCGCCTTTGAATTCTATTTTGACGACCGCAAACCAGTGCCCAAACCCTCCCGGCCCGCGGCAGGACAACAGACCATTGCCTTATCGCCTTTGGTAGTGACCAAGCTGGCCATTTATCACGCCATGCTGGAGGCCGGCATATCTCAGGTGGAATTAGCCGCGCGCTTAGGCTGCGATCCCAGACAGGTGCGGCGGTTGCTCAATCTCTACCATAACTCCCGGCTGGATCAGTTGGAAAAGGCGCTAAAGGCTCTGGGGCGGCAATTGGTGGTGGAGATTAGAAAGGCGGCTTAGAGAAAAGGTTACGTCAATTCCGGTAATATCCTTGCTTTCTCCTGATTTTGGTTCAATAATCAAAAAATGCCTGATCATTTTATTTTTCTCCTTCGGCAGTAGTCAATGATAATTCCCCAGGATTGCCCGGCTGCAGATTTTTTTGATCAATGATGGCGGCCTTGACAGTTTCCAGGGCCGCCTTGATGAGCGCCAACTGCCCCGGATTGGCGTATTCATAATCCTTGAGAACCTCCACCATCAGATCAAACACCTCCCGGTATTCGCTTGCCTGAATTTTCCTGATCTTAGCCACCAAGAGGGGATCGAGGCTGCAGTCGGCAATGAGGGTCTCCGGCTGGTTGCCGAGGCCGGTCCATATTTTTAGGGCCATATTTAGAGTAAATCTCTCAGGATTTTGCCCCCTTCTTTTGTTAAATATGCGAACCATATTCTCTTGGCTTGTTTGACATAATTCGGCCAACTCATCGAATGTTTTAGCCTTCTTAAGGTCTTCAAGCCTTTTGAATATCTTGTCAATTATGGCCTGAGTTTTTGGATGTAAGCGGTCTGTCATGGGGCGATGATCACAGGAAACTACCACATGGTCAATGACCTTAGATTATTTTTTCCTTGACAAAAAAACTACCTTGTGTTAGCAAAAAAACATGAAGCTAAGCGAATATCTGTTATCAACAAAGCAGAAGCCAACCCCATGGGCAGAAGAGAATAAAATCGGCTCGGTTATAGTGTTGAGGTTCCTGCAGGGCACCCGCGGCCTCTCAGCGGAGACCATGGCCCGCATCGTTGAGGCCACCGGCGGCCAGGTAACCTTTGAGGACCTGGTCGCAGAGATGCGAGAATTGCGAGAGATAAAAGGCCGGGGGCGCCGCGCCCCGGCCAGAAAATAGTCGTCAATTGCCATGCCTCGCTCATCCCACTAACCCTAACCCCCCGGGGCGACCTGCCCCGGGGGCCATTTCTATTCGCCATGGTCGTCTTTTGGGTCTGGCCATTGGTCCTCAACATTGACTTTGATGCCGGCTAGGCATGTGCGAATAATTGCCAAGAATAGCTCTGAGGTTTTATCCTTGGGCAAATTCTGGCAAACTGAGCAACTCCACCTAAGGCAGAGCAGGCACCGAAATGGCAGCTTGTAGATTCCCTCGCTCATACCACCTCCATACCCTTACATCGGCTTCCAGCAAACAAGCCGGAGTCCAAAAATGTCAGAAATATTAGACTACCAGACTTTCGTCCCCCGGCGGACTGCTTTCGTCAAGGAATGGCTCCGCCAGACCATCAGGCAGGGCAACGCCTCGGCAGAATGGATAGCCCATCAGATTGGCTTGAGCAATCCATCGCTGCTGTACAAATGGCAAGACCCTCAGGCGGTCAACAAAAACCTGCGGGTTTGCGACCTCCCCATCATCTGCAAAGAGTCGGGGAGTTTTTATTTGCTTGACCGGCTGGAGGCGGTCCTGGGCCGGGTGGCCGTGCCCCTCTCTCCCCACGACAGCGCCGCCCTGGAGCAGGTAGCCGACCTGCTCAGGGCCCTGGCTGATATTGGATTGAGATAATTCCCCCAAAGCCGAGATCAGACCGCCTGATATGCAAATAATTGCCATAATTTTAGAAATCATGAACGATCGCTGGGAGTGGCAAGGATGACTAGGCCAAAAAAACAAACCGTTGATTTTTTCCCGCACATGGTCAAGCACGGCAAAACAATCTTCATCCTTGAGCAAAAGTATGGCAATGACGGATATGCTGCCTGGTTCAAAATCCTTGAAATGCTTGGCGATACTGAGGGCCACTATATCGACTGTAGAAATCCCGTCACGTGGGAATATCTACAGGCGAAAACCCGGCTGTCAGAAGATGTCCTGCAAAGCATCCTTGATTTGCTGGCCAAGCTGGAGGCAATCGACCCGGAATTATGGAATTCGAGGGTAATTTGGAGCGACAATTTCATTCAAAACGTCTCTGAGGTTTATCGAAACAGAAAAGTCGTAGTTCCTCAAAAACCTCATATCTACGCCCAGGAATCCGTAAGCGATGGGATTATGACCGGTAGTTATCCTTCCGAAGTGGATAATGACGGGATTATGACCGGTAGTTATCCGCAGAGTAGAGTAGAGGAGAGTAGAGGAGAGGAGAGTAGAGGAGAGGAGAGATTTAGCGCGCCCCCAGAGCCGGACAGAACCGAATCGGAGCAGGAACCGCCCTCTGCCGACGCGCATCCGCCTACGGCTGACGCCTCGGCGGATTTGCGCGCTGCGCCTGAGCAGCCGCAGGAGGTTCTAATTTTTCGCAGTCGGCATTTTGACGTCACGCAGGATTTTTTCAACGACCTGCTTGCCGACTATCCGGCGTTGGAAAGCGATTCGCTTCTGCTTGAGATCAAAAAAGCGGCCGACTATGCTGCAGATAACAACGGCAGGTTCAAGCGGAGGGCCAATGGCCAGCTAAAAAATCCGCGGCTGTTTCTCCGCAACTGGCTCAACCGGGTGGTGGTGCCGCCAAACCAGGCCCGGGCGCCAACGCCTGGACAGTCAAAGTCTGACCGCAACATCGCGGTGGCCCAGGCCTGGGCTGCAAAGAAAAAACGGGAGATGAGCGGCGATGACTGATCGTGACATTGAAAAATTCGCCGTCGTGATGGCGGCCCTCTCGGAATGCTTCGACAAAGAGATCTCCGAGAAAAAGCTGGAGGTTTACTTTGCGGCTTTGCAAGAGCTGACCATCGAGCAGGTGGCAGCGGCAGCAAAGTGGCTCATGCGTTACCGGACCATCACCGGGACCTTCCCGGTCATTGCCGAGTTCTACCAGGCGCTGGAGCAGGTCGAGGGGCAAGGTGGCGTGGAAGACCGGGCTGAGCTGGCCTGGCGCAAGCTGGTGTGGGCCATCGAAAACCACGGGTATTACGCCTCGGTGTGCTTCGATGACCAGGTCATTCACGCGGTGGTGGATGCCCTGGGCGGCTGGCTGAAAATCTCGGGAGACGATCCAGACTGGCGGGAAAGCGAACTCAAGTGGCGCCAGAAGGACTTCGTGGCGCTCTACCGGGCCATGTCAAAACAAAACATCCCCGCCAAGCCATACCTGGTGGGCTTCGTAGAGGCCAGCAACGGCGGCCAGTTTGACGACTTTGTGCCGAACCTGGTCAGGATTTCCTGTTCGCCAGGGCACATGCTGGCACTGCCGACCAAGCGGCCGGAAGCACTCCCGCAAGGCCAAAACTGCGACGCTGCCTTGAGCGATATCGTGCAGAAAACCGCCAGCAGTTTGGGAAAGTGATGTTTGGCGGTACAGCCTTGCGTTTAAAATCGTTTTAAAGTGGTCAAATTTGCCCGTGGTGACGCGATCGCGACCGACCTAATGGGTAAATAAGGGGTGACCAAAAAAATGCCAAAAAATGGCCTTAAAATCGTTTGCGAAAAATTTGCACCCCGGGTCCTGGAAATTTTTGAAACCAGGCAGCCTGGCGTGGGTCCGTGTCGGTATCACTACGGAGGGCGGTCTTGCAGCCGCCGGGATGTCTTCCTGTGCGAGACCGGTGGGCATAAATACAGAGTTAAAAAAATAGACGTGGAGGAAAATCATGCTTGAGTGGTTTGCCGTCGGGTTTGGTTTGGCCATAGGTTTTTCAGCTGCCATGTTACTTGTTCTGTTTGTGGTAGGCTTGATGGATTTCTTCGGCCGGGGGCCCAGACTATGAACGTGGTGATCAACCGCTGGCTTGAAGAGAAAAACGACTTCGTGCATCCCCGGTGCTATTGCTGGGCACGTGGCAAAACCGGTACCGTGGTGGAGATCCATGACAACTCCGGCGTGCTCATGGCCCGCATGTGCGCGTCATGTCTGCAGCGTGCACAGTCGGCCCTCAATGAAGCGATCCTTAGGAACTTTACATGCGTAAGCTGATCATCACCGGACAGCCGGTCACCAAGAAAAACTCAACCGTGGTGCGCTGCTTGAATGGCAAGCCACTGGTGCTGCAATCCAGGGCATACCGGGCCTACGAAAAGAAAGCGGTCAGCGCAATCACGGCCGAGCAGGGGAAAACATTCGTCGGACCGGTCAAGGTGAGGGTGCTTTATTGGCTCAAAGACCAGCGCCGCCCGGACCTGACAAACCTGCTCCAGGCCACGGCTGACATCCTGGAAAAAGCAGGCGTGATCGCCAATGATCGGAATATCATGTCGTGGGATGGTTCGAGGATAATGGGAATAGACCGAAATAATCCAAGAACAGAGATTGAAATCCGGGAAAATGGGGCGTAGCGCAGCCTGGCAGCGCGCCTGCCTTGGGAGCAGGAGGTCGGCGGTTCAAATCCGCCCGCCCCGACCATTTGAGGAGCAAGGTTTGCAATGGTGGCGATAGATTTATTTTACCGGCGCATACGCCTGTTCCTAACCATTGTGTGGCGCACATGGGAACCGGGCTACAGGCTGAGCGCAAAAACATCATGGGGTGTCGCCTGCGACATCTATACCTGGGAGGACTATCGAAAGGTGTATCGCAATTTTGACATTGGCACCCTTTTGAAGATTACCAAGGGAGCATGGTGAAAGGAGCAATGTGATGAAGTCGATACTTAACACGGTAAGCCGCCTCGAAAAAGGATTCGAATTGCTGTCCCGCTTAGTGCTCGCCGCCAAGCCTTTTCTTGATGGAAATCAAGTTGAGCCGGATAAGCGCGATAAGTTTGCAGCAGAAATGACTACTTGCATGGCCTTTATTGAAAAGTGTAAAAGATAGATGTGCCAGGCAATAAAGTTCCAAAAGAAATCATTAAAATCGCCAAAAAGCTCTATTTGGCAAGGGCTCAAGATGGGAAACATGCTTATACTATTGGAGAAATTGTAGAAAATATCGAACAATCTTCGAACAGGAGGTTGGCGCGATCGACGATATGCGAGTGGGCAAAACAGTATGGTTGGGATAAAGAGTTTGCTCAGGCTGTAGCCAAGGAAAAAGCAAAAAGTCTGCTTGCGACATCTCCAGACACAGACCTGGACCAGGCACAGGATGCCATTGAAAAAGGCGTGCGCTATGTCTGCGCCCTGCAGGTAAGAGTGGCAGAGAGGGCAAATCGCTATCTGCAGAACCTAAAAACAGGTGACCGTGGGGTTCCAAGGGCAGTCGAAGCAGCGACCAAGGCAAACCTGGCGCTGATGGAGATGCTGAGTAACGCTGGCACAACAAGAGAGGGAGAGTTTGTTGTCGTCGTTGAATCAGCAACAGAGCAGCAGAGTTTACCGGATACGGGGACCGGCGGACCTGATCGGGAGCAAGCGCCTGAATCTGCAGCTGCTCCAGTACCAACGCCAACTGTTTGATTCTACCCGTCCGGTGCTGGCCTTTGTTGGGGGAACCGGCTCAGGCAAAACATACTTTGCTCCCAGGTGGCTGTTTTGGCAGATGGTCAACTGTCCGGGCCAGGAGTGGATCGTCTCTGCCCCGACCATCCCCATGCTCAAACGCAACCCCGTGAAATATCTGCTGCGATTTTTCAGGGAGATAGGACTGCAACACGAATACAACAAGACAGAGCAGATATTTACTCTGAAACACGGCTTGGGTGTGATTTATGGAATCTCCGCCGAAAATCCAGACCGCATGCAGGGCATCCACGCCAAAGGTATTGTGGGTGATGAGGCCGGGATGTTTCCGCGCCTCTGGTGGGACACCGCCATCCAGCGGGTTGGGTTCCATGGAGGGAGGATACTGCTGACAACGACTCCCTACGCCGAAAATTGGTTGAAAACCGAGGTTTATGATCCATGGCTCGCCGGAGATGAGCGGATTGAGTGGGTCAACCCCAGGTCAATTGACAACCCATACTATCCCAGGGGTGAGTATGAGGATGCCAGGCGGCGCCTCCCGGAGTGGAAGTTCAAACTGCTGTACGAGGGCCAGTTTACTCGGCCAGCAGGTCTGATATATCCGGCCTACAGTCTCTGTGATCCGATAATGCCGCCCGCTGACTGGCTGCGGATACGGGGCCTGGATTTTGGCTATCACAACCCGACCGCCGTGATTGAGTTGGCGAGATCGCCTGAGGGCGTCTGGTATGCTTACCGGGAACTGAAGGCCTCGGAAATGAGCCTGCCGGATCTGGCCAAAGAGTTAGCCGCAGCCCCACAGGTAATCACTTACGCTGATCCAAGCGGCAAGCAGTTGATCGAAACGCTGCGCCGTGAGGGGATCAGGGTTGTGGCAGCAGGCAATGAAGTGCTGCCAGGGATATCTCTGGTGCATGACCTGCTGAAAACCGGCCGGCTGAAAATCTGCCGGAACCTGAAGCACACCATTGACGAACTGAATACCTATTCGTGGGAAATTGACCGCAATGACAACTTGCTGGACCGTCCCAGAAAGGAAAATGACCACCTCATGGACGCCATACGCTATGCTCTGTTTACCGTTGAAGGCCAGAAGAAGGCACAATATGGCGGCGCCGCCAGGGTGCTCAGGAGCAGGCCATGATCTGCCCCAAGTGTGGCCACACCAAGACCAGCGTCAAGGATACTCGCAGGTTTGACACGGTGGTATTCAGGATTAGATTCTGCGACGCCTGCAATTTTTATTTCAGGACAGAGGAGGTGGTGATTATCAGTGAGGCAAACAGCGCACCTGATCAATTGGCTACTCAAGGAAGCTGGCAGCCAAGATGACGGTCTGCAGCGGCTGATCGACGACCTCAAAGACGTGCTGAGCCGCACCTGGACCAGAGAGAAACGCACGGCGATAATTGAGGCGATCCGCAACCTGGAGCGCTTTGATGGACCGGTGACGGAAGCCGAGCTGCGGCGCCTGGAGTCAAATCTTAGCCAACGGCTCGGTGCAGATTTCGCCTCCCTGGTGCGGCAGCCGGTTATAGAGATAACCGAGGCGGCCTATCTGATGGGAATGACGCGGGCCGCCGCTGATACAGGCCTGGGGCCGTTCGGCGCAGCCATCAGGTGGAACCTGCCAGACCTGGAAAGCCTGGACGTCCTGACCAAAAACACCATGTTCTGGATCGGCGACTATTACGACAGCCATGTTCAGGACAAATTCAAAGATGTTCTGCAAGAATTTTTCCAGGGCGGTTACAGCCGGGACCAGATAGCCGAGATGTTCGAAGAGGCGTTCGCTGACCTAGGGCCAAAAACTGAAGCCTACTGGGACCTGCTGGCAGACCACACCTGCACCAAAGTGAGGGAGATCGGGCGGTTGTCAGGCTATGAGCAGGCGGGCGTGGAGTATCTGGAGATCAGGGCTTGGTTGGACGCCAGAACCACGCCGATGTGCCGACGTCTGCATGGTCGCATAATCGCGGTGCGGGAAGTGCGGCAATTCGTGAACGGCTATTTGGATGCTTGCCAAACCGGAGACAAAGAAGCGGTGAAACAAGCCTGGCCAATGTGGAATGAAAATCGGTTCCGGTCGGCCGGAATAGCAGGGATCCCGTCTGGGAAGCTTGTTGCTGCTGGAGTTGGTCTGCCGCCCTACCATTTCCGCTGCCGTACAATCACCGTGTCGTATTTTGAAGAGCTGAATTCAAGTGGCCTTAACGTGGCTAACGCCGGTGCGCAGGTGACGTTTTGGGATGGGGAGAAGGAAGTAAAGCATAAAATTACTTGGGAGTATAAAGACAAGTTGGGGCGAAAAGCTATAGTAACCAACGGCGCAAAGCACATTTTGAGACATCCTGAAATGAATGAAGATAAAATAAATGCTGCTCTGAAAAGCGTAACGCATGTTGGTTACAACAAAAACTATCCAGATGAATTAGTATATCTATCTGAAAATGGAGTGTTTACTGTTTTTCGTGGGAATGTAGTTTATACTCAGTTTATACCAAAAGGTAAACCTTTGAAGTTTTTTCGTGATAATGCTCTGTCAATCATAAAAATAGGTGTGGCAAAATGGAAGTTATTCGAGCTTTTTTCATAAGGCCTGATATTTATTTTATAAGAGTCGATGGCTCGGATAAAATAGAAAATATTAATTGGAATAACGCCGGCAAAGAAGTTAACTATGACCATCCTTTTGCTAATTACCGAGAAAAAGATGGAAGATTCTCATATCTATATCAGCCATTGCTTGGCAGCCTTGATGAAGATTTGATGTGGTTTAAATCTAATCCACGCCCAACCCACCGGGAAGTGTTTCCTCGGGGAGAAATCATTGACGAAGACAATGGCGACAAGGTAGTGAAGGTCCTAAAAAACGTCACTCTCCTTGATATGCTGGAAGCACTAAAAGAGTTTATGGCGCCATGAGGTGAAAATCAGATTATCTTTATTTCGATCTTCATCGGCAAAACATCTTTAAGCCTTTGGTCTATCTGTTTTTCAATGTGCGGCAGGAGGAAATCGAATCCCCCTCTTTGCATATCTGCCATGGCCCACTGGAAAAACGGCTTCCCCTTTCTGGGGGGCTGCACGACCTTTTTGACCGGATGGGCCGCGCCTCGCCAGAACAGCGCTTTCTTCCGCTTCGGCCTGATGGTCACAGCCGGCCTGCCGTCATGCACGGCCCGCGCATAAGGAAGGTTTGAACCCACGGCGGCAGTGCCTGGGCCGATCAGTCTGGCATAGATACTCTTCCGCAGGTCACCTCGCCAGAATGGGATGATACCCTGCCTGGTGGCCAGTTCCCGCAGCCGCTCTGCTACCAGCAAGGCAATCTTGTTGAGGTCGATCATACAGCCTCCCGCAATTTCTGCAGCGATCTCACCAAAGAAAGATTTGCCTTGATTGCGCCTGGTTCCTGCAATTCCTGATATCCCAGTTCTTGCCTGGCCTCGTTGATTGTCAGAATGCCGGCTCTGACGAGCTTGCTGTAATAATCGGAGTCGGTTTCCTGGGCGGTGGTGTCGATTGTGTTGAATCGCAGATATGCTTCTGGGTATCCCATATCCTGAATTACTGAGGACAGCCTCGCTGCGAAATAATTTTGCCTCGGAGTGATAACTAAATCCTGAAAAATGGACAGCTGCCCAAACACCTCTGAGGTACCGCCCAGGGAGCCGGGCTGCGACACTCCGACCAATCTGGGCGGCACCCGGTGGGCGCTGATAACCCGGTCCCGGCACAACTGGAGCAGCAAGTAAAAGGCGCCATCCTGCAATTCGGTGCTCAGCCGCTCAAACCTGACTTTTACGTCTGGGGTCCCCACCGGCAGGAACAGGGTGCGATGGGCGTTGTCCAGGCCTTTAAAATTTGTCTGGAAAAACTCTACGATGGCCTCCTCTGCGGCTTCATCAAGCGCCCCGCCTTCCACTACTACAGCCATATCTGGCATGGCCGAATTAGAGAAAAACTTCTGGTTATAGCTGGTGGCATAATAGTCAAGGTCAAGGATTGGCAAGCAGCCGAGCCAATCCGGCAGTCCGTAGTGTCGGTCGATGGGGCTGTAATTGGCAAAGTGGAGCACGCTGTGGGAATCTTTGCTGCCGACAACATAATGGGGATACTCCTGCCGATTAACTTCGTTTTCGTAGAGCACCCCGGCCCCATGCGGCCGAATCCAGGCCAGCAGGGCAGGAAGATGGTAAAGCTCAGTTACCTCACCTCTCTTGTTTCTGACCACCTCCAGGTAGGCATTGCCGAAAATCTCGTAGTCTAAGGCTATTTTTATCAGAACATCATGCAAGGACTGCGATGGATTGACGGCGCTTAGGCGGTCTTCCAGTTGTGCCGCAGCGGCATCCGATAAACCCATCACCGTGTATCCCAGACCAAGGCTGCTGTTAGCTTTGACTTGCAGGCAGCCGCAATGGTATGGGTTGCGATTTGTGTACTGGGCAAGTTCGTAAAAGTCGATGGGCCAAGGCAGCCGGTCACCGGTGTCGGCGCCCTTGCCCTGCTTCGAATCCTTCAAGACCGCCTGCGGCAGGCGATAGATTACCTTGCTCATGATTAATACCTCCTGACCTTATTTTAATTGTAATAGCGCGGCATCAACCAAACTAATTTCCTAAATACGGCTATTTAGTATCAACTAAATTGCCAATTATTGAGCTATCGCCAAAGATAAAAGAAAACTAAGATCGAGGCCAGAAATGCCAAACGAGTTAGTCAACATAGATGTTCACTTTATCAGCTTGGTGGAAAACGGGGCCAACAGGCGGCAGATTATCTGGAAATCTGCCGATGCGGAACCGACCTGGAGCAGGCAGGTGCCAATCTTGAAGACCGATGACGAACGGCACGTGGTCTACGGCATTGTCTATGCGCCAGACGATGTTGACACCCAGGGCGACTATGCCACGGCCAAAGAGATTGAAAAAGCCGCCTACAATTTCATGGCTGCCGCCAGGATTGATCACGTGGACACAGACCACAGTTTTGAGAATGTCCCCGCATTCGTGGCCGAGTCATGGCTGACCAAACCGCCCGATTCGTTGTTCCCTGATGAGCCGGCCGGAGCCTGGGCGGTCGGGATCAAAATTGAAGACCCAAACCTTTGGCAGGCAATCAAATCAGGTAAGTATCGGGCCTTATCCTTTGCCGGATTCTGTGAGCGCATCAACGCCAAAAAGAAATTGGCGCCAGAGGATGAGTCCTGGGATTTTCGAGCCGCCGACTACACCCTGGAGCAGTTGGCCAGGGCCTGCGCCTGGGTAAAGGGAGTTGACAACCCGCACACGGGCAAGCTGCCGGAAGACTTGACAAAGGGGGATTGCAAGCTGCCCCACCACAGGCCGGACGGTGTGGTCGTGTTGCGGGGGGTGATGGCGGCCGGTGCGGCCATCCAGGGGGCCAGAGGCGGAGTTGATATCCCTGACAGCGATCTTTCCAGGGTGAAGCGCCACCTTGAGGCACATTACCATAAGTTTGACCGCCAGGCTCCCTGGGAAGCCGAGAAAGCCGAGACCCTGTTTGAGAAATTTAAAAAATGGTGGGCTGGCGAAGCCGCCATCAAAGAGGAGAACAATATGGAAAAAGAAGCAGTGACAAAAATGGTGGGTGAGATCCTTGCGCCGCTTATTGCCCGCCTGGAGGCTTTGGAAAACCAGGAGCGCTTAACCAAGAGCGACCTGGATGCAGCCCTCAAGCCGGTGCGCGACGGCCTGGAAGAGCTCCAGAAGGCCGGGCCAGGGAGCAAACAGGACAAGGATCAAATCAAGCAGGAAGACTACTACCAGCTTGGCAGCGAGATTGCCAAGTATGCTAAGGGGGTGTAGCTATGGCTGACGTCTATGGCGTTGATGTTACGACGCAGACTATCAATGACATGCGGCACCGCTTTGTTGACCCGATTTATGCTGGAGATGAGGCGGTTGTGCCCATGGCGGCCAATGCGGTGATCGCGGCAGAGCAGTTTGTCTGCGCCAATGCTTCCGGCTATGCCGTGGCCGGCGCCGATACCTCGGGGTATAAATTCCTTGGGATCGCCATGGAGGCCAAGGACAATACTGGCGGGGCCAATGGCGCCAAGCTGATCAGGATCAGGCGCAGGGGTTGTTTCTTAATGGCTGCGAGCAGCATTGCCCAGAGCAATGTTGGCAGTGTTATGGAAATTGTCAATGCCACGACTTTCGACGATACTTCGACCAATCATGTCAAGTGTGGCAAGCTGATAAAATATGTCAGTGCTACTGCGGGCTGGATTGCCATCAATGAAGGCTTCTAGTCATACAAGGGGGATAAAATGGCCTTAACTGACTTTAACGAATTCAACTGGCGGGCGATGACCTCGGCAATCAATCAGATCGTGGCGCCGCCCATGCTGCTGCAGGATTTGATTTTCCGGACGCAAAACACCAACGCCGCTGAGACCATTGATGTCGACGTAGTGATTGGCGGCAAATATGTGGCGCCGTTCGTCAGCCCGGTTGACGGCGGGACAATCATCGAAAAACTTGGTCGTCAGGTGCGGTCGGTGAAAGCGCCGCGCATCCGGCTCAAGAAGCCATTCAGTGCCTCAGAATTGCTGACCGGCCGGGCGCCTGGTTCCGGTTTCTACGTTGATGGAGCCGGCAGCATCTCACAGTACCGCCAACAAAAGCTGGCCCAGGAGCTCCAGGACCTGAAGAACCGGATCATCGTCACCAAGGAATGGATGTGTTCTCAGGCATTGACCGGGACTCTTACTGTAACCCAGGATAATCTGTCGTTTGCTGTGAACTATAACATTCCTACTGCCAACAAGCCGACGCTGACCGGCAACAATGTCTGGGGCGGCTCCACCGCCGATATCATTGGCAATTTCATGACCTGGAGCGACCTGATCATTAATGCCGTCGGTATCGGTCCGGATATCGCCATCCTAGGGGCTACGGCCTTCCAGAAGCTGCGGGAAGATGATGGTGTCTACAAAATGCTGGACAATCGGCGCAACGAATCAGGCCAGTTCTCCTGGAAAGCCACCAGCAACTACCTGGGCAATCTCCTTGGGATTGACCTGTACCGCTACGGCACGACTTATACCGACAGAAACGGGACGAGTCAGAAGTTTGTGGCTGATAATGTGGTAATCCTGGCGGCCAGCAAGGCCAGGTTTTCCATTGAGCACGGCATTATCCTGGACCTCGAGGCTGAAGCCCAGGTCATGTCACAGTATTTTGCCAAGTCATGGGTTGAGAAAGACCCATCGGTGGCCTGGATTCTGGCAGAGTCACGTCCGCTGCCGGTGCCATGGCAGCCGGAAGCTATTGTGTATGCCACCGTTGTGTAACAGGTAAGTCATGGCCTACTGCACCTTAGACGACCTGATGGCGATGCTCTCGGAATCTGAGATAGCACAGCTATCGGCTGAAACAGGAGAAATACCTGACGCAGAGATTGTGGCTGCGGCCATTGCCGCGGCCGATGCCTTGATTGACGGCTACTGTGAGCAGCGCTACGGGTCGATCATGCCATTCTCGCCGGTGCCGGAGATAATCAAGGCAATGTCGGTTGATATTGCCATTTACAATCTGTTTTCGCGGCGCACCATCATGCCGGAAGTGCGCCGCTTAAAATATGAGGACGCTATCAGCTTTCTCAAAAGGATAGCCCAGGGATTGGCAAATATATCTGGCACCTCTTCAACAGGTGCAACAACTATCAGATGGTATGCGGTCTAAGGGACGCTGATGCCAAACTACTCCTTTGCCGATTACGAAAATGCCGTCCTGCAAACCTTAGCCGACCTAAAGGCTCCAACAGGCTATTTAAAGACGCTGGCAGGTTATTCTGGGGAGTTCAATGAAGACGTTGCCTTTGAAAATTTTCTGCAAGGGTTTCCGGGCGTCTTAGTGGAGATTGCGGCAGCGGAGTACTCACAGACAGAATTACCGTTCCCCCCGGTTATCGTTAATCAGACGGTCACGGTCCAGCTTTATGTGGCCGCCCTCTCATGGCGGGACCAGGCTGCAGCCCGTAAGGGGGCCACCGGCGTAACCGGGGCCTACACCATCTTAGCAGATATCAGGAAGTATCTACTCGGCAAAACCTTGGGATTGCAGATCAGGCCGGTGGTGCCGCAGGGGGAGTTTAAGATTAACCACGAGCTGGGCAGCCGGGTGGTGCTGTATGGCGCCAAGTATTTAATTGTGAATGACAGAATTTTGGAGCAGTAGGCATGAGGAAGACAAATATTGCCCTTGCGTCGGACCTCTTAAAGGTGACAAAACGATCAATTTACAGGTGGTTAAAAAAAAACCGGATTTGTGCATCATAACCAAATATGGCACTATGGTGCTGCTTCCCAAATTAATTCATTTCTACACTGCCACTACAATGGACATTGAGCAACTGGCAAACAACCTAATCAATGGGACAGACGAGCTAATGACGCCGAAGGAGATAGCAGCCATGTTAAAAATAACCACATCGTCTGTCCATAGAATAATCCACGAAAAAAATATTACAGCGATTAAAATTTCTGAAGGGAGAAATAGTGCGGTCAGGGTTCCGAAAAGTGAGCTTAAAAAATTTATTGATACATTGATATAAAAATTGGAGATATATTATGCCTGTTACAGAAGTTATTGGTAATAAATTTATCCAGATAAATTTTGGGGAAACTGGCGGTGATTATGTCATGTCATCGCCAGCAGTTATCAGAGAGATTCGGCTTACCGGCATTGAAATAGGAGATTACCTGACCTTCTACGAGGCGGCGGGAAACAATCCCAAAATCGCTAGGCTTGATTTTGACCGTCCGGCGACGTTTTTCCAGGGCACGGTGAAGACAAAGATTGGATTCAATTGGTCTGAGTGTTCAGTTCAGAATCCGGCAGCGGCAATCCTATCCATCGAAGTTGAGAAATATGGTTAATTTCGGCACCAGAGTGCCCTATGCGATCTTTCACCAGGAGGGCACGCGCAAGATGCCAGCCCGGCCGTTTCTCCTGGTGCAGCGGGAGGATTGGGAGTATTTTGTCCGCCGCTGGCAGCAGTGGCTGGCCGAGGCGTAGATGAGCAACTATTCCTTTGCCGAGTATGAGGAGGCGGTGTTAGAGGCACTGGCTGGGATTGACGGTTTGCAGACCCTGAAGGGGTACGCCGGGGAATTGGATGAGCAGGGGGCGTTGGAGCAGTTTCGCCGGGGGTTTCCGGGGATTTTGGTGGAAATCAGCGAGGCGGAATATGAGATCCGCACCATGCCCTGTTACCAGCAGATCGTGACGGTTAATGTGATGGTTGGGGATCGGAGCTATCGGTCCCAGGATGAGGCCCGGGCCGCGGGGGTCTACAACCTGTTGGCCGCGGTGCGGGGGGTGCTCCTGGGCAAAACCCTGGGGTTGGAGATTCGGCCACTGGTGCTGCGGCGGGAGGTGAAGCTGGCCAGCAGCCCCAGCACGGTGTTGTATCTGGCGCAGTATCAGATTATCAATGATTATGTGGTGGAGGCCTGATATGGAGAAATATGAGCAGATTTATGAAGTGCGGGAGGCCCGGACCTATATCCTGCCAGGGGAGGCAGCCGGCGAGGCAGCGGCCGAGGCGCGGGCGGAGCAGGGAGAGGCGTCGGTGGACCGGGGCGGCCAGGAGGAGGGAGAATAGATGGGGATTTTGCTGAACCGCTGCCAGGTGGCGGCCAAGATTGAGTCGGTGGAAGGGACGGCGGAGACGCTCGTGGCGGCTGACGCCTTCCTGGTCTTTACGCCCAAAGCCGATCCGGACGTAGACCGTTATAAGCGGGATCCGGTGCGGGAGAATCTGGGGCAGTTGGAGAGCCTACCGGGGGCCCGGAGCGCCAAGCTGTCCTTTACGGTGGAGTTGGCCGGTTCTGGAACGGCGGGGACGGCGCCGGCCTGGGGCAAGTTGATGAAGGCGTGCGGCTGCTCCGAGACGGTGGTGCCGAGCACGAGCGTCACCTATGCTCCGGCCTCGAGCAGTATTCCGTCCATGACGTTGGCCATGTATATGGACGGGGTGATCAAGAAAATCTGGGGGGCCCGGGGGACATTTCAACTGGTGTTGGAGAAGGGTAAGCCGGGCCTGATCAATTTCACTTTCACCGGGGCCGATTTCAGCGTGACGGACGGGGCGCTATTGAGCGGTGTCAGCTACACTACGGTGAAGCCGCCGGTTTTCCTGGGCGTTTCTTTCACCTATGACAGCTATGCGGCCCGGATCGCCAAACTGAGCCTGGACGCGGGCAATAACCTGACCCTGGCCGACGATATCACAAAATCATCCGGCCATTTCTCGGCTTTGATCACGGAGCGGGATCCGCGGATCAGCTTTGATCCGGAGATGGTGACGGTGGCCACCAAAGACTTTTTCGGGCAGTTGCGGGGCGACGCGGGCAAGGCCTTGAGCCTGTCCGGTTTGGGGAGTGTGGCTGGCAACCGGGTGGCCCTGTCGGCGCCGAAGTGCCAGATTGAGGAGGTGAAGATTGCCGAACGGAGCGGCTATTTCGCCCTGGAGGTGCAGTGCGGCGCCAAGATGAGCGCTGGCGATGACGAGTGGTCTCTGGTCCTGACCTAAGGAGAATAAAATGCAGATCAGCGAGCTGATTGAGGATATCTACCTACCGCAATGGGTAGATTGCCCTGGAGTGCCCGGGTTTGCGGTGTTCTTGCGGCTGCCCGATGCGGCCCGGGGATTTGTTTTGGCCAGCCGGGCGCTGCGGGAGGCTGAGGCGGCGGAGGACGGGCCGCCGCCGGAGATGGCCCTGTATCTGGTCCGCTATGCGGTGGCAGATTGGCGGGGGCTGACCGTCGCCGGCCTGCGGCAGTTGAGCCAGCTGCCAGTGGCCGGGGCGGCTGACCAGGAGATCCCCTACAACGCCGACAATCTGGCGTCGCTGCTGAAGATCTCCGGCGAATTTTTTGTGTGGGTCCTGCAGTGGATAAACCAGCGGGGCAACGCCGTCAAACGGGAGGCTGAGATCACCGAAAATTTGTCCGCTACGCCGAACACTACACCGATCCCTACGCGGTAACCTGCTCTCGCTGCGTGCAAGATCAAGAAGTGTTCGGCGTGGCCCCCCCTTGCGAAGCCTGTGAGGTGCCGGAGCTGTGGCCGGAGAACCAAGTAGTCTGGGAGGTGTTCAAGTTGGTGGCCAGGGCCGGTGACGGTCTCAGCTTGGATTTATTGGGGTTGTTGGACCGGCTGCAGGTAAAACAGCCCTTACTTTTCCTGCGCCGCCTGCAGGCTGTCTGGCAGGTGGCGGCGGCGAACGCCAGGAGAGTGAAACTTGCCCCCTGAACTTAAGCTGACAATTCTGGTAGACGACCAGGGTACCGTAAAGATAAATAGCCTGACGGAAGCCCTGGGGAAGCTGGAGCGGGCTGCCAAGCAGTCGAGCACCGGACTGGCGGCCGGCGGCAAGGAAGCGGCGGCGGCAGGGGTGAATTACGCCCAGCTGGGATCGTCAGTAGCGATGGCCCAGGCGAAGCTCATGGCCCTCTACGGCGCAGTCCGGGGCGCTCAGGGGCTGTTCAGCAAGGGCATGGAGGCCGTTGACTATTACGAAAAGGCGATAATCCGCATGGCGGCCAGCGCCACTGACGCGGTGAAGGGGATCACCGAAGAGGCTGACCTGGCGGCCTATTACGAACGGCAGAAAAGCCAATTCCGGGAGTTGGTCAATTACGCCCAGGAGGCCAGCGCCAAGTATTTCGCCAATGCTCGGGAGATTCTGCAGGTGGCGGAATGGGCTGTTGCCCGGGGGCATCCGGTCGGCAAGAAAGAGATCGACAATATCGGCCTGCTGGTGGATAAAATCAAGCAGTTAGTGCCCTGGATCAAGCAGGAAGGGCAGGTATTGCAGGAGCTCAACGCCCTGTGGGAGGGCCACGCCCGGGTCACAGACACGCTGGCCAAGCTGGTGGTCGACCGGCTGAAACAGATGGGGCAGATCACGGCGACGGAGGGCAAAGAGGTCCAGGAACAGTTTCAGAAGATCCTGGCCGGCTGGAAAGAGGAAGGGTTTGGCGGCTTCTTGGAGCGGGTCATGGGACTGTTCAAGGGCGCCCAACTGGCCAGCAAGGACGTACAAAATACCTGGGAATCGACTCTGGAGACCATGCAGACGGCAGCGGAGCGGCTGGCCAGCGTGGCCGGAAAGGAAATTTACCGGGATATTATTCAGTATTTGCAGGCGATCTCTCAAGAATATCTGACCGGCGAACAGGCGGCGGAAAAGCAGCGGGCTGTTGCTGACGCGGTTAACGTCGCCTGGCGGACGGTGAAGGCGACGCTCGCGGATCTGCGGCCGGTAATGGCTGATATCGGCACCTTCCTGGGCGAGGCCTGGAAATCCTATGCTGGAATGCCGGAAGAGGTGCGGGAAGTCGGGATGGTTGGCTTTCTGCTGGTGGGCACGAAGGGGAAGGCTCTCATAATCGCAGTGCTGGGGATGCTGGGGCGGGTTGAGACGCTGATCGGCTCCATCCGGGCCTATGCCTCTGGGAATCTCTCCCTCGGGGATGTTCTTTTTGGCAACAAGGAGAAGCTGGACGAGGGGATCAGAAATTTTGAGGAATACCAGCGACGGTTAGAGAATTTACGGGAATTCCAGCGGATGGACCAGGAGCCCGGCTTAAAAAAATCGCCGATCCGTTTGATGGGCTGGGAGGAATCTGATAACCCTTTTGGCGCCTGGGAGGATTTGATCGAACTGACTGGCGGCGCCAAAATCACCAAACGGGGCGAGTCTCGGCCCTGGGGTTATATCGACGAATATGTCGACCAGTTTGGCAGAGCGTACGAGGAAATCGACAGCAAGCGCCGCCGCCTAGACGAAGAATATTATGGCCAGGCCATTGGCAAGGCCAAAGCAATGTATCAGGAGGTCGGGAGTATCTATGATGGTATGCTGGTTGCGGCCCGGAAGTATTTTGCCGAATCTACCAACCTATACCGGGCCGGGGAGCAAATCTTCGCTGATTTTACGCGGGCAGGTGAAAAACTCCTGGGAGACTTTTTCGATGTAATTATCTGGAAAACCGGTAATTTCCGGGACGCGATGCGAAACTTCCTCAAATCTTTAGGCCAAAGTCTACTGGATCAGTTGGTGATTAAGCCTATCGTCGGCCTGATCAGCTTGGGTTTAGGATCAATTTTAAATTTGGCGGTTCCTGGCCTGGGCGCAATTTACGGCGCCCAAATGTTCGGCGGTACAGCAGCGGGTGGCGGCCAGGTATCGGGTGGTGGCCCGGTATCAGGTGAAGGCGGCGCCATGATGGGAATAATGGCCGCTATGGGCCTCGGCGGTATGGCTGCCATGATGAGCGGCGAGGAAAGAGCCTCGGAGTCTTCACTGTCAACCATGACAGTGGAGACGATTCAGGTGGCTAATTTGACGGTGGAATCGTTCAGCTTGGACGGAGCTAAAGTGACCAGTGTGGCCACAACCTCGAATACCGCAGCGACTGGCAAAACGGCCGCGTTAGGCAAAACCAATGTTGACGGTGTATTTAAAAACTTGTTTTCCTTGTTGGGCTGGATTGACGCCGAAGGTTTTATTAGGAATTCTGACGCCGAAAAAGGTTTGGCTGTCAAAAACGAGGCCCAGTGGCGGTCAGCCTTCAGAGAGGCTGGCGAGACCCTGAGCGGCAGGAGCGAAGTTTTATTAGGAGGCCTTGGCGGCTTGATCGGGGTTACCACCGGCGAATGGGATTATCTCAAGAAAAATAATGAATTGATGAAGCTAGGCACAACCTTTAAAACCTTAGGTAAAGACGGCAAAATATTATCTATCGAAGGCCTGGGGGTAACCGCCGCAATGCTGGAGCAGGTTTACGTTCAAAAGATGGAGGGCGAGCCGGACTGGTATAACAAAGCCCCCGGGTGGATAGATTCCTCGGCGTTGAAATTTACGACGGCAATGGATAGCGCTGCGGCCAGATTTACCGCCGCGATATCTGAGGCGGGCGATCAATTCAGCAGCGATGTCAGAGGGGTTGTAGACAGCCTGGCCAAGGTTGGCGGATTGTCCGGCGGCGGCGGCCGCAGTGGCGGAATTTTATCCAGGATCGGCTCCTGGATCGATATTTTCCATGACGGCGGTTGGCCTCGGGCGCATAACGGCCTCTGGTTGGGCCGCAATGAGATCCCGATTATCGCCGAAGAAGGGGAGAGAGTTGTAAGCCGCCGGGAGGTTGCCCGGGTTGGCGGCCGCCGCCGATTGGACGCGCTGCTGAATGGTGGCAATGATGGCGGTGATGGCGGTGCGCTCAAAATAGTTATCAATGTCAACGCCCTGGATAGCGACTCTGTGAGCCGCTTGGACTGGGAGCGCCTGGTGCGCAGCCGGGTCGCCCCGGTGTTGGATAAACTCAACCGGAGGATGGTATAACTTGGCAAA
>Ga0272446_1002016_pt1 | contig 28522 bp, 25 predicted proteins | sample YNPCB0061_FD_194587 | JGI IMG/M metagenome (GOLD analysis project Ga0272446, IMG submission 194587) | Hot spring microbial mat communities from Yellowstone National Park, WY, United States - YNP-CB-006-1 | ecosystem: Environmental > Aquatic > Thermal springs > Hot (42-90C) > Sediment | place...
AGGGGGATTGAGGGGGATTTTAGTTCCACTTTCACAGGAAATTACCCTTGCAGGCAGTTAATATCTCCTGTCGTTTAAGTCGGCAAAATGTGTGAGTTTGTCATTGAAGAACAGCTTGACTGTGTCTGTAGGACCATTACGTTGCTTGGCTACGATTATTTCTGCAACATTTTTAATGTCTTCAGGTATGTTTTCTTTGTCCCTGCGGTAAAACTCTTCACGATATATAAACATTATAACGTCTGCATCCTGTTCTATGGCACCAGATTCCCTTAGATTTGAAATTTGTGGTCTTTTATCCTCTTTGCTTTCTACAGCCCTGTTTAGCTGAGAAAGTGCTACTACTGGAACATTAAGCTCTTTTGCAAGGGCTTTTAAGGAACGAGAAATTTCAGATATCTCTTGTTCTCTGTTGTCTTTATTGGTATGGGCACGCATCAACTGGAGATAGTCTATCATGATAAGCCCAATGTTTTTCTCTGCCTTTAATCTTCTTGCTCGTGAACGAAGCTCAAGTATCGATAAGGCAGGGGTGTCGTCAATTATGATACCAGTTGATGAAAGCTTTGTTGAAGCACTTGTCAAAGGTGTCCAGTCTTTACTTTCAATAAAGCCACGTCTTAAATTTTGAAGGGGTATCCCTGCCTCGCTACAAAGAAGTCTCATAACAATCTGTTCCTTAGACATTTCGAGAGAAAAAAATGCAGCAGCAATCTTAGCCTGCATTGCAGCATTTTTAAGTATGGAAAGGGCAAAAGATGTCTTACCCATGCCGGGACGTCCCGCAATTATAATCAAGTCGGATGGTTGTAAACCTGCGGTTAGTTTATCTAAATCAGAAAAACCTGTAGGGACACCTGTTATAAGCTCTTTTCTCTGAAAAAGATTTTCTATTACCTTAAATGTGCTTTTGAGAACATCTTTTAACTCGTAGCAGCTCTGTGTGCTTCGCTCTTTTTGTGTTATTTCAAAGATTTTCTCTTCTGCCGCGTCGAGATACTCTTCGATGTCCTCAATAGGCTCAAAAGATGAGTTGTAAAGCTCGCCTGTAACATTTATAAGCTTTCTGAGAACCGATTTTTCCTTAACAATCTTTGCATGATGGGTAATATTGGATGAGGAGGGGATATTGTCAATTAGTTTGGATAAGTATGTTGCCCCTCCAACCTGATCTAACATCCCCTTTTTTAAAAAGTAATCTGTTAGTGTTATCAGGTCGAGGGGCTCGTTTCTGTCACATACCTCAATAATGCCCTGATAGATTTTTTTATGTGCATCCAGATAAAAATCTTCAGGTTGAATAATTTCTGCAACCCTGTTTATAACATCTTTATCAAGCAAAATTCCACCCAAAATGGACTGTTCTGCTTCTATGTTGTGAGGTAGAATTTTGCCTTTGTTTTTCATTCTTCTTTTATTAGTTCAATTTTTAGATTTGCTGTAACGTTGCCTTCTAATTTAACCTTGACCTCGTAACTGCCAAGCACCTTCATTGGCTGTTCAATGATTATCTTCTTTCTGTCAATATCAAAACCAGCTTTTTTTAAGGCATCGCTAATCTGCATATTTGTTACAGAACCAAATAACTTGCCTTCCTCTCCTACCTTACAAGGTATCTGAAGTGTAAGCTGTGAAAGCTTTTCAGATAGTGTCTCGGCTGCCTTTCTGATTTTTCTGATTTTTTCTTCGGTCTGACGCTTTAAGTGCTCAAAGACCCTTACGTTTTTTTCGTCAGCAACTACGGCTAACTTTTTGGGTAAAAGGTAGTTACGTGCGTAACCGGGCTTTACAGAAACAATCTGCCCAGCAGCGCCAAGTGATTCTACATCTGCCTGCAAAAGAACCTTCATTTTTATGCCTCCTTTAAAAACTTTTTTATATTAAATTGTGAATCAACGATGCCAGCAATGCTGATTAGCAGCCACATTGCCTGATTAATTAAAAATAGTGTGATAAAAACAGCAGAAATATAAAAAGGCACGCTAAATTTCTTGAAAAAGGCAGAAGATAGCGATAGCCCTTGAAAAAAATATATGGCAAGGAAAAATAACACAGCATTAATGCCGTAATTGGAAAGAGAACCTTTCAGAAACATATAAAAAATCAAGCCAATGTTGATTCCCCATATCCCGTAATAGGGTATTTTGAGTTTATAAAAACTTTGGGCAAAGGTTTCTGGTAACCCCTCAAATAGGTATGGCATTAAAAGCAGATTTAGAAAGGTAAAAAGCAGTACTTGAAGAAGTGCAAAAAATATGTAGTATCTTTCTAATAGCCTTTGGGCATAGTTTAGGTATTCTGTCATCTCTTTTTGTGTCATAACATCCTTCAAAGATTGAGACATGCTTATTATTTCAGCCTTAGCACCATTTAAAGTTTGAGTTACGTATCCTGTTTTAATTTCCATATACCACATCGCCAACAAAAATAATGCAGATAAAATCAGTGTTACCCAAAAAAAGAGCGTGCCTTTGTCAATCGTTTTAAACAACGAGAATATCAAATATGTCACAATAAGAAAAACCAAAGGGTAAAAGGCGTTAACACCTAATAAATCTGCAAAATTAACCGCCCCAATATAGGCGGCTAAAACAACCACAAATTCTACCCACTTTTTGTTAATAAGAAAACCAAGCAGCACGGCACCAAGCATGGAAGACAATCCAGCAAAAAGCTGGATTGATATGAAGATAGAAACAAAAACAAGAAAGATGAAAAAGGCAACCTTTCTCTGATTATTCCACAATGTTGCCATGCCTAACTCTGATATTCAAAATTTATTAACTAACCGGGAAAAACCTGATTAACCGTTGTGTATGGCAACAAAGCCAACTGTCTTGCCATTTTAACGGCAGTGCTGATTTCCCTCTGGTGTTTTGCACAGTTACCTGTAAACCTACGAGGTAAAATCTTGCCTCTTTCCGATACATACTGCTTCAAGAAATTTGGCTTCTTGTAATCAATAACCAGTTTTGCATCTGCACAAAATCTACAAAACTTCTTTTTTGGTACGAAACGTCTTTTATCGTTTTGAATAGCCATTTGTTCCTCCTAAAATATTTCTAAAATGGTATATCATCCTCTAAAGGCAGATCATCAATGACATCTGTCTCTTCTTGAACGGCATCTGATGCAGCACCAGCCCCCTTTGGACTTAAAAACTGAACTGTATTTGCAACAACATAAACCTTCTTTCTTGTAATGCCGTCTTTGCCTTCCCATTTACTTGTGGCAAGCCTCCCCTCAACTAAGACAGTTCTGCCCTTGCTTAAATAATTAGCACAATTCTCACCTTGCTTGCCAAAGACAACGATATCAAAAAAGTCAACCTGTTCCTTCTGTCCCTGTTCTTTTGAATAGAAACGAGTGTTTACCGCCAATGTGAAATTAGTTACAGCAAGACCTCCAGGATTATACTTTAACTGGGGGTTAGCGGTCAGATTGCCAACCAAAATGACCTTATTAAAATTAGCCATTTTACTCAGTTCCTTGAGACTGCTCTACCTGTTCTTCTGTTTTGGGGAGAAGGGGCTTAACGTTTTTAATTTTCACAGAAAGATAACGCAAGATTTCTGGCAAAAGGTTCATCTCATGCTCTAATTTTTGCACTGTGGACTCATCGGCTTCATACAACATGTAGATGTAGTTTCCAAAGTCCTTGTGATTGATTGAGTAAGCCAATCTGCGTCTTCCCCAGTCATCTTCCTTGACGAGTCTGCCGTGCTTCTGAATCAGATCCTTAAGCTTGGTTTGGATTGCCTGTTTTTCCTCCGCAGAAATATCGGGAGACAGGATGTAGGTAGTTTCGTAATAACGCATTTACAACCTCCTTATGGTTTTTTAGCCCCCTACCTTTAGTGGGAGCAAGGAGCAAATTTAATAGAAACTTTATTTTACACGAAAAAAAATAATTTTCAAGATTTTTTTGCTAAATGTGTTGTTACTATTTTAAAATGTCACATTGGTAAAGTAGGACGCAAAGAAAAATCTCCCCTAACCCCTCTTTGCCAAAGAGGGGAACACTGCTTCCCCCTTTGAAAAATGGGGATTGAGGGGGATTTTATAATTTCCCCCTTTCTTAAAGGGGGCAAGGGGTATTTTATGTTAGATTGAAATTCCCCCGAAAAACCTTTCCGAAAATCTCCCCTCCCCCCTCTTTGCCAAAGAGGGGAAGACTGCTCCCCCCTTTGAAAAAGGGGATTTCCAATAAAAGGGGACAGGTCAATAGTTATTTGAAGTTGCATTTTGCAATGAAATGATATATTATGTTAAAAATCTAAAATAGTTGGAGGTTATTATGGCAACAGCAGTAAGAATATCTGAAAAGCTGATTGAAGAAGCAAGGAAAATCAGCCGTATAGAGCATCGTTCCTTAACAGGTCAAATTGAGCACTGGGCAAAAATAGGCAAATGTGCAGAAGAAAATCCTGACTTAACTTATAGTCTTATAAAAGAAATACTTATCGGTATTCAAGAGATAGAAAAAGGCGAAAAAACAGAATATAAATTTGGGTAAAAGATGATGATATATCAATCAAGAATTTTTGCGAATAAAATCAAGAGGTTTTCAGCACAAGAAAAGGAAGTTTTAGACTGTGAAATCAAAAAAATATTAGCGAACCCAGCTATTGGTGAAGAAAAGAAAGGCGATCTAAGAGGAATTTTTATACACAAGTTTAGTATTAATTCGGTTCAGTATCTCCTCGCTTACAGGTTAGTCAAGGAAGATTTAGAGTTAATTATGCTTGGACCTCACGAAAATTACTATCGTGATTTGAAAAATTATTTGAAAAGCAAATAAAAGGGGACAGGTCAATAATCCAATTTCTGAAAATCTCCCATAACCTTTCTTTTCCAAAGAGTGGGACTGAAAAATCCCATAACCCCTATTTGTTAAAGATGGGAACAAATAAGCGAATGAGTAGATGGATAATTAAACTCTTTTCACTTCGCTAACTCTTCTAACACCCTGAATATTTCTGGAAGCAATTGTTTTTTTCGTGAAAGGATGCCAGGTAAAAGATAGATATTCTCACCAAGTTTTTTAAACGAGAACAATCTTTCAGCTACTTCATATCCAGTTGTTAAAAGCAGGCTGTCCTCTTTTATAATGTCGGTTACCATCAGCATTGCCCAATCAAGTCCCATAGATTTTTTTATGCTGTTCAACGTTTCTTTGTATACTTCTTTTACATCATCAAAAACCGCCAGATTAACTACCTCTATCTGTCCAATGCCAATTTTTAAGCCATATTCGTTGTATATTTTCATATCAGCAGTAATTGCATCTTCTGGTTTTGATGTTTTCAAGCTCTCTGTTGCAGAAAATATTTCTGTGCCAAAACTTTCATAGTTTAAACCAGAAATATTAGAAAGTTCCTTTGCAGCTTCAATGTCCTCATAAGTAGTTGTAGGAGACTTTAATACAACAGTGTCTGATAAAATTCCAGCAAGGAGTATTCCTGCTATGGTTTTGTCAACTTTAATATTTTTTGTTTTGTAAAGCTGATAAATAAGTGTACATGTACTGCCTACGGGTTTTGTGTAAACGTATATTGGGGTTTTTGTCTTGATTGCCCCAAGTCTATGGTGATCTATTATTTCAAGAATCTCTGCTGACTCTGCACCATCTACTGCTTGAGTAAACTCATTGTGATCAACAAGTATAAGTTTCTTCTTTATATTCTGAATAAAATTCATTCTTGTGACTATACCAACAAGTGTCCCGTTATCATCTACTACGGGCAAACCTTTTAAATCAGCCTTTGATAGCTCATGTTTTGCATAATCAATGTCATCATTTGCTTTTATTATGGAGACATTGGCATTCATAATGCTTTTTACAGGAATACTTAGCATCAATAAGCTCAATGTTTCAGCAGTGCTAAGTTTTGAAACGAATACCCAACCTTTAAATTTTGTTAAATCCAACTCTAACTCTTTTATATCTTCTATACCAGTAAGCACGATTGCTGAAAACTGTTTCTCTATGGCATATTTTAAAATCCTTTTTCTGTTCCCAACAATTAAAATAATTCTTTCAGGTGACATATCTCTTACCCTTTTTTCAAACGTCTCGTAAGGCATAGCGCCCACAACAAAACTTGCTAAAAACTCTTGTTGTTCACCATTTTTCAATATATAGCCATCAACAGCTTTTGTAAAATTTAATGGTTTTATGAGAAATTCAGGTCTTTTTGTTTTAGAATGAGCGATAAAAAATTCTGTAATCTCAATATAACTAACAATACCTTTTAATGCCAGTTTTTCATTAACTACTGGTGTTATGCCAATCTTCATACTTTCTATGCTTCTCATACAGTCAATAATTGTGTCATCAACCCTAACAGAAATTACATCCTTTGTCATAATATCATTAACTTTTAAAAATACATCAGGAAGATATAAAGGCAATGGGACACCAAACTTATCAAATACAAACTTTGTCTGTTTATTTATATTCCCGCAACGGCAGGGAACATAGTTTCTATCTCTATCTATCAAATTTTTTAAATTTGCGTAAGCATAGGCAGAACATATTGAATCTGTATCGGGGTTTTTGTGACCATTTACAATGATTTTATCCATCATCTACTCCTTATTTATATAATTCAAATCTACTTTGATTGGTAAGATTACAGTCATTATACCATAGGTTTGTAGTCTTCTCTGAATTGCAAAAGCTGTTTCGTTATGCAATAGTCTGTGATAAAACTTTTCCAGAGTAAAGGTAAGCTGACCAGTAAAGACTGTTATATGAGAAAACTCCTTTGACAAATCAACACAAATTTTTGTAGCACAATCAATAACATCAGTCCCGACAATATACCTATACTCTGCAGAAAATCCCAATTTATTTGCTAAATCAACGTATTTTTTCAATGATTGCTTAGTTGTCTCTTCTAAGTTTTTCATTTCTTCTGCACCTTTGAAAACACCACTGTCAATGACTGCAACTGAAATAAAAACTATGTTGTGGTACAAATTTGGAAAATTTTTAGCAATAGAAAGAAGGGTATGAATCCCCAAACCATTGAATCCTGAAACTAACTGAACAGCGGTTGGTTTGTTTTTATCTATCTCTTTTAGATTTTTTACATCATGAATTGTTGAATGAAGATGGATAAAAGATTTATCAAGATTGCCGATGTACTCTCTAACCTGTTTATAATGTTCTCTTATAAAATAACAAATAACAATAAGCACCCCCGTGATGGTCATGGTCAACCATCCACCGTGAGAAAACTTTTCGTAAGAAGTGACAGTTAAAATAGTTAAACATAAGACAGCGCCAATAATCTCAATGGGTAAATCCCTTTTCCAGTGTTTTTCCTTTTTTCTGTTCTTAAATGTGTTGAAAGCAAGTCCAGATATAGAAAGGGTGAAGGTTATAAAAACATTTATAGAGTACATAACAATGAGCATTGATATAGAACCTTTTGTGTGTAGAAGTATTGCAAGAGCAGAAATGCCCATAATAAAAATGCCATTTTGTAAAGTCAAACGTTCTGACAAGTTAGAAAATCTGTGTGGAAGCCACGAGTCAACCGCCATATTTGCCATAACCCTTGGCCCATCAAGAAAACCCGTTTGTGCAGCAACAATAAGCAAAGCACCTTCTGATAAAATTGTGACCAATGCAACCACCTTGCCAATTTTCCACTTGCCAAATAAAGCACTTGCCAGAATAGAATTTAAAGTCATCCCCTCTGTCGGCTGAATCTTTAAAAGCAGATAACAGATATACAAACCAGAAGCAGTAATCGCAAGAGAAGTAGCCATATAAAGCATTGTTCTTTTACCGTTTTCTACTCTCGGTTCTCGTAGTATCTGCAATCCGTTAGAAACTGCTTCTATACCCGTAAAAGTTCCACCACCTAAGGAAAAGGCAAAAAGAAATATGGCTGTTATATTGAATAACCCAATTGTAGAGATGTCTTTAGAAAAATGTATTTTCAAGTCATTGTAAATGATTGGAAAATCCAAAAAGTGACTAAAGATTCCATAACCAATAAGCAATATATGGCTTAGCAAAAAAACAATAAAAATAGGTGCCAAAACTGTAACGGACTCCTTAATGCCCCTTACATTCATAACCATAAGGAAAATTATCACAAAAATTTCAAAGGGAAGTTTTAAATTATGAAGAGATAATGGCAAAAAGCTAAAAATGGCATCACCACAAGATGTAATAGAAACAGCTATTGTTAAAATATAATCTACAAGTAATGCACATCCTGATAAAAGCCCTGCTTTTTCGCCAATTGTATGGGTAGCAACGACATATCCACCACCTCCATGAGGAAAGTGCTCAATAATCTTTGAATAACAATAAGAAATAACAAAGACTGTTATAGCTGTTGCTAAAGCAAGGGTAACTGCTAAATAGGTATGTTCTCCGAGTGCTCGGTACGCTTCCTCTGGACCATAAGCTGATGAAGAAAGACCATCAGACCCCAAACCAATCCAAGCAAGGATTGGAATTAAAGCAAGCTTGTGGAAAATTCCATAATCATTTAAATTTCTTGGTTGCCCAAAGATAAAGCTTTTGATTTTGGAAGATAAAGGTTCTTCAGGTTCTTCCATATTAGCCCTCCTTTTTTATAGAAGGGCTAAACATTATTAAATTCATATCGCCCTCCCAATTGCCTACGAGGTTAGCTGACGGGCTCGAGGTTGAGAGTCCTCTATCATCTTTAAAAGATGAATACGCCCCAAAAACTGGGTCCCCCGCGTCCTTTTTTTCAAGGACTTCGGCATGAAAATATAATTCTCATCCAAAACTTTTTATAAGTCAACATTTTTTAAAAAAGGGGACAGGTCAATTATTTATTGAAGGTGGCAAGAAGGTGATTTCACAATATTCCCCCTTTCTTAAAGGGGGCTGGGGGATTTTAAGTTAAATTAAAATTTTCCAAAAAATCTTTCCAAAAATCTCCTCTAACCCCTCTTTGCCAAAGAGGGGAACAAAGTTTCTCACATTCTTTTACTTCCCCCTTTCTTAAAGGGGGTGAGGGGGATTTTAAGTTAGCTTTAGATTTTCCGAAAATCTTTCCGAAAATCTCCCCTTGCCCCTCTTTTCCAAAGAGGGGAACAAAGTTTCTCACATTCTTTTACTTCCCCCTTTGAAAAAGGGGGCTTGCGGGGGATTTGATAAAGATGTTATTGGGAACTCTGTTTTTGTTGCCTTTGTGAATTATCCCTTTTTTTCCTTTAACACTGTGTAAAGAAACTGTTCGCCCTCTTCAACAGGATAAAGCACATAAACAACAAACTGCTCGCCTTGTCTCTCTATCCTGTATCTTCTCTCTCTAATAAACGGATAAAATAAAAGCGAAGCACACAATAGGATGCTGCTTAACCATATATAAGGCATAAAAGGCTCTTTAGTGATTTGAAAACCAACAAAGTCGAAGTTGTATTCATCTTTTGCAATGTTCATTAAATAGATGCGATAGCCTTTATACACAAGAGGGTCGTTGATACTTATTTTTTTTGAAGCCTTTTCAACCCTATTTTCAAATATTGCGATATCGGCAGTGTATTGTTTGGGCACAGGATCGATATACGCCTTTAATGTAAATTTTACGTTAAGTTTATCTAAAGCGATTAGGTTTTCAAAAGGTCCTAACTCTTTGCCTTCTTTTATAAGGAATATTTTAAGTTTTCCCGTAAACGGATCCGCTTCAACAATCTTAAAGTCGGCTCCAGCAAAGCTAACGGTCTCGCCCTCTTGGGTTGTAAAAAGTTCTTTTTGTAAAGTGACATTGTCTTCTGCCAAAACCTTTATAGGCATCGGATAGAAAAGAATTTTCGCTCCATCTACGACTATATCAAAAGGCAACGGTACGTCTTTTTTCAATCTCCAATCAAAGCATAAGGATAACTTATCATTCACATGGACGTTTGCAGTTCCAAGAAAACCTGTAAGTGAAGAAAGCCCCGTAGTAATAAAAAGCAGAACTATCGCAATATGTATAGCAAGGACGATATAAATACGTCTGCTTCCCTTAAAGGCATAAATATTTTCGTCGTTTCCTACTATCTTAAAATGCAATCTTTCAAGACTTTCAAGCAGAATTTTATTTTCATCTGCGTTAATTCTTATTACCTCTTTTCCACCCCTGTTGGCGATATCTTTTCTTTTTGCCTTTGTTTGTTTAAGCAGTCTGAACACAGTGCAGTAGGCTGTGTTGAAGGCAAAAAGAAAAAGCAACAAAGTAAAGGGAACCGTTTTGTAAATATTCACATCAAAGGGTGTTTTTGCAGGGAATATGGTGCCATAAATACTTGCAGCACCAATTAAAAGCATGAGAAAAATAGAAAACTTAACGGATTTAAACAGACTGTCAAAAAACGCCAATACTTGTTTCATATATTTACCTTTTTAGCAGTTCCTTTAAAAATTCACCCGTAACGGAGTTTGGGTTGTTGGCAATATCTTCTGGGGTGCCTTCTGCTACAATATATCCGCCCTTTTCTCCACCTTCTGGGCCTAAATCTATTATCCAGTCGGCACTTTTTATCACATCCAAATTGTGTTCTATCACAATAACCGTGTTTCCCATATCAACAAGTTTTTGAAGCACCTTTAAAAGCTTTTTTACATCATCAAAATGTAAACCTGTTGTAGGTTCATCAAGTATGTATAGTGTTCTGCCAGTATCTTTCTTTGTAAGCTCTTTAGCAAGCTTTATACGTTGGGCTTCTCCACCTGATAGTGTTGTTGCTGACTGCCCCAGTCTTATATAACCCAAACCAACTTCGTCCACAATATCAAGAATACGGCTTAAATTGGGAACATTTTCAAAAAAATGAGAGGCTTCTTTTACTGTCATATCAAGAACTTCACTTATATTTTTACCTTTATATCGTATCTCAAGGGTTTCTCTATTGTAACGCTTACCACCACATTGCTCGCACAACACATAGATATCCGCCATAAAATGCATTTCTACCTTAACATAACCTTCACCATTACAGGCTTCACAGCGTCCACCCGAAACGTTAAAGGAAAACCTGCTTGCTGTGTATCCTCTTAACTTTGATTCAGGTAACATTGCAAACAGTTCCCTTATTAAAGTAAAAAAGCCTATATATGTAGCAGGGTTGCTTCGTGGTGTTTTGCCAATGGGGGACTGGTCTACATCTATAATTTTATCAATGTAGTGAATACCTGTAAGGTTTTTAAACTTACCAGGTCGTTCAGTACTTCTGTAAAACTTCTTTGCAATCGCTCTGTATAGTGTGTCAATTACGAGAGTGCTTTTACCCGATCCCGAAACACCTGTTACACAGGTGAAAGTTCTTAATGGAAACTTTACAGTAACGTTTTTTAAATTGTTTTCGGAAGCCCCCTCTAAGGTAAGAAACTCGAAAAAAGGTTTTCTGCGTCTTTCTGGCAGTTCAACGAATTTTTTACCCGACAGATAAAGTCCTGTTAATGATTTTGGGTTTTCAATAATTTGCTGGGGGGTGCCTTCTGCCATGACTTCCCCGCCTCGTTCTCCCGCATGAGGTCCCAGATCTATTACCCAATCAGCAGAAAGGATTGTGTCTTTGTCGTGCTCGACTACAATCACACTGTTGCCAATATCCCTTAAACTTTTTAATGTCTTTATCAACTTATTGTTATCACGTGGGTGTAAACCGATACTTGGTTCGTCAAGTACATAAAGTACGCCAGCCAACTTGGAACCAATCTGAGTAGCTAAGTTGATTCTTTGGGACTCTCCTCCCGAAAGTGTCATAGCACTTCTATCAAGGGTAAGATATGATAGCCCAACTTCCAGAAGAAAACATAATCTTCCCCTTATCTCTTTTAAAATTCTTGTTGCGATAACTGCTTTGTTGCCTGTAAAGCTTAATTCTTGAAAAAAATCATAAGCCCTGCCAATATCCATAGCGGTGATGTCAGAAATGTTTTTGCCGTTAATTTTGATTGCAAGGCTTTCTTTTTTTAGGCGTTTACCATTACAGGTGGGGCAGACACCGTAAACCAAGTACTCTTCGAACATATCTCTGTAAGAAGAGTAGTACAGGGAACGGTAACTTTCTTCCAGCCATCGGATTATGCCATTAAATGTTGGAACTTCTTTTTCCAGCCTGCTATCTGTATAGGCAGCCCTGCCATAAAAAATAAACTCTTTCATTTTCTCAGGTAGATTTTTAAAAGGCGTCTTCTGGGACACACCAAAGTGTTTGGCAATAACGTAAAAGTCGTGCATAAACTTTATTGTGCCATCTCTTTGCACCAATGCCCTTATCGCACCATCTTTTAAAGGCAGCTCTTCATTAGTAACCAGTAGGTCGGGAGAAAAAAAACGCTTTGTTCCCAAACCGTCACAGGTAGGACAAGCACCATGAGGGTTGTTAAAAGAGAAAAGTCGTGGAGAAACTTCCTGAAAGGTAAAGCCACAGGAAGTGCAGGCAAAATTTTGATTAAACAGAAACACCTCACCATCAATTACGTGTATGGCAATCATGCCCTTGCCAATCTTTAATGCCATTTCGATTGAGTCTGTCAGCCTGTCTTTTATGCCATCTTTTTTAACCAAGCGGTCTACAACGATGTCTATATCGTGTTTTATGTACTTGTTGAGCTCTATCGTGGTGTCGGACAGTTCCTTTAGCTCTCCATCAATATAGGCTCTTAGAAAGCCCTGCTTTCTAAACAGTTCTAACTCTCTTTTAAATTCACCCTTGTTACCTCTTGCTATTGGAGCAGCCACAACAAACTTTGTGCCGTCTGGCAAATTTAACACTTCGTCAACCATCTGACTGGCGGACATGCCTGAAATGGGTATGTTGCATTTTGGACAGAAGGGCTGTCCTAATCGGGCAAAGAGAAGTCTTAAATAGTCATAGATTTCCGTTATTGTTGCAACAGTTGAACGTGGATTTTTGCTTAACGCCTTTTGTTCTATCGCAATTGATGGAGAAAGCCCTTCAATCATATCCACATCGGGTTTTTCCATCAACTCTAAAAACTGCCTTGCATACGCTGAAAGGGATTCGACATACCGCCTTTGACCTTCTGCGTAGATTGTGTCAAAGGCTAAGGAAGACTTACCCGAGCCTGAAAGTCCTGTTATCACAACCAGCTTGTCTCGTGGTATTTTAATGTCAATATTTTTAAGATTATGCTGTCTTGCACCTTTGATGATTATGTACTTCTCTGCCATTTTTTTACCCTTGTAACACTGTTAACATGATACGCCACTTTTTCTAAGCATCCTTTTTGCCCAGTCAAACACATCTTCTAACTCACTTTTGCTGTTGCACTCACAATAAACTCTTACAACAGGCTCTGTCCCTGAAACACGTATCAGCAAAAAGTTATCGTCTCCAAAAAGGAACTTTCTGCCATCAATAAAGTTTTTTGAGGTAACCTTAAAGCGACAAATATCGTCGAAATCAAGTTTATCGAGGATTTTCCTGACGGTGTTTTCGTCTTCAAAATGATAATCTTCCCTTTTAAACACATAAGTACCGTAAAGCTGTTCCATTTCTTTCCAGATTTCAGAAAGAGGTTTTTTGTAATGGGCAAGGATTTCAAGCAGTGTTAAGGCACAATAAACACCATCTCTTTCTGGAATATACCCCTTAATTGCAATTCCGCCGCTTTCTTCTCCGCCAATTAAAGCCTTTTTAGAAAGAAAAAGGGGGACGATGTTTTTAAAACCTATGGGCACTTCTTCAACCTTAAGTCCATGACTTTCTGCAACCTTTCTTAGCATAGAGGAGGTGGAAACAGTCTTTACCACAACACCTGTTTCTTTTTTCACCGTTACAAGGTAATGTAAAAAAAGCGGAAGTAGCCTTTGAGAAGAATAAAAGCTTCCTTTATCATCAAAGGCAGAAATTCTGTCACCATCACCATCAAAGGCAAAACCTACATCATATTTTAAACTACCCATGATTTTCTTTGTTTCAGCAAGATTTTCCTCTGTCGGTTCGGGGTTAATCCCGCCAAAAGAAGGATTAATAACGCTATTGATTTCCTTAACCTCAAACTTTGTGTCTTTTAAAAGCTCAGACATACAGCCCTGAGAGGCTCCAAACATAGGATTGACAAGTATTTTCAAACCGTCTTTGTAAGAGGAAAGGTTAAAACAGTTTTTAAGATAGCTTAAATAAAAATCTCTTATATCCTCTGTCTTTAAGACACCTTCCTTATTATCATGCTGTTCTTTTAAGACAACCTTAGAGATCCCTTCCATCGTTCTTGTGATGGCTGAACCACCGTAATTTTCCTTAATCTTTACGCCGTTAAACTGTGGGGGATTGTGGCTTGCAGTAACCATTATGCCAAAACTTAGCTTTTTCTTGTGGATAAAAAGCGATATGGCAGGGCTTGGAACAAAGCTGTCTGATAAAAGTGTCTTGAAACCAAACTGTTTAGACGTTTTGGCTATTTCTACCGCCACTTCTTTTGAAAGGAATCTTGTGTCGTAACCCACTGCAACGTGGTTGTTTCTGTCCTTTTTAAAATAAGTAAGGGCAAGCTTTGCAACCTTTAATGCATTATCAAAGGTGAAATCTTTGCCAATATAGCCTCTAAAACCATCTGTTCCGAACTTGATTTTCATTTATTTCTCCTACTTTTTTCCATTTTTATTGCTAATTTAACTGCATTTATAAAGCTTTTTTCAGAGGCAACACCTTTTCCAGCAATGTCAAAGGCAGTGCCGTGATCGGGAGATGTTCTTACAAATGGCAAGCCCAGTGTGACATTAACACCATCTTCAAAATACAGCATCTTAAAGGGTGCCAAAACCTGATCGTGATACATTCCAATCACCATATCATAAGCACCTTTCAAGGCATTGCCAAATGCAGTGTCTGCAGGCAAAGGTCCATTAAGATTGTACCCATTTTTTCTGAACTCTTCGCAAAGGGGATTTATTACCTTAATTTCTTCGTCACCCAACTTTCCCTCTTCTCCAGCATGGGGATTAAGCCCAACGACAGCAATGCAAGGTTTTTCCTTTTTTAGCAGGCTGCTAAGGCTGTTAAAAGATATGTTCAATGCCGTAGCAAGTTTTTCTCTTGTTATGTTTTTAGGCACCTCTTTGAGGGGCAAATGTGTCGTTATAGTTGCTACCCTTAACCTCTTTCCCCAAAAAGACATCAACACCTTCGAGTTAAACCTTTCGCTTAAAAACTCTGTGTGTCCTGGAAAAGAAAAGCCTGCATCCTGCATACCTTTTTTATAAATCGGGGCAGTAACAAGGGATGCATTCTTTTCTTGCTTTACTAACTCTACCGCAACCTCGAGTGATTGCATCGCCAAGCGTGCGGAAGATTTAGTTGGTTTACCAAACTCAACACCCTTTATATCTCCAACCCTAATGATGTTTACGTGAGTAGGAAGATACTTTTTTAAGTTATCGGTAACATTTATCTGGTCTTTGTTTAAAAAGTAGTTAAAAACTGAGTCTGTGCCAATAACAAAAATTCTTGCAGCATTTCTAAGCCGTTCATCCTGTAACGTTTTTGCAATCACTTCAGGACCAACGCCTGTAACTTCACCTATTGTGATAAGTACCAGTGGTTTATAATCTTTTTTCCACATAAAACTCTTTTTTTAGTTCAGAGAGCCAGTCAGTGTATGCCTTTTCTAATTTATCCTTCATGTACTTTTTTTTCAGTTCTTCCTTTACCTCTTCAAAGGGCTTTAGTCCCTCATATCCTTGACTTAGCAGGATAAAAATTTGATAACCATCTTTGAAACGGATTAATGGACCAACTTCATCTTTTCTCATATCCTTTATAGCATCTTTCAACTCCTTTGAAAGAGATGAAAGCTTAACGCCTCTCGGATTGCCTAAGGTTGTTTTGTATTTAGAAGAGGCTTCTTTATGAACATCTATAAGGGATTTTTTGTTTTTTGCCAGCTTGTAGTAGTCTTTTATGTCGTCGTCAAGCTCCTTTTTATCATCAAAAAAGATTGTAAGAACATCAAAATCCACCAAAGTCTCCTTATCTGTTGCTATTTCAGTTCTGTAGTATGTTAGTAAAAGCTCATCAGTTACAACTACTTGCGAACGCACTTCCCTGTTAACAAGCTTTGCCTTCAAAATCTGTCCTCTGATTGCTTCTTTATAATCCTCTAAGGTCAAACCTTCTTTTTTCAACACCTCGACAAGCACCTCGTTTGTGATGTTGTTTGTTTTTTTCACATTTTCAACTTCTTCCTCTACCTCTTTGTCTGTAACTGTGATGGCAAGTTTTTTCGCCTTTTGAAGGATGAGGCTTTTTTCAATCAGACTATCAAGAGCCTGTTCCTGTTTTTCTCTTGGTATTTTTATAAGTTTGTCGTTACTATCGACACGAAGCTCCTTCTTTAACTGACTTAACAAAATCGGTTCTTCGCCCACAATCGCAACTATCCGTTCGTAAATCTCTGCTTTTAGACTCGGAACAAAAAGAAAAAATACAGCTAACCACAATGCAAGGATTATTTTAACTTTTCTATCTCTTCCCATTTTACAGTAACGTTGTACTCCTTTCTTTTTTTTGCAAACCAATCAGCATAATTTTCCCCTGCAAGCTGCTTTTTTGCCTCTTCCTTTGCAGCAGCTTCTTTTTCTTCTTTAGAAAGCTTTCTTGATTTTACAACATCTTTAAGCTTTAAAATATGAAAACCAAAGGCTGAACGGACAACACCTGAAATCTCGTTAGGCTTCAACTTTTTTAGCACAACAAGCAGTTCCGAAGGAAGTTCTTCAGCATCAAGATAATCAATTAATCCACCTTTTTTGCCTTCAGGAGAAATTGAGTATTTTTTTGCGGCATCCTCAAAGGGCAGCCCCTTTTTTATCTCTTCCAGCACCTTAAAGGCGTTCTCTTCTTTGTTCAAAAGAATTTGCTGGAATATATACCTTTCTGCGACAACATCTTTCATCTCGGCGGCAATAGTTTCTATCCTTTCCTTCGTTGGTTCTATATCTTTCGCAAGTGTGGCGGCTACCTTCTGTCTCAAGAGATAAAGTTTAGCGGTGGAAATGTTTTGCTCTTTAATGTTGTTTTCTTTTACGAAGTTTTCTAACTCTTCTTTGCTAAGGGAAACATTTAGCTTTTTTGCCTCTTCTTCCAGTATCAACTCCTCTATAAGTTGGGAAACTGCCCCTGCCTTTTTTACGGATGTGTCACTTGATGTTCTTTGAAAATAAGCCAAAAGCTCTTCTTTGCTTATTTCTTTGTTGCCGACTTTAATCATAACTTCTTTCGGCTTTGAACAGGCTGTAAAAAAGACAAAAAGGATGCATAACAGTGAGATTATGCATCCTTTATCGATAAAGTTGTCAGGGTTATTTGTGAGTTTCATTCCCTATTTTTTCGATCGCCTCTTCATTCATTTTGATGTTATATTTTTTCTTCAAATCCGTTACGATATTCTCAAAAAGTGTTTTTTGATTTTCTCTCAAATACTCCTCTTTAACTTCGTCCTTAACATCTTCAAACTTTGGTGCCTTTGACTTTTCTCTGCCAACAAGCTTGATTATGTGATATCCAAACTGGCTTTTTACGACTGGGCTGATATCACCAGGATTTTTAAGCTTTTCCATAGCCGCTTCGTACTCTGGAACAAGTGTGCCCTTTTCGTGAGCTCCGATGTCGCCGCCCTGTTTTCCAGAGGAATCTATCGAGTATTCGGCTGCAAGCTTTTCGAAAGACTCGGGAGATTTTTTCAGCTTCTCTGCTATTTCGTCAGCCAACTTCTTGTCCTTTACAAGGATATGTTTTGTGTGTGTCTTTTCAGGCTCTGCAAACTTTTTTTCGTTTTTCTTGTAATATTCTTTCAATACGTTATCATCAACCTTTGCATCTACCTTTATAGCATCCCTTAAAAAGGCGTCCACAAGCAAACGCTTCTTTATCTTTTCAAGGTCTTGCTTGACTTTTTCGCTGTTTTCTAAACCCTTTGCCTTTGCCTCTTGATAAAGGAGTTCCCTCTTTACGAGACTTTCGATAAACTCTTTTTTACCTTCCTTTGTGGCAACGTATGGTTTGAGTTGAGGGGGAAGTGCTTCTAACTCCGCCTTTATATCCTCATCTGTGATTTTTGCAGTGCCAACCTCAATAACAACGTTTCCCTTTGCAGCAGATGCAGTAACATTTTCTTGTGAGGTCGCCTTTTTATTGCAACCAAAAACAAAAACAATCATAAAAACAACTACTAAAAGCCTTTTCATGAATTTCCCCCTTATCTTTAGGTTTAATTTTTTAGTTTAATGTTTTATGTTAACACTTTCCAAAAAAACGTGCAAAACCTTTTTCAGCTCTGTAATATCAAAAACCTTTGAAGCAAGGGTTACATAAAGTTTGTCAGGGGGGGCGTACTTAACGTTCAAGCCTTTCTTTGACATGTCTAAAATTACTGACTTTGGTGGCACAAAACTGTAATCAAAGGTAAAAATAAGGCTGTTGTTTTGAAAGGAAAGTCGGTTAACACCAACAGAGGCAAGCGTTAATTCAAGAAATCTTTGATAAAGAAAGTTCTTTGCTTCAACAGGTGCCTTGCCAAACCTGTCGTACATCTCCTCTTCTACGCCATCAAGCTCGGACAACACTTTTGTTGCGAATATTTTTTTGTAGTAATCCAATCTTTCCCTTGACGACTTTATGTAGTGTTCAGGTATGTAGGCAGGGAAGGGCAGATTTATCTCTGTTTCTATGATTTTTTCAGGCTTCATTTCGCCTGTTTCGTAACGAAGCTCCCTTATCGCCTCATCCAGCAACTGCATAAAAAGTTCTAAACCTATTTCGTTTATATGTCCTGACTGCTTTTTTCCCAAAAGATCTCCTGCCCCTCTTATTTCAAGGTCGTGAATTGCTAGTCTAAATCCAGCACCCAACTCCTCAAGTTCCTGAATCACACGTAGCCTTTTTAATGCGTCTTTAGTGATACTTTCAAAGGACGGTATTAAAAAGTAGGCGTACGCCCTTCTTGAAGACCTTCCAACTCTACCTCGCAATTGATAAAGGTCTGCAATGCCAAACTTATCCGCTCTGTTGACAATAATGGTGTTTGCATTAGGAATATCAAGCCCTGACTCTACAATAGCTGTGCAAAGCAAAACCTGACTGTTGCCTTTTTTAAACTCGTCCATAACGTCTTTCAGTTCTTCTTCATCCATTCTGCCGTGAGCAACAGTAATGTCCACATAAGGAAGTAGTTTCTCTAAAAAACGCTTGATTGTAAATATGCTTTTTATTCTGTTGTGAATAAAAAACACCTGCCCTCCTCTTTGAATCTCCCTTTCAACCGCTTCCTTTATGATCTCTTCAGAAAACTTTGTAACGTAAGTTCTTATTGAAAGCCTTCCTTCTGGTGGAGAGGCGATTATGCTGATGCTCTTTAATCCCGAAAGAGACATGTGCATAGTTCTTGGTATTGGAGTAGCTGTAAGGGTAAGAACATCCACCTCTGCCTTCAGTTTCTTTAGTTTTTCTTTGTGGGCAACACCAAATTTGTGTTCCTCATCAATGATAAGCAAGCCCAAATCTTTAAAGTTTATATCTTTGCCAAACAACCTATGTGTGCCTATGATGATATTAACATCTCCATTTTTTAGCTGTTCTACAATGTTTTTCTGCTTTTTAGGATCAACAAATCTGCTTAACATTTCAACACGATAACCAAACGGTTCAAAACGCCTCTTAAACACTTCGTAATGCTGTTCCACAAGGATTGTTGTAGGTGCTACAAAGGCGACCTGTTTTTTGGCTTCACATGCCACAAAAGCTGCCCTGATAGCAACTTCAGTTTTACCAAAACCAACATCACCACAGATAATCCTGTCCATTGGCTTTTTTTCTTCCATGTCAGCTAAAGTCTCTTCAATCGCCCGCCTCTGGTCTTCCGTCTCTTCGTAATCAAAGGTGGCAGCGAATTCGTCAAGGTGGGCAGTATTAACAGGAAAGGCAAAACCTTCTTTTGTCCTTCTAAGTGCCTCTGTCTTTACAATTTCTTCCGCCCATTTTTTAATATCTTCTTTTGCCTTCTTTTTTACCTTCTGCCAACGTTTTTCGCCCAATCTGTCAATTTTTGCAACATAATCCTCAGAAGCTATGTACTTTTGAATAAGATTTATCTTGTCAACAGACACAAAGAGTTTGCCGTTGTCCGCATACTCCAACTCTATATACTCCCCTACTTTACCAAGTACGCTTACTTGTTTAAGCCCTCTAAAAATTCCAACACCGTGATCCACGTGTACCGCTAAATCACCTTCTTTCAGTTCGTATATGGTGGAAATAGATTCAGAAATACTCTTTTTTCGTACCTCTTTTTTCTTACCTTTTATACCAAAAATTTCTTCTTCTGTTATTACAAACACAGCATCTGAGAGGTTTTTAAAGCCAAATATTGGTTTGCCAGCGGTTAAATATAGACTCCCTCGTGTCGATTTTTTTTCAAACTCCTGAAAATCCTTGACAATTCCGTTACACTCGATAGCGTTTAAAGCAAAAAGTTCCTTAAGTTTTTCACACTGATGACGTTTTGAAGTCACAATGAGTGTTTTGAAAAACTGTCTCTTTTCTTTGAGTATATTTTTTAGAGCCTCAACAGGCTGAAAGGTTGTTCTTGATGAATCTGTATCGGTCTTCTGGCTAATTTTTAACTCCTCAAACTCCTTAACCTCCTCAAAGTCCAGTAAAATAAACTCCTTCGTTTCTGGAAATGCTGAGAAAGTAATAAAGGCAGGTTTTTTCAACACTTCGTAATTTTCGAAACAAAAAAGTTCTTCGGGCTTTAAGACAAAATCACCTCGTTCTGTATGGTAATAAAACCCTTTGTTTGTGTTTTCTAAGATAGTTTCTATTGTTTTGCCAAACTGTTCTGGAAAATACTTAACTGTTTTTAAATTGTCAAAATAGTCAAGGATACTGCTTCTCTTTCCATAGAGAACGGGCAGAAAAAAGTCAATCCCTGCAAAGTACATCCCATTAGCAAGCGTTTCACTAAGTTGGTCTCTTATCCTTTTTGGAACATTATGGGCATCACCATAGGATTTTAAGTTTTCCAATGCCTCCTTTACGTATTCGTCCTTTAATATAAAGTTTTTTGCAGGCAGTATTATACATTCAGCAGTTTTTTCAACAGAACGCTGTGTTTCGGGGTTGAAAAAACGCAGACTTTCAACTGTGTCACCAAAAAACTCTATTCGTAAAGGATTGCTGTAATTTGGAGAAAAGACATCAAGTACACCACCCTTAACAGAAAATTCACCCATAGTCTCAACATTTTCGACCTTTTCATATCCCAGTTCAATCAGTGACTTAGCCAAATTACTAAAAGAAACATCTTCTCCTTCAATAAGGTATAGGTAGTTCTTTTTCAATACTTCCTTTGGCAAAACAGGTTCGATAAGGGATTGTAAAGAACAAATATAAATGCCTTCTTTATTTTCGAGAAGTGAGAAAAGCGTAGAAATCCTTTGACCGTTGTTTTCAGGTTGGGGAGGCATTTTGCTGTAAGGCATCAACTCTAAGGAAACAAAAAGAGGTGATTTGACGCCGAAAAAGCCAAGCTCATCATAAACAGCCCTTGCCGTGTTATCAGTTTCGCACACTACAAGTAATGTTTGTCCTGTGAGTTTCAGTTTTGAGATGAAGTAACCAAAACTCGTTCCTGTTTTTGCAAAAATGGTGTAATTTTCATCCCATTTTAGTAATGAAGCAAACTGTGACAAAATCTGCATAGCGGTTTGAGTATAATATCACAAAAACGAGAGAATTAATACTGTTAGACATATTATAGGCGTATTGTTGTAAACAACAGGCTGAAGCAAAATCAAAATGAAAGATTTTTAAAGGTTTAAACAATTTTACTGGCTATAAATCCCTTCTCCAGTAAACTCTGGCAATGCGTTCACCATTCTGATACTTTATGTTAAGTTCACCTTTAAATGACCGATAAACTGCCTCTCCAATCCTTCTTGCCAAATGGTCATAGGTTGTATATACGGTCACACCGTCTTTTGTTTCCTCAATCTTTATGATTCTTTGAAGAGGTCTTTTCTCTTTTACCTTTTTTTCAACGTTTTTTATGATATTTTTAAGCTCCTGCAGAGTACTTTCGTTTAAATAACTGCCTTCAAATTTTGCTACGCCAAAGGGGATGTTGTCTCTGATTATTCTGCAGGCGGGGCAGATTTCTTTTGAAGTGGCAGTAGTTTTTAATGTCTTGATACTCCACTTGCCATTGCTAAAAACAAGCCCACATACACTGCATTCTGTAGGTTCGGCATACTTTTTGTACTCAAAGTAAGGGTTTCCTTTGTCAAGATACTGTATATCGCGTCTATCTTTTACCGAAAAGTTTTTTGACATGCCAACCTCCTTAAACTAATTTGATACTTTAATTTTAGCTTCCGAAAGATGATACTTCAAATTTTGGTTTTCCTTCTTTATAAAGCCTATCTTTGTTACTCTTGAAAGCAGTCCTGTCTTTTTTAAAGGGAAATAGCCTACCAGTCCATATCTTTTATTTCCAATCCTGTTTAACGCCTGAAACGTCATAAACTCTTTCCCCTTTTTACCAGTATAAAGCATAATGTGTCCGGGAAAGTATAAAAGTGTAAGGTATGGCTTTGATTTTTTCAGAATTTTTTCTTTTTCCTTCAAAGTCTTATCGCTCACATCCAGTTTGTCAAAGAAGTTTATTTGCTGGTAGGAATTTCTTGGCATGTCAATATCAAAAAAGGCAAAGTAGTCCATAAGTAAGCCTGAACAGTCCCACGCATTTTCATTGCTTCCCCAGCAGTAGGGCTTTTTTTTGAATATCAAGGTTGTTTTTACCAGATTTTCTCTATTTATCGGCAGAGGCTCTGTAAACTGCTTCGAAGTAAGCCATACGTCTTTTATATCGGGGGTAAAAACCCTAACCTTATATTGTTTTTTTTTCATCGCAAGAATAGGTAGTTTTGTAGCGATAGGAAGTCTGAGGTCATCGATAATAATTGGTTCTTTTACTAATCCCTTTTTTGCTTTAGTTATGATGCCAAAGATTTCGCTGTCAATCGTTATTATACTGTTTTTTGGCAAAAACCCAGAAACGATAGACGTTTCTGCAAAATAAAAGAGCCCATCTGTGCTTTCTGCTGTAATAACAACAGGCGTCTGAGGTTTTAAATATGTGATAACATTTTTGCTATTGTAAGCTAAACTTGTGTATGGCAGGAAGGTCATCGTGTATCCGTCTTTGACAATTCCGTAAAGTGGTGGCGTAACAGGCTTTGCAATTTTGGAAAAAGACACCAACCCTGTATAGTTTGAAAAATCTGCCCCGAATAAAAGGTTATATCCCGCTAATACAGCAATAAAAATCGGAACAAGATGCTTTTTTACCTGCACAATCTCATTTTATCAAAACGGTGTTTTATAAAAAAGTGAAATTTATAAAGCGATAGCATCCTATATCACACCCGTATCTTTCATGCTTATATATCCGTTATCGGCAATGACGAGGTGGTCTAAGAGTTCAAAACCAAAATATTTTAAATGCGTACTAAGCTCTACCGTGAAATCAATATCTTTCTGGCTGGGCTTTTTGTCGCCAGAAGGATGATTATGGATAAGTATAAGTCGTGAGGCACCATTTCTTAATAACTCTCTAACAAACTCCTGTGGATGACAGATGCAGCTATTTGTGGTTGAACTGCCTAATTGTTGCTCTGAAATCACCTCGTTTTTCGAGTTTAGATAAACAGCAAAAAAAATCTCCTTAGACAGCCCCAAAAGGTTGTCTTTGTAATATTTATATACATCTTCTGGGCCTTTGATGACTTTTCGTTGGTTATCACATTCTGTTCCATAGCGACGTGAAAGCTCGATAGCTGCCAGAAGTGTAGTGACTTTGGCAGTGCTTAACCCCTTTACTTCAGAAAGTTCAGCAGGGGATGCGTTAAAAAGAAGTCTCAAACTGCCAAACTTACCAATCATGTCGTTTGCAATTTCTATCGCACTCTTGCCTTTTGTGCCTGTTCTGAGCAGTATCGCAATAAGTTCTGGTGTTGAAAGTGCAGCAGCACCCAAACGTATAAGTCGTTCTCTTGGCCTGTCACTCTTCCTAATCTCTTTTATCTTTGTCAAAAACTAATCTCCTGTAAAGAGTTTCAAATTCTGGAAAGTTTTTGTCTGCTAATTCTACAAGTTTAAGCATTTCGTGGTGTATTAAGCCGTTTGTCGCTAAAATATTGCCATCGTAAGGCGTTGAAGGTTTCCCTGCCAAATCTGTTACAACCCCACCACTTTCCCTTACAATGAGAATTCCAGCAGCCACGTCCCATGCCTTTAGATTTAACTCAAAAAAGCCGTCAAAACGACCACAGGCAGTATAAACCAAATCAACAGCCGCAGCACCTGCCCTGCGAACTCCCTGACAGAAAGGTAGTATAGTGTTAAAGTAGTTCAGGCTTTTAGAAACTGTATCATCTGCATAGGGAAAACCTGTCGCAATTAGTCCCTTTTTAAGTTCTGTTGTGTTAGAAACTGAAATTTTTTTCCCATTCAAAAAGGCACCTATACCCTTTTTTGCACAAAAAAGTTCCTGTCGTAATGGGTCGTAAACCATGCCGATCTTTATATCATAGTCTTCAACATAAGCCAAAGAGATGCAAAAAAATGGGAACTGATGGGCAAAGTTCGTTGTACCATCAAGGGGATCCAGTATGAAAATGCGTTCTTTATTTTCCATACCCGTACTACTTTCTTCCCCTAAAAAATCAATCTCTGGGTAATACTTATAAAGTTCTTCCTTGATAAACTTCTCAACCGTCACATCTGCTTCTGTAACAAGGTCTCTTGGACCTTTGTAAGAAATCTTTAGTCCCTTTTTGTAGTAGTTACAAAGAAGCTTCCCCGCTTTCAAAACAACTTCTTTCATTTTTTCGAGATTGACCACAATGTTTCTCCTCTATATTCAGATGTTTTTTGTGAGTTTTATCATTTTTTGACGCTCCCTTTTCATCTTCCTTAGCAATGCCAAACCTTCCTGTTTCAACAGCTCTTTTTTGCCCGCCCTTGTTTTATCTAAATAACGAAGCTTGAAGGACTCATCTAACCAATCAGCAATCTCTTGTTTGAGCTCTTCGCTCATGCTGCTTTCTCTTATTTTTTCTTTAATCTGCGAGAGGGCTAATGGTTTTACGTCAACGCCTGTAAAAAATTTTAAATAGGTAAGGACAGCCTGTTGAACGACAAAAAACGGGTCAGTAGTTCTAAAGTTTCTTACTTTGACTTTATGTTTTTTTGTTTTTTTTAGCGTTCTTAGGTATAGGGCTATCGCTATAACCGTTACAAAGAGCAAAGCGATAATCAAGGCGTAAAAATCGTAATCAGGTCTCGTTCTGATATTTAGTTTGTCCTTTAGGGTGTCTTTATATTCTGAAGATTGTGGATTGCTTGGAAGCATAACATTTATTGCAGTTGCTAACCCTGAAATGTTCTTAAATGTTGCAGATTTTGGCTCGAACATTTTGAAATCATTAACTTTTACCTGATAAATTCCGTCCTGATGGGGGAAAAAGATGTAAGAAAAATTAACTTGTCCTTTGATTTCGGGGTACTGTTCCAAAAAATTATAGGAAACCTTTTTTAAAAGTAGGTCTCCTGCAGGAGAGATACTAATTTTGGGTGGCTTTAGGTTGTAAAGATTGCCTGTGCCAGAAAAAACAATATCTAACTGCACATAGTTTTTTTGGGTTGTGGTATAAACTGTTGACTTAATATTGCCATCTCCTAAGCCAAGCAGTTCCAGCTCCTCAGGCACTTTTTTTACATCAAAGTTTAATGCTGATGACGAGAATAGCTGTTCCTGTTCTCCTTTTTTAACCTTAATCTTAAGGGGTGAAAGATTAAATTTTCCGTCTTTGTTGAAAAACACCAAAAATTTTGCTTCGTAATGTTCGTTTTTTTGAACTACATCAGGTAGCCTTTCAGTATAAACATCTTCCCAGCCAGGCCATATTAACTCTACCTTTTCGTATCCTGCTGGTATTTCAAGAACAAAATAGATAAAGCTGCCATTATAAAGGGTATCCTGTGGTTTTAGAGTGTAAAACTTAAGAGGATTTAATTGCGACTTTGTTGCCTTAGCAGGTATTTGTAAAACCTCATTTCCTAAAACCTGAATTTTCACTGGCTTTGCGGTATAAGAGTTTCCCTCCTTGTCAGCCAAAACAAATGGTCCAATACTGTAACTGCCTGATTTTTCGAAATAAATGATTAGTTCAAGTTCGCAGTTATAACGCTCTGTATAGGTTGTTTTAAGATAGCTTTCAAGAAGTTTAGCCCCAGCAGGGACAACAAAAACAGGCTTTGAAAGAACAGGTGCCTGTGTTTCTACTGAAACAGTGATACGGGTAAGTCTGTTAATAACCGCAACTTTGTCAAAACTTTCCTGTGCAAAACCCGATGAAGAGAATAATACAACTAACAATACTAAAAAAGTTCTTGCGACCTTTGGCATAAAAGAATATTAAATAAATATTGCCAAAAAGTAAATAGCTTAAAAATGAGAACCGTCAAATTTGACAAATATTGAAGAAATGACTAAAATTATAGCAGTATTCTAAATTTGATTTAAAAGCGAGGAGGTTGTTAACGATGTTGAAAAAGGCTTTGCTTGCGGTAGTTTTTGTGCTTACCTTCACTACACTAAATTTTGCTAAAGAGTTAGAAAGCTTTGCAGGTATTGTAAAAAAGGTGGAGGCATCCGTAGTAAATGTTAGTACAACGCAGATTGTAAAGCAAAACAGACCTCTCCCCTTTGACTTTTTTAGAGAGTTTTTTGGTGAAGACCCTTTTGGATTTGACAGACCACAAACTTTTCAACGTCAAAGTTTAGGTTCGGGGGTGATTATTTCTCCCGATGGATATATACTTACAAACAATCACGTTGTCAAAGATGCAAATGAAATAAAGATAAGGCTTTACGGCTCTAAAGAAGATTTTGACGCAAAACTCGTTGGACAGGATCCCAAGATTGATCTTGCACTCCTTAAGATAGAAGCCAAAGGAGAGCTTCCCTATGCGGTTATGGGAGATTCCGATTCTCTTGAGGTTGGTGATTGGGTTATCGCCATAGGCAATCCCTTTGGGTTGTCTCACACAGTAACAAAGGGTATCGTAAGTGCAAAAGGCAGGGTTATTGGTTCTGGACCTTATGATGACTTTATTCAGACGGACGCCCCGATAAACTTCGGCAATTCTGGCGGTCCTTTATTTAACCTAAAGGGAGAGATAGTTGGTATCAACACCGCAATTATTTCAGGTGGACAAGGTATTGGTTTTGCAATTCCTATTAACATGGCAAAGACACTGCTTCCTCAACTTAAGGAAGGAAAGATTGTACGCGGTTATTTAGGCGTAAGGATTAAAGAAGTTACAAAGGAGTTGGCAGAAAGTTTTGGCATAAACAGTATCAACGGTGCACTTGTAGAAGAGGTTGTTAAAAACTCTCCTGCAGAGAAGGCTGGAATTAAAGAAGGTGATATAATCCTTGAGGTAGATGGCAAGAAAATTGAAGAGGCAATGCAGTTACCAAAAATTGTTGCGATGATAAAACCGGGCAGCAATATTAACATTAAAGTTTTAAGGGATAACAAAGAACAAACGATAAAACTAACCGTTGGTAAGCAAGGCGACTTTGATACAGACGCGACAAAATTAGAAAAGTTAGGACTAAGGCTTTCTGACACCAAAAACGGTGTGCTTGTAGAGGAAGTGCTTCCCAACTCGCTTGCAGTTACTCTTGGCATTAAATCGGGTGATTATATCGTAAAAATTAATAACGTCAAGGTTGATAGCGTAGAGCAAGTTGCCCACATAATCAATAACCTTGCACCAAACGCCCCTTGTACCTTTCAGTTGAAGACCGCAAGAGGGACTAAGTTTGTTTCGTTTAGAATGCCATGAAACAAAAGAAAGAAAATATTTTTTCCGTTGATGTCGTTGTTGGTGACCTGCTCGAGCCAGAACTGCATAATAACAACTACTTTTCGCCCAACGTAGATATTTACGAAACACAGCAGGGCTTATTCATTGAGGTAGAACTACCTGGTGTTTCTGGCGATGACATCAGAGTTCTTCTTAATAACAACAAGCTTTTCATAAAGGGGAGAAAGCTCTGCCATAAAAAACACAAAAACATAAAGTATTATCTCCTTGAACGCCCCTACGGCAGTTTTGAAAAGCTCCTTGAACTACCACCTGACATAGATTCAGAAAAAGTTGAAGCTGTTTTTAAAGAGGGGGTGCTTTATATTAGTGTGCCATACAGGCGTAAGAAAGACGTGGTAATTGACTAAAGTCAAAATAATTCTTGACTAAAATTGTGCTTATATATTAGAATTAGTAATCACTAATTAGGGGGAAAAAAGAAAAAAGGGGAGGTCAGTATGTTTGCTTTGGGAGACAAAGCGGTTTATCCGGCGCACGGCGTCGGCGTAATTGAAAAGATTGAAAGTAAAAAGATATCTGACCATGAAGAACGTTTTTATGTTATCAG
>Ga0272446_1002017_pt1 | contig 28519 bp, 23 predicted proteins | sample YNPCB0061_FD_194587 | JGI IMG/M metagenome (GOLD analysis project Ga0272446, IMG submission 194587) | Hot spring microbial mat communities from Yellowstone National Park, WY, United States - YNP-CB-006-1 | ecosystem: Environmental > Aquatic > Thermal springs > Hot (42-90C) > Sediment | place...
ATTTTGAGCGACGAGCCGCCGCCGTCTAAAATCAAATGCGAGCCTTTCATGCTTTGGGAATTTTCTATGTCGATTGCCAGTTCCAACGTGCTGTTTGTTCTTTTACTTCAAAACATAGCTTTCATGACATTGAAAAACTTTTTCCTATTTCTGTTCGCTTTCTCGTCGCTTATTTTCTCTGCGCAAGCTCAACAAACCACCATCAACTTGCCCTCTGCCGACCAAACGCCCGGCGGGCGTTTTTTTTATTTACACGAATCGCAAGCACTTTTCTGGCAAGGCAGCAACTACTGGGCAACGACAAACTTTTTGACCTACGGCATCACCGACGACATCGAAGCGTGCCTCACGCAATATCAACTTGGCTTTCCAGCGCAGGCGTATTCCGCCATCGGGTTCGGTTACAAAGCCACAAAGCAGCTCTTCGCCGAGTCGCTGCCCGACCTTGAACTCAAACTCTCGTTTGGACAAATGTTTCCGATTTCAACAACGGGACTCGGCATTGGCGTTTGGACTTACGGTTTTGCGAGTTTCCGCTTGCCCGTTCTGCAAACACGGTTGGCGGTCGGCATCAGCCAATCACCACGGCAAAATTTCGGCATCAACACCGTCGTGATGACCGCGTCGTTTGAGCAACCAATTACCGACCATATCAACATCTTGGGCGAATGGTTTGCAGGACAACTCCACGAAAACGCTTACTTCATTCCCGGGTTCAACTACCACACGAAAACGCTGGTCATCATTGCTGGCTATAAAATCGCCAATCTTCCCGGCGACCCGAAATCTCAAAACGGCATCGTCCTCGAAATCGGATTTTTCTTTTGAACCGATGTTATTTCCTCATCGAGCGCAGTTGCGCCAAGCGATTTCCGCTCGAGAGTTTTCGGCTGAACGTGTTGCCCTTGCAGGGATTGGCGGAATCCTCTTTTTGCGGAATCGGCTCGCCATATAGGTCGCAGTGATGCGCGGCGAGATTGTAATTCACGCAATACGGACATGCCGATGCAAGGTTAGTTTGCGCAATCAACTTGACTGTATCGCCGATGGATGATTCTGCCCACGGAGGCGCGACGGACACGGCTTTAGGTGTTGGGAGGACTTGCTCGACCTGTGAATTTTCTAATGCGGCGAAATTGCGGCGGGAATACTGAAACATACTACCTCAGTGTTTGAATTAACGAACTACTCGTGCGGGAAGATAAAAAACTTTTTAACCTGAACGAATCCCTCCGAGCCGAAAGCGTGCGGTGTTTGCATAACAAGTTCTGCGCCTTCCACATCGATCACAAATTCGCAGAACGCACCTTTGAAATACCGCTCTTTGACGCTTGCCTTAAAGACATTCTCGCCGCCCGCTCTCTCAACGGGGACAAGGTGTTCGGGACGAATGACCACGTCGAAGAATTTTCCAACGAGCTCCTCGCCGTTTTTCAGGACGAGTCCTGTATCGGTTTTGAGCAGCGTTTTGTCCAAGCGTTGCATCAAGAGTTTATTTGCCGCGCCAATGAAGCCCGCACCGAAAAACGTTTTTGGCGCGTGGTAGATGTCTTCGGGTGTTCCTTGTTCAAAGAGCTTCCCGTCGCGCAAGACGGCCAATCGGTCGGAGAGCATTAGGGCTTCTTCTTGGTCGTGCGTGATGTAAATAAAATTGCGTCTCGTCGTGCGTTGAATGGACTTCAATTCTTTTTGCATTTCGCGGCGCAGTGTTACATCGAGGTTAGAGAGCGGCTCATCGAAAAGCACAATATCGGCATTGACCGCAATGGCTCTGGCAATGGCGACGCGCTGCTGCTGTCCGCCCGATAGTTCCGAGACGCTTCGGTAGAGTTTGTCATCAATGCCGAGCGTTGTGAGCGTCTGCACAACGGTTTTTCGGATGTCCTCTTCGGGCAGTCGACGCTCTCGAAGTCCAAACGCCACGTTTTCGAACACGTTGAGGTGCGGGAACAGCGCATAGTTTTGAAAGACCATCACGGCGTTGCGCCTGTGCGGCGGGAGTCGCAGCACGTCTTTTCCGTCGAATAAAATTCTGCCGCCATCAGGTCGCTCTAACCCGGCGATGATGCGAATGAGCGTGGTTTTGCCGCTTCCCGATTTTCCCAAGACGGAAAAAAACTCCGCGTGATCGCACTCAAACGAGACGCCGTCGAGCGCCAGGAAGTTGCCGTATTTTTTGGTGAGATTTTCTACGGTGAGTTTCATTGTCAATACTTTCCGTCCGATGGAGTTGCAGGCGCGGTTTTACAGGCGGCTTCGCTGAGAATTTTCACACTTGCCGACGCGCCGATGCGGGTTGCGCCGAACTCGACCATTTTTTTCGCCGAGGCATAATCACGCACGCCGCCCGACGCTTTCACGCCCATTGCCTCGCCAACGGCTCTGCGCATCAAGGCGACATCTTCCACTGTCGCGCCCGCTTTTGAAAAGCCCGTCGAGGTTTTGACGAAGTCCGCGCCCGCATTTTTGGCAAGCACAGAGGCAATTACTTTTTCTTCGTCGGTGAGCAAGCAGGTCTCGAGAATTACCTTGACAAGCGCACGAGAGAGTTTTGCCGCCTCGACAACGGCGGCAATGTCGGCTTCGACGAGGTCGTAGTTTTTTGATTTCAATTCGCCGATGTTGATGACCATATCGATTTCCGTTGCGCCGTCGTCGCACGCGGCGTGCGTCTCAAAGGCTTTGACTTTTCCGAGCGTTGCGCCGAGCGGAAAGCCGATGACTGTGCAAACTTTTACGTTAGTCGTTTTCAGAAGCGATGCACCTAGTTTCACATAGGTAGGATTGACACAAACCGACGCGAACTGATACTCTTTTGCCTCGTTGCACAGCTGAATAATTTCTCCGCGTGTGGCGTCTGGTTTGAGCAAGGTATGGTCGATGTATTTGGCAAAGGCGAAGTTCGGCACGCAGGACATTTCGCGTTGTGCTTCTTTGACCGCAAGCCGCTCTGCGCCAGACTCCACATAGCGTTTGAGTTCGGTCTCAACTTTTTGCGCGTCCACACTGGCGACTTTTCGCAGGACGTTTTGCGCGGCTCGATAATTCGGAGAATTCATAAAATTTATTTTTCAGTAATGAACTTAAAGCCGATTTGGACGGTTTAGCAAAGTGGTAGTTCAGCAGTTCCCAGCATTTTCAGCATTTTTCACAAAATAAACATACAGACTCGATTATGTTCAAACCTGCTTGGACGCTTACAGGCTTCTTTGTCTCCGCCATTTCCGTTACGGTTATTTTAGGATTCATGCTCATTTTTGCCATGCCGTTCTTTTTGCTGGCGCTTCTGCCGCTTGTGGCGGCGCTGTTTTTCCTCTTCGGCATTTTCGAGGACGACCGCAGCATCGACACGCCGAGAAGACGCCCTGCGCCAATGCCGCGTGCTGACCGTGACGCCCTTTTTCACTCCGAAAAGCATCACTTCACGATTCGCCAATACGACCTAAACTAATCGAGTTCGCGGCGCAGAAATTGCGCAGTCGCCGAGCACTCCGAGGTTGCAACGTCTTCCGGCGTTCCTTCGGCAATAATTTCGCCGCCTGCGCCGCCGCCCTCCGGACCTAAATCAATCACCCAGTCAGACTGCTTGATGACGTCCAAATTATGCTCAATCACCACGACCGTGTTGCCTTTATCGACCAATCGATGCAAGACATCGAGCAAATGCTGTATGTCTTGAAAGTGCAATCCCGTTGTTGGCTCGTCTAAAATGTAGAGCGTTTTGCCCGTCTGAATTTTGGCGAGTTCGGTGGCAAGCTTCACGCGTTGCGCTTCGCCACCCGAGAGCGTCGTCGAGGATTGCCCTAAGCGCACGTAACCAAGCCCGACGCTCTCGAGCGTTTGGAGCATGCGCTTGATGCGCGGAAAATCCTCAAAAAATTTCAGTGCCTCCTCGACGGGCATTTCCAACACATCGGCAATGGATTTGCCTCTGTAATGCACCTCGAGCGTTTCGCGGTTGTAGCGTTTGCCTTTGCACGTGTCGCAGGTTACATACACATCGGGCAGAAAGTTCATCTCGATTTTTTTTAAGCCGTCGCCTTCGCATGCTTCGCAGCGTCCGCCTTTGACATTGAAGCTGAAGCGTCCGGCTTTGTAGCCGCGGATTTGCGATTCAGGCAAAGTAGCGAAGAAATCTCTGATGAGCGTAAAGACGCCTGTGTACGTTGCCGGATTTGAGCGCGGCGTTCTGCCAATGGGCGATTGGTCGATGTCAATGACTTTATCGATATGCTCAATGCCCGATATTTTTTTGTGAGGCAGCGCCGACATTTTCGAGCGGTAAAAGTGATTAGCGAGAATCGGATACAGCGTTTCGTTGATGAGGCTGGATTTGCCTGACCCGCTTACGCCCGTAACCGTAACGAACTTGCCAAGTGGCAAACGCAGTGTTACATTTTTGAGATTATGCCCCGTGCAGCCTTCTAAAACCAGTTCTTTGCCATTGCCCTTACGCCGTGTTTTTGGCACATCAATCTTCACTGCGCCTTGCAAATACTTCGCCGTAATCGAATTTCCGTTGAGCGTTTTCGCTGTGCCTTCGGCGACGATTTCGCCGCCGTGTTCGCCTGCGCCCGGCCCTAAGTCAATCACATAGTCCGCATACTCCATAGTCTCTTTGTCGTGTTCGACGACGATGACGGTGTTACCAACATCGCGCAGTTGCAAGAGTGATTGCACGAGTTTGACATTATCGCGCTGATGCAGTCCAATCGACGGCTCATCGAGAATGTATAGCACGCCCGTGAGCTGTGAGCCAAGCTGCGACGCCAATCGAATGCGTTGGGCTTCGCCGCCCGACAGCGTGGCGGAGGAACGCGAGACGGTCAGATAATCCAGCCCCACGTTCAAGAGGAAACCCAGCCGTTTGGTAATCTCGACGAGAATTGGCTGTGCAACGGCGGCGTCTCTGCCAGTGAGTTGCGATGGCAGTTGCTCGAAAAAGGCTTTGCATGCCGTTATCGAGAGGTCGGCAATTTCAGCAATGTTTTTCTCGGCAATTTTGACGAACAGACTTTCCTGACGCAATCGCGCGCCGTTGCAATCGGGACATGGCTGCTTGACCATAAAACTTTCTGCCCACTCGCGCACGCTCGGCGACTGTGTCGAGAGATAGGTTTGCTGCACATACTCCATGACACCGCCGAAGGTCATTTTATACACATAGTCGCGCCCGCCGTAGCCGTAGTTGACTTCAATTTGTTCATCCGAGCCATAAATGAACATATCGAGAACTTCTTTCGGCAGGTCTGACATTGGCGCATCGAGCGAGACCTTATATTTTTTCGCCAGCGCTTTGATGAGTTGCCAGTTTTGGTCGCGCCCTTCACGTCCGAGCGGCACAAGTCCGCCCTCGTTGACCGACAGCGACAAGTCGGGCGCAATCAGGTCGGGCGAGAGCTTGCTAACGCTGCCGAGTCCATCGCAGGTTGGACAGGCGCCATAAGGCGAGTTGAAACTGAAATTGTTCGGCGCAAGGTCGGCAAGAATGCTTGACCCGTCGGAATACGCATAGTTCTTGCTAAAAAAAATATCTTTCGGAGACCCATCTTTGCCTTTTTCATCGACGAGTTCGCAAATCATTGAGCTTTTATTTTCAGAGAGTTTGAGCGCAAGGTCAATCGCGCTTTTGAGTCTGGGTGCTACGTCGGGCGAGAGGACGACGCGGTCGACGACGAGTTCAATGTCGTGCGTTTTGTAACGATCGAGCTTCAGCCCTTTTTTAAGTTCAACGGTTTCGCCGTCGACGCGCGCGCGCGTGAAACCGCTTTTGAGCAAGCCATCGAAGAGCTCACGGTAATGTCCTTTGCGTCCAACGACGAGCGGCGCAAGCAGTTGGACTTTGGTTTTTGGCGGCAGTTTCATCAGAGCGTCGAAGATGTCGTCTTCGGATTGCTTCTCTAATTTTCGTCCCGTTTTCGGGTCGTAGCGTATGCCAATTTTCGCCCACAAGAGCCGCATGAAATCATAAATCTCGGTAATCGTGCCGACAGTCGAGCGCGGGCTGCGCGACGTGGTTTTTTGTTCAATTGAAATCACCGGAGAGAGTCCGTCAATAAAATCGACATTAGGTCGCTCGATGTTGCCGACGAATTGGCGTGCGTAAGCGGAGAGCGTCTCCATAAACCGTCGCTGTCCTTCGGCGTAAATCGTGTCGAAGGCAAGGCTTGATTTGCCCGACCCCGATAAGCCCGTGATGACCACGAACTTGTAGCGCGGAATATTGACATTGATGTTCTTGAGGTTGTGTACTTTCGCGCCGCGCACAATAATGGATTCAAGCTCCGACATGCTGAAACGAGGATTTCAAAACTGCACGATTAAAAATTCGAGACCTCGAATATACGTCAATTCGTTTTAGCTTGAACGGTTCGCCGCTGCATAATCATAAACGCAAAAGGGCGACCGTGCGCCCTTCGCTGTTGTGAATATGCCGATGGTTCATTGCTTCACGGCTTTCACGGCGTCAAGCAAGAGATTTAAGTTTTCCGCAATCGCCTCGTCTGTTAACCCCAGTTTTCTTAGAAGCGGCACTGTTTCAAGTTTCCCCTCCAATTTTCCTTCTAACTTGCCTTCTAACTTGCCTTCCAGCCGGCCTTCCAATTTTCCTTCTAACTTGCCTTCTAACTTGCCTTCCAGCCGGCCTTCCAATTTTCCTTCTAACTTGCCTTCTTTTATGCCCTCCCTTAGCCCTTCTCCCATACCTTCCTTGAAGCCTTCCTTGAACCCTTGCTTGATGCCCTCTTCTCGCCCTTCTTGGAGAATTTCTTGGTAGGCTCGCGTCTTTTTTAATTCTTCCTCGAATTCTTCCTCAATGTCCAACATTTTCAATATCTCCTTTCGCGTTAAGTTTGAAAATTTGTAGAACAGAATCTGTTGAATGAACTCTAATTTTTCTGGCGCGCGTTCCATCAACAATTTTGCGCTTGTTACGGCTGACTTTTTCGGTTCGACGATAAGTTTGAACAACGCAACGGCGCTGTCTAATTCGCTAATGTTTGGCAGTTCATCTAAATATACGCGCAGAACCCGTCCCGATTCAAGCAGTTCGCGGTAGGCGTCTAAGTTCAGCTGTTCCACGCTGCGACTCGGATAAATCACAACCGACTTCCAATTCGCATCGCCGTATTGTTTGAGCCAGACAAAAATTTCGGCGAACAAACGTGCGTAGAACTGCTCATCGCGTTGAAACTGCGCCTCAACGAAATAGGTGATGTCGTTGAGCAACGTCGGAACAAACAGCCCATCAATGCGAAATGAAAATTCTTTGAGTTCAACGGATTTGAACAAGTAGTTTTCTGCGTCGGCGGCGGCTCTGCCGACCAGCATAAAGAAAGCCTGAGGCACGAACTTAAACAACACATACACAAGTTTGTCCGTCTTCATCATCCGCGCGTTTGGTAGGTTCAAAAAGGCAACTCAAAGATACGCCGGATTGCACTTCAATCGCATCGACGCACACCGTTTTGAATTTCGCCTGTATGCCATTAGCTTCCGCCTCATCACTTGAACTTTGCCAACAACCTATCGAGAGAACGCTTCAATGATTCACACGTCTCTTTTTTATCGCGTCGCGCTCTTCACCCTCGCCATTTTGCTTTGTTATGCTACTGGTTACGCGCAACAGCGTCCGACGATTGCCAGAAACGGCATGGTCGTTTCAGCGCATCATTTGGCAAGCGAAGCGGGCATAGCCATGCTCAAGAAAGGCGGCAACGCCATTGACGCGGCCGTGGCAACAGAGTTTGCGCTTGCGGTGGTTTTTCCAGAAGCCGGCAACATCGGCGGCGGCGGTTTTATGGTTATTCGCCTCAAAGACGGCTCGTCATACGCGCTCGACTACCGCGAGAAAGCTCCACTGGCGGCTACCCGAACAATGTATTTAGACAGCGCCGGAAACTTTGTGCAAGAGCGTAGCAAAGTTGGGCATTTGGCAGTTGGCGTGCCCGGCACCGTTGCAGGTATGGTCGAGGCGCACAAACGCTTCGGCAAATTACCGTTTAAGGACGTCGTTCAGCCTGCCATTACACTTGCCGAAAAAGGCTTCGCGTTGGGTTATCAAAAAGTCGAGTGGTTCAATCGGTTCTACGCGCAGTTCGCCCGATTCGAGAGCACCAAAAAGTATTTCACCAAAGGCGACTCGACCAAAAAATGGGAAGTTGGAGAACGCTTTGTTCAAAAAGAGTTAGCGGAAACATTCAAGCGGATTCAGAAAAACGGGCGCGACGGCTTCTACAAAGGCAAAACGGCCGACCTTCTGATTGCCGAAATGAAACGCGGCGGCGGCTTGCTCACACAAGCAGATTTAGATAAGTATCAACCCGTTTGGCGCGAGCCGATTACAGGCTCATACCGTGGCTACGGTTTAATTTCTATGCCGCCGCCGAGCGCAGGCGGCATCGGACTTGTGCAACTGCTTCAAATGATGGAACCCTATAATCTTGCCGCTATGGGCTTCCAAAGTTCGGAAACACTGCACCTGATGGGCGAAGCCATGCGCCGCGTCTATGCCGACCGCCAAATTTTGGGCGACCCCGATTTCGTCAAAATTCCCGTCAAGAAAATGCTCGAGAAATCCTACGCGATTGAGCGCATCAAAACCATGAAGCCCGATACGGTTACGCCAAGCCAATCGATTGCGTCGGGCAATCTTGCCTATGAATCCACTGAAACGACGCACTATTCCGTCGTTGATGCCGATGGCAACGCTGTCGCAGCGACCACAACGCTCAACGGCATTTACGGGTCGTTTGTCGCCGTCGATGGCGCTGGCTTTTTGCTCAACAACGAAATGGACGATTTCAGCGCGAAGCCGGGCGCAGCAAATATGTTTGGTCTCGTTGGCAGCGAAGCCAATTCTATTCAGCCCGAAAAGCGCATGCTTAGCTCGATGTCGCCGACCATCTTGACGAAAGATGGAAAGCTCTTTATGGTCATTGGCACGCCGGGCGGTTCGACGATTATCACGCAGGTGTTTCAAGGCATCACTAATGTCATTGACTTTGGCATGAACGTGCAAGAAGCGGTCAGCGCAAAACGCATTCATCATCAGTGGATGCCTGATGTGATGATGACAGAAAAAAATTTACTGACCAAAGACGTGCGACTTGGCTTGGAAAAGCGCGGGTGGAAGATTTTAGACCGAGGTACTTACTCTGGCGCCATGAACGCCATCATGATTGGCGCAGACGGATTGCTCTACGGCGGCGCTGACCCGCGCGGCGAAAACGCGGCGGTCGGCTACTGACCACTTTTTCGTCGACCATTGGTCGCTTTGCACATTTGGAATCTCTGGCGGCGTAGAGTAATTTTTGGAAAATGAACGCTACTCTGACGACGCTACTTGACGAAAAAGGAAAACATTATGAACGCAGAGAACGCCAACCTGCTTGGCAGCTATTCTGTCGCGCATTCCAGCGCGGCACACAGTGAGCCGCCACTTTCCGTTGTTTCACAATCGCCTGTCGAGCGCTTATTGCCGCCCGAGTCGATTCGCCCTCTAAAAATTCTCTTCGTTACGCCCAAAGGCAAGAAAGAAGAGGACACCAGCCAGAAAGCCTTGTTCTCGATGGCAATCGGCGTCCTTGTCAGCATTACGCCCAAGCAGCACATCATTGAGCTTGTCGATGAACTGTTCGGAGACCCTATCAACTTCGACGGCGATTACGACCTAATCGGCATCACGGCTCGCACGATGAATGTTACGCGGGCTTACGAGATTGCCGACGAGTTTCGTCGGCGCGGCAGAAAAGTGGTCATGGGCGGCGTCCATGTCTCCTTTAACTACGACGAAGCCAAGGCGCATTGCGATTCGGTCGTCTGCGGCGAAGCGGAAAACTTGTGGGCAAAAGTGCTGCAAGATGTTGCGCTTGGCGACTTGCAACCGCGTTACGATGCTAAACACTTTCCGCCCGTTAAGGACGTGCCAATGCTCGACTATGAACGCATTTTCAAGGCGAGCAAGCGCGGCAAGGTCGATGCGCGAAAGTCCATTCCGATTTACATGACGCGCGGCTGTCCATACACCTGCACGTTTTGCGTTACGCCGAATTTCACCGGACGCTTATACCGCGTGCAATCGCGCGACACCATCAAAGAGCAAATCGAGACCGCCAAGCGCGTCTGGTTTCAAGAAACCAAATACGGCAGCGAGCCGTGGTTTATGTTTACCGACGAAAACTTGGGCGTCAATAAATCCAAGATGTATGACATCATGGACGTGCTTGCCGAATGCCACATCAAGTTCAGCTCGTTCATCAGCATCAACTTTCTGGAAGAAGAAGAAACGGTTCGGAAACTCGTCAAGGCTGGCTGCGTCATGGCGCTTGTTGGCTTTGAATCCGTCAATCAGGCAACGGTCGACCAATATGACAAATGGAAGATGAACGCGGTCAGCAATTACGCCAAGACGATTAAAAAATGCCGCGAGATGGGGCTGAACATTCAAGGCAATTTCCTGACTAATCCAGCCATCGATACATACGCCGATATGGCCGCCGTCGAGAAATTCGTCGATGACAATTACCTCATGATGCCGATTTACTCGATTCTGACACCCTACCCGGGCACGACCATGTATAAGGAATACAAAGCCAAAGGCCTTATCGTCGATGAAGATTGGGACAAATACACCGCGCACAATTTGGTCATCAAATGCGAGAATGTCGACCCAATGGAATATCAAGTGCGCTACATGCGCCATTTTATTGGCTTCTACAAGCTCTCGACGATTTTCAAGCGCGTGGTGTTCAACCCGAACAAGCTCATCAATTTGGTAACCAGTTTGATTTTTCGGCGCAACCTGCGCGACCAATTGAACAGCGTTTTAAGCGGCAAAAAAGCACCCGTGCAACAAAGCAAGACCTTACAGCCTGCCGCTGCACTCGCCGAAGAAAACGGGTAACGCACATGGCTTTGTCCGACGACGACCTCGCAGCGTTTCAAGCCGACGTGCGGCGACACCGCACCTGCGGGCAGGTGCATGTCATCATCAAGCCGTTTTCGCAATTTTCGCCTAACGGCGATATTCACGCCGCGCTCGATACCATCGCTGTGTCAAATGGATTTCTTGCGTTGGGCACCCGTTGGCGCGAAATTTCCCGCTCCGTTGCCGCCAAACTGCTGCAGCGTATCTTACATCGGGATTTGGCTTATAGCACAGAAATTATGACCGCTTACCGCGCCGAAACATTGGCAGCACGTTTTCTTGCCCTGACTGATTCGCCGAATCGGCATTTCACCAACGGAACATTCGAGCAGCCCAGAGACGCTGGTTGGACACCGCTCACCAATGCCACTTTCGACACCGGCGTTCTCTCTGTTTCTTCCCAACGCTTCGCGCTGCTCTGGGTAGAAGATGAGGACTGATAGATTTGTTCATCGCACGGCAAAGAGTCCAAATTTCAAGTAGCGGGTTTCGGGCATAGCCAGCAGCACGGGGTGGTCAGGCGCTTGACCGGCTTTCTCAAGAAGTTGAATCCTTCGCTTTTGTTCGCGACTGGCTCTATCGACGACGGCAAAAAATTCGTCTTCCGAGACATGATGCGAACATGACGATGTCGCAAAAAATCCGCCCGATTTCACCAGAGAAAGCCCCAGCCGATTTAGCTTGCGATATGCTTGAAGTGCAGTTGCGACGGTCTTTTTGGACTTCGTTAAACTCGGCGGGTCTAACACAACAAGGTCGTAGGCTTTGTCCTCGCGTTGCAGTTTTTCAAGCAGTTCAAAGGCGTCGCCGTTGAGTGTCTGTAACCCCTTGTAAGCGTTGCGTGCTGCGTTGGCTGTTGCACGCGCCAGCGCGTCCTTGGAAGCGTCAAGTGCAAGGACGCTTGCTGCTCCTGCATGAAGCGCGTTCAGGGCAAAGCCACCGTCACTTGTGAAGACGTCCAAGACGTCGGCGTTTTTGGCAAGCGCTCGAATGCGTTTGCGATTTTCGCGTTGGTCGAGAAAAAATCCTGTTTTGTGTCCGTGCCGCACATCGACAAGGTATCGCACGCCAGCGTCGTAAATTTCAACGGTGCCTTTTAACTCACCGTAGGCAATGCGTTGATACGGTTCCAAGCCGTCGAGTGTGCGCAGTTCCGATTCATTGCGAAGCACAATCGCTGATGGCGAAAATAGTTTTTTCAAAGTGTCGCAAATGATGTCCAGCCGTTTTTCCATGCCTGCCGAAAATGTTTGAACCGAGAACACGTCGTCGAACTTGTCAATCACCAAGCCCGATAAGCCGTCCGATTCGGCGTGCGCCAAACGAAACGTGTTCGTGTCGGAGGCAGGGTATAGTTTCTCGCGCAAGCGCAGTGCAGTTAAAAAACGTTGTTCAAAAAACGCTGCATCGATAGGCTCGTCTGTCACGGAGAGCAATCGAAAGGCGATGAGCGAGTGCGGGTTAAAAAATCCTGTGCCGATGAACACTTGGTCGTGCGAGTATAGCGCGACAATGTCGCCCGCGTCGATGTTTTTTGGGACATCCAAGAGCTCGTTGCTGAATGCCCATTGATGTCCTGCCAAGAGGCGTTTTTCTTCGTGCTTTCGCAAGTAAATTTTTTTCATAGCGCGTGATAAGCGACCGTTCGATGGGAAATCTTTGGCAAAGTAACGGAACTTTTTTAAGTTGCGTTACGATTTTTTCAGACATACCGCGGCAGTTTCGCGTAGTCGCGCCAACAGACGATTTCGCGGGCGCATTTTCAACACATTTAAACGCAATCCAACAATGCCAAAGATTGAAATTAACGGTCAAACAGTCGAAGGATTCACGGATGAGTCGCTTTTGGGAATGGCGCGCCGACACAAGGCACACATTGGCTATGCGTGCGGCGGGCATGGACTCTGCCAAACTTGTGAAGTAGAAGTTACCAGTGGTGGCGACGCCCTGTCGCCGATGACCGATGTCGAGAAAGCATGGCTGAACAGCGACAAAATTCAGCGCGGACACCGCCTTGCTTGTCAAGCGCACATTGCCAAAGACGCACCGATTACCCTGACCACACGCGCCGAAATGGCACGCCGCTATTTCAACAACGCGTTTGTCTCCGATAAAAAAACACTTCCGCCGACGACCCATCCGCAAGGACACGTTGGAGAGTTTTTCACATTCTTGGGCATGGAAACCATCTCGCATGTGCTTGCCGCGCCGCTTGCGCTGGGCAACGCGCTCGGTCGGCTCTCGGACGGCAGATTGAAATTAGATGCGTCGGTCAACGACCTCTTTGCCGCGTGGAACGAGCGGATGCCAGAAATCACCGATTTTGTCGGCAAAGCCGTGAGCGGCGTGCCGGAAGCTGTCGCGCCAGTAACCAATGCGCTCGGCGAGCTGACCAAAGGGGTTGTCGATGCGGTCAGCAACTTGACAAAATCCACATCGCCTGCCGCCTCGAGCGAGGTGAAAGCGACGCCGATTAAAATCGAGAAAGTGTAAATTCAGTCAGTTCAATTTTAGCAGTAACGTTTTAGCAGTAACGAAAGAGAGTTCGCAGTATGCAGTTGGAAGTAACAATCAAGCGGTTCAATCCCGAAAAGGATACCGCGCCGCACGCTCAAACCTTCAAGGTGGAAGCCGAACCCATGGAGCGCGTGCTCGATGTGCTTAATAAAATTAAGTGGGAACAAGACGGCACGCTTACCTACCGAAAATCATGCGCCCACGGCGTTTGCGGTAGTGATGCCATGATGATTAACGGCGAGAACCGCCTTGCCTGTGTTACACTTGTCAAAGACCTTCGCACGACGAAAATCACCGTTGAACCTGTGCCGGGCGCATCGGTGATTAAAGATTTGGTGATTGATATGAACGGCTTTTGGCGCAAGTATGAAGCCATTATGCCGTATCTGGTCAACGACGACCCAGCGCCAGAAATCGAGCGGTATCAAAGTGCGAAAGACCAAGAAATCATTGAAGAATCCACTCGGTGCATTTTGTGCGGCGCCTGTTCGTTCTCTTGCCCATCGACATGGAGCGACGAAGAGTATCTCGGTCCTGCCGCCTTGCTCAAAGCGTATCGGTTTATTTTTGACACGCGCGACCAAGCCGCCGACGCCCGCTTGAAAATTATCGATAACAATAAAGGTCTCTGGAAGTGCTATACGATTTTCAACTGCGTGCAAGCCTGCCCGAAGGAAATCGATATCACCAAACACATTAGCGCGCTCAAACGCAAGGTCGTCAGCGAACAATACTAATTTGGACACGGCGCACTTGAACGGCACAGTCATAGAATTTCCAGAGGCTACTCGATGCCAAAACGCATTGAGTAGCCTTTTTCTTTTACATCGTTTATTTTTTTAACGCTCATGCTTGCCAATGCCATACACCAGCGATTTCGGATACATGGATTTTGATTTCGGCGTCGAGACGCTCGAGAAACTCGTCATGAAATCCGAGCGAAAGATGCACATCGATTTGGGCGTTCCAAAAGAGAACACCGCCGACGAACGCCGAGTGGCGATTGCGCCATCGGGCGTGCGCATTCTTTCCGAGCAGGGGCATAAAGTCTGCGTCGAGCGCAACGCAGGCGAGCATTGCAATTTCACCAACGACGAATACGCGGACGCGGGCGCGGAAATCCTTGATTCCGTCGAAGACCTTTACAAACGCTCGAATGTCATCGTTAAAGTCGCTGCGCCGCTTCCATTCGAGTATGATCTGCTCCAGCGCGGTCAGGTCATTATTTCGGCGTTGCACTTGGGCAGCGTGAAGCTCGATTACGTGCAAGCTGTTTTGCAACGCAGCGTAACAGGACTTGCATTTGAGTTTATTGAGACGCGCGACGGCGAACTTCCGATTGTGCGTTCAATGAGCGAAATCGCGGGCGCGCTTGCGGTTCAAACCGCAGCAAAGTATCTGGAAACAGGCAATGGCGGACGCGGCATCTTGCTCGGCGGCGTGGCAGGCGTACCGCCAGCAATCGTGGTCATTATCGGCGCAGGAACAGTCGGACACTACGCGGCACAAGCGGCGCTGGGGTTAGGCGCGCAGGTTATCGTCATTGACAAAGAACTCAACCGCCTACGCCGCTTCGAGACGATATTTAACCGACGCATTACAACCGCGATTGCTAACGAACATTACATCTCCAAAGCCGCGAAAGTCGCCGACGTGATGATTGGCGCGCTCAACCCACGCTCAAAACCGATGAAGCCCGTTGTGAGCGAAGAAACCGTTATGACGATGCAAAAAGGCTCAGTGATTATCGATGTCTCGATTGACCAAGGCGGCTGTTTCGAGACCAGTTCGCGCACAACGCATAGCAACCCGACATTTACGAAATACGGCGTTACGCATTACTGCGTGCCGAACATGCCGTCGGTCGTGGCGCGCACCGCATCTTACGCACTCACCAATGCGCTCATTCCTTTCATCATTAAAATCGGCGAATACGCCAGCATTTCCGACGCGCTCTGGAAAAGCACCAGCTTGCGAAATGGCACCTACGCCTACAAAGGCTATCTGACGAAAAAAGTGCTTGCCGATTTATCTGGTCTCACCTTTCGCGAAGTCCAAATGCTGCTCGCAACCGATATGTAACGCCGCCAGCAACGCCGTTCTCCCAAACGCTTTAGCTTATTTTTTCTATTTCTCCCTCTATTTCATCGGCTTTGGCGAGCAGTTTATCTTTTATCGGTTGAAGGTCGGGGCGCTCCAAAATGTATTTCTCCAACGCCTCGCGCGTCGTCATCGCGCGGGTGATTTGCGTGGCACGGCGTCGCTCAACTTCCTCGTCCGACATGATATTGATTTCCGCAATTGACCACGCGCCTGAAAGCAATTCTTTGACGTCTTTCTGCGACAAGTCTTTTCGCTGGTCGCTCGCGCACTCAATGCGCACGCGCACAATTGCATCTTGAATGTTTTTCTTTGCAATCGCTTCTTTGACTTTTTCCAACGGCGCGTCGCTCGATTTTACCGTTACTTCAATTGAGACGAACTCGCGTGCAGGCGTCTCGATATGCCGATACGAGGCTTTTTTCTCGTGGTCAATTTCAACGATTACGAAGCCTTTGGGCTGCTTCCATTCCGAGAAGCTGACCCGCTCGATGCTGCCCGAATAGACGACCGGCGGCGTTTCGCCCAAGTTCAAATCCTGATGCTTGTGAATATGCCCCAGCGCAACATAGCTAAACTCTTTTTTGGCGAGCGCGCTGACGGCGAACAGCGGGTCTTTGGTGTCGAAAATCACTTCCGATTTTTCCGACACCTCCGCGCCCTGCACATGCAAGTGCGCCGCCAGAATTGCCGGATACGTGAGCCTTTGCTCGCGAATCCGCTCGGCTTCGGCATCAATGAAGTTCGAGTAGGCTTCGTAAATGAGCTGCTTCAACTCCTCTGGTTTTTTATCAGCGTGTTCTCCTTTCGTAAACAAGTTGCTGCGCATTGCCCAAGGCAGCCCAACGATTCTGAGCCGCCCCGACTTGGTTTGAATGTCCTCTACATCAGGTTTCGTAAACAGCCGCACCATGCCGTGCAAATCGGGAAAAATTTGAATCGAGTTCGCCTTTCCGAAAGACCCCGGATTATCATGGTTGCCGACGAGCATCACGACGGGAATTTGTTTGTCTAAAATCGGTCGAAGCGCGCGGGCGAAAATGCGTTGTTCGGTTGGCGTCGGCGTTGAGTCCCGATAAGCGTCGCCACAAAAGAGAAACAAATCCACTTCTTCCTCAATAGCAACGCTCACCATGTATTTGAAACATTTTTCAAAATCAAGCAACCGCGAGTTGAGTCCAGTTTTTGCATCGAGCCGACCGTGCGTGTCGTAGCCAATATGAATATCTGCTGTGTGTAAAATTTTCATATTGTTTTTTCAGAGGTTGATTGCGCCTGCTTGCCGCTTTCTGAAACGTAACATTCGTCTGAACATCCAAACACTCGATAGCGGTTTTCGGCAATGGTGTTGTAAAGCGATTCGCCGAGCGACGTCGCAAAGAATCCCGCGCCGAGTTTTAAGAGCGGAAACACATCGCTGAGTTTCTCGACCGCCGCGCCTGCCACAAAGACGCTGCCTGATGCATCAATGACATGCAATGCCTGTCGAAGCTTGTCAGGATTGAGTTTATAGGCAGTAATAAGTTCGCCTGCTTGTTGGAACGGCACAAAGGTCATTCGGTAGCCGTTTTGCTCGCGGTTCATTGGCTCTAAGAACTTCACGAGCCGAATGCACATCTTGCACTGTCCGTCGTAAATCAGGATTGGCAGGTTTGGCATATCACGCTTCGTTTTATCGCGGCTGTTTGTCTCTCTGCTTGCTCGATTTTGGCGTTACTTCGGCAGCCAATGCAGCACGACGCGCCCGCTTGTAAAATACCGCTCTGCGACGCGCCGAATTTCATCGGTCGTTACGCGCTCCGCTTTTTGAAGCTCTTGATTGATTTCGCCTGCGTTCCCGAAAAACGTGTGGAAATACGCCAAGTTGTCCGCCACGCTCATCACGGTTGAAAACCCGCGCAAGAGTGCGACTTCGTTGGCGTTCTTTACTTTTTGAAGTTCCTCCTCGCTAACGCCGCTGGTAATCAATTTGTGCAATTCCTCGTCGAAGGCTTTTTCAAGGATGTCGAGCGAGACGCCTTGCGCTGCAATCAGATTGACGAAAAAGAGTCCTTGATGCTCCGCTGGCGCGGAAAAAATGTTCACCGACTGCGCCAGACGCTTTTCATGCACCAGCGTTTTGTAGATGCGCGAACTACGCCCGTCGGACAATACTCGGCTGATGAGACCGAGCGTATCGGCATCGGGACTTTTGACATTGCAAATTCGATACGCCATAAACACGCCGCCGAGTTGCACATTGTCGTAAATCGTTTGCCGAATTTCATCAACGAGCGGCAGGTCGTCATCTATGGGTCGTTCAAACGACGCGCCGCGCGGAATCTCGCCGAAGTATTTCTCGACTGCCTCTCGCGCCTTGTCGGGATTGACATCTCCGGCAATCACGAGCGTCGCGTTATTCGGCGCGTAAAAAGTTTTGTAAAAATTTTGCACATCGTCGAGCGTGGCGTTGTCCAAGTGTTCCATCGAGCCAATGGTCGTCCAGCGATACGGGTGTTTGATGTAGGCATGTTTGTGTAGGTGTTCATAGACCGTTCCGTAGGGCGCATTGTCGTAGCGCAGGCGGCGTTCTTCTTTGACGACCTGCCGCTGGTTCTCGAAATTTTCCGCGCTGACGTCGAGGCTCATCATACGGTCGGACTCGAGCCACAAGCCAAGTTTGAGTTCACTTGCAGGTAAGGTCTCGAAGTAGTTCGTGCGGTCTTCGTTGGTTGTGCCGTTGAGATTTCCGCCCGCTTTCTGAATGTAGGAGAAGTGTTCTGTTTTGCCAACATGGCGCGACCCTTGAAACATCAAATGCTCGAAGAGATGCGCAAAGCCCGTGCGTTCAGGATGTTCGTTCTTCGAGCCAACGTGATACCAAAGGTTCAGCGCGACAATCGGCGTATCGTGGTTTTCATGCACAATGCAATGTAAGCCGTTGCTTAAATCAAACTCAACAAATTCGATGGGTTTCATTGTGTTTTTCTGTTTTGCTCACTTGACTGTGGTAACGGATACCAGTCGAGCATCGTTCTCGTCTTTCTTAGTGTCGGTCTTAGTCGCCCAACATACAAAAGCCCGTTTGGTCAACGGGCTTTTCTTGAAAATTTTTCGGCGTGATGTTACTTCATGCCAGCGACGGTTTTTAGAAACTTGATGCCGCCTTCAATGACTGCTGCGGGAATGCCAGAGACGGTTTTGAGCGCAAAGTAGGCTTCGTCAATCGCAGGCGGTTGACCGAAGACCGATGCAAGCCCATCGCCGTAGCCGTAGCGCTCGCCGTTGGGATTCGGAATTTTATTTTCAGCCGAAATCATAGAGCGCGAAGCGTCGCCTGTTGCTGCTATGGCGGGTGCCGCCTTCGGCGCGGGTTTCGCAGCGGCGGCTGGAGCGGGTTTCGCAGCGGCAGCTGGCGCAGCTTTCGGTGCGGCCTTTGGTGCGGCAGGTGCAGCCGCAGGCGCGGGTTTCGGTTCGGCGGGTTCGGCTTTCGCTGCTGGCGCAGCCGCAGGCGCGGCTCCTGCTTGCTCCGCCGCCAGTTTCTTTTGCATCATTGGCGAAAGTTTCTTTGGAACTTGGTCAGCCATAGAGGTCTCCTTTCAAGAATGAATACTCCAAATTTTGAATACGGCGCGTCGTTTGTTTTGGCGCGAACTGCCTTTGGAGAAAATTACGCCGAAGTCCGCGCCTTTCAAAAAGACAGCCGCCTAAATTAGCGAGATTTTTTTTAGCTCAAAGACGATTTGACCGTTTTCATCGGTCTGTTGGGTCGCCGCCAAACTTTCGCGTTAAAATTCGCTTGCAATTCAGATGAAATTCTCTAAATTTTCCGCCTAACATTTGATGCAAAAATTGGCGTTCCGCTTAACTTTTTTAGGCAAAACGGCTGTTCATTACGCTTTTTCTCAACTTTCTTGCTGACAAAATTATGTCGTGGCATCTCGATAAAATCGACCTCAAGCTTTTGGAACTGCTCTGCGAGCGTGGGCGTATTCGCCGCAATGAACTTGCCGAAGCGGTTGAACTCTCGATTCCCTCCGTCAGCGAGCGCTTGGAAAAATTGCAGACAAAAGGCGTCATCAAGGGCTACACCGCCATCGTTGATACCAAAAAATTAGGCTACGACATCATGGCGTTCATTCGCGTCAATATCGACACCTCAAAACATTACCAAACATTTATTGCGCACATTCAAAAAGAGGACGAAATTTTGGAGTGCTATTCGGTTACAGGTGATGGCTCGCATCTTATCAAAGCCATTACGCAGGATACGACATCGCTTGAGCGGCTTTTGGCGCGGATTCAATCGTGGCAAGGCGTCAGCGGCACCATGACAAGCATCGTTTTGTCTGAAATCAAAAAGACGAACAAAATCAATTCGCAAAAAGCCATCAAACAGCTCGACAATCACAAAGACTGAAGTTATCTTTGCGCCGCCAATTGTTACCAGCCAATTCAAACGCTAAAAAATCATCAACGCTAAAACCGCAACGTTTCACTATGTCTCAAACCAACGGTCTCTCTTCGGCAGCTGCCAATTTCGGCAAGCTCACGTTCAATAAAGCTGTAATGGAGGCACGCCTGCCGAAACATGTCTTCGATTCTCTGATGCAAACCATTCATTCAGGTGAAACGCTCAACGCTGAACACGCAGGCATCATTGCTGAAACGCTCAAACAGTGGGCGGTCGAGAACGGTGCAACGCACTACTGCCACTGGTTTCAACCGATGACTGGCTCGACCGCCGAAAAACACGACGCCTTCATTGCCTTCGACAAACAAGGCAATCTGATTGAGAAATTCTCTGGCAGCCAGCTCATTCAAGCCGAACCTGATGCATCGAGCTTTCCATCGGGCGGCATTCGCTCGACTTTTGAAGCGCGCGGTTACACGGCTTGGGACCCCAGTTCTCCCGCCTTCCTGATGCGTTCTGCTAGCAGCGCGACACTCTGTATTCCGTCGGTGTTTATTTCGTATCACGGCGAAGCACTGGACGAGAAGACGCCGCTTTTGCGCTCCATGCACGCGCTCAGCAAATCCGCCGTCGCCCTGCTACATCTGCTTGGCAATAAAGACGCCACAAAGGTAACTACTTATCTCGGCGCGGAACAAGAATACTTTTTAATCGATAGAGACCTCTATGAACAGCGTCCCGACTTAGTGATGTGCAATCGCACATTGCTTGGCAAATTGCCGCCGAAAAATCAACAACTCGAAGACCATTACTTCGGCTCGATTCCCGACCGTGTGCTGGACTTTATGCAGGAAGCTGAAGCCGAACTTTACGAGCTTGGCATTCCCGCCAAAACGCGCCACAACGAGGTCGCACCGCATCAATTTGAAATTGCGCCGATTCATGAAGAGACGCCGCTTGCCGCCGACCATAATTTGCTCGTGATGGAAGTAATGCGAAAAGTCGCACAGCGCAACGGCTTCGCTTTGATTTTGCACGAAAAACCGTTCGCTGGCATCAATGGAAGTGGCAAGCATAACAACTGGTCAATGGGCGCGGATGTCGGCGGAAATCTTTTAGACCCGGGGCATACACCCGAAGACAACTTGCACTTTTTGGTCTTTCTCGTCGCCACGCTCAAAGCGGTTCACAAACGCGCTGCCGTGCTGCGCGCCGCCATTGCCAATCCGGGCAACGACCACCGCTTGGGCGCAAACGAAGCGCCGCCCGCGATTATGTCGGTCTTTTTGGGCAACCAACTCGACCGCATCTTGAACATGATTGAGAAAGGCGAAGAGGTTAAATCGGGCGGACAGCAATACATCAATCTCGGCTTGCCGCAAATTCCTGAACTAAGCAAAGACAACACCGACCGTAACCGCACCTCGCCTTTCGCTTTCACAGGAAATAAATTTGAGTTCCGCGCTGTGCCAGCGTCGATGCCAATTGCCGTGCCGAACACCATACTGAACACTGTCGTTGCCGAAGCCATTGACGAACTTGCCGACTCGATTCGAAAAGAACTTGGCTCCGGCACCGACCTCAATGCGGCAGTCATGGCGGTCTTGCGCAAGGAAATTAAAGCCACCAAGCCCATACGATTCGAGGGCGACGGATACAGCGACGAGTGGGTGAAAGAAGCCAAAAAACGCGGCTTGCCGAACCATAAAACGCTGCCCGACGCCATGAAAATATGGCAAGATCAATCTACCCGTGCGGTGTTTGTCAAATACGGCGTCTTCACCGAAGAAGAAATCGACTCGCGCTACCACATCCGATTGGAGCAATATGTCAAAGCCATCGACATTGAAGCCAAGACGCTTCATCAGATGATTAAGACGCTGATTCTGCCCGCGTGCATCCGATACCAAAGCGAAGTGGCAGATTCTTATGGCAGTTTGCTTGCCGTGGCCAAAGCCGCGAAGGTCTCGGCGACTGCCAAAGCCGCGCAAGCAACGGAACTCGCCGAACTCTCCGACGACGTCGCCGCGCTGATTGCCAAAACCAACGCGCTCGAGGCGGCGATTCAAAAGTTGCACAAAGGCGGCGACTTGGACGCGCACGCGGAGTTCTGCGCGAAAACATTGCTGCCCGCTATGAAAGCCGTGCGCGACATTGCCGATAAGTTGGAAGGCGAAATCGACCGCGACCTCTATCCCATGCCGACCTACGACGAGTTGCTGTTTCAATACTAGGTCGTGTATCACAGTTGTGCTGACGGCGACACACTGCCAGCGCCGCTGAACCATGGATTGCTTGGCTACGCTCGCAATGACAATGCGCTTGAAACCTGCAAGTGTATTTGTTTAAACCAACCAAGTCATTGCGAGCAGCAGAGCGACGGCGCAATTCATAAACCCTTGTCAAATCACGCAAAGCCGGCTTACTTCTGACGGCTTACTTCTGCCGATAAGTCGGCATCGCCATGACAACGCAGCATCGCTCTTACTTCATTTTGCTATAACCACCTGTGTCTTCTTCAAATTACTTTGGCATCAATGAATCTGGGGGTGCATATTCCGCCACGCTTTTCGCGTTTAAAAACAAGCGCAATTCTTCGGCGAAGCCTGCTACATCTTCAAGCATTGGCAAGTGTCCAAGCATCGGGAAGCGGACGAAGCGCGTGGGCGAGTCGCAGAGCGCCGAGCGTTTCTCGAAGAGCGTCGTCATGCCTTCGGGGGGAATGGTTTTATCGCGGTCGCCAACGGCGAGAAACATTGGCGCGGCAATCGTGAGCAGTTGTTTGGTGTAATTGGCGAGAATGTCTTTGTTGAGTGAGAACGCGCCGACGGCAGCGGCAGCATCTGCATCGGTGCGCAGAAAATCCTCGACGATGAGTTTGGCATAGTGCGGGTCAATCGGTTGCGCAGTGGCTTTATCGACGAAGGCGCGCTGCATTGGCTCAAACTTGAACAACCATTTCAGCCGCATTGTTGCCCGCACAAATGTTTCTAAAAGTTGCATCTGCGTTGGGCTGTAGTCGAAAATGCCGCACGCGATAATCGTTACCGACGAGACGCGCGGTTTCAATCGGTGATAGAGTTCAGTGGCGACCATCGACCCCATTGAGTGTCCGACGAGGTGAAGCGGCGCGGTTTTTCCAAGCCCCAAGCTGCTGGCAAGCGCTTCGGCTTCATCGGCGAAGCCAGAAATCGTGAAGGGCGGTTTTGCATCGAGAAACTCGGTGCGCCCGGTGCCGCTTTGGTCGAATGTGATGCAGCGAAAGTTCGGCATCAGGGCGTCGATAAGCGGCGTCCAATAGCGTCCCGACAACGCCCACCCGTTGATGAATAAAACGCTTGGTTTGGAAGCAAGGCGGCCATCATCTTCGGCTGTGTCGTCGAAGTAAAGGCGGCATCGAGCGGTCGATAAAAAACTCATACCCGACAAAAAAGTAACCATTGACGACGGCGCGCCAAGGCGTGTTATTCCAGCGCCTCAATGAACTGCGACAATCGACGCGACGCGGAAAAGTAGGCAATCATAAAAAAGAAGTTCACGTAGTAACTGCGAAGCGCGTTGCGGTCGAGCAGATAAATGCGGGCGCTTTCAAAGAGCGCTTTCCAACGCCAATACCAAAAATCAGTGATGTAAAAGAGGAATCCCATTTGTCTCTATCGTTCATTTAAGGACATTTACTGGCACAACAGCACTGCACAAACTTCATGTCGGAATCTAATAAATTCCCGCCTTAAATCCACTTACGTTTTTGGAAAATAAAGAGCGTAACGGAAACCAGCGTGATAGTAACCGTTACGATAATCCAAAACGCATTGGGGTCTTTCTCGAGTGGCAGCGCGACGTTCATTCCGTAGAACCCTGCGATGATGGAGGGAATAAGCAGGACAATCGTGAGCGACGTCAAGAATTTAATCACAATGTTGAGTCGGTTGGCAGAAATGGCAGCAAAGGCGTTGGAAATGTTCGCTAAAATGTTGCTGTAAGTTTGCGTCATTTCCAGCGCCTGTTCGTTCTCAATGATGACATCGCTGATGAGGTCTTTGTATTCATCGTTCTCGGCGATTTCACGCGAACTAATGAGCTTGCGCAGCACGCTTTGATTGCCTTTCAAGCCGATTTTGAAATAGACGAGCGTTTTTTCAAGGCTTAAAATATCAAAGAGTTCTTCGGTAGTCGTTGAGCGGCGCACAGCGTCCTCGATTTCATTGGTGCGTCGGTCGATATGCTTCAAAAACTTGATGTAATACGATGAGGTTTTGAGCAAGAGTTGCAAAATGAACGTAATCGGCTTATCGGTTCGAAAGCGTTTTTGTTTGTAGAGTCGAAACTCTTCAATGATAGACGTATTCTTGACGCACATCGTCAGAATCACGTCGCGGACGATGAGCATCACGAGCGGCGCGGTATAAAAAATCGGATTGTCGCCCTGTAGCTCGACAATCGGCGCGTCGATGATGATAAGCGTGTAGTCGTCTTCATACTCAAGACGCGCCTTTTCTTCGCCGTCGTTGAGGTCTTGCAGAAATTGGTAGTCGAGACCCAGTTTCAGCGCAAGCCCTTGAAGGTCATCAGGCGAGGGTTCGGTAACAGAAATCCAAGAGCCTTTTTCCACGTCGGCACAGGCTTGCAGATAGCCCGCATCGCTGTCAGATGCATAGATTTGAATCATATCTCAAAGAGAGTTGCGCTTCTTTGAAAACTCCGTCGTTCAATTTAGCACTTTCGAAGCTCATTGTTCCACACTTACAGCGTCGCTCGTCGGGGTTTCTTGAAAATTTTTTGCGGAGTCGCCGCCGCCGACGAGTTTCGCCACCATCATACTTGCCACATTGTCGCCGATGGAATTGACCATTGTCGCTATCGGGTCGACGAGTGTGCCGATGAGCGTCAGGATGGGCAGCGTTTCGGGCGGAAAGCCGTAGAGCGAGATAATGAGGACTTCTCCGATATATCCGCCGCCCGGAATGCCGCTCATTACGATACCGCTCAGCAAGGCAACGCCAATTGCGGTAAGCAAGGCAACAGGGTCGTGAAGATTGCGTTCATAAATGGCGTATAGCAGGGCGATTTTTAGAATCGCCGAAAGGCACGAGCCGTCCATGTGGATTGTCGCGCCGATGGGAATGACAATATCGCGCACGTCTTTTGGAACGCCCGATTTGGCTGCGGCGTCGAGGTTGGCAGGAATCGCCGCGATGCTGCTGCCTGTGCCAAGCCCGACCAGCATCGGCGGCACAATGTTTTGCCAAAACCGTTTGAGCGCGTTACTGCCGCCCGCCCAAAGCGCGTAAAGCGAAAACCCAACAACAAAGTAAAGCAGTGAGACAGGATAATACAACGCCATTGCTCGCGCCATTGACCCCAGAAGCTCTTGCCCGAATGCACCTGTCAGCCAAGCAAAATACGCCGCCAGTCCAACAGGCGCCAGATACATCACGAATCGAATCAGCTTCATCATCACTTCGTTGCCTGCGAGTAAGACCGTTGCAAATGCTTTGCCCGATTCACCGACAGACGCTGTTGCAAGTCCCGTCAAAACGGCAAAGACAATCAGCGCCAGCATATTTTTTTTAGAAAGGAGATTGCCGAAATCACTCACGGTAAATGCACTGACAATCTGCGCGAGTAGATTATCCTGTTTGGGAAGCGGCATCGGTGCAAGTTGTATCGAGACGCCGTCGGCGGGCGGAAAGAGCGTTATGCCCACGAGCATCACGACCGACGCTATCACGCCTGTTGCGACAAAGACGAGCATCATATAGCCGAGAATTTTGCCAAGCCGTTGCAAATTCGTCATCGCCGCAATTGATGAGGCAATCGAGAAAAACACGACGGGAGCAACCGCCGTAAAGAGTAAATTCAGAAACAGGTCGCCGACAGGCTTGACCGCATCGGCGGACTTGCCGAGAAAGAGCCCGACCACCGCGCCCGCACTGATAGATGAAAGCAGGATAATCGGGAATGCGTAGTTTTTAAGCAGCGTCATTGGCTCTGTTGAACTTTCACGTCGCCGTGATGGTTTCGTGAGAACTAAGATGCAATTTCTGCGTCAACAAACCGCACGAAGAACAAAACGAATAACACGACCATCTGTTTCTATGAAAAATTATTTTTGGGTGCTGCTTCTGCTTGTTTCATGCCAAAGCGACCCACAACCGAAACCGCAATCATCAACTATGACCACTGCATCGCTTTCCAACGGCGCCACATCGGCTGCCGGACTTGAAACCGCCACGCTTGGCGCAGGCTGTTTTTGGTGCATCGAAGCCATCTACCAACGCTTAGACGGCGTAGAATCTGTTGTCTCTGGCTACGCTGGCGGCACAGTCGAGAATCCGACCTACGAACAAGTCTGCAACGGCAACACTGGACATGCCGAAGTTGCGCAAATCATGTTCGACCCGAAGAAAATTTCCTTCCGCGAGATTTTAGAAGTCTTTTTCCAAACGCACGACCCAACGACGCTTAATCGTCAGGGCAATGATGTCGGCACGCAATATCGCTCGGCGATTTTTTATCACACCGACGAGCAACAGAAAATCGCCGAGGAAATGAAGAAGACCGCTCAGCAATGGTGGGACAACCCGATTGTTACAGAAATCGCGCCGCTTAAGAAATTCTACAAAGCCGAAGCGTATCACCAAAATTATTTCAACAATAATCCGACGCAAGGCTACTGCATGTTCGTCGTCAATCCGAAAGTGCAGAAGTTCAAAAAGCAGTTCAAGGAAAAGTTGAAGAAAGAAGCGGCGGCGGAACAATAAACGCCCGATACAGTCAGCGAAAAGTCCCGCATCGTCGGGACTTTTTTGTTCGACTACACCTCATCTGCATAAAGTTTTGACAATAATTTGACGTTCCCAGCTTCACCTTCGGCTGGACTTTGCGTAAGTTCTCCTCGCTGCCCCGCTCTTTTTTATCTGAGCTAATTTTTTGAACTTAACCGCGCTGAATTATGTCGCATAAAAATGATAGCCGCGTCCTGTTTGCCGTGCTTGGCATCGCCGCAATTTTTTTAGCAGCAACTGCCGTCGCTTCGTGGTCGGGAAAAAGCCGCCCGCTTGTCGGAGATGAGCCGACGCGCCCGACCGCGCCAAAGACGGCGCCCAAAACATCGAGGTTCGTGATGAATACCATTTTTGAGACGCCCGACGCGCCCGACGCGACAAAGCCTGCATCGCCGCGCGACCGCATTTATATTCACACCGATAAGCCGCTCTATAAACCAAACGAAACAATTTGGTATCAAGTCTATGTGCGCAACGAATCCGACTTAAAGGCGTCGGAGCAAAGCGATGTGGTTTATGTCGAGTTTGTCAATCCCAAAGGGAATGTCGAGAAAGCGCAACGGCTCATTGCGCCCAACGGCGTTGCAAGCGGCGACATTCAATTGGGAGAATTTCAACTTGGCGGCATCTACAAACTGCGCGCCTTTACGCTGTGGCAAAAAAACCTGCCCGATTCGCTGCTCTATGAAAAAGAAATTCAGGTTCAAAGCGTTGTCTTGCCGCGCCTGAAAATGAAATTGGAGTTCGACCGAAAAGCCTTCGGCGCAGGTGACGAAGTGGTGGCGAAATTCGAAGCCACGACGCTCGACAATAAACCGCTCGCCGAAAAAGACTTCACTGTAAAAGCCAGCCTCAATGGAAAAGAATACCTGCGCAAGGCTGATAAAACAGGCGCCGACGGCAAGTCGCTTGTGCGCTTTACTCTGCCGAAAGACCTCGCCACCAACGACGGACTGCTGACGCTGCTCATCTCGCACGAGGGACAACAAGAGTCGATTTCTCGCTCGATTCCGATTGTGCTTAACAACATCGCGCTGACTTTTTATCCCGAAGGCGGCGAGCTGATTGACGGCTTAAAAACGACCGTCGCGTTTGAAGCGCGAAACGAATTTGGGAAACCCGCCGACATCGAAGGCGCTGTGGTTGACGACAAAGACAAGGTGATTACCGAGTTCAAAAGCTTTCATCAAGGCATGGGCGCGTTTCTGATAACGCCAACGGGAAAAGAGTCTGTCAAAATCACAAAGCCCGAAGGCATCACGAAAAAATACGCGCTGCCGAAACCGAAGAGCAATGGCGTTGCACTATCGGTCGATGCCCTGTCGTCAAAATCTGCTGTCAAGGCGATGCTTCGAGCCAAGAACGCATCGAACGGCACGCTCGTCGGCTCAATGCGCGGCAAGATGTATTTCAAAAAAGAGATTGCGCTCAACGCGGGCGAAACAACGGTCGATATTCCAACTGCCGACCTGCCTGCTGGCGTTCTTCAACTCACGCTGCTCGATAACGCGGGCGTTGAACAGGCAGAACGGCTTGTCTTTACAGGCAAGGCGCGGCTGATGAGCGTTGCGGTTAAAACAGATAAAGAAAAATACTTGCCGCGCGAAAAAGTTGAACTTGCTGTCAAAACGCTCGATGAGAACGGCAAGCCTATTTCAGCGGCGTTGTCACTTGCCGTCGTTGATGATAAACTCTTGTCGTTTGCCGACGACAAGCAAGGCAACATTTTATCGAAATTACTTTTTGAACCCGACCTGAAAGGCAAGATTGACGAGCCGAATTTTTACTTCGACC
>Ga0272446_1002018_pt1 | contig 28503 bp, 18 predicted proteins | sample YNPCB0061_FD_194587 | JGI IMG/M metagenome (GOLD analysis project Ga0272446, IMG submission 194587) | Hot spring microbial mat communities from Yellowstone National Park, WY, United States - YNP-CB-006-1 | ecosystem: Environmental > Aquatic > Thermal springs > Hot (42-90C) > Sediment | place...
GGCTGAATTTTCGCAGAAGGTTGTTTAAAGAAGTAGAAAAAACTGTTGAATCGGCGGAAGCAATGCTACAAATCGCGTTTATATCTTTTATTATCAATTATTTATAGTTCGCAAAACATTATCTTAAGTTGGGAAAATATGCGAACAGGGTAGAAAAGTGCCTACCATATACTTAAACATTCTGTTTGTTAAACTTTCATGAGTATCCTACTAACCTATAAACTTGAACTTCATTAATACAGGCAGATGGTCAGAAGCCGTTTTTACTTCAGTAACTACCCTACTTTCTACACATTCTATTTTGTCTGAGGTGTAGAAAATGTAATCTATCTGTATTTCAGGTTTGTCTGCAGGAAAGGTCATAAATTCTTTTTTGCCAAAATGCTCAGGAGCGATGGCTGATTTAAGATTAGCGATTTTCAGGATTTCATCTATCATAGGCTCATAATCAGAGTTTTGGCGGGAGAGCGCAGTAGGAGCGGGACTATTGAAATCGCCTAATAAGATGACTGGATAGTATTTGGCATAGCGTTCAAAAAGTTCTTTTACTACTTTGCCGTGTTTAAGGCGCGTGGGCGCATCAAAGGCTTCCAAATGTACGTTAATTACCACGACTTCTTTGTCCTTGATTTTCAACTTTGCTACCTGAGCCAAACGGTCTAAGTAAAATGCCTGCTGATAAAAAGGCAGGTCAGGGCGTTCTAAAACCATTTTTTCATGATTCAAGATAGGAAAGTGAGTATGTAAGGACTGCCCTGAAAGCACCCTCCCAAAATGGTAAGCAGGATTCCAAGAATATGGAAAAGGAACGTAGGTTTTGTCCCAATTGATAGCATCAAGTTGGTAAGCAAAGCCAAGTGTTTGTGCGATTTTTTCTGACTGGTTTATATCAAAGGTTCTACCGCCTTCATAATCAATTTCTTGATAAGCTATTATATCAGGCTGTATTTGCTTAAAGGTTTGAATGACATGAGCTAAATTTTGATAAAGTAATTCTTGGGTGCGTTCAGCTACCTTGTTATTGGTCATGCCAGATAGATAGCCAATGTTGTAAGTAATGATGGTAAATACAGAGTCTGATTGGCGAGGATAGGCATTAGCATAAGATTTATTAACAAGATACTGGCTTGGACTAAGTTTAGGACTGCTCCCCCAATAGAAAAAAACAATTAGACCTCCCGCTCCAATACCCAGAAAAACCAACATAAAGTAAAAGAACTTTCTAACCATAAGTAAATACGTTTTAAATAGTCTGTTTGATAGGTAGAGAAATTTTGAATTCTGTACCTTTACCAAGTTGGCTGTCAAGGGATATTGCTCCGTGATGTTGTTCTACGATGCTCTGTGCTATCGAGAGGCTCAATCCCATGCGTTCATTATCGCTCAGGGAAAAGAAAGGCTCAAAGATATGTTGTTGGTTCTCTGCGCTTATGCCAGCCCCTGTATCTTTGACGTAAATGGCAATATGTCCTTCTTTTTCTTTTGTTGTTTTTATCCAAATAGTTCCTTGATTATCAATAGCTTGAATAGCATTGGAAAGGATATTCATAAAAAGTTGGTTTAACTTGCTTGGATAGCACTCTATTTGTGGGAGATTTCCATAAGTTTTTACTATTTGGATTCTTTCTTGATATTGACTTTGCAAAAGTAAAAGTGTAGTGTCTATGTTTTCGTGTATATCAATGATTTGGAGCTGACTATCCTCTACTTTGGAAAAGGAACGCAACCCCTTAATAATTTCAGCAGTTCGCTCTGCTCCTTTTTCAATACTATTGATAAGCCTATGGATATCGTACATTAATCTGCCAAACTCTACTTCCTCTTTAAGATTATTGATTTTTGCTAATTGTGTTTTCAATTTAACATAGTCAGCCTCTATTTGATTAAGTTGTTCATACTCCTCTACCACTTCTCTGAAGTAAGAAAAGTTCAGTTTGAGGGCATTGATACCTGCATAGATGAAGTTAATAGGATTATTTATCTCATGGGCTATGCCAGCGGTAAGCTGTCCCAAAGAAGCCATTTTTTCTGCTTGAATAAGTTGGGCGGTTTTTTTTTGAATTTCTCTGATGTAGTGTTGATTGTCTATGACAGATTTAACTCTTGCTTTAAAAACTTCTTCTTTAATGGGTTTGGTAATGTAGTCGCTTGCTCCTATGGCAAAGCACTGCGCCAATACTTTGTCATCGGTTTCATTGGTCATCATAATTACAGGAACATGCTGATAGCGAGGGTGTTCTTTGATGGATTGTAATAAACTAATGCCGTCTTCTTCTGGCATATAAATATCTAACAATATCAAATCAAAACTTTCATTTTCAATACGTTGGAATAAAAAATTGGCTTTGGGAATAAAACCATATTCGTATCCAAACTTTTGGAGCATTTCCCCTACTTGTCGGATAACGTGTTTTTCATCATCAACTATAAGAATTCGTGTTTTCATTGATTGTTAGTTACCAAAATTGTATTTTTATTCAGTATTATCAGCAGACCTACGCTCAACCATTTCATAATCAAACAATAATATTTTTAACTTCTTTGAACCTTCCAAAAATTTTAAACTTTTCGGAAGTTGTTCTCTAAAACCAATTTCTATTTGGTTATATTTTATATTCAAATGAAATTGGTTTTTTGAAAAACTTTTACAATCGATTATTAATCTACAATTTAACCTTATAAAGTTTTTTGAAACTTCATGAGATTAGGTATAGCTAAGGTAAAAATACGGCTAAATTTGGAAAAATATTTAAAATAATGCACTAATTTTCAAATCAATATTGTTTGGCGGCTCTTACACTTCCTCTGACCAATCATTCTGCTTGGTTTGCTGTTTTCCATTATCAAAAGTAATAAGTAAAGATGGCAATAGGATTAAACTTGTTAGCATAGCGATAAGTAAGGTAGTGGAGGTCAATGCACCTAAGGCAACCGTTCCACCAAATTCTGATACTGTAAAGATAATAAAACCTGCAAAAAGCACCAAAGAGGTATATATCATGCTAATACCTGTTTCTTTAATAGCTGTTATAACAGCTTCAAATACATTGTGATGGTGGATAGCAAGGACTTGGCGATAACGAGCCAAATAGTGAATTGAATCATCTACGGCGATACCAAAAGTAATGCTAAAAATCAGTGCTGTACTCGGTTTGAGCGGTACACCTAAATAGCCCATTAAACCCGCAGTTATCAACAAAGGGAGCATATTGGTAGAAATAGAAATAAGCATAATGCGTATATTTTTAAAAAGTATGGCAATAATACCTCCTATTACTACAATCGCAAGCACCAAACTTTGTTTTAAATTATGGATAAGATACTCATTCCCTTTTACAAATATAAGCGTAGTGCCTGTAACGTGTGCTTTCATACCTACCTCTCCGAAGATTTGTGAGGCTTGAGGAGCGATATGATTATCTATCAGGGAATCCATTTTTACAGAACCTAAGTCAGCTACTTTCAACGAAATACGTATATACTGCCCAGAGGTATCTACAAACGCTTTCGTAAGGTTATCTATTTCCCCTTGCTTTGGAATGTAGCGCTGAATGAAGGCGAGTTCGTTGCGAGTTGGCAACTGGAAATCTAAAGGATTTTGGTCAAAGTAAGATTGCTTAGCCGCTTTTAAGAATGTAACCACAGAAAGAGCAGGGCTAACCGACGGAATATCTTGCAAGTAATTCTGAAAAGAATCTAATCTGGATAAAACCTCTATTCTGCGTGTAGATTTGGGTTTGCCTGTATCTACTACTATTTCTAAGGGCATGACTCCTTTAAAATTTTCTTCTAAAAAACGTAAGTCTTGAATAACGCGGCTTGCATCGGGGAGGTCATCTACCATGTAAGATACTGCTTTGATTCTCCATAGTCCCAAAACAGAAACAACAGCTAAGGAAAGTGCTATTAGATATACCTTAGGGCGATGCAAAGAAACTATCTGAATAATATTGGTCAGAATTTTCTTAGTGAAAGCAAGGTCTAAGTGGGCTAACTGTCTTTCCGAAGGAGGTGGCAGGTAAGAAAAAACAGCGGGTAGATAGATAATACTTATCAAAAAAGTACTAATAATATTGATAGCGGCAACCAAGCCAAACTCTTGAAGTATAGAGATTTGGGCGGTAGTGAGCGCCACAAAACCTATGGCAGTGGTCGTGTTAGTAATAAGTGTTACTACGCCCAACTTGCTAATCACGCGTATCATCGCTTTTATTTTATCCCCGCTTCTGACACACTCTTGATGAAACTTGGTGAGTAAATATACCGAATTAGGGATGCCTATGACTACCAAAATCGGAGGGAGCAGACCTGTGAGAATGGTCATTTTAAACCCTAAAATTCCAAGCGTACCCAAAGTCCAAAATATGACCATTCCTATCATGATTAAAGGGAAAATAACAGGCTGGAAAGACCTAAAAAATAAGAAAAGCACTACCACAGTAATAGACAAGGACAGCATTAAGAAGATGCTTAGTTCTTGTTTGATATTTTGTGCGGTAATCGTTCTAATGTAAGGAACTCCAGAGTAATGTACTTCTATCTTGGTATCTAAGGTAAATTTTTCTACTTTCCTGATGATGCTATTGAGCATCGCTTCTCTTTTCACATGCTTAAAATAATCAGGATTGACGGCTATAGCTATCATCATAGCCCCGTTCTGTGTATTCCATATTTGCCCTTCGTAGAGTTTGAGGCTTTGTGCAAATTGAAGTGTACTATCTAACTGTGCCTGATTGGCAGGGGGAGTTGGGAAAAGTTGTTTGTATTCAAATTTTTTCTTCTCTTCGTTTTTATGAATATACTTTAAGTTAGACAAAGATAAAATTTCATCTACCCCTTCTATATTTGCAATTTCTTTGCAAAGTTGGTCTAACCTTTTAAATTTTTCTAACTGATATACAGTACTATCTTTGAATCCTACTACTATGAGGTTGCCGTCCTCTCCAAAAGTTTTTAAAAAATTTTGGAAATATATCATGGCTGGGTCATCGGCAGGAACAAGTTTGGCAAAATTATAAGAAAGTTCTACTTTTCTGCTTTGATAAGCCATGAAGCCCGTCAGCGTGCATAGAAGGATTAAGAACAGTAATCGGTATCTAATAACGAATTTGGCAAAGTTTGCCCACATAGTAAAGTAATGAGTTTTGAAAATTATGGGGTACTACAATCCATAATTTGATTTTTTGTAAAATGTAAATTAAAAGCCAAGCATTTTGATAGCCGCTACTGCTGCTTCATCTCCTTTGTTGCCATGCTTTCCTCCTGAGCGGTCAAGGGCTTGCCTCTGATTATCTGGGGTTAAAACTCCAAAAATCACAGGTTTATTGTATTTCAGAGCTACTTGTGTAATGCCTTGAGCAACTGCTTGGCAGATAAACTCAAAGTGGCGGGTTTCTCCTTGAATAACACAACCTAAGCAAATGACTGCATCGATTTCCTCTTGCTGAGCCATGTACTGCGCTCCCAAACTCAGTTCGTAGCTACCCGGCACATTTTTCCTAATGATGTTCTCCTGTTTTGCCCCATGTTTGAGCAAGGTCTGATAAGCTCCTTGATAGAGTTTCTCTGTAACTTCTTCATTCCATTCAGAAACTACTAAGGCAAATCTTTTCTTAGAAATGTCTGTAAGGTTTTTGTCAGAGTACGTACTTAAATTTTTATTTGCTGAAGACATTTTCTTGCAAGTGATAAAATTCTATTGATTTTTGTGTTTGATAAGCCCACGTATTTCATAAACCATACTATCTTTCAAGACAACTTTCTGAAATCCTTGAATAGAGTAAGCGTAAAGTTGTTCATATTTAACTTTCATGCTCATTTTTCTATGGATTTCGTATAGTTGGTTATTTTCTGCATACACAATTTTAACCTCTTTGATGTTAATACTTTCTAAGTGTCCGTTGTTTCCTAAAACTAATTGTATTTCTCTGACTTTCTGTTTGTCTTCCTTTGCTACATAGCTTAAAGTGTGTGCTTGTTTATCTTCCTTAATCTCATAACTGTTTGCTAATGCAGGCGAGTTAATGTCTGCTTCTCTAAACAAGGCTAACTCTTTTGCCCAGTTTATCGAGTCAGTAAGAATTTCTTGTTTTTTCCCTCCTAAATAGATTTGTTTTTCTACCAATAAAGATTGATTAGATAGCTTATCTATTTGTTTCTGAACAAACAAAGCTAAATCAAAATATTTTTTTCCTCTTTCTTTACTTGTAGCAATAGGGTTACATGCCTCTATTGCAAGAGAAAATAAAAAAACAATAAAACAGAAAAAGATAAAAATATATTTTTTCACTATATAATCAAGTATGACAATACAAAACGCTTGCAAGTTAGCCAAAAATTAGACAAACTACTGCAATATCGGTTTAATTATCTCTTTTTTGCTGTATTTATAGTGCGTTTATGAATTTTTAGCAATGAAAGTTAGTATTATCAATATTCTCCTAATATTATTTTCCTAAGCTTTTTTAATCTTGCAAAAACAATAAAAGAGTTCACCTGCTCCCAATTTTTATTTAGTTTTTCTAAAATCCACAAAAACCTCGATAGAATAAGTTATACTCAATAAAAAGTAGTTTTTGATAAAACAAAAGTATAAACTATTGAAAATCACAGTTTTAACTATATAAGGTTTTAAAAAAACTCATAAAGTTAGGTGTACAAGGCAATTATACCTAACCACAAATCTTTCCTAAAAATGCGCAAACTTTCCCAAACTTTCTTATTTTTGGTATCAAATCAAGCATATCATTCCCTATAAAACATCAACCACTTTTTATTTTATTTTTTTACAACGTATTAATTATGAGTATTTAAAATTCATAATTAGCACATCAATACCCATAACTAAAATAAATATGAAGCGACTTTTATCATCAATTTTGATGCTTGTATTACTTCAAGCATTCTTTACCTTACCTGCCTTCGCACAAAAGAAAGGCGGAACGGTAACAGCGAGTACCTCTGCTATCAAGATGTACGACAGCACCCTTTACAACGCCTTAGAATGGAGAAGCATAGGACCCTTTCGTGGGGGGCGTTCCTGCACAGTTACAGGCGTAGAAGGACAACCCAATGTATATTACATGGGTGCAACGGGTGGCGGCGTTTGGAAAACCACTGACGCAGGCAATACGTGGTTTAACATTTCTGACGGCTACTTTGGTGGCTCTATCGGTGCGGTAGCAGTAGCCGAATCTGACCCTAATATCATTTATGTTGGGGGAGGGGAAAAAACCGTTCGTGGTAATGTGTCGCACGGCTACGGAATTTGGAAAAGCTATGATGCTGGTAAAACTTGGCAATACATGGGTTTGCGTGAAACTCAGCGCATCTCTCGTATCCGTATTCACCCCCAAAACCCTGATATTGCCTATGCTGCGGTCATGGGGCATCTTTTCGGACCTAATGAGGAGAGAGGCGTTTACAAAACCACAGACGGTGGAAAAACTTGGAGAAGGGTGCTTTTTGTAAATAATTTGGCAGGAGCGGTGGACTTAATCTTAGACCCTAACAACCCAAGAATCATGTTTGCAAGCACTTGGAGAGTGATTCGCACTCCGTACAGCATGGAAAGCGGAGGCGAGGGTTCTGCTCTTTGGTACAGTACCGACGAGGGAGAAACATGGAAAGACATTTCTAAAAATAAGGGTTTGCCCAAAGGCATTTGGGGAATTGTGGGTGTAACCATTTCCCCTGTAAACTCTAATCGCGTGTGGGCTATTATAGAAAACCAAGACGGAGGCGTATATCGCTCTGATGATGGAGGCACTACTTGGATAAAAGTCAATGATAACCGCAATTTGAGGCAAAGGGCTTGGTATTACACACGTATTTATGCAGATACCCAAGACGAAAACATGGTGTATGTAATGAATGTAAGCTACGGCGTATCCAGAGATGGAGGTAGAAATTTTGAAATGAAAAATGCCCCACACGGCGACCACCACGACCTCTGGATTTCTAAGCAAAATCACAACTACATGATTATTGCTGATGACGGAGGTGCACAGGTCAGCCTTGACGGAGGGGCAAATTTCACTACTTACCACAACCAACCTACGGCTCAATATTATAGAGTAACTACCGATAATAGCTTTCCATATCGCATTTATGTAGCCCAGCAAGATAACTCTACGCTTAGAGTTCGCCATAGAACCACCAACTTTTTAGGAATTACAGAGAAAGATTGGGAAGAAACCGCAGGCGGTGAGAGCGGGCATATTGCTGTCGACCCTAAGAACAATGATATTGTATATGGAGGTTCTTATGATGGCTACTTGACTCGCTTAGACCACAGCACAGGCGAGGAGAGAACCGTAGATGTTTACCCCGACAATCCTATGGGCGATGGGGCAAGCGCGATGAAGTACCGTTTCCAATGGAATTTCCCAATTTTCTTCTCCCCTCACCCCCCTCATGCGCTTTACGCCGCAGGCAATCACCTTTTTAAAACTACTAATGAAGGGCAGTCTTGGGAAAAAATAAGTCCTGACTTGACTCGCAATGATATTTCTAAAATGGGTAGCTCCGGGGGACCGATTACTAAGGATAATACAAGCGTAGAATACTATTGCACTATATTCGCCGCTTGCGAATCACCTTATGAGAAAGACTTGCTCTGGGTAGGCTCCGACGACGGTCTAATTCATGTAAGCAAAGATGGGGGGAAAAATTGGGAAAATGTAACCCCACCCAAAAGCATTATGCCCGAATGGTTAATGATTAATAGCATTGACCCACACCCTTTCGTAAAAGGAGGGGCTTACGTAGCCGGCACGCTCTACAAAGCCAATGATTTCCAGCCGTATTTGTACAAAACCTTAGATTACGGAAAAACTTGGACGAAAATTACTAACGGAATCCCTAAATCTCACTTTACTCGAGTATTGCGTGCAGACCCTGTACGACCGGGCTTACTCTATGCAGGCACAGAATCTGGTATGTATATTTCCTTTGATGATGGTGCAAATTGGCAACCTTTCCAACTCAACTTGCCTATCGTGCCTATTACTGACTTGGCAATTAAAGAAGGCGACCTCATTGCCGCTACCCAAGGCAGAAGCCTATGGATTATAGATGACCTTACGCCTGTAAGAGAGTTGAAACCAGAGCATAAAAATCAAAACCTTATCGTTTTTTCCCCCAGAAAGACATACAGAATAGAAGGTGGGAATGCAGGAAATCCGCTTTTAGTAGGAAAAAACCCTCCTAACGGAGTAGTTTTACAGTATTATATCAAATCTGCTCCTGACTCCACTAATGTGCTGAGTATTGAGATTTTGGACAAAAACAAAAAGCTAATCAAAAAATATGCTTCTAATGCCAAAGAAAAAGCAGACCAAATAGAGGCAAAAGCAGGCGGCAACCGCTTTGCATGGAATATGAGATACCCCAGTGCGGAAACCTTCGAGAGCATGATTTTGTGGAATAGAAGAGGTTTGCAAGGAGCAATGGCTGTTCCGGGAACTTACTACGCCAAAGTAAAGTTTGGCAAGGACTCTACCATCGTACCTTTTGAGATTGTCAAAGACCCAAGATTGACTGTGAGCCAAGAGGACTTGCAAGCACAGTTTGACTTTTTGATAGAAATAAGGGACAAACTCACCGAAACCCACAGGGCTATTAAGGATATTAGAAGCATCAGAACGCAAATGAACGCTTACAGACAACTTTTGGACAAAGAAAAGCATAAAGAAGTTTTAGACGCTATCAAAGATTTTGATAAGAAAACTACTGAAATAGAGGAAAAACTTTACCAAACCAAAAATCGCAGTGGGCAAGACCCCCTCAACTTCCCTATCCGCTTGAACGATAAACTCAGCGGAGTAGCAGGGGTAGCGGCAAACGGTAATTTTCGCCCTACCGACCAAGCCGTAGAGGTAAAGAAAGACCTTATAAGCAAGATAGACGCAGAACTTTCTAAGCTAAAAGTAATTTTTGAGAATGACTTACCAAAAGTGAATCAACTCATTAAAAATCAAAATATTGACCCGCTAATGTTAAAGAAAGAAGAAAAAAGCTCTCAATAATCAGGTGAGGTTACATAGCAGAAAATTAAGTATTCCTACTTATGGTTTTTGAGCGAAAGATGCTATTTCGTAGCATATAAAAACCTCCTAACTTTGTAATATCAAATTAGATATTTAAAAAGGTAATAAAATGCCTTGAGAATATTTATTAAGGGGGTAAATTTGAAACAAAATTTGAAACAGTCCTTTTGCTATGCGGAAGGACTGTTTTTTTTTTGGTTTAGTTATATTCAAGTAGTGTTTCTAACTCGTTTCCACTTCCTAAAAGTAAAAAAAACAGTTTTTTTACTTTACTCCGTGCATCCACTTTTTTAATAAAGGGGACAGCAAGAACAAAATAAAAGAAGAAGCAATAGAAACGCTCACAAAAAGCAAAAAGAAATTGGATAGAGATTGCTCTTGGGCAAACTTATCAATGAAGCCAGAAATAGCTCCTCCTAAGTAATTACCTAAGCCTGTGGCTAAAAACCAGACTCCAAACATTAGACCTGCTAAGTGCTTGGGAGAGAGTTTATTCACAAAAGAAAGTCCTACGGGAGATAAACACAACTCGCCCATCGTATGGAGCAGATAAGCTAAGACAAGCCAAAGCATACTTACTGAGCCAGAAGTTGCCCCTTGTGGGATAGAACCCGCTCCTATCACTAAGGCAACAAATCCCAAACCTAATAAAAATAGACCTATGGCAAACTTTAATGCCCCATTAGGATTTTTGCCTACCTTCTCTAATTTTATCCATAAAATAGAAAACAGAGGCGCTAAGGTAAAGATAAAGAAGGCATTAACAGATTGGAACCAAGTGGCAGGAACTTCAAAAAATCCTAAATCTCTATTCGTATATCGCGAGGCAAAGAGGTTCATAGAAGAACCTGCCTGCTCAAAAGCTAACCAAAATATGATAGAAAAAAAAGAAAGCACCAATACTACAATTAACCTTTGCTTTTCTATGAGTGAAAGGGGCGGTTGGGGTATAGCTTCTACTTCTTTTTCTTTTGAGGCTTTTTGAGGTGGTAAACCTATGGGACCGAGCATTTTTTGCCAAGTGTTCAGTATTAACACCCCTAAGACCATGCCTACTCCTGCCGCACCAAAGCCGTAATGCCACCCTACATTTTCCCCTAAATAGCCGCAGATAATAGACCCCAAAAATGCCCCAATGTTAATCCCCATATAGAAAATAGTATATGCAGAGTCTTTCAAAGGACTGCCGTCTTCGTATAACTGCCCTACCATAGAGGAAATATTGGGTTTGAACATGCCGTTCCCTGTTACCAAAAGCACCAAACCTAAGTAAAAAATAGGCACAGAGCCACCAAAAGAACCAAAGCTCAAAGAAGCCTGGGCTATTGCCATGAGAATCCCGCCGATAATGACTGCCCTCCGAAATCCTAAGTACCTATCAGCGATATACCCACCTAAGAGCGTAGTCAAGTAAGAAAAGCCTGTATATAAACCATAGATTTGTCCTGATTTTTCTGTGGAAAAAGCAAAGCCACCTTTACTCATTTCAGAGGTAAGAAATAGGATAAGCAAGGCTCTCATGCCGTAGTAGCTAAACCTTTCCCACATTTCAGTAAAAAATAGTAGGTATAAGGCGCTGGGGTGTTTTTGGTTAGAGGCTTGAGTCATATTTACTATAAGGTTTTGATTAAAAGTATTTTATGCGGTTTTTAATAATAGCCCTATTGCAAATTTAGGAAAGCAAATCACATATCCTATTGTTAAGGATAAATTTTTGGTTTACTTCTTTTTGTCTGTATGCCTGTTTTTCAGAAATTGGAAAATAGGCTTATTTGCCAAAGAATCTGATACAGTGTAATGAGGGTTGTCTAAGTTCCTCAAAGCCTCTAAGAAAACAGGAGTGTTTTTTATTCTCACAGCTCTTGGAGCAGTATCGCTCTTCAGCACTGCATAGTGCGAAGGCAAGGAAAAAATATTGCTCAAAGCTATCAAAACTACCAATGTGGACAAAATATAACTTTTTATTAACTGTTGATTTTGAATAATTTGTATAAATAAAAGCGTCAGTACAAATAAGGCTACTGTTACGGGAATAGGATAATAGTATCGAAAATAGCCCTCTTGGTAGATAGCAGGGTGTCGCATTCGCATCAACATATTCAGTACGATGACAAAAATTAAAAACAGAAAAACCAAGGCTCCCACTATCCCATTCATAGCAATTTCTCTATGCTCTAACTTAGTTTGGAATACCCAAGTTGTGTATTTAGCAAATACAAAGACCAGCAGAACACCAAAGGCAAAAATCAAGAAAGTAGGCATACTGCCTAACAGAAGTCGATATTCTTGAAGTAACATATCCGTTCCTTCTCCAAAAAAAATAACGTCTTGGTAATGCCACCAATCCGTAAGCATATACCAAGGAATTTTTTGGTAAGAAAAATCAGGATAGTAGCCGTTCAATGCAAAAATAATTTTCCCTCCTAAGTAATAGTTGTAAAAAGTATTGAAGGCAACTGCCAATAAGCAGGAAAAAAATAATATACCCGTGTTTCTACTTGGCACAGATAAATACTTAAAAGCCAAAAACAAAAGCACGATAAGCATGAAAAAGAACCCTTGCCTGTCTGTAAATACCACTGCTAAGCCTATTAGTAATATTTTCAAATGTATTCTCCATGTAGTTTTTAGCATAGGGCTTTGAAAAATCTCATACAGGCATACAAAATACCAAACTAAGAAAAATGAAGTGCTTATTTTAGCGGAGCGATAAAAAGTAGCAGAAAAAAATATGCAAGGTGCAGTCCAAAGAATAAGTACTAATACCAAGCTAATAAAAGCATTAAGTTTTACTTGTCTAATACAAAAAGTATAAGTCCACCAACCAATAAGCAAGGTAAAAACATAATGAGAAAGTGAATAAAAGTGAGGTATGCCCAGCCCGATGCACCAATCAATGAATTGGGCATCTATATAGTCAAAAACAAAACTCAACTCACGCGATTGGAAAGCACTATTGTCTGTTACTCTTACATCAAAAATTTTTTGCAAAAATGGCATATCGGATAAGTAGTGCCTCAAAAAGCCAATCGTACTATTTTCTGATGCTCCATATTCTACCTCATTGTCCAAGAAACCACCTCCTTGGGTATAAACAGAAAAACTTACATAAATCATTGCAAGCAAGAAAAAATAGTAAGTATGAGTAGTTTTTCCCAGTTTTTCAAAGAATCGCTCAATAAGACTTTTCCACTCGACTTCTGCTAACTTTATGATAGACAAAGCGATAAAACCCGTGATAAGCAAGAACTTAGTAACAGTCAATACCATGTAAGGATAGAAAGACTGGATGCTTCCGTCGCCATCTCCCATTAGGGTATCAAGTAGAAACTCTCCTATACGAATCAGCAGAAAGGAGAAAATTAGATAAAAGCGATACTTTAAGAGAAATTCAAGTATCGCATATAGATTCAAGTATTTATTTTTCATCTACCAAATCATACTTTTCCAAATTTTTAGTACAAAACCCTAAACTTAATAGTATGGGCTATACTCTTTAAATCCTTGATGACTTCTTTGTTATACTCTTTATTAATATCCGTAATTACGTATCCGATGGTTTCATTGGTTTTGAGGTACTGACCTACGATATTGATGTTGTGCTTGGCAAGAATACTGTTAATCTGTGCCAAAATACCTGACACATTTTCATGTACGTGCATAAGGCGATGAGCATTCTCCAACTGAGGGAGTTGAATGTTAGGGAAATTCACACTCAACAAGGAGCTACCTGTATTGATGTATTCTATGATTTTAGCAGGGACAAAATTGGCAATATTGTACTGCGCTTCTTGGGTACTCCCGCCAATATGAGGCGTAAGTATTACATTTTTAAGTCCTTGCAACCCTGATACAAAAGGTTCTTTGTTGTTTTTTGGTTCAGAAGGGAATACATCTATTGCTGCTCCTCTGATTTTTCCGTTTTTAATGTACTTTATTAAGGCATTGATATCTACGACTTCGCCTCTGGCTAAATTCATAAAAATTACGCCGTTTTTCATCTGTTCAAAGTCGTCTTCGTCTATGAAGTGCTTGTTGCTTTTCCTTCCGTCTATATGCACGGAAACAATGTCTGCTACTTCGTATAACTCTTTCAAAGAACGGCACTTAGTTGCATTACCGATGGCTAATTTTTCTGCTATATCGTAGTAATATACCTTCATGCCCAATGCTTCCGCTAAGACAGACAACTGCGAACCAATGTTTCCATAGCCGATGATGCCCAAGTTCTTACCTCTTATTTCATTACTATTGGTAGCAGATTTTTCCCATTTCCCTATGTGCATAGCGGCGTTTTTCTCAGGAATGTTTCGCATAAGCATTATCATTTCGCCTACGGCTAACTCTACTACGCTGCGTGTATTGCTATAAGGAGCGTTGAAAACTGCCACTCCTTTTTCTGCACAAGCCTGTAAATCAATCTGATTTGTTCCTATGGTAAATGTACCGATGCAGATAAGTTTATTTGCATTTTCCAATACTTTTCGCGTTACAGTAGTCTTAGAACGAATACAAAGCATAGAAATATTCTTAATTTTTTCGGCTAATTCGTTTTCGTCTAAGGCAGAGGGTATAATTTCTACGTTGTAACCCTCTTCTTTGAAAATTTGCTGAGCAGAAGCCTCTATATTTTCCAAAATAAGCACATTGATTCTGCTTTTGGGGTAAGAAATTGCCATAGGCAACTTATGAACATAAAGGAACTCATCTAAGCTCGGAGCGATGTGGTCGGCTTTTTCTACTACTATTCCTCTTTCTACATTTTCCGTAAAAGCATAAAAACTATTGGCTAAGCCAGCTTGACGAATTTCATAGTCAGTATAACCATCGCCGATTACATATACCTCTCCTTGCAGGTTTAGGTTTTTGAGCAGTTTGACCTTGCCTCCATTTTCAGACAGCGGATTAGAAGAATCAAACCCAATGATTCTGCCCTCTGCATCAAAGACAAACTCATTAGCATAGACATTTTCGGGCTTAATATCATATTCGGTAACTACGGGAATAATAAATTCTTTAAAGCCACTGGAAACTATCAGTACGTCGTTGGCATAATTCTCAAAGAAAATGCGGTTGCGTTTGACAGAATCCGACACCAATTCTTTCAATCTATTAATGAGAGTATGAAGATGCTTTTTATGAGCTTGCAAAAGCGTAAGTCGTTCTATCAGAGATTCGCGCATGGATATCTGCCCTGCCATGCCTTTGTCTGTAATATTTTTGATTTCCTCGATGATTTCCCATTTGTCGTCGCGCTCAGCCAAAGAAATCTCCGCTAATAGGTCTAAGGCTTCTACCTTAGTAAAGGTACTGTCAAAGTCGATGATAAAATACTTTTTCATTTGTTTGTGTTGAATATGCTTAGTAAGTTATGGTTTTGTGGCGGCTGTCGAATCAAGTCGCAAAATTACAGATTACTTTTTCTGAAAGCACTTTTTAAAAAAGATAATTTTGGCTTCTTACTACTTTCAGACCTTTTCCGGAGTAGCAAAGTAATTTTTAAGTTTTATGAGATGGTTACTACAAAATTTCTCTAAGGTTTGAGCAAGAAAATAACCCAATAAAATAGCATGATTTTACAGACCTATTTCTTCTCTTGGAATATTAAATTCTTTGGCACTGGTGCGTAAGATGGCTAAGACTTCATGGTAAGCCATGAGTTTCCCTTCTATATAATCTAACTCTGCCCTATCAGCAAAGTTTTTCCGCTCCTTTGCTTCGTGGATATTTTCGTGAATACTAATAAGCACATCTTGCAAATATGCGATGAACCTTTTTTCCATAAAATAAATATTTGATTTTTGGTTTTCAATACTTTATACCTTTTTAGCGGGTACACCAAAAACAGTTTCACCCTCAGTTATATTTTGCATTACCACAGAACCTGCTCCTATGCGTGCATTTTTCCCAATAGTAATACCAGCGACTATACTCACTCCTGTTCCTATAAAAGTCCCCTCGCCGACTACTACTCCTGCCCCAATAATAGCCCCTGCTCCTATTTGCACAAAGTCATTGATTTGGGCTTCATATTCTACTACTGCTTTGGTGTTCAGGATACAGTGATTCCCTATTTTGGTATCGGTATTGACGCATACACCCGCCGCAATCAGATTGCCATGACCTAACTGTACAGTAGGAGAAATGTAAGCAGTATGGTGTATCGCATTGACGGGCATCACTTTGTATTCACCGATTAAGGTTTTTATTAAACTTTTTTTCAATCGGTTGTCATCAAGGGCTATGAAAGCCTCACAATTCTTGCCTAAAATTTTTAGGAACTGCTCATCTTCGGTGCTTCCCATGACTTGTATATGGTTGATTTCTTTACCATGTAGCTGCTTATTATCATCTAAAAAGCAATATACTTCTACCTGATTGCCTTTAAAAATATCTAAGGCTACTTTGCCTAAACCGCCTGCTCCAAAAATAATGACTGGATTTTCCATAAATGATATTTGCTATTTTTGTATCTAAAATGCGTAAAGAAATTTATCCAAAAGCTAATCTCTTTTAGATTTTCAAAATTACTCATTTAAAAAGTTTATCTTTGTCCAATTTTTTAAAATGCAAAGTTAAAATTATGGAAAAGAAAATAGTAAAAGTGGGAGAGATAGCTTGTGGAACTGATGAATTGTTTTTGATTTCAGGACCTTGTGTCATTGAGGACGAGAAAACAATGATGGATACTGCCGAGAAGCTCAAAGAAGTTTCCGAACGCCTAAATATCAAAATCATTTACAAGTCCTCTTTTATGAAGGATAACCGCAGTTCTGTGGATTTTTACATGGGACCGGGACTAACCAAAGGATTAGAAATATTAGCTCGTATCAAAAGAGAATTTGGTTTCCCTGTGTTATCAGATATTCACTATCCCGAACAGGTAAGCGAGGCGGCAGAGGTGCTTGATGTAATTCAGATTCCTGCATATCTTTGTATGCAGACTACGCTCATCGTGGCAGCAGCCAAGTCTGGCAAGGTCATCAATATTAAACATGGACAGTTCCTTGCACCAGAGAACATGGCGAAACCTGCTCAGAAATGTGTAGATAGCGGCAATGACCAGATTATCCTCACCGAAAGAGGCTATACCTTCGGCTATAACGACCTGATAGTCGACCCAAGAAGTTTCTACCACCTTAACCAGACAGGTTTTCCCGTAGTATTCGATATCACGCACTCTATTCGCAAATATGGCATTCCCAGTGCAGATAAAAAGGGAGGCGCAAGGGAGTTTCTGCCCGTGCTTTCTCGCGCTGGTGTAGCCTCTGGAGTAGATGGTATCTTCATAGAAACTCACCCAGAGCCAGCGAGAGCCTTATGCGATGCCGCAAGCCAACTTTGCGTATATGATTTGGAGGAGTTTTTGAAGCCTCTTATCGAGATTCATCAAATTGAGGTCAAGTATAGAGAAAAAACAATGGTAGAGATATAATCTTTATACTTTGTAGAAGCCCTCACTATTAGGGCGGAGGGCTTTTTATGCCATGTCTATGTTGAGAAAGTTAGGATTTTAGGGAAAAACTTGCTATGATTGAGAGTAAAAGATGTATAGACTGTTGCAGTGTGTTTTGTACAGTTGCAAGAGCAAAATTACCTAATTTTCTTTTGCTTTGTCTTATCGTGATTTTCGTTTGTGATGGTTTATATGCTCAAAAATATACCTTAAAAATTCACACCACCCAACCGACTATTCTCTCTAACATAAGTTACAGCACAGTTTTTCAAGATTCTTTGTCTGTATATCATACCCTAAATCAACTTATTAAAGAACTACATCGCCTATCCTACCTTACTGCCTCCGTAGATTCTGTTTTTTTCAAAGAGAAACAAGTCCATGCTTTTCTTTCTACTGGCAAAAAATACTCCATCGTCCATTTGCAAAAAGGTAACTTAGAGGACTTTGTTATTGAAAAGGTAGGTTTGAGAAAAGATTTTTTAAAAAATCAAATTATTGATTTCCAATATTTTATTGATATACAAGAAAAAGTTTTGGCTTATTGGGAAAATCACGGCTACCCTTTTGCCCAAGTCAAATTGGACTCTATCCGCCTCATTGATAATCAAATTTTTGCTAATATCTCTTGTGAAAAAGGAACATATATTCGCTTTGATACTTTGCTTATAGAGGGAGAAGGCAAAATTAAAGGAGATTTTTTAAGAAACTATTTAAAAATCAAACCCAATGAGCCTTTTAGCCAACAGAAAGTAAAGGAAGCTGAACGATTGCTAAAAGCATTGCCTTATTTGAAACTCAAAAAGCCCTTAGAAGTTATTTTTGAATATGATAGGGCTTTTATTCTCATTACTTTGGATAGAGTAAAAAGCAGTCAATTTGACGGCATTGTGGGGGTGCTTCCGAACCAAGAGCAAAAGAATCGCGTACTTGTAACAGGACAGGTACAACTTAACTTAGCAAACTTGTTTAGTTCAGGAAAAAAACTGCATTTAGAATGGCAGAGGTTGCGGTCTGCTTCTCAACTCTTTAACTTCGAGTATGAGCATCCACAATTTCTGAAAATGAACTTTGGCATCAATGCTAAACTCAATCTGCTCAAAGAGGATACAAGTTTTCTCAATATTCATAGAAATGTCCAATTTATTTACCAGCTCTCTCATCAGCAGAAGGTAAGTTTTTTTGCTGATTATCAGACCACCTCGGTAACTGATGGCTCTGTTAGTCAGGCAGTGGTAGGGCAAGAAAACCAGCGATTCATTCGCTTTGCTAATACCAATTTGCTTAGCTATGGTATTGGTTATGAGTTGAATACTTTGAATGATTTTCTTAAACCACAAAAAGGTTGGTATCTCAAAGGTCAGGTAGGCACAGGAAACAAGAAAATAAGTCCACGCATAGGGAATAATCCTATTGCTGATACTGTTTTTAGGAATATTGATTTGAATAGTACCCAATGGACACTGCATCTATCCGTGCAAAAGTTTTTTTATACAGGAAAAAACACAAGCGTCATGCTTAAAACTGTGGGCGGAGCGGTGATAAACAATCAACTCTTTATGAATGAGTTGTACCGCTTAGGAGGTTTAAATTCCATTCGCGGCTTCAATCAAAATGCCTTTTATGCTTCTCACTATCTGGTCAGTACTGCGGAGGCACGTCTTTATTTTGAGGAAAGTTCCTATCTTTTGGCTTTTGTAGATTATGCTTATTTGTCTTACCAAATCCCTACGCAGTCTTTCAAAGACACTCCGTTGGGAATGGGCGCAGGCATTAGTTTTAGCACCAAAGGAGGCATCTTTAACTTTGTTTATGCTATGGGAACTTCTCAATTTCAGCAGTTAGGAGTCAATCAAGCCAAGATACATTTTGGCTACGTAAGCCGATTTTAAGAAAAAAACTTTGACAAAGTTTATTGAACTTTGTCAAAGTTTGGCTTAAAAATTTACCAGAAAACCTCGAGGCGTAAGATGAAAAGATTACTTATAATTTAAAAAGGATATTTACCTTCTGCAATCATCACATCTGCTAACATTCTACGAGCATTTTTCGTATTGAAAGGGTTAATTTTTGTATATCGCTTCAAGCCCATTAGCAATACTTTCATTTTATCTCCTTTGGCATAGGCATTAATCGCTTCTTTGCCTGCAAACTCTAATTTACTTACTGCCTCGGTCAGATATACTTTTGCCATGTTGATTTGGGCTTCGCAAGCCGCTTCGCCACGTATGCTGATGAGTTTTTCTGTACGCAGAATAGTAGATTCGGCAACGTAAGTTTCTATGAGCATATCTGCTAAGTTCATCATAATTTCCTGCTCGCTCTCGAACTCTGTACCCAAAGTTTGTAAAGCATCTCCCGCTACCATGAGAATTGCTTTTTTCATATTTTTGATGACTTCTTTCTCCTCCGCAAATAAAATAGAATTATCCACCGGGGTCATATTAGGCACGGAGGTCAGTTCTTTGGCTACTGCCATGGCAGGTTGCATCAAATCCAATTCGCCTTTCATAGCACGCTTGACTATCATTCCTACCAAAAGCATGCGATTGATTTCGTTTGTACCTTCGTAAATTCTTGATATTCTGGCATCTCGGTAGGCTCTTGCCATAGGAGCTTCTTCGGAAAAGCCCATGCCTCCATAGATTTGTACGCCTTCATCTACTATGTAATCAAGCACTTCTGAACCATGTACTTTCATGATAGCACATTCTATGGCAAATTGTTCTAAGGCTTTTAGCTTAGCTTCGGAGTCAGGCATTCCTTCTTCTATCAAAGCATTAATCTTATCCTCTATATTTTGCCCTGCGCGATAAGAAGCTGATTCTGTGGCATATACTTTTAGAGCCATTTCTGCTAATTTGTGCTTAATTGCACCAAAAGAACTGATAGATACTCCAAACTGCTTTCTTTCTTTGGCATACACAATAGCTAAGTTGATGATTTCCTTGCAACCACCTATTACTCCTGCACCTAACTTAATACGACCGATGTTGAGGATATTGACGGCGATTTTAAAACCATTCCCACGAGTAGAAAGCATATTTTCTACGGGAACTTTGCAATCATTAAAAAATACTTGGCGGGTAGAAGAGCCTTTAATTCCTAATTTCTTTTCCTCATCTCCAAGAGTAATGCCTCCAAAGGTTTTTTCTACGATAAAAGCAGAGAGGTTTTTATCATCATCTATTTTAGCAAAAACGATAAATAAATCGGCAAAACCTGCATTAGAAATCCACATTTTTTGCCCGTTGATGAGGTAATGCGTTCCTTCTGCGTTGAGTTTAGCCTTAGTTTTTCCAGAGTTGGCATCGGAACCAGCCTCTGGCTCTGTTAAGCAATAACAGCCAATCCACTCGCCCGTAGCTAATTTAGGTAGGTATTTTCGCTTCTGCTCCTCGGTGCCGTAGTACAAAATAGGCAAAGTACCAATCCCTGTATGCGCTCCGTAAGCCGTTGAAAACGAGCCACCCTCGCCCACAATATCTGCAATTAGCATGGAAGTATTGAAACTCATGCCCAACCCACCATACTCCTCAGGAATAGATACTCCCAACAAGCCTAACTCTCCTGCCTTTTGCATCACACTTCGCATGAAGCCCTCTTCCAAGCTATCCATGCGTTGTACATGAGGAGTTACTTCTTTGTCTATGAACTGCTTGCAGGCTTCTGCCATAGCCCTTTGCTCTTCGGTAAACTCTTCTGGAATAAAAATATCTTGTGCTTCTGTTTCTTTGATGAGAAACTCTCCACCTTTGAGGGCTTCTCTTACTGCTTCTGCTACCATAGAATATATTGATTATGTGGTTTAACGGATAAAATGTTATGCGTGCATACTATTTATAGAACAAAGATATAAAAATATGTTATGCGTGCATAATAATTTTGGAAAAATTTTTTCTTGGCATTAGATATTGTTAGCTACCCTTTTATTCTACTACTTCCAATATTACTTTTCCCGTCCAACATTCAGGAATTTTGCAGTGAAGTAAGTGGGCAATAGTAGGAGCGATATCAGCATTGCTCACTTTTTGTGCAATTTCTACATTTTTCTTAATGCCTTTTCCTGTTATAATAAAAGGTATAGTAAGTTCCTCTATGGAAAGTTTGCCATGTCCTTTACCTTTACCACCATGGTCTGATACGATAATTAATACTGTATCATCTATGATTTGAGCTTCTTGGAGGGTGTGAATGAGTTTTCCTATCATACTATCTGTTCTTTCTACTGCTTGTTGATATTCTTTGGATTCCCAGGCAAACTCGTGTCCTGCATGGTCGACGTGGTCTAAGTGAACAAAGGTAAAAAGAGGCTTATTTGCCAAAATATATCTTTGGGCTTCTATCAAAGTTTTGTCTTCTCCTTTGGTATCTGCCAAAATAGTAGGAATGCCTTGCTCTACAAGCCTTCCAAAATCGTCCCAATCATGGAAACATGCCAAGTCTGCCTCAGGGTATTGCTGACGAATAACTTTGAAAATCGTAGGGAAAGTTTCTCCTTTTTTACCATTGCAATAGATTTTTTCCTCTATATCTTTTCTTTTCCATGCATTAGAAGTGATTTCATGCTCTGTCGGCGTTGCTCCCATAAGAATAGAAGCCCAATTCGGAGAACTAACGGTAGGGATAACGGCTTTGGCTTGAAGCGAGTATGCTCCTGCCCTCATCAAAGAGTCTAAAACAGGAGTATGAGCCTCCTTTATGCCTTTGGCGCCAAGTCCGTCTATGCCAATAACAATAATATGCTTATGATTCATCTGTGCAAAAACCTGTGCGGCTTGGACGACAATTAGTAAAAATAAGTACAGCTTTTTCATTTTAATTAGTGCAGTTAGATTATATTCACAAAGGAAAGTGAAAAAGCAAACTTTTGCTAAAAATAGAGGTTTATTTAATGTGAACTTTCATACTACTTTCAACTTTATCTTTGAATTTAGCGTTTCTTGTTTGTACTTTCAATATTAACAAAGCAATTATGGGATTGATTAGCTTAGCCAAAGAACAGTTTTTGTCAATCCAACAAGAGATTGGTTGGAAAAAGCACAGCATACTGCTCACTATTCTTGTCGTCTGTGGTGTATTGGCTCATACCTACGCTCAAAACTCTGTCCTCTCACAAGGCGAGTTTTACAAACTTGCTATTCCTAAGCATGGTATTTATAAAATAGACAGGGCGACGCTGACTGCTATGGGGATTAATATCAACAATTTAGACCCTCAGACCATTCAGATTTTTGGAAACGGAGGAGGCATGTTGCCACAAGCTAATAGTGCATTTCGCTACGTAGATTTGATAGAAAACGATATTTTTGTCAGTGGAGAAAGTGATGGAAGATTTGATGAAAATGATTATATTTTATTTTATGGGGAGGGTGCAGACCGTTTTATTTTAGATGCTAATAATCAGATTTTCAGGCGAGAAGAAAATTTATACGACGATTACAATTACTATTTTTTGACTTTTGGGCAAAAAAAAGGCAGGCGTATAGCCTATCGCCACAATGGTACGCAAAGCCAAGCTATCACCAATACTTTTGATGACTATGTCTTTCATCAAACTCCCAAAAAAGACCGATTGAATATCATAGAATCAGGACGTATTTGGTTTGGAGAAAAGTTTGATTTTCAAACAGAAATGACCTTAAATTTTGATATAGCAGGATTGGTTAGTACTTCTCCGATAAAAGTTAGCGTAGCAGTCATGGCAGGGCTAAACAGTAGTACGTCAGGAGGTTCTACGCGTACTACTTTTACTACTTTGTTGAACAGTAGAGAAATAGGTACGCAAAATATGCCTTCCCTTCCTTTGGGAACTTATGCGGTCAGAGGAACAGTAGCAGAAAATATTTTTATTGCAAACAATATTCAAACCACCAATAATCGGCTTTCTATCCAACTTAGATATAATAAAAACGGTGAAAACAACCAAATTGGGCATTTATTGGGGTTGGGGGTAAATGTAAGTCGCAGGCTACAACTCTATGGGAATCAAACTCGCTTTCGCTCTTTTCAAAGTCTAAGACATCAAAGCATAGAATATCAAATAGATAATTTTAACAATAACGCTACAATTTGGGATATTTCTAACCCGCTACGACCTATTAGGCAAGAAGTTACCTCAAATAGTAATACAGCAAGTTTTAAAGTAACCAATAGAGGAATGTTGCAGGAATTTGTCCTTTTCCAAGGAACGGATTTTGATAAGCCTATCTTCGTAGAGAAGATAAGAAACCAAAATTTGCAAAGTTTTGAAACCCCTGATTTGCTTATCGTTACGCCTGAGATTTTCTTAGGAGAAGCCAATCGCTTAGCAGAATTTCGTCGCTCCAATGACAAATTAAAAGTACAAGTCGCTACTACTTCACAGATTTACAATGAGTATGCCTCTGGTAAACAAGATATTAGTGCAATAAGAGATTTTATTCGGTTTTTGTACAAAAAGTCGGCAAACTTAAAATATGTCTTGCTTTTCGGTGATGCCTCCTATGACTACAAGGATTACCTACCCAACAACACTAATTTTGTCCCTACCTACCAATCAAGAGAGTCCTTACACCCTTTATTTAGCTTTTCCTCTGATGACTATTTTGGATTTTTAGAAGACCAAGAGGGAGAATGGGAAGAGAATGACAGAGGAAACCACACCTTAGATATAGGCATAGGTCGCCTACCTGCCAAATCGGAGCGAGAAGCAAAAATTATGGTGGACAAACTTGTTCACTACGAAAGTGTAAAAACCTTGGGTGATTGGCGAAAACGAGTATCTTTTGTTGCAGACGACGGTGATGGCAACGACTACCAGCTACAAGCAGAAAAACATGCTGAGAAATTAGAAAGAAATGATGGCGCTTTTAATATTGAAAAACTCTACATAGATGCTTTTCCCAAAGAACTTACTCCTAACGGCAAAAAATCACCTTTGGTTCGCCAAGAAATCAATCAAACTATTCAAGACGGCACCTTGCTAATGAACTATATTGGGCATGGGGCAATTACAGGCTGGGCTTCTGAATCTATCTTAGATATTACCCAAGTAAGTACTTGGCAGAACTTAGACAAGCTACCTCTTTTGATGACAGCTACTTGCGAGTTTGGTCGCTTTGACCGCCCTCGTCAAACCTCCGGGGCGGAATATGCAATGCTCAACCCTAATGGTGGGGCTATTGCTCTGGTAACTACCACCAGACCTGTATTTTCTGATGCCAACTACGTCATCAACGATGCTTTTTATGATGTTGCTTTTACTCCTTTGAACGGAGAAATGCCAAGAGTAGGAGATATTCAACGAATTACGAAAAATAATAGTTTGAGAGATGTCAATAACCGTAACTTTTCCCTTTTGGGCGACCCTTCTATGCGGCTTGCGTATCCAAGAGAAAATATTGTTATTAAATCTATTAAAAATGCTCAAAATCAGGAGATAAATACTTTTAAAGCCTTAGATAAAATTACGGTTAGTGGGGAGGTATTGCATCAAAATCTCATAGACAACGACTTTAATGGCACATTGAGCATTACTATTTTTGATAAGCCTGCTACGGTCAGAACCTTCGGAGATGAAGCTCCCGTCATGACTTTTCGCAAAAAAATTCATCTTCTCTTTAAGGGAACAGCCAGCGTAAAGAATGGAAAGTTTGAATTTAGTTTTGTGGTGCCTAAAAATATAGATTATAATTTAGGAGAAGGTAAAATCAGCCTGTATGCCCAAGATGAGCGCAGAAACTTAGATGCAAGTGGCTATAAGTCAGATATATTAGTAGGGGGAACAGCAAGCAATCTGCTCGCCGATAACCAAGCGCCTCAGGTGAAAGTTTTTATGGATAATGAGGATTTTGTTTCGGGCAACAAAGTAAAGCCAAACACGACTTTAATTGTCCGTTTGTTTGATGACAACGGAATTAATATTTCAGGGATTGGCATTGGGCAAGACATTACAGCCTCGCTAAGAGGGGGACAGAACGAAGACCTTGTACTTAACCGTTTTTATAGAGCCAATAAAGACGACTATAAAAGCGGAGAAATTCGTTATGATTTTCACAACCTGACTGAGGGAAAATATTTACTCACTATCAAAGCATGGGATACCCACAACAATTCTGTTACCCAAACCATAGAGTTTATTGTTGAAAAAGAACCTTTCGCACTCTCCAACATCAAAGTTTTTCCTAATCCTTTTATTGATGAACTTCATTTCTCTTTTACACACAATCGACTGGGAGAAGACTTGGAAGTAGTCTTGGAGGTTTATACTACTGCGGGGGCATTGGTAAAGCGCATAGAAGGCTATGATTACAATGTTCGCAATGAAGCAATTAATCTTACTTGGAATGGGCTGAATGAGGGGGGGAGTCCTGTCGCTCCAAGTATTTACGTGTATCGTCTTGCGGTCAGAGCCTTAATAGCAGGGATTTCGCAAGAGGTGAGAGGAAAGGTGGTAAAGTGGTAAGCCTTATCCTAAGCAAAGAGAGCATAAATACTCGTGAAAATTAACCTTTATAAGATTTGAAACCTTATAAAGATTCGCCAATCACTCTATTTTAAAACTAACAAAATTTTATAAAAAGCCGCTCCCCCAAAGCAACCTTCCTTTTCTTGTTTACATCTTTTACTAAAAAAACTGAAAAAAAGAAAATGTTGGACTGTGTTAAGTTCGTACAATCAGTTGTTCGTTACCGAACATAATTTCACATTTTCAAAAGTATAAACTATTGCAAATCAATTTATTAATTTTATTGGTATCGTAATTGAAATTGGTAAGTACATCGTCAAATTAATTTATTATATTTTTTAAAGATTCCAGAAATAGGAAAGGAGAAATTTAAACTTTTAAATGATTTCTGCAATGGTAGTACTGCAAAACATTCATAAATACTACGAGGTAGGGGCAAATAAACTCCATGTTCTTAAAGGGTTGGACATGACCATAGAGCAAGGCGAGTTAGTTTCCATTATGGGTTCTTCAGGTTCGGGAAAGTCGACTTTGCTTAACATTTTAGGGATTTTAGACGATTACGATTCGGGGACTTATACTCTGAATGGAACTCCTATGAAAAACCTCTCGCAAACTAAAGCGGCGTATTATCGCAATCATTTTATCGGCTTCGTGTTCCAATCTTTTAATTTGCTTTCCTTCAAAAATGCGATGGAAAATGTAGCCTTACCACTTTATTACCAAAAAGTTCCAAGAAAACAACGCAATAAAATTGCCTTAGAATACTTGGACAGAGTTGGGCTAAAAGAGTGGGCGGAACACTCTCCCAATGAGATGTCTGGTGGGCAGCGCCAAAGGGTTGCTATCGCCAGGGCTTTGATTTCCAAACCCAAAGTAATTTTAGCTGATGAGCCTACAGGTGCTTTGGATACCAAGACTTCCGAAGAAGTCATGGAAATCTTCAAGGAGGTAAACAGAGAGGAAGGAATGACGGTCATTATTGTTACCCATGAGAATGATATTGCTAAGCAAACGCAACGAATTATTAGGCTGAAGGACGGAAATATAATTAGTTGATTAGTAATTACTAATGATTAATTACTAAATTTGATAATATAATGCACAATGTTGAGTGTTAGTCCGACCCAAAAAAGCATTGAATTTTCATACTTCCTAAATTTAGCTTATTGATTTTTAGCTACATAATAATAATGCGTCATTAGTAATTCATAATTAGCAATTCAACCTATGAAAAACAATATCATTTTAGAAAAAAGTTATGCTTTTGCTTTAAGAATTTTAAAATTACATAAGCATCTGATTGACAAAGGAGTAAATTACAATATTGCTAATCAAGTTTTAAAAAGCGGAACTTCTGTTGGTGCAAATGTGGAAGAGGCGGTAGGTGGAATATCTCTTAGAGATTTTTTGCTCAAACTAACAATTGCTTATAAAGAAACACGAAAAACGCATTATTGGCTTAGATTATTGAAAGATGGGGAGATTTTAGAAAGAAATTTAGCTAATTCTCTAATTAACGACTGTGAAGAAATTTTGAAAATCATTACCTCTATTCAAAAAACAATTAAAGAAAAACTTGATGAAGAAAATAAAAAAGAAAATAAAATTTAGCTACTAATTGATAATCTGATAATTAAATTTTGTTATCTATTGAGTAAAATTCCTCATACAACAAACGATAATTAGTATTAGTCATTAGTAATTAACCATTAGTAATTAAAGATATGTTCGATTTAGACAAGTGGCAAGAAATTTTTGGTACGATTCGCCAAAATAAACTCCGTACCTTCCTCACCGCTTTCGGGGTGTTTTGGGGGATTTTTATGTTGATACTTCTTTTGGGGGCGGGGCGTGGCATGCAAAATGGCGTAGGGCAGGAGTTTGCTGACGAGGCAATGAATAGCGTGTGGGTATGGCAAGGAAAGACCTCTATGCCCTATCAAGGCATGAAGGCAGGTAGGGAAATTAGGTTTACTAATGAAGATTTGAAACTCATTGCCAATGATTTAGGAGATAAAACCAACATGATTGCCCCTCGCAATAACCTTTTTGGAGAATACACCATGAATTATAAAAATAAAAATGGTTCTTATCGTGTTTTTGGCTCGGTCGGTGAATTTTTCAAGCTAAATGGTGAAAAAATGGTGAAAGGTAGAAACCTGAACCAAAAAGATATAGAGGAGAAAAGAAAAGTAGTAGTGATTGGGGAGAAAGTTCGCAAAACACTTTTCGGAGATAAGGAAGCAATAGGAGAATATATTAACATTAAAGGCGTGTATTTCAAGGTGATAGGTATTTTTACAACCAACCAAAATCAAGGCAGAAATGAAGAACGCGCTTATATCCCTTTCTCTACTTTGCAAACTGTTTTTAACCAACTCAACCAAGTCCATATGTTTGGTATGAATGCGGTAGATGGCGTTTCTGCTTATGAAGTAGAAAATACTATTCGCAAAGTCCTCAGCACTAAGTATAAGTTTGACCCACAGGATAGGCAAGCAATTTGGCTGAATAACAATGAAGAAAACTTCGCTCGTTTCCAAGGG
>Ga0272446_1002019_pt1 | contig 28498 bp, 19 predicted proteins | sample YNPCB0061_FD_194587 | JGI IMG/M metagenome (GOLD analysis project Ga0272446, IMG submission 194587) | Hot spring microbial mat communities from Yellowstone National Park, WY, United States - YNP-CB-006-1 | ecosystem: Environmental > Aquatic > Thermal springs > Hot (42-90C) > Sediment | place...
CGTCGCCGGAATTCCGCACCTGGAACACGTCGCGCCCGTCGCGAAACTCGCCCGTGGCCACCTCTTCGATGAATCCGCGAACGCGTTTGTGGAAGCCGTTGACGCCAAAGGTGACCGCGCGGGCAGTGTACTCGAATCCCGCATCGAAATTCCAGGCGCGGGCAGGCTCAAGGTCCGGATTGCCCGTGACGATCTTGGTCGCACTGATGTTCTCGTAGGGCGCCAGTTCGTCAAACTTGGGCCGCGCAAGTCCGCGAGAGACCGCCGCGCGCAGGCTCAAGCGGTCACTGGCGCGAAACAGCAGGTGCGATGACGGATTCACGTCGACCAGCGTCCGAGGCGCCGCGCCTGAAAAGCCGGACTGCGGAGTGAGATCGACGCGCTCGACGCGGACTCCAGGCGTCCAGGAGAGCCGGTCTGTGAACCGAATCCGGTTTTGGACGAAACCCGCCGAATAAGCTTCGGAAATCCGGTAGCGGTCCTTTGGTTCGCCGCGGGGGGTAATGCGGCCATCCGGGCGGATTTCGAAACGGTCCCGGTCGCGGGTCCGGCCCCGTGAGCGAAGGCTTCCGCCGAACTTCCACTCCTGCCACAGGAGCGCGCGGACGGGCAGCGACGCGGCAGCGTTGAAATTCCAGGTCCGGTCTGCCTTGCTTTCCGGGTCACGTTCTGTGCGATCCAAGGTGAATGCCCCGCCCGGAAGAATGCGGAAAAACTCCCGTGCGCGTGGTTTTCTTTCGCTATTGCCGAACCATCCGCCCTGCGTGTCGAGGATGAAGCCCGAAGGACGGGCGTAACGGTGGTTCATCGTCAACCCGTAGGTCTCCTGCGTTTTGGTTTCGGTTTCCGACTCCCGGCGCGTGAGCAGTCCCGCGGCACTCGTTACTTGGCGCAACCGGTCCTTTTCGGAGCTAAACCGCAGGTAGATCGGCTTGATGTGCAGATCACCAAAACGTTCCGTGTACACTCCAAAGTTGCCAAAAAAGGTCGGCGAACGCTGCGGTTGCAATTCATTGTCGTTTTCCCAACTCCCGTCCGGATTTCCAAACTGGCGGGAGATCGGCAACACATCGTCCAGCCAGTCGAACGTACCCATAAAACCGAAGTTGCGATGAAAGCGCTGGCCCATGGTCATCTGGCCTTGTGTGATGCGAAGGCCTCCCGCCGATGTGCGCGCGCCCGTTCCGACCCGGCCTTCCATAAGGAGACGCTCGGAGATGGGGCGGGTCTGGACGTCCACGCGTCCGGCCAGGCCGTCGCTTTCGAATTCGGCGGTGGGATTGCGGAGGATGCGCACGCTTTCGACGGTCGACGAGGGGATGCGATTGAGTTGCAACTCCCGTTTCTCGCCGCCATCGGGGATCATGAATCCGTCCACCTGCGTTCGGCTGAACTCCTTATCCATCCCGCGCAAGCGCGCATCTTTGTCTCCCCCTGGCGGGCCGGACATAAACACTCCAGGCATCCGGGCCACCACATCGGACAAGCGGCGGTTATTGCGGGTGGCAATATCGGCGCGGGTGATTCCGGTCTGAAAAACCGGCTCGTCGAGACGAATTTGGTCGAAGGTTCCGGCATTCACTTCCACAACTTGTGTCACGGGCGCCGGGTCCAAGCGAATCTCGGCGGGCGCCCCGGGCCGGACCGGAGTCGATGCTTGGGCAAACCCGGGCGCCTCCACCGTCAAGACAAGGGATCCAGCAGGAACACGCTCGAAAGAAAACTCCCCGCTGGCATTGGAATAGCTGATCCTGGCCGGGCTGGTTTGTAACGTCACTCTGGCGCCCCCGATGACCGCGCCCGTGCCGTCCAGCACGCGGCCATGCACCACTGAATCTTGCGCAGCGGCTGGCCAAATGCAGACCAGAGCCCCCAGCGCCAACCGCGCCGGAAACGTGCGCGCGCTTTCCCGCGCCGCTAACGAACCTTCCCGCAAGGCGCGCCACTGTTTGGCCAGTTTCCGGTTCCACCACATCAAAAAGCCCGTCAGAAAAAGCAACCCGGGCAGCAATCCGAGCGGGATCCACAGGAAGCGGAGGACCATGCCCCACCCCCCTGGCGCTGTGAAATGGCCCTGGTGCAGTTGCCGCAGCGCGAGAGCGACCTGCCAACCAAAAGGCAGCCGGCGAAAGTCCTCAAAGCGAACCACCTCTGCGGTATCAGGACGCAACCACACACGGCTGTGACCGTGCCAGTGGAGATCCAGGGGCGTCTTCACGCGCGCTTCGACGAGTTCGCCCGGCTCACGGGGAAAGCGAATCTGCGTCACTGTCCCGCCGGGAATCGCCCGCGCCGCGGCGGCGATGACTTTGGAGGCGGCGGTTGGGGGCGCGAATTCGGTCGTGGCAGCCCGTGCGGTTTTAGGAGGCGCTTTTTCGGGCTTTGGCGCAAAAGTCAAGAGCCGAATCAGACCGTCCGCAGTCTCCGGAAAAGCGAACTGGAAGCCGGTGAACCCAAAGAACGCCATGGGAATTGCAAGCCAGATTCCGAGCACCGTGTGCAGGTCCCAATTGCGTCGCTTCCATCCCACCTTCGGCTGAAAACGCAAGCGCTTCCAGACCAGGGGGACACCGGGCCACCAAAGAACGGCCCCCGTCAGCACCAACAGCAACAGCGCCGCGCCAAAAACGCCGTTCACTCTCCGCCCGGACTTGCCTGCCAGAAGATTATGGTGGAGATCGCGCAACCAATGCCATAGCCCGGCTTGACGGTTCACCGCGCGGAGCACGGCGCCGGTCGCCGGGTCCACCATCAGGTGTAAATCTCCTCTCTGCGAATGCTTGATATGCAACTCTGTGGCGTTTCCATGTTCATTCAGGCGCACCGTGTGCAACCTGTAACCCGGATATCCCGCTAACACTGCCTCGCTCACGGCCTCCAACGGCAAATCAGTGGCGCGAGTCCCGGCAACTGGCAAGCCCGACTCCATCTCGGGCGCATAGACCAGCGCCGCGCCCGAGACGCCGACGATAAGCAGAAAAACCCCAATGGATACGCCGAGCCAAAGGTGAATTTGAAAGAGCGTCTTGCGGATCGGGGACCCTGGACGAGACGATCGAACCGGCATGGAGAAAGAATATACCTTCTGCAAACGGATTGCAAGTAGAAAACTATGATGAAGTGGTGTCAGCTCCTTGGCCGGTAGCCTGTCGCCGTCCGCGGATACGATGGCCAAACCCGGCGCTTTAGCGTATTGCCAGAGCTCGGTAGCAAAAGCTTGGAGGAGAAGGTGGCTCGCCCGGCCGGTTGGCGGCCGCACAAGCGGCACGTTACCTTGGGAGCGATGCGCTGGCTGGCGGTCTTCGTTTTCTGCGCCGGATCCTGGGCCGGCCTTGGCGCCGCGGCGCCGCCGCGGATCGGCCACCGGGCCCTGGTGGAGCGGCACGACGTGGTCTACACCGCGCCTTCGCCCGAACCGTGGCAAGCCATGCCCACCGGTGGCGGCGACCTGTCGGCGATGGTCCGCTGGGACGGGTCGCTGCGCCTGCACCTGACCAAGTCCGACGCGTGGGGCTTTCAGGCGCCGCCGGACGCTCCCGCCGGCACGCGGTTCTTCAACAACGTCAGTCCCGGCCACCTCCGCCTGGTCTTCGGTCCCAGGGCGGCGGAGGCCGCGGCGCGCGGTTTCCGCCAGCGGCTGGATCTGTATCGCGGCCGCGTCACGGTTCACCTCGGCCCCGAACGCGAAGCCGCACGCATCGCCGTCTGGGGACACCCGCACCGCAAAGTGCTCGTTATTGAAGTGACCGACCCGCGCGGTTTGCTGGATGCGCCCGTCGTCGAGTTGACCGAGTGGCGGCCGGGCGTCGAGGTTCACGCCGCCCCGGCGGCGCTGACCGCGCGGGAAGTCCACACGCGGCCGGCCCGTCCGCACCTGGCCAACACCGGCATGGAGGACTGGCCCGCGGATCCGCTGCGGGGCCGGGGACTTGGCGTGGCGGTGGGCGCCGCCAGCGTCCGGCTGCTGGCGCCCGAAACGGCGGGACAAACCGCCCGCTTTCGCTTGCCGCCCCGCCCGCCGCGCGCTTTCCGCATCCTGGCCGCCGCCGCCGTCACACCCGCGGGCGACCCCGCCGCGGCGGCTCTCGCAGAATTGCAGAGCGCGGCGTCCATGGGACCGTCCCGGCTTCGAGCGGAACACGAGGCGTGGTGGCGCCAGTATTGGAGCCGCGCGTATGTGCGCCTGGACTCGCCCGGGGCCGGCGCCGGCCGCCTGCTCCGCGCCTACTATGTGCATCTCTACACGCTGGCCTGCGTCAACCGCGGTCCTGTGCCGGCCAAGTGGGACGGAGGGCCGGGTCTGTTGGACGAAGACCGCCGCCATTGGGGCCTGGCCGAGTGGATTCAAGAGATCCGGTTCACCTATTGGCCGCTGTACGCCGCCAACCAACTCGAGATGGCGCGCGGGCTCTTCACCCACTACTCCCGGATGCTGCCCTATCTGGAACGTCAGACGGAGCGCCTGTGGGGACTCCCCGGGGTGTGGGTCCCGGAGACCGCGCTGCCTTGGGGACACGCCGAGGACTTCTCGCTGCGGCCGGGCGTGCCGGTCCCGCGCCACTATCAGGCGTGGGACCCGCGCCGGCAACCGTTCGGCTGCTTCGCCGCCTACAACCCGTACGTGGGGCTGCTGTTCACGGCAGGGCTCGAACTGTGTCACCATTACCTGACCTTTGCCCGCCTCAGCGGCGACGAGACGTTCCTGCGCGAGCAGGCTTACCCGGTGCTGAAAGGCGTCAGCGAGTTTGTGGCGGCGCTGTTCCGTCAGGACGAACGGGGCCGCGCGTATCTCGAGCCAGCCAATGCCCTGGAGACCTGGTGGCTAGTGCGCAACCCGGCGGATACGCTGGCGGGCGCCGCCGCGATCCTGCCCGAATTTGTTCGCCTGTCCCGTGCGTATGGCCGCGACCGCGCGCTGCGCGAGCGTTGCGAGCGGCTCCTGGCGGCGCTGCCGGATCCGCCGCGCGGCCACTGGCGGGAGGACGGCGCGCGGCTGGCGGACGAATCCGTCTGGGCGCCCGCCGAAGACGGTCCTCCCCAGAAACCGGCCAACCGCGAAAACCCCGCGCTCTACCGGGTTGCGCCGTTTGGATTGAGCGGCGCGGGCGCGCCCGACGCGGCCATCGCCCTCGAGACGTTCCGCCGGCGGATCCGGCCGCTCAGCGACGGTTGGTCCATGGACGCGATTTGGGCCGCCCGCCTCGGGCTCGGCGAAGAAGCGGGGCGGTTGCTGGTCCGCCATGCGGAACTGTTTCAGCGCTTTCCTTACGGCGGCTGGACCAGCAACGACTCCAAGTACTGGCCGAACGGGCTGTCGGTGACGCCTTTCCTGGACGCGGGCGGCGTCAGCGCCACGGCGCTCCAGCAGATGCTGCTGCAAAGCCACGGGGGAGTGTTGCGCCTCCTGCCCGCCGTGCCAGCCGATTGGTCCGGCTCTTTCCAGTTGCGGGCGGAGGGCGGGTTTCTGGTTACCGCCGATTTTCGCGGCGGCAAGCTCCGCGCCGCCGTGATCCAAAGCCTGCTTGGACAGCCCTGCCGCGTGGCGAATCCCTGGCCGGATCCCGCGGTGGTCTGGCGCGGGCGGCGGGTCGTGGCGCGCTTTGCGGGAAGGGAAATCGAGTTCCCCACCACGCCGGGCGCACACTACCGGCTGGGTCGAGGCGGGCGCTAAGGTTAACCGAACTGCAACGGGCTTCGCGCTACACTGCCTACGAATGCTTCGTGTGCTCACGCTGACGCTCATTCTCTGCGCTGCTTTGCCGGGGCAGCGGCTGGACCCGATCAAATGGGGGTTGGAGATGGATCCGGCGCGTCCCGGGGGGGCCGCGCGCGCCCGCCTGACGGCCACCATGGACGCCGGCTGGCATTTGTATTCGATGACTACCCCGCCTCCGCCCCGGCCGACCCGCATCACCGTAGCCGATCATCCCGCGCTTGGCGGCGTAAAGATCTTCACCCCGCCTCCCCGGCGCGCGCTCGATCCCAACTTTCAGTCCAAGACCGAGACCTATGACGAGCGCGCCGTGTTTTTGCTCGACCTGGAGTTAAAACCGGATGCGGCGGGCGAAATTCCGGTGGCCGTGGAAGTCCGCTACCAGGCTTGTGACGACACCCGCTGCTTGCCTCCCACCCGGCGCACCGTGGAAGCGGTGCTGCGCGTGGCGGCCGACGCGCCCGCTCCCCCGGCGATTCCAGCGGACTATCAGCGATACCAGCCCGCCGCGGCCTCCCCGCCCCCTGCGGCGCCCCCTCAGCCCGCGCCGGCCGCGCCGGCGGGCGGCCTGGTCTCGCTGGTCCCCGTAGCGTTCGGTTTTGGCCTGCTCGCCGTATTTACCCCTTGCGTCTTCCCGATGATTCCCATCACCATGTCCTATTTCCTGAACCGGCCGGACACCGGGCGCGCGGAAACGCTCGGACACGCCGCGCTGTTCTGCGGGGGCATCATCGCGCTGTTCAGCATGATCGGGCTGGCGGTGACCGCGGCGCTGGGCCCGTTCGGCGTGGTGCGCGTGGGCTCCAACCCCTGGGTGAACGGATTCATCGCCGCGATCTTCTTCGTCTTCGCCCTGAGCCTGCTCGGCGCTTTTGAGCTGACCATCCCGTCCAGCGTGCTGACGTTGCTCAACCGCAAGTCGGAGCAAGGGGGCATCGCGGGCACCCTCATCATGGGTCTGGCGTTCTCGCTGAGTTCGTTCGCCTGCGTCGGGCCGTTTGTCGGACCGCTGCTGGCCGCCAGCGCCCAGGGAGGACGTTTGCAGCCGGTGGTGGGCATGGTGTCGTTCGCGGCGGGATTGTCGCTGCCTTTCTTCTTCCTGGCGGCGTTCCCCTCGTATCTCAAGCGCATGCCCCGCAGCGGCGGATGGCTGCCGCGGGTCAAGATTGTGATGGGATTTGTCCTGCTGGCGGTGATGCTCAAGTACCTCAGCAGCGTCGACCAGGTGCTGCAATGGAACCTGCTGACGCGGGAGCGCTTCCTGGCCGCCTGGATCGTCCTGTTCGCCATGCCGGGGCTGTACCTGCTGGGTTTCGTCCGGCTGGAAGGGGTCTCGCGCGACGAGCCGGTGGGACTCGGCCGCCTGTTTACCGCGCTGGCGTTTTTGGTGTTTGCCCTCAGCCTGGTTCCCGGCATCTGGGGCGCACGCCTGGGTGAACTCGACGCCTATGTGCCCCTGCCGGCGCAGGCTGGCTTCAGCGCGGCTTCCGCGAGCGGCGCGCCGCTCTCCTGGTCGAAAAATAACCTGAACGAAGCCCTGGCGCGCGCCAAAAGCGAAGGCAAACCGGTGCTGGTCAGCTTCACCGGCTATGCTTGCACCAACTGCCACTGGATGAAGGCGAACATGTTCACCCGTCCGGAGATCGCCCGCGCGATGAGCGGCTTTGTCCTGGTGGAGTTGTATACCGACGGCGCGGACGCGGCCTCGGAGGAGAACCAGCGCTTGCAGGAATCGCGCTTTCAAACCGTGGCGATTCCGTACTATGCGATTCTGAATGGCGACGGGCAGACCGTGGCCTCGTTCCCTGGTCTGACCCGCAATCCGGAAGAGTTTCTAAAATTCCTGCACGAAGGCGCCGCCCAAAAGAGCGGCGCATCCTGAACGTAAGCTCCCATGAAAGCATTGCTGATGGTCTGGCTGTTCGCTGGCGCGGCGCTGGCCGGACCTCCGTCTTTCCGCGGCTATCCGGCTGCGGCTGGCCTCGAGCGCCACAAGCTGGAAGAAGAGGCGCGCGCCATCCCCGATCCCCTCCGCATCCGCGAGTACATCCGGCGGATGTCGGCCGCGCCGCACCACGCCGGTTCTCCCGGTTCGCGGGCGGTGGCCGAATACGCCTTAGGACTGTTCCGCGAGTTCGGCCTGGAGGCGCGGATTGAGGAGTTCGAAGCGCTCCTGCCCACGCCTCTCCGCCGCAGCGTCGAATTGATCGAGCCGAAATACCAGCGGGCGGCGATGCGGGAGCCCGTGCTCGCCGAGGACCGCTCTTCGGGCGAGGAGGGACAGTTGGACACGTTCAACTCCTACTCGGCGGACGGCGACGTGACCGCGCCGGTCGTCTACGTCAACTACGGCATCCCGGCGGATTACGCCGAGCTCGCCCGGATGCGCGTGGACGTCAAGGGCAGGATCGTGCTCGCTCGATACGGCGCAAGCTGGCGGGGAACCAAGGCCAAAGTCGCCGCCGAACACGGCGCGGTGGGCCTGCTGATCTACTCCGACCCGCGTGAGGACGGCTATTTTGCCGGCGACGTCTATCCGAAGGGACCCTTTCGCCCCAAAGACGGGGTACAACGGGGCAGCGTCATGGATATGCCGCTGTATCCCGGCGATCCGCTTTCGCCGGGGTGGGCGTCGGAAAAGGGATCGAAACGCCTGGCCCGCGAGGAAGCGCCCACCATTATGAAGATTCCCGTGGCGCCGATTTCCTATGCGGACGCCCTGCCGGTTCTGGAAGCGCTCGAAGGACCGGTGGCGCCGGAACGCTGGCGCGGCGCGCTCCCCGTTACCTATCACGTTGGCCCAGGACCGGCCAAGGTCCGGCTGCGGGTCGAACACGACTGGCGCATCAGGCCCGTCTACAATGTGGTGGCGCGCATCCCCGGCGCGGAGTGGCCGGATCAGTGGATCCTCTACGGCAACCATCACGACGCGTGGGTGAACGGCGCGGCCGATCCGTGCAGCGGCGCGGCGGCTTTGCTCGAAACCGCCCGCACGGCGGGCTCCCTGTTGCGCCGCGGGTGGAAACCCAAACGCACCCTGATCTTCGCCCTGTGGGACGCCGAAGAGTACGGCCTGATCGGCTCCACCGAGTGGGCCGAAAAATACGCCTCGGAGCTCGACCGGAAAGCCGTCGTCTACTTCAACACCGATATGAACACCAAGGGCTCGCTGGGCGTGGGCGGCTCGCCGGTGCTCGAAGCGTTCCTGACGGAGGTGTTGCGGGATGTCCGCGCGCCAGGCAAAGAGAAGTCCCTGCTGGAGGTGGCCGAAGCGCAACGCGGCAAGCAGGAGACCAGCCCCGCCTTTCGGGTCGCGCCCGCCGGCTCCGGCTCAGACTACACCGTCTTCCTGCACCACCTGGGTGTATCTTCGCTCAATCTCGCCTTCGGCGATGGCGACACCGCCGGGATCTACCACTCGATCTACGATTCGTTCGACTGGTTCGAGCGGTTCGGCGATCCAGACTACCTGCACGGCCGCGCGATGGCGCAGTTGATGGCGACCTCGCTGCTGCGCGTGGCGGACGCGCCGCTGCTGCCGTTCGAGTTTCCCCGCCTGGCGCACGCGATTCAGGAACAAATGACGGACTTGGACAAGCTCCCCGGCGCGGACAAAGTGGATCTGGCCGCCGCCAAGCGGGAGTTGGATTTGTTGGCGCGCGAAGCCAAGGTCTGCGAGCAACGCTACCAGCAAGCCGCCGGCCGGCTTGCCGCCGCTTCGGCCAACGCCTTGAACAAGGCCAACGAGGCGCTGATGCGGACCGAGCGCTCCTTTTTGCGGGCGCAGGGACTACCTGGACGCGCCTGGATGAAAAACCACCTGTACGCCCCCGGCGCCTACACCGGCTACAGCGCCAAAACCCTGCCCGGCGTCCGCGAAGCCGTCGAGGCCCAACGGTGGGACGAAGCGAACCGCAGCGCCGCCGTGCTGGCGGAGGTGTTCCGCGCCATCCGGCGGCAGATCCACGAGGCGGGACAGGCGCTGGCGCGGATCTGAGGACGGGCCGCTACCGTTCCGGCCGGGCTACACTGAGGGCTGCATGGTCGACCTGCGCGAGCATACCGGACAGTTCTTTTTTCTCCTGGGCGTGATTCTGATCGGCGTCGCGCTCTTCCAGCCGGGCAACCGCGCGCCGCTCACCGACGCCAATGTCAATCTGTGGTCCGGACTGCTGATGCTGGCGTTCGGCTCGCTGTTGCTTTGGCTGGCGCGCCGCGCCCGGTCCTGATCCGGCCGTCCTGTGTTGATCGACTCGCTGTTGCCTGAGGCGGGCGCCCGGTTCCGCGCGGGCGCCAACCTCGTCCTCACGGCGTCGCCCGGAGCGGGCAAGACTACCGGCGTGCCGCCGGCACTGCTCGAGGAGTCCGCGGGCGAGATTCTCGTCCTGGAGCCCCGCCGCCTGGCCGCGCGCATGGCCGCCCGGCGGGTGGCGGCCCTGCGAGGGGAAGCCGTGGGCGAAACCGTCGGCTACGCCGTCCGTTTCGAGGAAGTGGCCGACCCGGCGACGCGCCTCCGCTTTCTCACCGAGGGAGTGCTGACGCGGCGGATGGTGTCCGACCCCGAGTTGACCGGCGTCGCGGCGGTGGTCCTCGATGAATTCCACGAACGCCATCTGGAAACCGATCTGGCCCTCGCGCTGGTGCGGCATCTTCAGCGGACGCGCCGCCCGGACTTGCGCCTGTGGGTCATGTCCGCCACGCTGGATCCGGGTCCGGTCTGCCGGTTCCTCGGCGCTGCCGCGCATCTGCATGCCGAAGGGCGGCTTCATCCCCTGGAAATCCGCCACCGGCCCTACGCGGCGGCGCCGCTGGAAGAGCAGGTGGCGGCCGCGGTGGAGCACCTGCTCGCCGAGGGCCTCGACGGCGATGTGCTCGTTTTCCTTCCCGGCGCGGCGGAGATCCGGCGCGCCGCCCGCGCCTGCGAGCCGCTGGCCCGCCGCGCGAACCTGCTGATCGCTCCCCTGTACGGCGACCTCTCCGCCGAAGAGCAGGACCGCGCCGTCTCTCCCGCTCCGCGCCCGAAGGTCATCCTGGCCACCAACCTCGCGGAAAGCTCCATCACCATTGAAGGGGTGACGGCCGTGGTGGACTCCGGACTGGCGCGGATCGCTTCGGATTCTCCGTGGACCGGCCTGCCGCGCTTGCAGGTCGGCCGGGTCAGCCGCGCTTCGTGCGTCCAGCGGGCGGGACGCGCAGGAAGGTTGCGGCCCGGACGGGTGATCCGCCTCTATCCCGAGGAGGACTTCCTTCGCCGCCCAGCGCACCACCCGCCGGAATTACTGCGGCGGGAGCTTTCGCCAGCGCTGCTGTTGCTCTTGGCGGCGGGAGGACTCGGCTTCGCGGATCTGGAGTGGCTGGATCCGCCGCCCGGCGCCGCTGTGGACGCAGCCAGCAACCTGCTGGCCGCGCTCGAGGCTACCGATGGCCAGGGGCGGCTGACGCCGCGGGGCCGACAGATGGCGCGTTTGCCGCTGCATCCGCGCCTGGCGCGTTTCGTGCTGGAAGCAGCCCGGTTGGGCGCTGGCCGCGAGGCGGCGGCGGCCGCGGCGCTTCTTTCCGCCGGCGCGCGCCTGCCCGAGCAGCCCGCCCCGCTCGCCAGCTCCGACCTGGACGTGCTGCTGGAAGCGGACCTGGAACCGCGCGCCCGCCAAATCAGGCAGCAACTCCGCCGTCTGGTTCCCGCCTCTCCGCCGCAGACCGCGAGCGCGGACGCTCTGCGCCAAGCAGCGCTGGCCGCCTTCCCCGATCGCGTCGCGCGCCGGCGCGCCGGCCTCGACCTGCTGCTGGCCGCGGGTGGTTCCGCGCGCCTGTCGGCGCAGAGCGCCGCCCGCGAGGCCGAGTTTCTGGTGGCCCTCGAGGTGGACGATCGGCCAGACCGTGGACTCCCCCTCGTCCGCATCGCCAGCTCGATTCAGCCCGAGTGGCTGCTCGACCGCTTTCCGCACCGGATTACGGCGCACGCCCGCCTCGAATGGGACCGGCAGCGCGAGCGGGTCGACAAGGTCGAAGAACTGCGCTTTGACGCGCTGGCGCTCACGGAAACCCGCTCCCGCCCGGCGGGAGACGCCGAAGCGGCGGCCCTGCTGGCCGCGAGGGCCTGGGAAGCCGGGGTGCGCCGGTTTTGCGATCCGGAGGAACTCGAGAGCTGGCTGGCGCGCGTGGACTTCGCCTCGCAGTATTCAGATCTGCCGAAACTGGACGAGGAAGACGTCCGTGAGGCCTTGCGGTCACTGTGCCACGGTTTGACCAGCTTCGCCGAACTCGAGCCCCTCGCGCGCGAAGGCGGGCTAATCGAAGCCTTGGCCGCGCGTCTCCCCGCGGGCGGCGCGCGCCGCGTCGAAGAATTAGCGCCGCACCGGTTCCGCCTGCCCGGCGGACGCACGGTGCGGATCCATTATGCGCGCGGGCAACCCCCTTGGATCGCCTCCCGCCTCCAAGACTTCTTCGGCCTGAGGGAAACCCCGCGCGTGGCCGGCGGCGCCGTTCCCGTGGTGGTGCATTTGCTGGCGCCCAATCAGCGTCCGGTCCAGATGACCACCGACTTGGCGGGCTTTTGGGAGCGCCTTTATCCGCAGGTCCGGCGCGAACTCAGCCGACGCTATCCGAAACACGCGTGGCCGGAAAAGCCCTGACCCGGGCCTGGCGCGATATGATGACCATTTCATGCTGCGCCGCGCTTTTCTGGCTCTCCCCGCCCTCGCGCTCCGAATAGCTGCTGAGCCCGAGGCGATCCGCCCCACCCGCCGGATTCGCCTGTTCAACGGCAAGAACCTCGACGGCTGGTACACTTGGCTGAAGGAACACCGTTATGAGGACCCCAACCAGGTCTTCCGCGTGGTCAACGGCCAGCTCCGCATCTCCGGGATCGATTGGGGCGGCATCGCCACCAAAGCCGCCTATCGCGACTACCGCCTGGTGACGGAGTGGCGTTGGGGCGGACCCGCCCACGGCAACCGCGCTCAGGCTGCCCGCGACAGCGGCGTCCTGGTCCATGCCAGCGGCGAGGACGGCGCCTACGCCGGCATCTGGCTGGAGTCCATCGAGGCGCAGATCATCGAAGGCGGCACGGGCGACTTCATTGTCGTCTCTGGCGGCAAGGTGAACCCTTCGCTGACCTGTGAAGTGCGCAAAGACGCCAAGGGCGAAACCTACTGGCACAAGGGTGGCGAGCCGATGACCCGCACCCGCGGGCGCTTCAACTGGTACGGGCGCGACCCTGGCTGGAAAGACGAGCTTGGTTTCCGTGGCAGTCAGGACCTCGAGAAGCCGTTGGGCCAGTGGAACCGCCAGGAAGTCGTTTGCCAGGGCGATACCATCACCAACCTGGTCAACGGGACCGTGGTCAACGTGGGCACCAAGGCGCATCCCTCCGCCGGAAAGATCCAGATCCAGAGCGAAGGCGCTGAAATCTGGTTCCGGCGGATCGACCTTTACCCGGCGCGGTAGACTTGTCGCGCGCTGGAACGCTCTCGGGCCAGGCGATTACCGGTGCTTCCAGCTCGCCATCAGGTAGTCCCGGTTCATTCGCGCGATCACTTCGAGCGGAATGTGCTTCGGGCAGGTGGCCTCGCATTCGCCCAGATTGGTGCAGGTGCCGAACAACTCCTCGTTCATCTGGGCCACCATCCGCATGGCGCGGATCTCCTGCTCGGGCTTGCCCTGAGGCAGGGAGCCGAGATGCGCGATCTTCGCGCCCACGAACAGCGACGCGGAGGCGTTGGGGCAAGACGCCACGCACGCCCCGCAGCCGATGCACTGCGCCGCATCCATCGCCCGCTCGGCGGCTTCCTTCGGAACCAGGATCGCGTTGCCGTCCGGCGCGCTGCCGGTCCGGACGGAAATAAATCCGCCGGCGGCGATGATCCGGTCAAACGCGCTCCGGTCCACCACCAGATCTTTGACCACCGGAAACGCTTTCGCCCGCCAGGGCTCCAAATACAGTTCGTCGCCGTCCTTAAAGTGGCGCATGTGCAACTGGCAAACCGTGGTCCCCGGATGACCGCCGTGCGCCTTGCCATTAATCATGAAGCCGCACGACCCGCAAATGCCCTCACGGCAGTCATGGTCAAAGGCGATCGGCTCTTCCCCTTTCGAGATCAGTTGTTCATTCAGCACATCCAGCATTTCCAAAAACGACATGTGCGGATCGGCGTGATTGGTTTCGTAGCGCACCATCCGCCCCTCGTCGTTCGGCGACTTTTGCCGCCATACGTGCAAGATAAGCCTCATCCGGTTCACTCCCTTTCCATCACTTGTAGCTGCGCTGCGAGGGCTTCACGTAACGGAACTCGAGCGGCTCGCGATGCAGGACCGGCTGCTTTCCTTCCCCGGTGTACTGCCAAGCGGAGACGAAACAGAACCGCTCGTCATCGCGCTGCGCCTCGCCCTCTGGAGTTTGATGCTCCTCGCGAAAGTGCCCGCCGCAGGATTCGTCGCGCTCGAGGGCGTCCAGACACATCAGCTCGGCCAGTTCGAAAAAGTCGGCGACGCGCCCGGCCTTTTCCAGGGACTGGTTCAGTTCCTCATTTCCGCCCAGGACATTGACGTTGCTCCAGAACTCCTCGCGAAGCTCGGGAATTTTGGCGAGCGCGCGGCGCAGGCCCTGGGCGTTGCGCGCCATTCCGCACTCGTCCCAGAGAATCCTGCCGAGTTCGCGGTGGAAGGAATCCACCGTGCGCTTGCCCCGGATCGACAGCAGCTTCTTGACGCGCTCCTGCACGGCGCCGGCGGCTTCCTTGCAAGCCGGGTGGTCCTCGCTAACTTTCGCCAGTTTGGCGTTTGCAAGATAGTCGCCGATAGTGTACGGCAGGATGAAATAGCCGTCCGCCAAACCCTGCATGAGCGCGCTGGCGCCTAGGCGATTGGCGCCGTGATCGGAGAAATTGGCCTCTCCGATCACAAACAACCCAGGAATGGTCGACATCAGGTGGTAATCGACCCACAACCCGCCCATCGTGTAGTGAATCGCCGGGTAGATCCGCATGGGCACCTGGTAGGGATTGTCCCCGGTGATCAGCTCATACATCTCGAAGAGGTTGCCGTAGCGTTCGCGGATGGTCTTCTCGCCCAGACGGCGGATAGCGTCGCTGAAATCGAGGTAGACGCCCAGGCCATGCGGTCCCACGCCCCGCCCTTCATCGCAAACCGCTTTGGCGGCGCGGGAGGCGACGTCGCGCGGCACCAGATTGCCGAAACTCGGATAGCGTTCCTCCAGGTAGTAATCCCGCTCTTCCTCCGGGATCTGGTTCGGAGGACGCGTATCGCCCTTCCGCCGGGGCACCCAGATGCGCCCGTCGTTGCGCAACGACTCGCTCATCAGCGTCAGCTTCGACTGGTAGTCGCCGGAAACGGGAATGCAGGTGGGATGAATCTGGGTGAAGCACGGGTTGCCGAACAGCGCGCCGCGCTTGTACGCGCGCCAAATCGCCGTGCAGTTCGACCCTTTGGCGTTGGTGGAAAGGTAGAACACGTTGCCGTAGCCGCCCGTCCCCAGCACCACGGCGTCGGCAAGATGAATCTCCACGCGGCCCGTCATGAGATTGCGCGTGACGATGCCGCGCGCCCGCCCATCGATCACGATCAGGTCAAGCATTTCCGTGCGGGGAAACATCTTGACCTGGCCGAGGCCGATCTGGCGCTCCAGCGCCTGGTAGGCGCCCAGGAGCAATTGTTGTCCGGTCTGCCCGCGAGCGTAAAAGGTCCGCGACACCTGCGCCCCGCCGAAGGAGCGGTTATCGAGGACGCCGCCGTACTCCCGCGCGAACGGCACGCCCTGCGCCACACACTGATCAATGATATTCAGGCTGATCTGCGCCAGACGGTAGACGTTGGCTTCCCGCGCCCGGAAATCGCCGCCCTTCACCGTGTCATAAAACAGACGATACACGCTGTCGCCATCGTTTTGGTAGTTTTTGGCCGCGTTGATGCCGCCCTGGGCCGCGATGGAATGCGCCCGCCGGGGACTGTCCTGGAAGCAGAAGCACTTCACCTGGTAGCCAAGTTCGCCGAGCGTCGCTGCGGCGGACCCGCCCGCCAGGCCCGTGCCCACCACGATGATCGAGTACTTGCGCTTGTTCGCCGGGTTGACCAGCTTCATCTCGAAGCGCGCCCGGTCCCAGGCCGTCTCGATCGGCCCAGACGGAATGCGCGATTGCAAGAGCGTGGACGCTTCGGTGGTCGGTGTCATCTCTTCCTCACTTCACCAGGCCGGCCAGCACCGCGATGGGAATCGAGCAGTTGCCGGCCACAATCACCGTGGCGAACACGGTGGCGAACATCTTCAGTTTTGGGGTATATCGTGGGTGGCTGATGCCGAGCGACTGAAACATGCTCCACAAGCCGTGTTGGAGGTGAAGGCCCAACAAGACCATCGCGATGATATAGAACAATGACACCGGCCACACCTGAAATCCCGATACCACGTTCTGGTACACCTTCATCGGTTGAAAGGCCGGGTGCGCGGAACCAAAGGTGAAGTGCAACAGGTGGTACACCACGAACGCGGCGATGATCGGGCCGCTCCAGCGCATGGTGCGGCCCGCATAGGTCGCCACTACGGGCTCCTTCTTCACATAAGCCTTCGGCCGCGCTTCCCAGCTCTGCAAAGTCAACTGCAAGGAAGCCAGAATATGGAGGCCCACCGAGGCCAGCAACACCAGGCGGGCCCCCCAAAGCAGGCCCGGCATGCTGTGCAGCATCTCGGCGTATGCGTTCAGTTTTTCCGCGCCCAGAAAAATTTGCAGGTTGCCGAGCATGTGGCCCACGACGAAGCCGAACAGGATCATGCCGGTGACGGCCATGACGGCTTTTTTGCCGATCGGGGTATCCCAGAAGCCGGCGAGTTGCGAAGCATTCTTGATGGCGATGTTGGGTTTAGCGATTGCGGGGGCGCTCATGGCAATAACTCTGGAACAACCTCTCTTTCTGTTGATTTGGATGCCGGGAAGGGCGAGTTCGCCTCATGTTTGGTTCGACGGGTCCTTCCGCCGGGGGCGCTTGCGCCGGGGCGCGAAGGCGGCGCCAGACCTGCGGTAATCTGCCGGAAACCCAAGTATACAGCACCTTCCGGGTGCGGCGAGAAGCCGGGAGTGCGTGGGTTACAATGGCCGTGAGGGCCCCGGATCTTGATTCCCGCTACCCGGCAGGTCGGCGCGGCGGCGCTGCTCATGCTCAGCGCGCTCGTGCGTCTCGCGGCCGCCGAGCCCGGACAACTGGATGCTAGCCCGTCCCTGTTTACCATGTGGGCCGCGCTGGACGCCGCCGAAGTGTTGCCGCCGTCGTCTCCCAGCCCCTTGCGCAGCCTGGTCCGTGGTGAGCTGGCGTCGCGGCCCACTCCATCCGTCGTCAAAGACATCCGGCGCTTCGTCGAGCGGCGGCGAAAGCCCGAGACCCTGGCGGACCTGGGCCCCTACTTCTCTTTCGCCCTCTGCCTCGATGGGCCCCCGCAGTTCAAGTTCCGCTATCGCGGCGTGGACCTGCCGCCCGACGTGGCAGCCATGGAAGGACTGGCCGGCCTGCTCAAGCGCTTCCACGAGCAGGCGGATGCCGATGGCCTGTGGCGCAAAGCGCAACCCGTCATCGAGCGGGAGATCGAGAAATACCACGAGCCGGTCACGCAGGCGGTGCTCGAAGTCAACGCCTATCTCAGAAACGTGACGAGCGGTTTCCTCGGCCGGCGTTTCCAGGTGTACGTCGACCCGCTGGGTCCGCCGAACCAGGTCCACTCGCGCAGTTTCGGCGACGATTTCTTTGTCGTCCTGACCCACTCGGCCGAACCCAAGACGCTCGATGTGCGGCACGCTTACCTGCACTACCTGTTGGACCCCACGGTGGTCAAATACGCCGCGGAAGTGGAAAAGGTCAAGGGTCTTGGGGACTTCGCGCAGGCGGCGCCCGCGCTGGCCGCCCAGTACAAGGAGGATTTTTCGCTGCTGTTGACCGAATGCCTGATCAAGGCGGTGGAAAGCCGCCTGGCCCGGCGCGGACGTCAGGAGATGGTGGAACAGGCGCTGGCGGAAGGGTTCATCCTGACGCCGTTTTTCGCCGAGCAATTGGCGGTCTACGAGAAACAGGAAGTCGCGATGCGGCTGTTTTTTCCGGAAATGATCGCCGCCATCGACCTGGCTAAGGAGGACAAGCGGCTGGAAGGCGTGCGGTTTGCGGCCGCGCCGGTTCAGCGCCCGGTTCGCAAGGCGGCGGCTCCGCCCGAACCGGTAGGCGTCGAGAAGACCCTCGAGGAGGCCGAACAGCTTTACACGGAAAAGAAATTCGAGGCCGCCCGGGAAGCCTTCTCCCGCGCCTTGCGGGAGACCGAGGTTTTGCCGATGCACGCCAAGGCCTATTATGGGCTGGCGCGGATCGCCTTGCAGGAACGAAATCCCGAACTGGCCGAGAAGTTGCTCCAGAAAACCCTGGAGTTGGAACCCGAACCGTTTGTCAAGGCCTGGGCGCACGTGTATCTTGGACGTTTGGCGGACGCGGCCGGCGAACGCGAGCCGGCCACCGAGCAGTATCGCGCCGCGTTGGCCGTGCCGGGCGCTTCCCCCGCGGCACGGCAGGCGGCGGAGAAAGGTTTGCAGCAGAGATTTGGCAAATAACAAACGGGGGCATGCCGCTTCCCCGCGGAAGGAGTCGGAATTCATGAAACGCACGATTCGTAGCCTGGCGATCCTGGGAATCGCCGGGACAGCCCTGGCTTTGGCCCAAAAGCAGCCGCAGCCCAAATCCCAGGGGGAACTGGAAGCGATCCAGGCGATGTTCGGCGCGGCGGACGCGGATGCGCGCATCAAGGCCGCCGAGCAGTTGATCGTCAAGTACGCCGACACGGAATTCAAGCCTCTGGCGCTGTACTTCATCGCCGCCTCGTACGAGCAGAAGGGCGACGTCGAGAAGATGATTGTTTATGCGGAACGCGCCCTGGAGGCCGATCCCACGGACTTCAAACCCATGCTGATGCTGGCGAATGGAATCGCGCGGCGGACCCGCGAATTCGACCTCGACCGGGAAGAGAAACTCGACCGCGCGGAAAAGATGGCCAAGAACGCGATCGCCGCCATCAAGGTGGCGCCCAAACCGAATCCGCAGTTGCCCGACGACCAATGGGAGGCCGCCAAGCGCGACTATGAAGCCCAGGCGCACGAGGCGATCGGCGTCGGCATGATGGTGCGCAAAAAATACGCCGAGGCCGCCGCGGCGTTCGCGACGTCGCTCGGCACCGCCGCGGCGCCCGATCCGGCGACCTTTGTCCGCCTGGCCCAGGCTCAGACAATGGCCGGCAAGCCCGACGAGGCGCTGGCCACGCTGGAAAAGCTGAACGCGCTCCCGGAAGTGCACCCCCAGATCAAGCAGGCGGCGCAAGCCGAGCGCGTCCGGGCCACGCAAGCCAAGAGCGGCAACGCCCCGCAGTAAGTTTCCCGGCGGCACCTCTCTGCCATGGGCGCGGATCTGGAGCAACTCCAGGCAGCTTTGGGGTATCGATTCCTGGATCAGGCGCTGCTTCGGCGCGCCCTGTCCCACTCCTCCCATGTCCATGAGCACGGCAACGCGGGGCCGCAAGCCCTCGGCGATAACGAACAACTGGAGTTTCTCGGTGACGCCGTGCTCGGCTTCGTCATCAGTGAAGAACTGGTGGCGCGATTCCCCGCCTACTCGGAAGGCCGGCTTTCCAAGCTGCGGGCCTACCTGGTCAGCGCCAGCCATCTGTACAAAACCGCGGTGCGGCTTGCGCTCGGCCAGTACCTGCTGCTGGGACGAGGCGAGGAAATGACCGGCGGCCGCACCAAGCGCACCTTATTGGCCGACGCGTTGGAAGCGCTCATCGCGGCGCTTTATCTGGACGGAGGACTGGAGGCGGCGCGTGGGTTCGTCCGCCGCTTTGTGCTGGGCGGCGGCCCGCCGGATTCGCTCGAAGAGATTCTGGCGCGGCCTCTCACCGACTACAAGAGCGCGTTGCAGGAATTGGCGCAGTCCCGGCGCATGGCCGCGCCGCTCTATGTCCTGGTCCACGAGGAGGGTCCGCACCACGAAAGAACCTTCACCGTCGAGGCGCGCGTCGGCCGCGACTGGCTGGCCCGCGGCACCGGTTTCTCCAAAAAGAGCGCCGCCCAGAACGCCGCGCGCGCGCTCCTGGAGCGCTTGCAAGCCGGTCCGAATCCGTGAGCCGCGGCCCCCGGCCTGCCCAGCCGGACATGCGGGACCTCCCGCCTGGACTTCGGGCCAACCGAACCGATACGATCGGGCTCGGAGCCAGCAATGATCGTCGAAGCCCTCGAACACTGGAACGTACGGGAGCCGGGCGGAGAGCGAAGCTATGGCGTGCTCCGGTTGCGGGCGCGCGGGGGAGCGGCCGGCTGGGGCGAAGGTCCGCCGTTGACGCCCGCCCAGATTGCCCACCTCCGCCAAATCGTGGCCGGACAACCTGTCCATGCCTACAAGGTGTTGCACGCCCGGCTGGGTGGGCGCCCCGGAGCGGCCGCGGTGGACATGGCCCTGCTCGACTGCCTGGGACAAATCAGCGGGGCCCCGGTGTACCAGGTGCTCGGCGGGCCGACCCGTAACAAGGTTCGCGCCCTGACGGACTGGTCGCCGGAAGCGCTGGCCGCCGGGCATCGCGCTTTTCTGGTGGGACTGCCGGAAACCGCTTTCCCGAATCCCCGGGCGCGGTTCGTGACGAGCGTGGTCGAGCGCCTCGAGTCCCTGCAAAAAGAAGCCGGAGACGGGGCCGATTTTGTGCTCGAGGGGGCCAATCGCCTCCCCCCGGGGGAGGCCGCCAACATCGCCGCGGCGGTGGAACGCCTGCACCTGCTGTTTTTTGACGAGCCTTGCGCGCTGACCAATCTGGCCGCCGCGCGCAAGCTGGCGGAGGAGAACGTCACCCCGCTCGGGTGGGGCCGTCACGCGCTCCGCCTGGCCGAAATTCAGGACCTGCTGCGGGAGCAGATGGTGGACGTCGTCCGGCTTGATCTGGCGCGCCATGGCGTGACGGGATTGCGCACCGCGGCCGCGCTGGCGGAAACCTATTACGTCGCGGTTGCTCCCTATCACCGGGGCGGCCCCATCGCCACCGCCGCTGCGCTGCACCTGGCGGCCAGCCTCCCCAATTTCTTTATTCAACAGACGCCCGGGACCGGCCGGGACGCCCGCCAGGCGCGCGCGGAACTGGCCGGGGCGGACCTGGAGACCGCCGCGGACGGCTACTTCCGCCTGCCGGCCGGCCCCGGCCTCGGCCTCCAGGTGAACGAACGCGCGCTTCGGAGGTGGACGGTATGACTCGACGCGGGTTTCTGCACGCCGGCGGCTGCGGCTGCGCGCTGATGCCGCAAGCCACGCAGCGGGTTCCTAACCGCGGGCTCGCCGGTCCGCTGGGCGCGGAAGCGTTCCGGGACGTGGGCACGAAAGTCCGTATCACAAACGTGAAGGTTTTTGGCGTCACCCTCCCGGTGAAAGAGCAGGCCGACCGGCCCTACGTGTTCGTGAGGATCGAAACGAATCAGGGCGTGGCCGGCTGGGGCGAAGGCACGCTGGAGGGGAAGGCCGCCGCAGTGATGTCCTGCGTCGAGGATTTCCGCGAGTTTCTGATTGGCGCCGATCCCATGCTGGCCGAGCATCACTGGCAATCGATGTATGTGCACAGCTTCTACCGCGCCGGCCCGGTGATCGGTTCGGCGATCTCGGCGATCGACCAGGCGCTGTGGGATATTCGCGGCAAGCTGCTCGGCCGGCCGGTCTATCAACTGCTGGGCGGTCCGTTCGACCCGCAAGGGGTGCGCGGCTATTATCATTTGGGCGCCTCCACTCCCGCGGAACTGCGCGAGGCGCGGGACCGGGCCGCCCAGCTCGGCGTCACCTGCGTCAAGAGCGGGATTCCCGGTTACTTCGAGTGGATCGAGACCCGGGCCAAGATCCGCGCCGCGATCCGCCACATGGAAACGCTGCGCGAGAACCTGGGGCCCGCCATCGACATCGGCATCGACTTTCACGCCAAGACGTCTCCCGCCGTCGCTTCCGTGCTGGTGAAAGAGGTGGAACCGCTGCGCCTGCTGTTCATCGAAGAGCCCTGCCCGCCCGAGAACGTCGCGGCCATGCGGAAGATCGCCCGGCGGTCGACCACGCCCATCGCGACCGGCGAACGGCTGGTCGCCAGTTATTCCTGCCGCGAGTTGGTCGAGTTGGGCGTAGTGGATATTCTGCAAACCGACATCAATCACGTGGGCGGCGTCACCGCGCTGTGGAAAGTGGCGGCGCTCGCGGAGGCTTCCGGCGTCAAGCTGGCGCCGCACGCCTGCGAAGGTCCCATCGGCGGGCTGGCGACGCTGCACGTCGACGCGGCCATCCCCAACTTTCTGGTGCAGGAGATCTGCTCGCGCGTCGAGCCCGGCGAGAAAGAGAAGATCTGGGCAGAGTGGATGGGATTTCCGGCCATGCGCATGGTGAACGGCAAGTTCCCTTTGCCGGACAAACCGGGGCTCGGCTTTGACCTGGACGAGCGGGCGCTGCGCAAATACGCTTTCCAGGGCTCGCGGCCCATGGCGCGGGTGTTTCACGCCGACGGCAGCGTGGCCGCCTGGTGATTCTGACCCCGCGGGCCCGCGCGCCCCGGCCGGCGGCGCCGCTGCCTTACGGCGCGATGCGGAAGCACGCCATCTCGGTCGTGTTGCGCACCAGCAGCCGCCCGTCGGCGATCGCCGGATGATTCCACGTCTTGCCGTCGAGCGCGGGGAAACGCGCGAGTTCCACGTGCCGCTCCGGAGTAGCCTTCACCAGCGCCAGCTCACCGGTCTCGGTGGTCACAATCAGGTGACCTGACGCCAGGAGGACTTGGCCATAGCCGTAGCGGCCGCCCTTCCACTTCAGTTCGCCGGTTTCGGCGTCGAGGCAGGCCAAAATTGCTTCGTCCAGGCCGTAGATGTATCCCTCGTGCAGCACCGAACTGGTGAACTTGTTCTTCATGCGGGTGTTCTTCCAGATCTCCCGGACCGCGAACCGCCCTCCGGCGGCGGGCGACAGTTCCACCATGGCCGCGCCGTGTCCGTAGCCGGACGAAATGAAGATCCGCCGGTCACCCACCACCAGGGGCTGCGAGCTGTTGACGTCGTATTGTGTTTTCCAGGGATAGTCCCACAGCAGCGCCCCGTCGGCCGGTTCGAGTCCCATCATCCGGTCCGCGCTGACCACCAGGATTTGCCGTTTTCCCGCCACGGTCGCCAGCATCGGCGAACTGTAGGCCTGCTTATCGTCCAGCACTTTCCAGAACGGCTCCCCCGTGTCCTTGTGGTAGGCCACCACGGATTTGCCATTGCGGCCGCCCGGCAGTACGATCACTTTTTCATCCACGACCAGCGGTGCCGCCGCCATCGCCCAGGTAAGGTTCTCCGCGCCATTGTCCTCGAGGATATTCTTCCGCCAGATCAACCGGCCGTTATCGGCGTCGAGGCAACGCAGTTCCCCTTCCGCGCCCAGTACGTAGACCTTCCCGGCGTGCCAGGTGGGCGTCGCGCGCGGACCGGGGCCGCCCATGGCCTCCTGAAAATCGGCGTCCCAGGAGTTGGTCCACAACTCGCGCCCCGTTTGCACATCGTACGCCGCGGCCACTTCTTGCCGGCGGCGCTGCTCGAGCGTGAAAGCCTTCCCATTGGCGATGACGAACGAGGCGTAGCCGCCGCCCACCGGCTGCTGCCACAGCAGCGGCAGACCGATGTCCGGCCAGGCGGTCAGGATCGGCCCCTGCTGGTAGTGGCCGTCGCGCCGGGGACCGCGGAAGTCCGTCCAGTAGGGGGCTGGGAGAGCGGCCGGAGCCGCGGCGGGCTCAGGTTTGGCGGGAACCGCGGGCGCGGCCGCCGGTGGGGGCGCCGGCTCGGAAACCGGCGCGGGTGCGGGCGTCCCGGACTCGACCCTGCGCTGCTGCTCGGCGCGGCTGCGCTCGAGCCGGGCATAGTGCGACTCGCCCGGACGCCGGGACAGCATCGGGCGCGACCCCGTGCCATCCAGCTCAAGGCCCACCCCAAGCACCTTTACCGCCCAGACTCCGGTCCACGCCAGGATCAGAACACTGGCGGCGACGCGCCACCACCAGGCCGTCGACCGCCGCAGCCACAGCAGCACCAGGGCGACGGGCGGCGCCACCAACGCGCAGATCCACACCGTCCATGGAGAACGCCACCACGACCAAGCCGCCATCACGAAAACCTCCAGGCCTCATCGTACCAGCGGCAGCCGGTCCGGCTGGCCGGCGAGTGGGGCGTGCCCGGCGATTTGAACGCGCCCTTAGGTTGGAATCCTGCGGCTGGTCAGGGAATCGATTCATCCCGGCGGCTCGGCCCATCTCCTAAACTGACAGTGCGCGTATGAAGCTACTGCCGATCCTGTGGTGGGCGGCCGCGGGGGCCACGCAAGTCGTTATCGTGGATCAGTACCCGCTCCGGACCGGCTGCGGCGACCGCGACCGGGTGGTCGCGAACCTGCCCGCCGGCGCGGAAGTGCGGGTGAAATTGGCCCTCGCCGCAGGCGGCCAGCCGTGTTATCTGGTGTCCACCTCGGCGGGCGGCGAGAACCGGGAAGGATGGGTGCGGGCGGAAGCGCTGTCCGACGCGCAAGGTTTCGAACAGCAGCGCAAGGCGGCTGCGCCGGTCCTGGTGACCACCCCCCTGCGGTCTCCCTCTGCCACGTCCCCGCCTCGCCCCGCGGAGCCTCCGGGCCCGCGGCAGTTCACCGTCCCGCTGGCGATTCACGGCGAAGTGCAGCGCGCCATGGAATTGATCCAGCGGAATCAACCCGATCAGGCCCAGCAAATCATGGAGCGCCTGATCCGGCAGCATCCGCGCAACGCCGGGCTGCTGGCGGTCGCGGGAATGGCCGCCTACCGCAACGACCGCCTGCCCGACGCCCTGGCGTACTGGAGTGAGTCCTTGGATCTGAAGCCCGACGCCGACCTGGAACAGTGGTATCTGGACGCGCGGCGCGAAGCCGCGGCCGACCGTAGCGCGGAAACCAAGGTAGGCATGCGGTTCACGCTGCGCTACGACGGCGCCGTGGCCGATTCCGGCACCGCCTCCACGATGGTTTCCATCCTCGAAGAGGAGTTCTCGCGCATCGCTTCCGAGCTGGGGTGCCGCGCGGACGAGCGCATCGTGACCATCGTGCAGAGCCGGGAAAATTACTTCAAGGGAACGCGGGCGGCCGAATGGAGCGCGGCCTCTTATGACGGCAAGATCCGGGTTCCCCTGATTGATCGCAACCGGCTCTCACCCGACATTCGCTCCACCTTCGCCCACGAAATCGTCCACGCCTGTCTCGCGAACCTGGGCTCCTGGCCCACTTGGCTGCACGAGGGGTTGGCGCAGCGGCTCTCGGGATCGCAGCCTTCGCCGGAGACGCGGAGCCGGCTGGGCGAACTGGCGCGCAATGGAAAGCTGCCCCGCCTCGCGCAGCTTGCCGGCAGTTGGAATCAATTGGGCCATCCGGAAGCCGCGCTGGCCTACGCGGTCGCCTATGAAGCCGTGGATCTGTTCTACCGGCACCACAGCGCGTACGGCATCCGCAATCTGCTGCGCAATCCGGATCAACTCGCCCGGATCACGGCGGAGCTGGACCGGCGGCTGCAAGCGCTCCGCTGACAGCTCGTGTCTGAAAACGGGCCGCTCGCTGCGGCTCGCGGCTCCGCCCCTTTCGCCGCGCCTGGCGGCTCGCTGTAGTATGGTGAGACGTCATGCTAGACCGGCGGGCTTTTCTGGGAACCGCCGCCGCGCTCCTGCCGGCGCGCGCGGCCACGGAGCCGTTCCGTCACCGCGGCTACCTGGGCTGGATCACCGATTTGGCCACCCGCCCGGACACTTACGCCGCCTGGCCGTCGATGAAGATCGACGGCGCGTTGGTGACGGACTACGAACGCACGTTCACCCTGATGAAACGCCTGGGCTACAACGAGATCACCGTCTGGGGATTCTATGTGGCGCGCGCGTGGCCAGTCGACATCTCGAGCGCCGTCACCCCGGAGCGCGGCCGACAGGTGGAACGCATCCTGCGCGCCGCGCACCGTCACGGCATCCGGGTGTATTCCGGATTAGGCGTTTACTCCTGGGGCTTCGACGACATCATCAAGGCAAATCCGCACCTGGCCAACGGCAATCCCCACGCCATGTGCCCCGGCCTCCCGGACTCCTGGAAATGGATGCAGCGGGTGGTGGATTACGTTTTCACCCGCTTTCCCATCGATGGCGTTTCCATGCAGTCCGCTGACCAGGGACGCTGCCAGTGCGAGGAATGCAAGCCGCTGACCGACGCGGAATACCATGGCCGGCTCAATATCCGCGTGGCCCAATACATTCGCGCGGCTTACCCCGGTAAGACAGTGGCCGCCAACGGTTGGGGCATGCGGCTGGGTGACGCCCGCAGTCCCGAAGCGGTGGACCGTCTGAGCGAACACGTGGATTACATCGTGGATGCGCTCGATACCGCGCGCGCGGAAAATCCGGCGCAGCGGGCGCGCCTGATCCGCGGCGCTCGGTGTCCGTTCGGCACCATCGGCGGGCCGCAGGTCGAGCCGCCGCAGCACTGGCCCCGCGACCGCTGGTTCCTGCCCACCGTTCGCCAGCAGGGCGAGCACCTGGCGGAACTCTACCGGGAGGGAGGCCGCGCGTGCGAATACTTCTTCCACATCCTTGCCAATCCGGGCTGCGAGATCTCCTTCTGGACTACAGGCAAGATCCTCTCCGATCCGGCGACGCCGTGGCGCAAGCATTTCCGGGCGGCGATCGAGGAGGTGTACGCGCCCGCCGGCAGCGCGTTCGCCGGCGACCTGGAAGAGCTGTTTCTGGAAGCGGAGCACGCCTACTTTTCCCGCTGCGGGAGCGTGCGCGGCGGCACCATTTCCCTCGAACCGCTGGTGTCGAACCGGCCGGGCAAGCCGGTCTACCTGGAAAAGATCAAACCCGGCGAGCGCGGGGCTTACCGCACGCATCTGACCACGTTGCAGGCGCGCGCGTCCCGGCTCGCGGCCGCCGCACCCCATGCCGGCGCGGCCCGCCGGCTCCGCTTCACCGCGCGCGCCCTGGGCAACGCGATTCAGGATTTGGACAGCCTTTCCGCTTGACGGGTATTTTGCATCATGTTTTCTACCGACGCAGAAATTCTCCGGTTTCTCCGGGAAAAACTCTACGTGGCCGCGGTCTGCGACATCCTGGACGAGTTGGGCTTTCGTCACCAGGCGATGCACGCGCGTCTGCGCCCCCTGTTGCCGGACCCCCGCGCCTGCGGCTTTGCCGGCCGGGCCCGCACCATTCGCTGGATGGATGTCGACCATGTCGATCCCGATCCCTACGGGCTCGAAATCGAGGCGATGGACTCGCTCGGGCCGGGCGACGTGGTCGTGCATTCCACCGATCCGGCGGGCCGCAACGCCCCCTGGGGGGAATTGATGACCACCGTCGCGCAGCGCAACGGCGCGGTGGGCTGCGTCTGCGATAGCAACATCCGCGACTGCGCCCGCATTCGCGAGATGAATTTCCCCGTGTACTACGCCGGCATCCGACCGCTCGACTCCAAAGGACGCGGCATCGTGCGGGCCTACGACGTGCCGGTGGAGTGCGGCGGCGTGGTGGTCCAGCCGCGCGAGCTGATTTTCGCGGATTTTGACGGGATTGTCGTCATTCCCCGCGCCATCGAAGACCGGGTGCTCCAACTGGCCTGGGAAAAGGCCACCAAAGAAAATGGCGTGCGCCGCATGATCCAGCAAGGGCACACCCTGCAAGAGGCCTACGCCCGCTTCGGCGTGCTTTGAGTCCCCGGCCAGGGGCGCCGTTTCAGACGCGGTAATGATCGGCGCGCCAGTGCTTGACCGCGCGCTTGATGGCGTCCTCCGGCAGGCCCTCTTCGGCCGCGCGCCGGGCCAGCTCCACGAACTCCTCGTCGGAGGCGAAGCGGAGTCCCACGATCTGCCGCACCGTCAGGCGAGGATCCAGCAATTTGCCGGTCAAGACGTAGTGGCGGAGGTTTTCCTCGGCGCGAATCGCGCGGTCCTGCGCCTTGAGAGCGAAGACCCGGCAGAAAAAGAACAACATCAGACTGGCCGCCACCAGCACGACAATCAGCGACGCGCTGTACAGACGCGAGTGATCGCCGAGGGACTTATACAGGTTCACGCAGGAACCGATCAGGGTCAGCACCAGGATCCCGAACAGGACCACGTGATACCCGAAGACATACTGGGCGTGATTGGCGTAGTTTTGCTCTTTCATGGAAGCAAGATCTCCGGATTCGCTTCAGAGTACCGGATCCGTCCGCGCGCCGCCAGCCGGTTCAGCGCAAATCGAAATCCACGGTGTGATCAAACGGCGCGTACCCGCAAAGGTACACGCTGGGCCCGCCGGCGCGCGGTTCGGCGCCCCGCACCTGCGTGTAGCGGTGCTCGGCAAGTCCGGGGCCGAAGCGGATGGTGTCCTCGCCGAGGGTATAGCTGCCGAATCCGCTCGGGAGCACGTAAGCGTCCGCCGCATCCGGGGCAGGAGCGACGCCCGCCAACTTTCCTCCGGCCTTAAAGTTGATTTCCAGGGCCACCGGGACATCCCGCGTGCCCGAGGCTTCAAAACGCAAGCGAATGCCGCGCGGCGTTTCGCGAATGGTGGCGCGGCAGGCGAACTTGCACACTTCCGTTCGTTTCCTCTCGGGCCAACTCGATCGCCACGCCGCGACGCTGGCCGCGACCGCCCGCGGAGGATCCAGCGGCTGATAGTAGCCGGCATCCAGGGTCTGTTCGAGCACGTACGCTCCGTCCGCCTGCCGGCGGCCCGCCGC
>Ga0272446_1002020_pt1 | contig 28490 bp, 10 predicted proteins | sample YNPCB0061_FD_194587 | JGI IMG/M metagenome (GOLD analysis project Ga0272446, IMG submission 194587) | Hot spring microbial mat communities from Yellowstone National Park, WY, United States - YNP-CB-006-1 | ecosystem: Environmental > Aquatic > Thermal springs > Hot (42-90C) > Sediment | place...
GCAACGGATACGTGGCGCTGATCGCGCCGGTGCTGAGGTTCAGCACATCTATCCAGTTGCCCATGAAGTTGCCCAGCGAATCATGCCGGTCGTAGAGCAGGATCAGCCGGCTGTTGGGCGGGTCGGTGAACATTTTCCAGATGTTGCGGCTTTCGTTGCCGGGCCATGGCAGGCCCACCGTCTGCGTATCACCGCTGGCCAGGTCTTTGCGGAAGAGCGTCAGGTTGGCGCTGTAGTACAGGCTGCGGTTGTTGGGCAGGCCGGGCGGGGTGGCGAAGGTGTCGGTGCAGCGGCCGTGCGCGTCGCAGGCGCGGATGCGCGGCGGCTCGGCGACGTGGCCGGGCTTCTCGCACACCTGGTAGATCTCATAGAGCCGCGTGCTGTCGTTGATCCAGTCTCGCCACCAGGCGGTGTCGTAGGTGTATAGCTCCTCCGGCTTCGGCTCGCCGCACGGGCCGATGAACCCCTCGCGAACCAGGTTGAAGTCTGTGGCGCGCACGCTGTAGATGGTGCGCGCGGCGGCGCCGATCCCGACGTAGTTGACGTCCACCCCCACGCGCGGGGCGGCCGTGTCAATCTCTCCGCGCCAGAAGTTGATGGACTGGCCGGCGTTGTTGAATGCGTCGCGGCCGCTGAGGTTGAGCTGATACAGGCCCTCCAACTGGTCGGGCAATGTGTATTGCCAGGTGGTGGTGAGCACGCCGCTGCCGGCTGCGCCCAACACGAGCGGCTGCGCCAGCGGGCGGGCCAGCTCGACGTTGACGCGCGCGCGGGCCGATCCGCTCCCATCGGCATAGGTCACGCGCAGGGTGTGGACGCCGCCGCTCATCGTCAGCGCGACGGTGGCCGTCACCGCGCTGCCGGCGGCGCTCAGCGCCTGCGCCCCGTTGATGAACAGGGTAATCGCGCCGGCGGGGTCGGCTTCGCGCTCCAGGGTGAAGGTGTACACGCCGTCCACGCGGAAGAGCGCCTGGCGCAGCCAGTCCACGGAGAAGCCATCGGCCAGCACATCGGGGGCCGGGCTGCCCGGCCAGGTAAAGTTGATGTCGGGGGCCAGCCCTTCGTGGTCGGGCGCACCAATGGCCTGCGGGTTGTTGCGATACCAGGCGCGCCACATGCCGGGGGCCACGCCCAGGTCGCCCGGCACAAGCTGTAAGCTGGCTGTTTGCACGCCGGTGTTCAGGCCAGCTGGGGCCGACTCGAAGACGAAGCCGCTCAATACCGCCGTGTTGGTCAGAGCCAGGTTGGGCAGCGCCTGGGTCAGCACGCCGTTGTAGGTCAGGTTTTGTTGTGGGATGACGGACTCGAACGCCGGCGGGCGGCCATCCAGCCGCAGGCGTAAGGTGACGTAGTTCGCCGGCGCGGTGACGTTGCCGACGAAGTCGCCGCCGCGCAGGTACACCGTGTAGACGCCGGTCGGGTCGGTGATAGGGTTGCCCTCCACGTCGAACAGCGGCAGGGCATAGGTGATCGCCCAGGTCGTAGCGCTCACCTCCGCGCGCTGCCAGGTAGCGGTGTAGGGATAGGTCGGCAGGCCAAGTGCGGCAGGGTTGGCGGTCACCAGCGCCTCGACAAAGCTGGGGCCGCTGCCGGGGTGGCCGCTGGCGAGGTTGGGGTCGCTGGCCGTGCCGCTGAGGACGATGCCCCAGTTGCCGGCCGGCAGCGCCACCGGCGCGCGCAGGGCGTCATCGGGCACGGCGCTGACGACGTTGGGCGGCGTCCCATCGGCCAGGAAGGTGCGCGCTGCCGGGGCGGCTTGCACGTTACCCACCGCGTCCACGGCGCGGACGCGCACGATGTGCGCACCTTCGCTGGCCGGCACGGGCAGGGCATACGTCCAGAAGGCGGTGTTAGTGGCGGTCTGCCAGGCCCCGCTGTTCAGTTGCACTTCGACGCGCTGCACGTAGGACTCGGCGTCGGCGGCCTCGCCGCCAATGATGGCCGCGCTGTCGGCGCGGAAGTAGGCGTTGGGGGCGAAGGTAGTGACCTGGGCGCTGGGGGGGGTGGCGTCCACGCGCAGCTCGGCTGCCTTGACCAGCGCGACCGGCACGCCGCTGCTGGGCGCGCTGGCATAGAGCACCGCGTTGACTGCGGCCGTGATCGGAGCCGGCTGCGTGCTCGCCAGGGCGGGCACGGTCACCACGCCGGTGACGTCGAAACTCGCCCCGCGCCACAGGGCGGGGAAGTTGCGGATGATGGTTGGGGCCGATGCATAGACCGCGCCGCGCGTCACGTTGAGCTGGCCGCTGGCGTTCAGCGGGTTCACCTGCGGCGTGTCGTTCAGCACGGTGACGGTGAACGGCATGACCTGGTTGCGGGCCAGGAAGCCATCGGCGTCCGCAAAGGCCAGGGTCACCTCCAGCGGGTTGGCGTTGGGCACGCCGGGATGGAAGGGGAAGCCGAGCGGGTCGCACTGGTTGAGCAGGCGCTCGGTGCGGTCGCTCATGCCGTCGCCGTCGGTATCGAAGGTGCGCGGGTCGGAGGTGACTAGGGTAGTCAGGCGTGTCCCGCCGGGCAGCCGGCAGCCGCTGCCGTCGAGCGCCGGCGGCGTCCCGACGTAGGCATACGCCATCTCCCAGCCCATCACTTCCTGGGAATCCGTCAGGCCGTCGCCGTCGGTGTCGGGGTTGCCGGGGTCAGTGCCATAGCGCAGCTCCAGGGCGTCGGTCAGGCCGTCACCGTCGAGGTCGGCTTGCAGCGGGGTGAAGCGCCGGCCCTGATTGAGCAGGCTTAGCTCTTTCGGGTCGGGCAGGCCATCGCCATCGGCGTCGGGCGAAAGATCGTTGGGGTCCAGCCCGCCGCAGTGCAAGCCGTTCAGGCCGTCGCCGTCGCGGTCGCAGGTGCTGTTGCGCAGCGCCAGCGGCCCTGTGCGGATCACGAAGCTGGGCGACCACTCCCAGAGGGCAAATTGATCCAGCGTCGCCGGGAACACATCCAGGACGATGTCCAGGTCTTTGCCGAGCTGGCTGCCCTTCACCTCGTTGAGCTTGCAGAAGTTGAGCAGCCAGCACTCCACCGCCGGCAGGGCAAAACTAAAGTTCAGCCGGGCGGGGACGGCCTGGTTGAGGCCGGCGGACAGGGTGAATTCTTCCGACTGCGCCGTCTGGCGATTGAGGTAGGCGAGCGAGTTCGGCCCGCCCAGCACCATCTCCCAGGCATTGCGCATGGCGTTCACGCTCAGTTCGGGCGGCGGGGTGTTAAAAGTGTAGCGCACGCTGGTGCGGCGCCTGGCGTCGTCGCCGCCGTGGCCGCGCGTCTTGGCGTGATAGGCGATCACGCTGGTGTGATTGATCTCCTGCATGGTGCGCTCGTCAATAAAAGTGGAGACGTCGGCGGCCAGCGTCACGCGATTGCCGGCCACCAGGCCGTCATCGGGATTGCGCAGGCGCATCTCCAGCTTGCCCACCTGCACATCCTTGAACTTGACCACCGGCGCGCCGCCGTAGATGAACGCCACCGCGAACTGGGTGACGATGCCGGTGATGGACCAGCAGGTGTTGGGCACTTTAGCCGTGCACAGGATGTTCAAAATGGCGTCAATGCTGGCCAAGAGGCCGAGGATGAGCGCGCCGGCCACCGTGAGGCTGAGCGCAAATGTGAGGAAGGCGATGTAAATCTCCACCAGCAGCCGGGCAAGGGCGGCGTTGAAGTCCAGGCTGCCAAACGCTGCGCCGTTACTCCACTGGTAGATGAATGTGCCGACGGCGATGCCCACCTGCACGATGAGCGAGAGCACCGCTGTGACGATCGTGGCGCGAAAGACGGCCAGCCCGCCGCTGAAGGTGGCCGAGGCAGCCGACGAGATGGCTGCGATGTTGGTTGCGCCGGCGGCTACCGCCGCTTTGAACTGCGCCACGAAGAATTGCGCGATCGAGATCAGCGGCTTGATCAGCGAGAAGAAGATGGTCATCGCGCCGATCACCACCGCCAGGCCGATCTGAAAGCCGTAATCGGGCGACGTGATGTAGAGCACCAGCAGGGTGATCGCCACGGCGACGCCGACCACCGCGCCGGCGGCGCCCAGGGCGATCAGCTTCCACTTGGCGGCCTTGAAGAACTCCTTCAGGCCGGCCAGCACGCCGAACTTGGTGACGTTCGTGGCGAGCTGGCCGCCGACCAGCGGCAACTCCTTCAGCACGCCGCCCAGCTTGCCCAGCCAGCCCGGCTGGAAGGCATACGCGCTCTCGGTCAGGCCGTAATACAGCAGGTTGATGAGGAAGTTAGCCCCCTTCACTGCGCCATCAGCCGTTTGCAGCGTGACGCGCTGCCACAGCTTCAGGTCCGACTTCTGCTTTTCAACCTTGAAGACCTTGCTCTGCGACTCGACCACGCGCTCGACGCCCTGGGCGAAGCCAAGCACGTAGGCCTGCAACAGGCCCAGTTCACCGCGCGCGGTGTTCTCATCGGTCGGGTGGCGGGCCAGGGTCAGGCCGCGATACCGCTGGTCAATCTCCTGGGTGACGAAATCGGCCAGGTCATAGCTCTTCCACTCGGCGCCGTTGAAGCGATACGGCGCCCAGCTCAGCCCGGCCACGGTCTCGACGCCGATGCCGGCCAGGTTGAAGCGGCCCGCCGCGCCCTGGAAGCGCACAAAGTCGTTGTTCAGCGCCGGCCCGCCGCGATCCAGGCTCAAGTTGACGCTGCGCTCCTCGCGCGCGAACATCAGCGTGGGGGTAATGCGGTTGCTGGCCGACCAGTAGGGCTGAAAGACGCCGCTGAGGATGGCCTTGCTGGTGGTTTGCACCAGCGTGGTCTGCATAGCCTCGACAGTATTGAACGTCGCGGTGACGACGCGCAGGGTGTTGCTCAGGCCCCAGCGCTGGGTGATCGGCACGCTGGCGTTGAGGGTGCGGTCGAAGCGGGCAGGGAGCGTGTCAATGCGCAGGTCGCGCTGGCCGTCGCCCAGACATTGCCCCTGCGCATCCTCGCCGTCGCAGTCACGGCCGGCCACGAAGGTCTCGTCCAGCAGCATGGAAAGCTTGAGCAGCGTGTCGTCGCTGTTGCGGTCGTCATCGGCCGTCGGGTCTTCGTAGAGCACAGCCAGCGCCGCGCCGTGGTCTTCGTAGAGCTTCAGGCCGGTCAGCGTCCAGTCGTCGTAGTACACATGGAGGACGGTGGTCTGGTTGAGCTGGTTTTGCTCCGGCCGATCTACCAGCGCCTGCACGACCCAGGCCAGGCGGATGTTCTGTGGCGTCCAGCTTGCCGCGCTGCGGAAAGGCAGGCGAGCGTTGAAGGCGTAACGCTGATCGGTCACACGATCGGTCACCAGCGAGATGGGCGCATAGAGGAGCGTTTTGCCGTTGTCCAGGTCGCGCCGGCTGATGCCATAGGCGTTCAGTTCCTGCTGCGAGAGCAGCGTGCCGTCGGCGCGCGAGACCTCGACCTCGATCATCGGCAGCAGGCGCACATCGCCGTTGGCGCTGCGCGGGTCGCTCTCGCCCAGGGCCGAGGCGAATGTGGCGCCGTCCACATCTTTCATCTGGCCCTTGTCGTCGCGCGGCCAGTCGTAGACGTTGAAGGCGTACCACAGGCGGGCGGGGTTGGTCGGGCGCGCCTGCAATTCGACGAAGGTCATTTTGCCGGGCGTCAGGCCCTCCATAGTGAGTTGGAAGGGCACGGCGCGGTTGAAGAAGAGCTGACCGCCCTCATTCCCGCGCCGGCGGGTGGCCGGCGACAGGTCGTAGCGGTCGGGCACGCCGTCGTTGTCGTCGTCGTCATCGGCCACATCGGGCGCGCCATCGCCATCAGTGTCGGGGCAACTGAACGGCGCGGCGACGCACTCCAGGTTGTCGGGCCGACCGTCGTTGTTGGTGTCGCCATCCAGCGGGTTGAGGCGGTAGCGGGTCGAGCCAACCGTGATGCCCATCGCCTCGTCGTAGTCGCTCAAGCTGTCGCCGTCGCTGTCGGTCAGCAGGGGATCAGTGCCGAGCAGCTTCTCGTGATCGTCGCTCAGGCCGTCGCCGTCGCTGTCGGGGCCGGACTGGGCGCTGGAGATGCCGAAGCCGGGGCCGGCCTGCGGCGGGGCGGGCAGATCCACGGCCGGGCTGCCGGCGCGGAAGGCAGCGTAGTCGCGGGCCAGTTGCGCCATCTCGGCTGCTTCGCTGAGCGCAGCAGGCGCGACCGATGCGGGGATGGGCGCAGCGGACAGGGCGCGCGGCGAGAGGTTCTCCCTGAGGAAGTTGCGCTGGGCGTCGGCTTCGTTCTGGCGCGCCTGCTGGCCGGCCAGTTGCGCGCGCTGCTTTTCGTTGGCCTGCGCCGTCTGGATGCCTTGAAGCACCGGCGAGACCGCCAGCACAGAGACCAGGCCGGCCATGAAAGCGCGGCGCAGTCCGCGCCGACGGACCAGCGTGACCGCCGCCAGCGCGAACAGGCCCAGCGCCGCAGCCGTCAGTCCCAGCAGCGGCATTTGCGCGCGCAGCGCGGCGGCCTGGACGGCCAGCCAGCGTTCTGCTTGCGAGGATGCTGTCCAGCCCGGCAGATCCGGGTAGGCGAACTGGATCGTGCCGCTGGCCTCGGTGCGCGCGCCGTTCTCCGGGGCGAAGCGCACGTTCAGGCGCTGGCGCAAGGGCAGGCCGCGCTCGTTCAACCAGACGATGCCCTCGCCGGTCATGTCGGCGTAGCGCGAGGCGAGGGTCAGGCCGGCGCCAGCCGGCAGTGCGCCGGTTTGTCGGGCGCGCTGCTGGGCGGCCTGCTGCATCAGGCCGGCGAAGGCTTCGCCATCAATATCGAAGCGCAGAGCGTTCAGCTCGCCCTCCAGCGGGCGCACGTTGCGGGCGGCGGCCAGCGGCGAAAGCCAGTCGTTGCCGGGGGCCAGGGCCAGATCGAAATCATCCAGGGTCTGCCACTCGCCATCGCCTCGGCGGGCGCGGGCAGAGGCAGGCGTGACTTCCAGCTCGGTGGCGAGGCTCGCCTGGCCGGGAACGGCGATGGCTGACTGGCCCTCGTCTACGATGCGCACGGTGAACGATTGCGCCTGTGGGCGGGCCTCGCCTTCCAGGTAGGCGCGTTGCTGCCGGCTGTTCTGGCCGGCGGTCAACAGGCCGGCGGCCGGGATGGTGTTTTGCTGGATATCGGCGGTGAAGTGATAGGCCGGCAAGGCCTGGGCCATTTGCCACGCCGCGCGCAGGCGCTGCTCATCTGAGGGCGCAGCGAAAACGCCGCCCAGGCCGGCAGCCAGAACGGTTGCCAACACCACAATCAAAATGCCCCCCATCCACATACGACGACCCACGACTGGCCGGCTCATCCCACTCACCTCTCGTCAAACCTCAAACGCATTTCACAAGCTCAGGTGTCGGCCTCCTCAAAAGGAGTTCGACACCTCACTTGGCATTGTCAACCGTGTACTCTTCGTCAATCATATCGTCGCCGTTCAGGTCCACGCCGAAGTACAGGCCCTCCGGCCTGTCGTGCTGCCAATCGGCGAAGTCAATGAAGACCTGCGCGCCGGCTCTGAGCTGGATGCCCTCAGCGTAGAACTCCTCGTCAGCTTCCCCGGTGACGCGATTCATGACAAAGTTGAACAGGCCATCGTTGGTCAGCCGTTCGGCCAGGATGGTCAAATTGCCGCTCTTGCTGTCCAGCCCGATGCCGATGACGCCGCCATCCTGCATATCGGCGCCCTGCACCTCGAAGTAGTAATCGGCCTTTTTGTCTTTGCCCTGGTTTTCCAGCGCCACCACCAGGTAGGGCGATTGAGTAGAGTCGGTCTCGTAGATCAAGATCTCGTCGCGCGGGTAGAAGTTCACCACGTCGGCGCGGCCGGGCTGCAAGTCGATCTGCTCGATGCCGATGGCGAAGCCTGGCGCGAAGAAGAACAGGTCGGTGGCGGTCGGCTCGGTGAGATGCCGGCCATCAATGGTGACGGTGATGTTGGCGGAGGCCGGCAGCGCATAGCGCGGCTCAGGGGCATTGATGTTCACGCCCATGCGCCAGGGCAAGACCTGCGCGCCGGGGATTTCGTTGACCATGCGCCCATCCACATAGCCCAGGCGACGGCCGGCGTCGTCGGTAATCAGCAGACGCCCTTCGCCGTCCAGGAAGATTTCGACCATTTGTTGGGCCGGCGCCGCCAGCTTGCCGGCGCCGGTCGCGCGCGCCACGCAAAACTCACAGGGTGGCTGCTCCAGGCGCGCCGACGTGGGGGTGAGATCCAGCGTTTGCGTGCCGGCATCGCCGGAATACAGCTCCGATTCGACTTGCGGATTGATGGACGCTTCGTAGACCCAACTGTTCTCGTTCACGTCGATCAGCAGCTCACGCTCCTGGCCGGGGTAGTTGTTGTCGTACACCTGAACAATGAACAGGCCATTGCCGGCATCCTTGACCCCAAACGGCGTGATGGCGTGGCCGCCGCTCATGTCGGGTTTGTAGATGCCAATGGTGTAGCTCTCTTTTGAGAAGTCGGCTTGTTTCAGCACATCGAGGATATCGGTGGGCGCGCCCTTGATGACCCGGCCGGCCACGGTGGGCACAGCCTGCGTCGTCCACCAGTAGGCAATCTCGCGCTGAAGCGGCTCATTGCCTTCGATCTGGAGAGCGTTGACCGAAGGGCCGCCAAACGATGCAGGCGACACCTGCCCGTTGAACATCAACAGGCTCAAGGCCGCCATGCCCTCGCAGTGGCCGCCCTTCATGGCGTCGTTCGTCTGTTCCATCCACTGTTGAGCGACCGGCGAGAGCACGCAGGCACTGCCGCTGCCGCGCGCGCAGACCGCATCGCCAAACATGCGCTGCATCTCCACGGGCGTCAGGTTGACCGCCGGGATATCATCGCCGTAGTTGGGGAACGAGAAGCCGTGTTGGGCTGGCCGGAAGCCGGTGTCGTTGACGACGGCGCCGGCACGCGGCGCCGCCCCCGTCGCGCCTGAGCCTGCCTGCGCAGACGATGATTCTTCTTCGGCTTCTGCCTTGACCGGCAGGGAGGATGGGTCGGCCTGGCTCACCGTCTCCGCGGTCACAACCGGCGTTGGCGCGGGAATTTCGTCGGCGGCCGGCGCACCACAGCCGGCCAGCGCGGCAATCATTGTCAGGCCGATCAGATGCGCAACTGTTTTGTTCATTCTAGCGACCTCCTTTGAGCGCAATTGATCTCTTTCGGCTTCAAGGAAAGCGTTTGAGACCACAAAGATTGTTCATGCAAGCTCGCATATAATCCTTGCGCGCAACAAGGGCGTGACAAGGCAGGATGGCAGACTGGCAAGTTCGATTGCTGGGCAATTTCGAAGTCTGGCGCGATCAGACCCCGCAGGGGCATGTCTTCGAGACAGACAGCGCGCGCGCGCTATTTGCCTGGTTGTGCCTGAACTACGGCAAAACAATCCGCCGCGATGCGCTGGCTGCCCTGATCTGGCCGGACAAGCCCCAAACTGCCGCGCTCAGCGCCCTGCGCACCACCTTCACGCGCATCCGCCGCGCATTGGATGCCGGGGCGGACGGTTTGTCGCCCCTGCGCGCTGATGCGCAAACGGTGACCCTGACGCTGACCGACGAATGGACGGTAGATGCATTGCGCTTCGAGCAAGCTATCGCCCACATCCATGCACACCCTCACCGGCGAGTCATCGGCTGTCCGGCATGTCTGGATCTCTTGCGCCAGGCCGTGGCCTGCTACGAGGGCGAGTTGCTGGCCGGCCTGTCTATCGAGAGCGATGCCTTCCAGGATTGGCTGACCCACCAGCGCGAGCACTTTCACCGCGCGGCGTTGGAAGCAATGGGCCACCTGGCCGAGCGCGCGCTGTTGGAGGCGGACTGGGCCGCCGCCAGAGCATTTGCCGAGCACCAGTTGCGCCTGGAGCCGTGGCGCGAGGAAGCGCACCGCCAGATGATGACAGCGCTGGCGCACGAAGGACAACGCACGGCTGCCCTGGCGCAATATCAAACCTGCCGGCGTGTGCTGCAAAAAGAGTTTGGCGCAGACCCGGAGGCTGAAACCTGTCGCCTGGGCGAGGCGATTCGCGAAGGGCATTACCCGCAGCCGCCGGCTCTGCCGACTTCGGCGAGCTCAGTCGAGCCGACGCCAGCGCGCAGCCGGGCTGAGTCGCTGGATCGCCTGCCGCTGGTGGGGCGGCAGCACGAACTGGACGCATTGCTTGCGCTGCTGAACCAGCCCAACGCGCAACTCATCAACGTGGTCGGCGAGGGGGGCATCGGCAAGACGCGGCTGGCCATTCGCGCCGCCCTCATCGCCCGGTTTGCCTTTCATGATGGCGCGCGCTTCGTCTTTCTGCACCCAGAGGATGCGCCGACTTCGGCAAGCTCAGTCGAGCCGATGCATCTGCCGCAGCAGCCCGATGCCAGCCTGGACGTGAGTCTGGCCTTGCGCATCGCCGACGCCTGCGACATCGCATTGCGCGAGCGTGGCGCGCCGGAAGCGCAGGTGATCGCTGCTCTGAAGGAGCGGGAATATCTGCTGGTGTTGGACAGCTTCGAGCATACGCTGGGCGCCGCCGCGTTCCTGAGCCAGTTGCTGGAAGCCGCGCCGCGCTGCGCCGCGCTGGTCACCTCGCGTCAGCGCCTGAACCTGCGTCGTGAACAGGTAGTGCCGCTGAAGGCTTTGTCGCTGGAGGCAAGTGAGCCGGCCGGCAGCTCTGGCGCGCAGATGTTTCTGGCGCTGGCCGATCGTGTCGGCGCGCCAATCCCCGCCGGGGTCTCGCTCGGCGAGATCGAACGCCTGTGCGCCACATTGCACGGCGTGCCGCTCGGCATCGAGCTGGCCGCGGCCTGTCTGACGCGCATGAGCGTCGCGCAGTTGCAGGCGGTCGCACAGGAGAACCTGGACGCTTTGGGCAGCCCCATGGCCGACATCCCCCCGCGCCACCGCAGCCTGCAAGCAGTGTTCGATTCGGCCTGGAGCGCACTGAGCGCTGAGGGGCGGCACGGGCTGGCGATGCTGAGTGAGCTGCGCGCGCCCTGTCCGGCGCCGGCTGCCCTGGCGCTGGCCGGCGGCGCGCAGGCGCTCGGCGAGATCCTCGAACATTCACTGGCCCATCGCCTGGACGACGGCAGCGTGTGGATGCACGAGCATATCCGGCGATTTGCCGGCAACAAACTGCTGGCCGGCCCCAACGGCCCGGCCCAGGCCGATCAGATGCGCCGGCGACACGCGCAATGGTTCCTGGGCTGGCTGGCCCAATCGCGCGCGGCACTGTGCGGCAGCGACAGCTATGCCGTGCGCGAGCGCCTCGTTGCCAGCTTCGAGGATGTGCACGCGGCCTGGCGCTGGGCGCTGGAACAGGGCGAGTGGGAATGGGTTGCGGCAGCAGTGTCGTCGTTCGAATGGCTGCATCGCATCAATGGCTGGTTGAAAGACGCCGTTCAGCGTCTGAACCACGCGCTGAGCCGGGTGCAGGCGCCGGCCAGCGACGCCGCCAGGCGGCTGCGCGCCCGCCTGCTCATCGCCACTGCCGCCCTGATAACCCTGACCGACGACCAGTCATCCGGCGAATCGCTGCTGCGCGAGGCCAGGGCGCTGGCCGAGCAAAGCGCAGATGATTTGTTGAACGCGCTGGCGATGAGCCGGCTGGGGAGCCAGCTCCAATCACAAGGCCGCGCCGAGGAAGCGCGCGTCCTGCTGGAACAGGCGCTGGCAACGGCCCAATCGGCTCATGCGCCGGATGGCGACAGCGAGCGCCTGTGGATCACGGCTGAAACACAGCGACACCTGGGCGCGCTGGAGTTTCGACTGGGCCGCTTGGCGCAGGCCAAGACCCGCACCCGGCAGGCGCTGGAACTGGCTATTGAGTCCGACAACCAGATTTTGATTATCCGCTGCCTGGAATTGCTGGCCACGATGGAGATGGGCCAGGGGCAACTGGATGAATCGGAGACGTTGCTGACCCGCGCGCTGGAGATCTCTCGCCGGCTGCGCCTGACCTATCAACACATTAACACGCTGGATTTGCTGGCGCAGACCGCCGACGCGCGCGGCGACTATGCCCGGGCGCAAGGCTACTACAGTCAGTCGCTGACGCTGGCGCGCGAGAGCGGCAACCGCGACGCCGAGATGGTGGCGCGCATTAACCTGGGCATCTCGTGCGACCAGATGGGCGATTACGCTCAGGCGCTGGCGCACACCCAGTCGGCCCTGGCGTTGCTGGAGCAGGTCGGCGGCACGCCAGCGCATCGCATCACGATGCTGGCGAATTTGAGTCTGCACGCGCATCACAACGGGCAGCCCGAGCCGGCCCTGCGCTACGCCCGCGAGGCGACCGAGCTGGCGCAACAGGCCAACGCGCCCGATCTGGAAGGCTATGGCTGGGACTTTCAGGGGCACGCCTGGCTGGAACTGGGACAAACCGACGCCGCCGAGCAGGCATATCGCCGGGCGCTGCGCATCCGGGAAGGGTTGAACCAGCAGGTTCTGGCGCTGGAGACGCGCGCCGGCCTGGCGCGTGTCGCGCTGGCGCGCGGCGACGCGCCAGGCGCCGCGGCGTGGGTCGAGCCGATCGCGGCGCATCTGCTCAGCGGAGGCAACCTGCACGGCGCAGAAGAAACGCTGCGCGTGTACTGGACGACATGCCAGGTGTTGTTGCACAACGACGACCCGCGCGCTGAACGCATCCTGCGCCTGGCGGCGGCGCTGCTTGAGGAGCGCGCGGGCCGGCTGAGCGATGAGCAGAGCCGGGCGGCCTATCTGAACGTGGAGGCGCACCGGCGCGTGCTTCAAGCTGCGCGCACTGGCGCCGTTTCCCTTGCCGCGCCGGCGTAGAACCGCTGACTGACTGCGCGTCGCGTATTGCGTCCCGTGTCACGCCGGGCGCAGCGAAGCGTCCCCCTCATGCCGGGCGCTACAATACACAGGTTGCGCCCCGCACGCGGCGCATCCCTGAATCATTCCCAAACTGGAGCGCATGATGACCCTCAAACAGGAAGCTTTGGATTACCACAGCAGCCCGCCGCCGGGCAAGCTGGAGATTGTGCCGACCAAGCCCTCGGCAACACAACGCGATCTGGCGCTGGCCTACTCTCCCGGCGTGGCCGAACCATGCCTGGCCATCGAGAAGAACCCCGATGACGCCTACCTCTACACCGGCAAGGGCAACTTCATCGCCGTCGTCACCAACGGCACGGCTGTGCTGGGGCTGGGTGATATCGGCGCGTTGGCCGGCAAGCCGGTGATGGAAGGCAAAGGTCTGCTGTTCAAACGTTTCGCCGACGTCAACGCCATCGATATCGAGATCAACTCCCATGACCCCGACCTGATCATCCAGACGGTCAAGCTGCTCGAGCCGACGTTTGGCGGCGTCAACCTCGAAGACATCAAGGCGCCGGAGTGCTTCTACATCGAAGAGACGCTGAAGCGCGAGATGAACATCCCGGTGTTTCACGACGACCAGCACGGCACAGCCATCATCTCCGGGGCCGGCCTGCTCAACGCGCTGGAGTTGCAGGGCAAGCGCATCGAAGACGCGCGCATTGTGTTCAACGGCGCCGGCGCGTCGGCCATTGCCTGCGCCCGCTTCTATCTGGAGCTGGGCGCGCGGCGCGAGAACATCCTGATGTGCGACAGCAAGGGTGTCATCTACGCGGGTCGCGCAGCGGGCATGACCCCGCAAAAGGAAGAGTTCGCCGCCGACACACCGCTGCGCACGCTGGCCGAAGCGCTGGCCGGGGCCGATGTGTTCGTCGGCCTGTCGGTGAAAGACGCTGTTACGCCGGAGATGGTGAAAACAATGGCGGCCAGGCCGATCATCTTTGCGCTCGCCAACCCGGACCCGGAAATCCCCTACGACACAGCCAAAGCCGCCCGGCCTGATGCGATCGTCGCCACCGGGCGCTCGGACTTCCCCAACCAGGTCAACAACGTGCTGGGGTTCCCGTTTATCTTTCGCGGCGCACTGGATGTGCGCGCCCGTCAGATCAACGAGGCGATGAAAGTGGCCGCAGCGCGCTCACTGGCGGCGCTGGCGCGCGAAGATGTGCCGGAAGGTGTGGTCAAAGCCTATGGGCTGTCATCGCTCCAGTTCGGGCCGGATTACATCATCCCCAAACCGGTGGACCCGCGCGTGTTATTGTGGGAGGCGCCGGCGATCGCCAAAGCCGCCATGGACAGCGGCGTCGCGCGCATTCACCTCGACCTCGACCGCTACCGCGAGCAACTGGAAGCGCGCCTGGGCAAGTCGAAAGAGATGATGCGCATCGTGTTCAACAAAGCCAAAGCGCACCCCAGGCGGCTGGCGCTGGCAGAAGGCGAGAACGAGCGCATCATCCGCGCTGCTCGGCAGATCGCCGAAGAGAAGATTGCTGCGCCGGTGTTGCTGGGCAACCGGGTCAATATCCTAGCCAAAGCGCACGACGCGCGGATCGATCTGGCCGGCATCGAGATCGTCGATCCCGCGAAGTCACCCGAACTTGAACGCTACACCCGGCGCCTGTTCGACCTGCGCGCGCGCAAAGGGGTGACACAGCGTGAAGCCGAACACCTCATCCGCGATCCGAACTACTACGCCGCCGTGATGGTGGAACAGGGCGACGCCGACGCCATGCTCACCGGCTTGAGCTTTCATTACCCGGACGCCTTGCGCCCGCCTTTGCAGATCATCCGCACCGCGCCGGAATGGACGACGGCTGCCGGCGTGTACATGGTCACCGTGCGCAACCGGGTGTTGTTCTTCGCCGACACCACCATCAACATCAACCCGGACGCCGAAAAGCTGGCCGAGATTGCCATCCTGACCGCGCGACTGGCGACCCATTTCGATATCGAGCCGAGCATCGCCATGCTGAGTTACTCGAACTTCGGCAGCGTGCGCGATTCGCACACAGACAAGGTGCGCCGCGCGGTGGAAATCGTCCGGCGGCGCGCGCCACAGTTTGACGTGGACGGCGAGATGCAGGCAGACACGGCGCTGGTGCCGGAATTGCTGAAGGGCACATACCCATTCAGCGCATTGCGCCGGCCGCCCAACGTGCTGATCTTCCCCAACCTCGAGGCCGGCAATATCGGCTATAAGCTGGTGCAACGCCTGGGCAACGCTGAGGTGGTCGGCCCAATGATTGTCGGACTGAACAAGCCGGTGTACGTGTTGCAACGCGGCGACGAAGTCAAAGACATTGTCAATCTGGCCGCCATTGCGGCCGTGGAAGCGCAGGAAGCCGGCAAGTAGCAAGGACGGAGCGGATCTCCACCGAGGTGACGCATGGCAGTTGGCCAACAGAGCGGCAAAGACGTTTTCTTTTTCATCCCCCATACCCACTGGGAGGGTGCCGTGTTCAAGACGCGCGAGGCGTATCTCGACATGGGCCTGCCCAACATCTCTCGTGCGCTGGCGTTGCTGAAACTGCATCCCAACTATCGTTTCACGCTGGATCAGGTCTGCTACGTCAAGCCGTTTCTGGAACGCTACCCGCACGAGGCCGAGGCGTTTCAGAGGCTCGTTGATGAAGGCCGGCTGGCTATTGTGGGCGGCATGGATGTGATGCCCGATGTCAACATGCCGGGCGGCGAATCCATCGTCCGGCAGGTGTTGTATGGCAAGCGATACTTCCGCGAGGCGCTGGGGGTGGATGTCACCATCGGCTGGCCGCTCGACACGTTCGGCCACCATCCACAGATGCCTCAGTTGTGCAAGCTGGCCGGCATCCGCTCGCACTGGTTCTTTCGCGGCGCGCCGGATTGGGGCACGCCGGCCGAGTTCATCTGGGAAGGCATCGACGGCTCGCGCATCACCGCGTTCTGGCTGCCGCACGGCTATGCTGTGACGTTTGGCTCGCCCAAAACACTGCCCGAGTTCTCGGCCTTCTTCCGCGAACGCTATGATCTGCTTGCTCCGTTTGCGCGCGCGCCCGGCCGGGTCGGCCTGGCCGGCGCCGACGTGTGCGAGCCGGAGTCGCACGTGCCCGAACTGGCAGAGGCGTTCAACCAACAGGCCGATGCGCCGTTCGAGATTCGGATTGCCACGCCCGCCGATTACGAAGCGTGGATCAGCGCGCGCGACGATCTGCCCGTGCTGCGCCTCGATCTCAACCCCATCTTTCAGGGCATCTACAGCAGCCGCATCGAACTGAAGCAGCGCACCCGCGAACTGGAGCGCCTGTTGCTCACCGCCGAGACGTTGCAGACGATCAACGGTTGGTTGGCGCACCCGGCCAATGGCGCGCGCCGCACAGGTAACCTGTGGCCGGCCTGGGAGCCGATGTTGTTCAACCAGACCCACGATCTGATGTCCGGCGTGATGACTGACCCCGTCTACGAAGACACGCTGCACAGCTACGACCACTCACGGCGCCTTGCCGAAGCCGAAGCGCAAGCCGGCCTGAACGATCTGATCTCGCGCATCGACACGCAGGGAGAGGGCGTGCCGCTGGTCGTGTTCAACGCGCTGAGCTGGGCGCGCGACGATATCGTGATCACGCCGATCGGCTTTGCAGAACCCAACGTGGTGGATGTGAGCCTGCGCGACCCCGAAGGCCGGCTCATACCGGCGCAATTGCTGAACGTCCAGCGGCACGATAACGGCGCCCTGTTGCAGGCCGACATTGCTTTTGTGGCCCGCGACGCGCCGGCGCTGGGCTACGCCGTCTATCGCGTCATCCCGCTGACCGAGCCGGCGTCAGACGCGCCGGTCACAGCGCAAACCGATGCGATCCTGGAAAACGAACACTATCGCATCGAGATCGACCCGGCCAGCGGCGCCATCACACGGCTGATGAACAAGGCCGACGGCTGGGATGCGCTGAGCGGGCCGGCTAATGTGGTGGCGCAGGAAGAAGATCACGGCGATCTGTGGGAGCCTTACCAGCCATTGGATGGCGGCAGCCGCATCGCCATGCGGACGCCACACCCACCGCCGGCGGCCGACAAGGGTGTGTTCAGCAATGCCCCCGCTGACACAATCAGCGAGACTTTCGCGGGGCCAGTGGTGTCCGAATTTCACGTCTCGCGCCCCTTCGGCGCCAATGGGCGCTTCAATACCCGCATCCGGGTGTACGCCGGATTGCGCCGGATCGACATTCACACCCAACTGCTGAACAACGACTCGTTCGTGCGCTACCGCGCGCTTTTCCCAACCTCAATCGAAAACGGGCGCAGCACGCACGAGATTCCATTTGGGGCAATCACGCGGCCCGTGGGCATCGAGTTTCCGGCGCAGCACTGGGTCGACTATAGCGACGGCCACAGGGGAGTGGCGCTGCTCAATCGCGGACTGCCTGGCAACAACATCGCCGACGGCATCTTGATGCTCTCGCTGTTGCGCAGTTCGCGCATCGTGGCCTATGGCTTCGGCGGCGGGTACGAGCCGGGCATGACCTCGGATACCGGCCTGGAACTGGGCCGGCAACTCGATTTCGACTACGCGCTCGTGCCGCACAGCGGCGACTGGCGCGACGCGGCGCTCTACCGCGAGGGGCTGGCCTTCAATCATCCGCTCATCGCCGTGACTGCCGGCGCCCACTCTGGCCCGCTGCCGGCCCGCCAGAGCTTTGTGGAGATCAGCCATCCCAACGTGGTATTGACGGCGCTCAAGCCAGGCGAAGAGGGCGGCGCCGTGCTGCGCGTGTATGAAGCGGCAGGACAACCGGCGCGCGCAGTCCGCATCAGGGTGGCGGCCGGTCTCAGCGCCGCTACAGAAGTCAACCTGTTGGAAGATCCCGGCATTGCGCTGGCCGTCGCAGATAATGTCATTCAATTCGACCTGTCACCGTTCGAGATCAAAACGATCAAACTGGAAATCTCCCGATGAAAGTGCTCATCACCGGCGCAACCGGTCTGGTCGGCAATATCGTTTATGCGCGGCTGGCCGCGCAACCAGAGCGTTACGACGTGTATGGGTCTGCGCGTCGCCCCCGCCCATCGACACGCGCCGAGACGATGGCCTACACCGATATTCCGCCCGATCGGCTGCGCCTGGCGGACCTGACCGACTTCGCCGCCATGCAGCGCGCCGTCGAAGGCATGGACGTGGTTGTCCACATGGCGGCGGAGCCAAATGTCAACGCGCCCTGGGAAAACGTGCTGAGCAGCAACATCATCGGCAGCCACAACGTGTTCGAGGCCAGCCGGCTGGCCGGCGTCAAGCGGGTGATCTACGCCAGCACCAACATGGTGGTCTTTGGCTACCTGGGCAGCGAGCCGTATCAGTCGAGCCTGGCGCAGGGGCTGGAGAACATCGCCCCGCAGGATTTCCCGCCGGTGCGGCACGATCAGCCGGCCTGGCCCACCAGCCTGTATGCGTGCAGCAAGATTTTCGGCGAATCGCTGGCGCGCATGTACGCCACCGTGCACGGCCTGTCGTGCATTTGTCTGCGCATCGGCTGGGTGACTTCGGACGACAGGCTTCCCACGCCCTGGGCGCGCATCCTGTGGTGTAGCCAGCGCGACATCGCGCAACTGGTCGAACGCTGCGTCAACGCGCCGGACAGCCTGCGCTTCGACGTGTTCTTTGGGCAGTCCAACAACCGCTACAACCTGGTGGACATCCAGCACGCGAAAGATGCGCTGGGCTATGCGCCGGAAGACAGCGGGGAAGACCGCCTGGCATAGCGCAGGTCATTCGTGTAACCATCCGATATCATCATCCCCGAACGCATCGCGCGCACGGCGACCGGGATGCCCGGCGCCGTGGCGCGCGGCCTGTGTTCGGAGATGCTCAAATGTCCGACACCTCAGAGGTGTCGGACATCTCTGGGTCTGTCACTCGCCGCGCGTGTCGATTGGCCCCGGCAGCAACTCGCGCCGGCCATCGATGTATCCCGCTACCCATTGCGCCAGGCGCTTGCCCAGCCGCCGGCATGCGGCGATCTCTTTCGCATCGCGCGGCTCGCCGGCGGCAACCGCCCCGTAATGCAGCGTAAACTGCTTGCCGACGTAGTCCGTCACGCCGAAAACCAGGAAGCCGAAATTCATCAGCACGGTCAACAGCGCCATGCAGGTCAGTTCGCTGCCGCCGCCCCACCCGCCCGATGACGAGAAGGCGCAGGCAATCTTGCCATCCACCTTGCCCCACAGGCCATCCGACATGTCGTCCCAGAAGCGCTTCATCTTCCAGGACATCACCCCCACATTGGTCGGCGAGCCGACGGCCAGGCCGTCGGCCCACAGGATGTCGTCGCGGCCGGCCTCGTCCACCGATTTCAGACGCAACTCGACGCCCGGCACTGCGCAAGCGCCTTCGGCGACGTGACGGGCCATTTTGGCGGTATATCCGGTTTTGCTGTCGTAGAGTACAAGAATGTTTCCCATGGCAAACGCGCCTACAACATGCCGCACGCGCCGGCATTGAACCAGGCCGAGATCAACTGGTGCGAAATGGCGAAGCGCGGCGGCAAGCCGATCGCGCCGGCGTCCAGCCCGGCCCGCAGCTCCTGCCGCGTGAACCAGCGCGCGTCTGCCAGTTCGCCATCGTGCAGGGTGATCTGGTCGGTAGCCGCCTCGGCATGGAAGCCCAACATCAACGACGCCGGAAACGGGAAAGACTGGGAGCCGAAGTAGCGCAACTCGCTCAGCCGGACGCCCGTCTCCTCGTACACCTCGCGCGCGACAGCCTGTTCGACGCTCTCGCCCGGCTCCATGAATCCGGCCAGTGTGGAGTAGCGCCCTGCCGGCCACGAGGGTTGCCGGCCCAGCAACGCGCGCTCGCCTGACGGAGATATGACGAGCACGATGATGGCCGGGTCGGTGCGGGGGAAATGCTGCCGCCCGCAGGCGGCGTTCGTACACCGCCGCACATGGCCGGCTTGCGCGCTGACGGTGGGATGGCCGCAATCGCTGCAAAACCGGCACCGCTGATGCCAGTACACCATTGCCCGCGCATAGGCCAGCGCGCCCCAATCCTCCGCTGAGAGCGCATCGGCCACGGCGCGCAGGTTCATCCAGCGCCCGTGCTCGGCCAGCGGGCCCACCTCGGTGTCGGCCCGTTGATCAACGGCGCTATCTGCAATGCCGACGGCGAACCAGGCGCGCTCGTCGCGCACGCCCAGCAACGTGAGCGACTCGGCCCGTGGCAGCCAGTCCGCCATATCGCGCGCAGACAATTGCGCCGGCCCGGGCGGATCGCCGGCGACCAGATTGTCGAGCCGCCAGACCGGGACGAAAACGGTGGCGGGGTCCGCCAGGCGCGCCTCAAGCCAGGCGGCGTTGCTGCGCAAGTCGTGGCCGCGATCGAGCGGCTGCGCGAGGTCGAAATGCGCCCGCGATCGCAGTGAGAACGCGCGCCAGTCATTGTCCGCCGGCGGCGTGACGATTGGTGTGTGCATGGCCGGCAGTATAGAGGATGGCAGCGCGGTCCACGCTTGTGCGCGGCTTGCGGTGAAACTCAAACAGCCGGGGGGTTGCCGGGGTGAATTCGGATTGGGGTCGTCATGAGCCTGATTATCTCTCGCGTTCGCGCCGGCGACAGCCTGGCCTGTCTGGCGCGCCGGCCCGGTGTTGGGCTGTTGCGCATTGTCGAGCGAAGACCAGCCGCGCATAGCGCGGTGAAAGACGAACCGCGCGCGCTTCAAAGCGCCCGCCGGGAGATTGAACACTCCCGGCGGGCTTCATGCGCCATTCCCCTCTCACACGCGCGACGCCTCGAACGACCCGCCAGGTCAGCCGTATCATCGCATCGGACTGAGCCGGCGCGGCGCGAATCGCCGGCGGAACGGCAACCCGCGCTACCACAGCGACCGGACAAGGGATATCGTGCGCTCAGCAGACGCAGATGTTGGCAGGCAGGAGCGACTAACCACCAAACCGTTCACACTATCGCCGCCGGCGCTGTGAGCCGTGCGACCGCAACATTGAACGCGAAGGAGACACGCGCATGAGAACAGTCAGATCCATTGTTGTCATCATCTCTGTGGCCATCATCGGCATTGCCCTTGCGCTTGCGATATCGCTGGAATGGCAGCGCCCGAACGCCAACGCGCCACAGCGCGCCGGGCAGCCGGCGCCAACCAACTCCCCTCCGCCGCCGCGCGAGCCGCTTGTGCCCACGCAAACGCCGATGATTGCAAAGACGACACAACTGTCAGACGCCAGTGCCGCGCCTGCGCAACCACAGGCAGGTCTTGCGCCAAACCGCATCCCAATATGCACGTATCCTCTTGCTGCTGACAGGCCGGCGCCGTCATTGAAGGTTGTCTCACTGGACGCGTTCGTATTTGCCACTCCACGAGTCATATTGACCAGTGCTCATGCTATTGCGCTTTGGCAGTACTTGCCCGATGCAAGCCATGTGCTGGCAAGCCGTTTGAGCGCCTCCGGCCTCGGCGAGCAAATTGTGGTATTCGACCTGCTATCCGGTTTGTCAACTGTTTACGCAGAGCGCAGAAGCAGCGCAGGCAAGCCATTGTGGTTGCCCGTTCAGAAATCCGTGGCATTTACAGATTCCACGCCTCCTGATTACATCAGGATGTTGCGCATAGCCTCTGGAGAGAAGGCTGCTTCGCAAACGATCATCACGGGTTTGGCCAGTCCTGTATTGTCACTTAGCCCGGATTCTCAGTCCATCATTTACACCGCCCAGATGCCTTCGGGCAAAGCGCAGATGTTGCGACGCGTGTCACTCGCCAATAGCAGAAACACCCATTCAGCCATCACCAGTATTCCCGACCACGAGAATGCAGGATGGACTTTCACTGACGCGTGGCGCAATGACGGCAACTATGTTGTTCTGTATGGACAACCCGGAACTTATCTGATTGACGCGCGGACAAATGACATGTGCGAGATCGACATGGAACATGATGGAGCGAGTAAAGCATGGCCCTATCAAGTCCAATGGAGTCCTGACGGGCGACGCCTTGCGATGTTGCTGACACGTGACGATGGGACTCAACCCGGAAATCTCGTTATCCTTCATCTCGCTGATGGCGCGCTGCGCAGCATTGACCTGTCCGAACAAGAGTTCACAGGCATGGTTTGGCATCCTCAGGGCGCCGCTCTGCTGGCAACAGCGCGCCCCTCCGAGCGAGATCGCGCAAGTTTCGAGACGCTCTACCTGGTGAGTCTGGATGGGCATGAAGTGCGACAGATTTTCCAGAACCAGGTTTTTTTTGCGCCTGGTTTCTATGGCCTCTTGTGGTCACCCAATCAAAACCAGATCATGTTTGCTTGTGCGCTGGCGCAATCACCCGACCTGGTAACGGAATGGCGAGTTTGCGTGTCTGACCTGGACGAGTCAGGATTGGGTGAGGCGCGGCCATGAATCCCTTCGTAAATGCCGCGCGCAAGCGCATCTTTCTTGGCCTATTGGGGAGTCTGGCGCTCATAGTTGGCGCCGGGCAATCAAATCTGGTGAACGCAGATCCTTCTGCCTGGTCGCCACCGAGCGCAATACAAAGCGGCCAACTGCGCATGAGAAAGTTGACAAACAGCGGCGCCAGTCTTGGCCTGGACTGCGCCCCAGGAAACACAGAGTATGGCTGTACCGCATACTGCGACAACTACCCATACCCATACTGCCAGGGCAATGTCGCGGGCTACCCTTACGCCAGCGCGTGGCCAACCATCTCCTACGATCACGACTACCTGTTGGACGTGCTGGCTCAGGAAGCCAGCCCGGCCTTGTTCGACCAACTGGCGCTCAACGCGCAGGCCATCGCTTCCCGCTCCTACGCCTGGCATCGCATCAACTCCGAGGGCGTCATCAACAACTCGTCCAGTTACCAGGTCTTCATCCCCTACAAGTTCGAGACATTCGGCAGTGATCCGAATGCCCCCGGCGCGCCGTGCGCCAGCAGCAACCTGAGCGCCGGTCAGCGCAAGCTTTGCGACGCCGTCGCCTCCGGCTACTACCTGTCCTGGGAGGATGCGAGCAACTGGGACTACGAGCCAGCGCGCGCCAACTTCTTCGCCGACACAAAACACAGCACCGCGTCGAGCGGAGACAAGCCCTACCTGATCGGCGTGAGCGAGCCACACAGCAACGACAACGCCACATGTCCGGCCTCCTATGCCTCCGCCATCAACTATGGAATGAGCCAGCAGGGGGCGCACCGCTGGGCTACAGGCAACCAGTGCGGGCCGTTCTACACCGCCAGCAGCCTGCCGTGGGGTGTGCGCTGGACGCGCACCGAACAGATTCTGTATCACTACTACACGCGGATGGTCATTCGTGATCGGTACAAGATGCCTGTGTGGACGTCATCGCAAACGTACCGCTGGAATCCTTTGCAGATCACCTGGGGCGGGTCCGTATCGCCCCCCGCATGGATGAGAACAGGCAGCAGCTACCCTGTCGTCATAGATGCGCAAAACGTCGGGCTGGGGCCGTGGTCGTGCGCAAACGGAGCGTTCTATCTGACCTGGCGCTGGCAGAGGGCGGATCAACCTGCCGGCGCCTGGAAGATGTACAACGGCCCCGGCACTTTGTGTGATCTGGCGCCCGGCGGCAATCGAGCGGTGTCTCTGACTGTGGATGATGCGCCATCGGGCAACGATGGCCAGTATGCCCTGCAATTCGACGTCGCCTATCGCTACTACGACGGAACCGGCACGGGCTACTTCGTGTATGGCGGCTGGCCGACATACGACGTAGCAGTGAACGTGGACAGCACGCCGCCAAACACAGCGTTGTATCTGAACAACCAGTCGCCGCCGTTCCCCTCCTGGTACAACATCCCCGTCCAGGTCCGGCTGTCTGCCACTGATGCCGGCGGCAGCGGCGTCAACCGCATCGTGTATCGCGTGGCCTACAGCCCCTGGCAGACCGCCTACGGCAGCGAAGTCACCCTGTGGCTTGCCAACGACGGCTGGCAGCAGATCGACTACTACGCCGTGGACAACGCCGGCAACGTCGAACCTCAGCGCGGCCAGATGACCCAAATCGATCAAACCGCGCCATCCGCCCCGGCCGCAGCCGCCGAAGCGCACGGCGTGACTCACAACGTCTGGCAGAATGGCGTCGCCGCCCCAACCTTCACCTGGGACGCCGGCGCCGATCTCACCTCCGGCGTCGCGCAATACCAGGCCCGCGTCGCCAATCAGCAAACCGGCGCCGTCATCGCCGACGCCACCCGCGCCCCCAACAACCGTCAACTGGCGCTCGCCGCGCAGACCACCGGCGCGTACCGGTTGTCTCTGCGCGCCCAGGACGTCGCCGGCAACTGGAGCGCGTGGGCCGATCGCTTCACCTTCCGTTTCGACAACACCCCGCCGGCGCCGCCTGCCGGCCTGATTCACACCGCCGGCATTGTTCACAACGTCTGGCAAAGCAGCGTCGCCGACGCCGCCTTCACCTGGCAGTTCAGCGACCCCGGCATCGGAACGGGCGGCTACGACCTGTACTGGGGCGCCGATCCGAATGGAACCAGCGCCGCCTTTGTGTCGGCGGCACACTACACCGCCGGCCCCCCGTCGGCGGCGTGCGCATCACAACGCGAATGCGTGGGCTACTTGCGCTTGCGCCCGCGCGACACGCTGAACAACCTCGGCGCCTGGCAGACGCATTTCATCCTGCGCTACGACGCCGCGCCGCCGGTGGTGGCCGATGTGAGTGTCATCACGGGCGGGACGGGTCTGGGTTACGCTGCGTTGCCCACCGGCACAACGTGGATCAGCGTAACGGCGACGGACATCGGCAGCGGGCTGAGCAGGGTGCGTGTGCGCGTCTCCAATCCCGGCGATCAGGCCGGCGCGTGGTCGCCGTGGATCCGCTATGCCGGCCGGTTCCTGTGGCAACTGCCCGGCGAGACAGAGCCGGTCGAACTGTGCATCCAGACGCAAGACACCGTGGGCTGGGAGTCAGATGAGGTGTGCCGGATCGTGACCTGGTCTGCGCCGGATGTGTGGCAACGCTTCCTGCCACGCATGGCGCAGTGAAAGACGAACCGCGCGCGCTTCAGAGCGCCCGCCGGGAGATTGAACACTCCCGGCGGGCTTCATATGCCAACCCATTCTCACCCGTTCAACAACCACCCCAACCCGATTCCTGCGACTTGCGCGCCAACGCGCCGGCTCACGCGCTCTCGCGCTCGCTCTCGCGCAGGCACAACCCAACCACCGCGCGATTGCCCCGGCCCACCGCGCCACTGTTGACGATGGTGCGGTCGTAGGCCCACAGCTCAATGACATAGCCACAGCGCGGCAATCCGGTTGTGTCGAGCGACCAGACACCCGACTCGCCCGTGGTGGGCACAGTGGGATAGCTGCGCGACGCCGGCGTGAACACGCCGCCATTTGCCGGCAGCAGGCCGATGGTAAGCCGGCCAAAGTGCTCATCGCTCACCGCGTATGTGCCGCTGATCGTGTCTCCCACCACAAAGTCGGCGCAGTCGCCGCCGCCCGAGGTGATGGCGATAGCACAATCCGGGGCAGCGCTGTCGATGCGCAGTGTGACGCTGTTGCTGAACCAGCTCATGGCCGGGATGGCCGGATTCCTGGCCTCGATGCGAACCTGATAGAGGCCAGTCAAGCCGGCTGTCTGCCAGCGCGCCAGAACGTTGCCGGCCACAAAGATCATGGCGTTGCCCGGCCCGCCGGTCAAATCTTCGTGATACTCGTAGAAGTCGTCGGCGTCCACAGCCTGCGTCACATCGGGCAGCGCGCTCCACACGCCGTCGAGCAACTGGCTGCGGTCGATCTTGAATGGATTGGTCAGCTTCTGCCACGGTTCGCCGACCTTGCGCACCCACACGCGATACTTCAGCTTCGCCGCGCCGGCGCTGATGTCGGGCGGGTAGGCAATGTGGCCGGTGAGAATGACTTCGCCCCCGAACGGGCTATCGTTGGCAGTGAAGCCGGCCAGCGTCGCCGGCCCATTCGCCAGGCCGGTGACCGGGCTGATGTCATCCACGTGCATGCTGCCCGCTGTCTCGATGATCGGCACATGCGTGCCCTGTTGCGCGCCCGGCCCTGGCTTGATGTGGATCAGCGCCTCTTCGCGGTTGCCCCACACCGGCACAAAGTTCGGATTGGCCGGCGACGGCGCGACATTCCACGACAGGATGGCGCGAATCTTCATCACTTTCGGCCCCTGGTGGCATGGCCGGCGATACTTCGACAGATCGACCGGCAGGAACACCGCGTACTCCAGGCCCTCCTTCGGCATATCCGTCGTGTCGTACACCGTCACCGAGGTCGTGCCCAGATACGTGTCGAACGTGCCGTTGTTGTCTGTGTCGGCCCAGAAGGCCACATACTCGCGGCTGCCCGCCGTGCACGGTCCGCCGTTGTACCCGTTGGGCAGCTTCACCCGAATGACGCCCGCCAGCGTATCCTGGTTTGGATTCAGGCCGATGCATTCCAGTTCCTCGTAGCGCGTGTTGCCGTCGGACGGAAACAACTGGCCGATGAGGTCGCCAATGTTGAGGTCGAGATTCAGTTCCGCCAGTTGCCCCTTGAAGCCGGCCGACATCAGCGATTCGGAGGCGGCCGGCTGGCTGACCAGTTTGGCGATCTCGGTCAGCGCAAAACGGTGCGGCTCCACGCCCTTGTCTTTGTACAGCGCCTGAAGCTCGCTCACCGCCAGCGACTTGGGCTTGCCGGCGCCCAGCGTTTGCTCCAGATCGAGCGCCTCCAAAAGGTGTTTGGGCAGTTTGATTTCAGCCGCCAGGTCTTTGACCAGCAACCAACGGCGCGGCTCGATCTGGATGTGCGTATCGTGCACATCGCCCCACACCGGCGTGAAGTCGGGGTCATTCGGCGGGGGCGGCACGTTCCACGAAAGAATCGCGCGCACGCGGGCCAGGTTCTTCTGCGCGCACCAGTGACGCGTGGGATTGATCGTCATCGACGCGACATACTCCAGCTCCTTCGCGCCCGCCGTGCCCTCTGGAATGTTGTGGGCCATGAAGTGGGCCAGGCCGCAATCCTGCCAGCTCGCGCCGGTGTCATACGAGATGTAGAAGCGCACGAATTCCGGCGTGCCGGTCGCGCACACATCGCCGCCATAGCCCGTGGGCTGCTTGACGCTGACCACGGCTTCGAGCCGGTTGAACTGCGGCTGGAATCCGACCGAACAGATTTCCTCATAAGTCGTGTTGCCCTTCAGGCTCAGCACCGGCTTGAACGGGCTGACCTTCAGATTGCCAAAGTAATTCGGATTGGCCAGCAACAATGCGCGGAACTGCGCGCGCTCCTGTTGATAACGCTTGCGCGTTACCGCTTTGGCTTCGACGGCTGCTTCATCGGACAATGTCTCCGCCACACTCTTTTCCTTTTCCATCGCAATATCTCCTTTTCGGCGCGCGAATATGCGCGCGCGAAACCAGAATCGTTTGCCGGGCGATAGACGCGCAAGGTCATACCCGGCTTCACGCCGTTTGTTCGGGGCCTCAGTGAATCGGCCAGCGTGGGCAGTTCCTCAGGGCCGGGCGCTCGCCAGATGCGGCGCATGGCCCGACCCTGCCACCCAGCGTTGATGTTGCGCAGACCAGGCGTCTGCGATTACGCGGCTTGTTGTGGGCCGCCAGTTTGGGCAGATTGGTCCTGCCCATAGCGCTGCCGGTCGAGATAATCCTTAATGATCTCTGGCGCGCGCGGATTGAACATCGGGAAACGCGGCAGCGCAGGTGCGCGGAATCCCTTGAACGGCGTCTTCTCGTGATACTTCAGGATAAAGTCCACCCAGGCTGTGCTCTTGAGAAAATCGATGATGTGCGGTTGGACGGCGTCTTCGGTGATGTTCAGATACCAGGGGGTTCGCCAATCCCACAAGTCTTTGCGGCGCGGATTGGGCAGAAACAGACTCATGGCGATGTTGCCGGCGAAGTCCCACACCTCGGCCGGATTGGGCCAGGGCCGGCCGGCGTCGCCGTACACCTTGACGCCGCCCAAAGATTGAAACACGGCTGCCGCGCGGTCATGCACAGCCGTCCCCACGCCAAAGGCGGCCATCAACGCCCCGGCGAAGTCGCGCACATCGGTCAGGTCGTCCGGCACTTCCAGCCGGAAGTCGCCGGCCCCGCCGCCGGATGAGGTGGTGTCATATTGCAGCGCCCGGCGCACCGCCCGGCTGACCCGCTCGAGCTGCGCCGGCAGCGCCTGGATCAGGGCTGCCGCCAGATCGTCCACCCGATCGACGATCTCCGCCACCTGCTGGAGCGGCATGACACCGCCGACGGTTGGGTGGCCCTCGATCTGGCTCAACACAGCGTGGTTGGCCTCGGCAAAACGCCGCGCCAGATCGGCGGACGTCAGGCCGGCCTGGTTCAACCCCTCAAACACACGCGGATAAGCATCGCCGGCGGTGAAGAAGTTATAACTGGGGTAGCCCACCGCATACTCGGCGTGCGGCGCAATCGTGTGCAACAACTCCAGCGAGAAGTTGAAGCAATTGTTGAAGTGGACAACGGACACTTTCGGCGCGCCGCCACAGCACGCCTCTTTCAGCGCCTGGCCCACAGCCCAGGTGGACAACACGCCGAGCTTGCTCGGCAGCACCGGCGATTTGATCGGCAGCACCGGCGACTTGATCGGCAGGGCCGGCTGACCGCCACTGGCCGGGGCCGGTTCCGGTTGCCAGCCGCCGTTGTCCACCATCCAGCGGTACTTCCCATCGCCGGTCACCGCCTGAGAGGTGAGCGCCGCCAGGTCCAGTTCGGGCAGATAGCCTGCGCCGTGGCCT
>Ga0272446_1002021_pt1 | contig 28449 bp, 30 predicted proteins | sample YNPCB0061_FD_194587 | JGI IMG/M metagenome (GOLD analysis project Ga0272446, IMG submission 194587) | Hot spring microbial mat communities from Yellowstone National Park, WY, United States - YNP-CB-006-1 | ecosystem: Environmental > Aquatic > Thermal springs > Hot (42-90C) > Sediment | place...
AGATTCTGGCGGCCGATGTGCTGTTGCCGCCACCCGACCTGACGGTCTCGCAGTGGGCCGATCAGAATGCGCGGCTGAGTTCGGAATTCGCGGCGGAAAAGGGCGAGTGGCGCACGGACCGGGCGCCGTATCAGCGCGCGGTGATGGACGCCATGGGACCGTCGAGCCCCTACGAAACGGTCGTCATGATGTGGGCAGCCCAGAGCGGCAAGACCAGCCTTCTGGGTCACTTCCTCGGCTACATCATCGATTTGGACCCCGGGCCCGTGTTGCTGGTCGAGCCGCGCGAGGTGGACGCCGAGGCCTTCTCGAAAGACCGCCTCGCGCCGATGCTGCGCGACACGCCGTGCCTGCGGGGCAAGGTGGCCGATGCGCGTTCGCGGGACTCGAACAACACGATCCTGCACAAGAAGTTTCTGGGTGGCTCGATTACCCTTGCGGCGGCGAACTCGCCGGCGGGTCTGGCCATGCGCTCGATCCGCTACTGCCTGCTCGACGAGGTGGACAGGATCCGGCGGCATCCCGGCCTGGAGTTGAAAGCGTGCAACGTCCGGCAATCCAGAGGCCGCAAGAGCGGAGCACCTGATTAGCGCGCCGGCGGCTTTGGATCCTCGCCCGCGAGGTTCAGCGAAACGGGCCTGCGGTCGAAGACCGGATACTGCTCTTCGAGATCCGCGAACCGTTCCCCGGGCCGCAGCTTGCGGAAACACGACCGCCGCGCCAGGCCCATCAGCAGGAACAGACTGGCGGCAGACAGAGACCAGGACAAGAACGCCAGCCCTGCCGCCGGCGCCCATGTGCCCGCCAGCGCCACGCGCCCGGCCTTTCCCGCATCCCAGCCCCGCCGCAGGGAGATGCGGGCACACCACCGGCCCCACAACCATGCGGACAGCATCGCTGCCGCCATTGCCGCCAGCGCGATCAGCTTCTGTTCCTTCATCGCATCTCTACTGGCCATTATGCACCCTGCTCGGGCATTGTCAGGCTGGCGCGGAGGCCCGCTGCGGCCGCGCCGCGACCAGCCAGTGCCGCCGCGCCCGGGACACCAGTGGAGGAAGACCAGCAGCCTTGACAAAGCCCCGCTGCCCGGTGCCCCGATTCCTTCGTCGTCACCGGCGAACAGATGCAACGACGCGGCGCCATTGCAGGGTTGTAACGGGTCTGGAGCGGCCAGGTCGGCGCCTCGCTGCCAGACCAGGGCCAACCGCCGACAACCGGAGCCGCAGACTCGGGGGAGACGGCGGATTACGAGACCATCGAGGCCGGCGTGACGGCTCGCGCATTCGGGGATGCACACGGACTCGCTCAGAACTTCATCCAGCTTCCCGGGCATTGGCGACGCCTCCGGAAATTCGCCCTGCGGTTGCAGGCCTGCCGGAACCGAAGAAGGCCCCGGGGCGGGTTGCCGGGGCATGATTCCTGGTTGGAGGAGCGCCGGGCGGCAGCTTTCAGGGGGCCAGATTCATGCGCGCCAGCAGACGGATGAAGCTCGGGTCTTGCCGGAGGGGATCGAACAGCGGATCCACCCGGATGCTGGCGATGTAGGTGGCGCGCTCGTCCACGGCGCGGGAGAGCCAGTGAAGGGCTTCATCTTTTCCACCGAGGCCCAGATGAACGAGGGCGACAGCGAACGGGCTGACAGTGTGTCCCCGGGCGTCCGCCATCAGGTCTTTGAGGACGCGGCGCGCCTCGGCGGGGCGTCCGGCGGCGGCGTACGCGTAGCCCAGGCGGCCTTCGCCGTTGACGGGGCCGGCTCCGAGGCGCACTGCGGTCTCCAGCGCGCCGACGGCCTCTGCGGGTAGCCCCATGAGCAAGAGCGACCGGCCGAGGTCGGCATGGGCGTTGGCAAAATTCGGGTCGAGCGCAAGGGCTTGGCGGCAGATGGCGACAGCGCGGTCGTAGTCCCGCGCAAAGTAGTAGGCGTGGGCGAGGTTGGTGGCGATGATAAGGGATTGCGGGTTGAGTTCTGCGGCGCGAGCGTATTGTTCGACGGCTTGGTCGTAGCGCCCGAGCTTGGAAAGGAATTCCGCGTACCAGTGGCGCCCGTCGGCGTAGTCGGGGTTCAACTCTATGGCGCGGAGAAAATGGCGCTCGGCGCCGCGCCAGTCCCGGTAGTAGTCGGATTCGACCTGGGCGAGGGCGGCGTAGGCGTCGGCCAGGCGGCCGTCGAGTTCGAGGGCGCGAAGGGCGGCGGCGCGGGCCTTGGGCGCGCCTTCCGCAGGGGCCGCAGGAGCATAGTAGCTGAAGAGGGCATAGGCGTCGGCGAGGCCGGCGTGCGCACGGGCGTAGCCGGGGTCGGCGGCGACGGCGTTCTGGAAGTGGAGGATGGCGGCGGTGATGCCGGCGCCGGTCCGCTTGTTCCAATGGAACCGGCCGATGAGATACTCGCGGTAGGCCTCCGTGCTCGCAGTGTCGCGGCGCGCGAGGGCATGGCTCAGTTCGGGCTGAAGACGCCGGACGAGCGTGCTGGCGACTTCCCGGCTCAACTCCCCGATGATCGCCTGTAACTCGCCGGGCGGGCGTTCGCAACGGGCGCTCCAGATTTGGGTCGCGTCGGCGACGGCGAGCAGTTCCGCGGTGACGACGGGCCGCCGCACGCAGAGCGTTCCGGCGCCGCCAAAGCGGGCTTGGGCGGCGGACACGCGGTCTGGAGGCTCCGCGCCATCGCGCCGGGGCCCGCTGGCGCGGCTTGGAATCGCCGAAAGGAGGAGCGGGAATCCCCTCTGCCAAGGCTGCGGTTCCTCTCCGGGCTGGGAACGACGCGTTTGGACTGGATCGAAAAGGAGGAGGCGATGCCTGGCGCACAGCGGCGCGGAGGGCCGGCGGGTAATCGGAGAGCGAGCCTGGTTCCGTTCTTCCAGCCCTGTGCGCCGGGCAGAAAGCCAGCCGCCGGAGGTGTTTGCGTTCGTTCCCTTCCAGGCCGCATCCCGCATCGGCGCGGATGTTGCCCGAAGTGGGGACAGCGCCGTATCAACATGCAGAGAGATAACCGGCAGGGCGAGGGCGAGGGTGGGACCGCCGCGCTCCTCCTGCGTCGGGATGGAGAAGGACACAGCCATGCGTTATAACGGAATGGCGATGCTCGTAGCGGCGCTGCTGGCGACGCCGCTGGTGATGGCGCAGAACAATCTCTATGCCACCGTTCCGTTCGCGTTCAGTGCGGGCGGCCATGCGCTTCCTGCAGGCGAATGGACCCTGGCGCGGATAGACGCCTTGGCACCGGGGCATTTGTGGACGCTGAAGGACAGCGAGGGGCGCGGTCGACTGCTGGTGGTGGGGAACGCCACCTACAGGCAGTCAGACCAGCGGACAAGCCTGATGTTCAACTGCTACGGCGGCCCGTGTTTTCTCGCCGAGATCTGGTGGCCCGGCCAAACCGGTACGCGCTTGCCTGCCTGCAAAGCGGAAAAAACCTCCTTGTGGCGGGCGTGAAGATTGAGCGAACCGTGCTGTTCGCCCGGTTGCGGTAGTGGAGCCGCGAGTTGTCCCTGCTGAGCTGGAAAGCCTGCCCGGCCACCCCGTCGTGGCCGGGCCATTTTGCACGGCTGACCCGGCGCGCGGCGCGAAGCCTTGCACGGGACGGCGCTGCGGCCAGCGGACGGGCTCCCTTTCGCCGGCCGATGCGGCAGCGCCCGCGCCACAGCAGGCGCCCGTCACTCCTGCCTCGGCCGGCGCAGGCGGATCAGCAGCCCGGTGACGAGTTGTTCGATCTCGCCGCGCACCTCGCGCACCCGTTGTTCTTTCGCGCCGACAGGGTCCCCGACGTTCCAGACAAGCAATTCCACGCCTTGCGGCGCATGGACGGGCACGCCGCTCATGTTCACGATCAGGTCGTACGACTTCAGGTCCATGTGGACGAGCGCCTTGGGGAAGTGGCCATCCATGTCAATGCCTTTTTCGCGCATGACCGTCTTCGTGGGTTCGGGCACGGCCATCATCGGCGCAAGCCCGGCGCTTTCCGCCAGCACCACATCGCGGCCGTAGGCGTTGGCGAACGCCTCCGCCATCTGGCTGCGGAACGCGTTGCCGATACAAACGAAGAGGACGCGCTTCTTCTTCATCGGCCTGCTGACTGTCTGGAAATCTCCACGCGCCGCAAGAAGCGGCTGTGGACGCGCCCGTCCGCGGTCAGCTCCGGGTGGAACGTGGCCGCCATGTGGTGGCCGGATTCGACCAGAACAGGATCGCCCAGATATGTTGCCAGCACCCGGCAGCCCGCGCCCACGCGCCGGATGATGGGCGCGCGGATGAAGACGGCTTCCAGATCGCCGTCCTCCAGAGCGTGGCCGGCGATGCGGGCCACGCGGCTGTCAAGCTGCCTGCCGTAGGCATTGCGCTCCACGGTCATATCCATCAACGCGAGCGACGGCTGCGGGGGATTCAGCACTTCCGCCGCCAGCAGGATCGCTCCGGCGCAGGTGCCGAAAACAGGCTTGCGTTCGCCGAAAGCGCGCAACGGCCCCATCATGCTGTAGTCCTCCATCAGCCTGAGCATCGACGTGCTTTCGCCGCCGGGGATGATGAGCCCGTCCAGCCCGTCCAGCTCTGAGGCGCGGCGCACCTCCCGCGGTTCGGCGCCGGCGCGCCGCAGCGCCGCCGCATGCGCTTCATAGTCGCCTTGCAGGGCGAGCACCCCGATGACGGCCATGGCGCGCTACCAGCCCCGCGTGGAGAGCATCTCGGACTCGCTCATGGTGCGCACGTCGAGTCCCGGCATGGCCTCGCCGAGCTCTTCGCTGGCTTCGAGCACGGCCTTGGGGTCGTTGTAGTGAGTGGTGGCTTTCACGATGGCCCGCGCGCGCCGCTCGGGGTCGGAGCTCTTGAAAACGCCGCTGCCGACGAACACGGCTTCCGCGCCGAGTTCCCGCATCAGCGCCGCATCGGCCGGCGTGGCCACGCCGCCCGCGCTGAAATTCGGCACCGGCAGGCGGCCGTTGTCGTGTACGAACTGCACCAGCTCGAGCGGGGCCTGCAACCGCTTGGCCTCGGCCTGCAGCTCGTCCTGCCGCAGCACGGTGAGCATGCGGATCTCCTTCATCACCGTCCTCATGTGGCGCACCGCTTCCACCACGTTGCCGGTGCCGGCTTCGCCCTTGGTGCGGATCATCGCCGCGCCTTCGGCGATGCGGCGCAGCGCTTCGCCGAGGTTCCGGCAGCCGCACACGAACGGCACCTTGAAATCCCGCTTCCAGATATGGTGCTCTTCGTCGGCCGGCGTCAGCACTTCGCTCTCGTCGATGTAGTCGACCTCGAGCGCCTCCAGCACCTGCGCCTCGGCGATGTGCCCGATGCGGACTTTGGCCATCACGGGAATGGTGACCGCCTTCATAATTTCGCGGATCTTGCTGATGGCCGCCATGCGCGCCACGCCGCCTTCCTTGCGGATGTCGGCCGGCACGCGCTCCAGCGCCATCACCGCGCACGCGCCGGCTTTCTCGGCGATTTCGGCCTGGCGCGCATCGGTGACGTCCATGATGACGCCGCCCTTCAGCATCTCCGCCAGGCCCACCTTCACGCGAAACGCATCGTCCAGATAAATCATCGTTGTCTTCTCCCTTTGAGTGATCTCGAATTGCCCCTTCCGTTGCCTACACGATCGCGGGCGACAGCCCGGCTTCGGCCGAGGCTCGCGCCTTCTGCCATTCCCGCCGGAAAATCCGGCCCAGAATCTGCAAACCTTCTTCGATCCGCTCCGGCTCCAGGCCGGCAAAACTCAGCCGCAGCGCCCGCGGCTCGGCGCGCTGCACGGCAAACAGCCTGCCGGGCAGGTAACTCACTCCGGCGGCTTCGGCCTTGGCCAGCAGGCGCTCGGCGTCCATGCCCTCCGGCAAACGGACCCACACGTTCGATCCGCCTTCCGGCCGGGTGAACCGCGTCCCTTCCGGCAGGCAACCGGCGCAGCCTTCCAAAACGGCGCGCAGCCGCGCGCGGCCGGCCTCCACGAGCCGCCGCCGGTGCGCCTCCAGGCGCCCGCTCTCGAACAGCCGCAAAAGCACAGCCTGCGAAAGCTGGTCCGAGTGCAGGTCAGCCGTTTGCTTCCAGTCCGCCAGGCGCCGCACCACTTCGCGCGGCCCGGTCACCCAGCCCACGCGCAGGCCGGGCAGCGCCAGCTTGGAGATGCTTCTGACCTGGATCACCAGCCGGCTCTCATCCAGCCGTTTCAGCGGCGGCAGGTCTTCGCCTTCATACCGCAAGCCGCCGTAGATGTCGTTTTCGATCACCGCCACGCCCGCCTGCCGCGCCAGCCGCAGCAACTGGCGCCGCGCGTCGAGGCCCAGCGTCGCGCCGGTCGGGTTCTGGAAGTTCGGCGTCACGGCCACGACGGCCGCCGCGCCGCGCTCCAGCAGGCGGCCCAGCGCATCGAGATCGATGCCTTCGCCGCCGGCGGCCACGCCGGCCAGCCGGGCGCCTCCGCGCGCGAACACATCACGCAGGCCCGGATAGACCGGGTCTTCGACGGCCACCGTTTCGCCCGCGCGCACCAGCGTTCGCTCGAGAAGGTCGAGCGCCTGCTGGCAGCCGCTGGTCACGATCAGGTCGTCGCCCTCGCGCACCGTGCCTTCCGCGCGCCCCCGCTCCAGCAGCCACTCGCGCAACGGGCCGTAGCCGTAGGGCGAGCCGAGCCGCAGGATCCGGTCCAGGTCTCCGCGCAACACTTCCCGCGCACAGGCGCGGAACTCCTCCACCGGCAGCAGGTCGTCGCCCGGCCGGGCCGAGGCGAAGTTGATTCGTGCGCCGCTGTCCCACCCGCGCGCTTCCAGATCTGCGCCCTGCAGCCGCGTTTCCCAATCCACCATCGCGCCGCCCGGAGCGGCGACGAAGCTGCCGCGCCCGACGTGCCCGCGGATCAGCCCTTCCTGTTCCAGCAACTCGTAGGCGGCGGCCACGGTGGCCCGGTTTACGCCAAGTTGGCCAGCCAATTCCCGCGTTGGCGGGATCTTCTCGCCCTGCGCCAGCGCGCCCGCAAGGATCCGCTCCCGCAACTGCGCGTAGAGTTGCCGGTAGAGGGGCTCACCGGATGCGGGATCGAGCCGGAACGGCGGCGGCATTTCACCTTCACGGTAACGCACCGCCCACCCCGCAGGCAAGCCATATGAGCCAATTTGGATCAGGCCGTTTCCGCCTCCTCCGGCTGAGCGCCGCTCCAGAGCCCGGCGGTCGCTGGTGCAAAACGCGGCAACGGCCGCGTCACTCGCCGTCCTGTTCGAAAGGGATCGTCCGCACGCGCACGCCCGCTTCCTCAAACAGCTTCATCACGCGCGGGAAGTGCTCGTTGTACTGGTCGCTGCTGTATTGCCGGAAGCGCTTCTCGTCGGTGACCACTTCGACGATGCCCGCCTGCACGATGGCCCGCGCGCAGTCCATGCAGGGCATCAGGTCCGTATAGATCGTGCAGCCCTCCAGCGGCGTGCCGGCCCGCGCGGCGTTGTAGATCGCGTTGCGCTCGGCGTGCTCGAACCAGAGATACTTCTCCGGGCGCTCGAACCGTTCCGGCGCCCTGTCGTTCACATGCCGCGGCAGGCTGTTGTAGCCGGTGGACCGGATCTCGTGGGCCGGACCGACGATGACGCAGCCCACCTTCGTGGACGGGTCCTTGCTCCGCTTGGCCACCACGCGGCAGATCTCGAGATAGTAACGGTCCCAGTCCGGCACCTGCGCCATGTCCGCTCACTCTAGCCAATCGCGGGGCAGGAACACAATCGCCCCTGTCAATCCTGCGGGCGCGGCTCGCCGTAGTGGCGGCGCAGCGTGTAGAGAACCTGCGCCGCGCCGGCGTAGCCGGTCCAGGACTGCACCCGGTCCCCGGCGGGCGAGTACAGATGCACTGCCGGTCTGCCTTCGCGTTCGACGACCTCCAGCCCGAGGCTCTCGTATTGCGCCCGCGCGCTTTCGGCCACGACGCGCAGCCCGCGCGCGTCCGGACTTTGGTCGAGCACAAATTCGAGTTTCGCCCGGCGCCCCCGCCACAAGGGCGGCTCCGGGTCCGGCTCGCGCACATCGTTGGCGCGCATCACCGCGCGCCCGCCGCCGGCATATTCCGCTTCGTCGCGGAACGGATCGGCCGCCACCGGCGGGGCCCACTCGATCCGGTTGTCTTCGATCCGCACGCCGTCCAGCCGCCCGCCGGTCCAGGTCAGCAGATGAATGGCCCCGTGATGGCGGGCCAGCCGCGGGCTGCGCCCCAGCCCGGCGCAGACGTTGCGCCGCAGGACGCTCGAACGCGTGACGAGCCCTTCGGCCCCGAACACCGCGGCGCAGTAGGAGAGCGTGTCATGGCCGTAGCTGTCCTCGACGACGTTCTCTTCGTTGCCCCAGTCGATGTCGAACGCGCCGCCGTCCACGCCCGGCGAGTCGGTCCAGAAGGCCTCGCAGGCGCGCACCGCGCACCGCAGGCAGCGCCACGTCCAGATGCCGTTCGGCGTGCCGATCGTCTGGCGCGGCTGCATGCCGGTATGCCACGCGGCGGAGCGCTCGATGAGCCCGTCCTCGACTTCGAACAGAACGATGCCGTCGCCCCACACGTCGCGCGCAATGGAATTGCGGATCGTGACGCGGCGGCTGCGCGGGCGGTCCCAACGGTTCGAGAAGGGCGCGCCCAGCACCAGAATGCCGGCCCACTGCGTGGTGCGCGCCGCGCGGGCGCCGTCGATCAAGACGTCCTCGAACAGGGCCTCGCCGCGCGCCTCCACGACGATCAGCCCGCTGGCTTTGGTTTTCAGAGGGCCGTGCACGTCCTCGGCGATGACGTCGATCAGTTCGATGCCGCGCAGCAGGCCGCGGTCGCCCGAAACATGAATGCCAAATTCTGTTCCGCCCCGCACGGCCACCCCGCGCACGCGCCAGTGGCTCTGGTTCCACAGGCAGAGCGCGCAGGGCGCGCCGGCGGCGTCGATCCCCGGCGGTTCCCCCTCGCCCCAGGGCTCGATCACGGCCGGCCTGCCGGCCTCTCCGCCGCCGCGCGGCGCCAGCCGCCCGCGGCAGACCGTGCCGCGGCGGAGCAGAATGCGGTCCCCCGGCCCGAGCTCCACACGGCCGAGCGGTTCCAGAGTGTCCCAGGCCTCCGCCGGCGACGCGCCGGAGGCGCCGTCCGAGCCGTGCCCGCAGGCGACGTAATAGTCGGCGGCGCTCAGGGGTAAAGACAAGGCCGCCAGCGCCAGCGGCAGGAAAAGGCGAACCGCAGCCGCGCGCTCACTGGCGCCACCACGCCGCCGGCTTCCAGAACGGACCTTCCTGGTCATACAGCGCCTCCAGACGTTCGAGCAGCTTCGCCTTGCCCACAGCCTCGGCCCAGTGCATCGGCCCGCCCCGCCAGGCAGGGAACCCGAAGCCGTGGACAAACACCACGTCAATGTCTCCGGGGCGCAGCGCCATGCCTTCATCGAGGATCCGCGCACCTTCGTTGACCAGCGCCAGCAGCGTGCGTTCCCGGATCTGTTCCACACTCCACTCCCGCTGCTCGATGCCGCGCGCCGCGGCGAATTCGCGCAGCAAGCGGATCAGCTCCGGGTCGGAGTGCCCGCGCCGGTTTTCGTCATAGCGATACCAGCCGAAGCCGTTCTTCTGGCCCAGCCGCCCCAGCCGCGGCATCTCGTCCTCGAACGCCGAAACGGGGATGTGCCCCGCGCCGCGCCGCAGCGCCTCTTGCCGGATCATCAGCCACACGTCGTGCCCGATCAGATCGCCCACGGCCAGCGGCCCCATCGCCCAGCCCCACGAGGTCAGCGCCGCGTCGATGCGCTCCGGCTCGCCGCCTTGCTCGGCGATCGAGACGGCCTGCGTGCGGTAGGGCAGGAACATGCGGTTGCCGATGAAGCCGAAACAGTTGCCCGCCGCCACGGGGATTTTCTTCAGCCGCCGCGCCAGATCCATGGCCGCCGCCATCGCCTCGTCCGAGGTGGCGCGGCCGCGCACCACCTCGACGAGCCGCATCACCGGGGCAGGGCTGAAGAAGTGCAGGCCCAAAACAGATTCGGGCCGTTTTGTTGCGGCGGCGATTTCGTCGATGTCGAGCGTGGAAGTGTTTGTGGCCAGCAACGCCCCTTCCGGCGCCGCGGCGTCGATCGCGGCAAACGCCTCCTGCTTGGCCTGCGGGTCCTCGAAGACGGCCTCCACCACGGCGTCGGCCTGCGCCACGCCCTCCATGCCCCGGGCCGCGCGGATGCGCCCGAGCCGCTGCCCGGCCTCCTGCTCGCTCATCCTGCCTTTTCGCACGGCGGCTTCGTATTGCTTGCGGATGCCCGCCAGGCCGCGCTGGAGCGCTTCCGGGCTGGCATCGGAGAGCCACACCTCGATGCCCGCGTTGGCGAAGCACACGGCGATGCCGCCGCCCATGGTTCCCGCGCCGACCACGGCCGCGCGCTGCACCGGCCGCGCCGCGCGGGCCGCTTCGAGGCCCGGGATCTTCGCCGCGGCGCGTTCGGCGAAAAACACATGGATCAGCGCCCGCGATTGCTCCCCGCGCAGGCACTGTTCAAACAAACGCGCCTCCACCGCCAGCCCTTCCTCGAACGAGCAGCGCGCCGCCGCCGCCACCGCCTCGATGGCCGCTTCCGGCGCGCTCTGGTGCGGCATGCGCCGCCTGGCCGACTGCCGGAACGCCTCCGCCAGAGACTCCGCCTGCGCCGCCTCGCACAGCTTTTCGGCGATGTCGCGCGTGCGGCGCGCGGGCGGCGCCGTGCGGGCGAATTCCACCGCCGCGCCCACTACGTCGCCTTCCGCCAGCCGATCCACGAGCCCGATTTCAACCGCGGCGCGCGCCTCCAGGCTTTCGCCGAACGCGCACATCTCCATCGCCTTCTCCACGCCCGTCAGCCGCGGCAGCCGCTGCGTGCCCCCCGCGCCCGGAATCAGGCCCAGCTTCACTTCCGGCTGGCCGAGCTGCGCCGAGGGCGCGGCAATCCGGTAGTGGCAGGCCATCGCCGTTTCCAGCCCGCCGCCGAGCGCCGCGCCGCCGATGGCCGCAATCACGGGCTTCCCGCATTGCTCGATTCGGTTCATGTACTCCTGGAACGGCACCGGCGCCATTTGGCCCGAAGCCAGGCGCGGGAACATCGAGATGTCGGCGCCGGCGATGAAATTCCGGCCCGCGCCGGTGATGACAATGGCGTTCACCGAACCGTCGCCGGCGGCGGCTTCCACGGCTGCGGCCAGCTCGTCCAGCACTTCGCGGCTCAGCGCATTGACGGGCGGGTTGTCGATCACGATCACCGCCACGCCCTCGCGGCGCTCTTCACGGATGGATGTAGCCATGCTACGGCCTATCCTACACTGGTGGTTTGCGGACGCAAACGCCCTCAAAAGCCGACATAGAGCGCGCCATGGCCCGCATTTCGTTCAATCAGCACCTGGGCCTGCGCGTGACGCGCGTCTACCGCGACGGCATCGGCATGGAGTGCCTTGTCGAACCGCACAAATTGAACTTGCTCGGCACGCTGCACGGCGGCGTCACCGCCACGCTCGTCGACGCCGCCGCCGGCGTGGCCATCATCGCCTTTCTCGGCGGGCGCCCGGCGACCACCGTCGAGCTGAAGGTGAACTACCTCCGCCCGGTCACCCACGGCAAAGTGCATGCCCGCTCCCGGATCGTCAAAATGGGCAAGACGCTCGCTTTCGCGACGGTGGAGGTGAAGGACGAGCACGGGAGGCTCGTCGCCTCCGGGGCGACGACGTACATGATTCTCGAGCAATCCTGACAGCGCCTCGCAGTTTGCCCCACAGGGTGAGGTGGGGCATGTCACCCACTCCCGGTTTTCCGAATCTGCAAACCCAAGAAACGGCCATGGTAGCGTTGCAGATTTCCACACCTGAAATGCTGGCAATCGGATTGCTAGAGAATAAAGTGTCAAGGAGGGGCTGATGCCCAAAGGTAAGGTTGCGATCACCGCGGAGCGCTGCAAGGGCTGCGGCTTCTGCGTCGAGTTCTGTCCCACGCACGTGCTGGAGCTGTCCAGCGCCTTCAACGCCAAGGGCTACCACCCGCCGCACATGGTGGCGCCCGAAAAGTGCTCCGGCTGCAACCTGTGCGGCATGTACTGTCCGGATTTCGCCATCTTCGGCTTCCGGCTGACGGCGAACGGAGAATCGAAGGGAGCGGCCAAGTGATGCATGCAGACCCCCGCTGCGTTTTGACCGGGACGCATTTCATCAACGGCGACGCCGCCTGCTGCGAAGGGGCCCTGGCTGCGGGCGCCCGCTACGCGGCGGGCTACCCCATCACCCCCAGCACGGAGATTGTGGAGCGGTTTGCCGCGCGGGCGCCGGAAGTCGGCGGGCTGTTCATTCAGATGGAAGACGAGATCGCCTCTTCCATTGCGATCCAGGGCATGGTGTGGGGCGGGCAAAAGGCATTCACCGTCACTTCGGGGCCGGGCTTTTCCCTCATGATGGAGCACATCGGGCTGGCGGCGATCACCGAGACTCCGGTGGTTTTCGTCGACGTGCAGCGCGGCGGCCCCTCGACGGGACTCCCCACCCTTCCCTCGCAGGGCGACATGATGCAGGCGCGCTTCGGCTCCCACGGCGACTACGCCGTCATCGCGCTGAGCCCGAACTCGCCGCAGGAGTGCTTCGACCTTGCCATCAAGGCCTTCAACCTGGCCGAAGAATTCCGCGTGCCCGTGATGTTCATGATGGACGAGTGCGTCGGCCACATGACGGAGAAGGTGGTCATCCCGCCGGCCGAACAGATCGACATCTACCCGCGCCGCCACACGAAGAAGCCGCCGGAGGAGTTCCGGCTGTACGAGCCCGGGCCCGACCTGGTGCCCGAGATGGCCCATGCCGGCGAAGGCTACAAAGTCTACGTCACGGGCCTCACGCACGACCGGCGCGGCTATCCCGCCCTCAACCCGGCCGCGCAGAAGGAACTCGTCACGCGGCTGTTTGAAAAGCTCCGCCGCGCCGCCGACCGGCTGGTGATGGTGGAATCCGACCAGCTCGAGGGCGCCGACGTGGTCGTGGTCAGCTACGGCATCACGTCGCGCGTGGCCTTGCGCGCCGTGCAGGCGGCCCGCGCCAAGGGCATCAAGGTGGGCACGCTGCGGCTGATCTGCGTCTGGCCGTTCCCCGAGAAACTGATCCGCGGGCTGGCGTCCAAGGTGAAGGCGCTGGTCATGCCCGAGCTGAACATGGGCCAGGTCGTCATCGAACTGGAGCGCTGCGCCGCGGGCCAGTGCAAGGTCATCTCCGTGCCGCACGCCGGCGGCACCGTGCACGATCCGGCTGACATTCTCGACGCGATTGAAAGAGGGGCCCAATGAGCACTGCCGATCTCCACGTCCACAATCCGGTGGAGGACCTGCTTCGCCAGGACCGCATTCCCACCATCTGGTGCCCGGGCTGCGGCATCGGCACCAGCGTCAACAGCTTCGCCCACGCCCTGCTCAAGCAGAACATCGACCTGAACAAGACAGCCATTGTCAGCGGCATCGGCTGTTCCGGGCGCGTGAGCGGCTACATGAACCTGGACTCGTTCCACACCACGCACGGCCGCGCCATCCCCTTCGCCACCGGGCTGAAGCTGGCGCGCCCGGAGCTGAACGTCATCGTCTATTCCGGCGACGGCGACCTGGCCTCCATCGGCGGCAACCACCTGATCCACGCCGCGCGGCGCAACATCGACATCCTCGTCGTCTGCATCAACAACATGATCTACGCCATGACGGGCGGGCAGGCGGCGGCCACCACGCCCGGCAGTTCGCTGTCGACCACCACCCCTTATGGCGCGTTCGAGCCGGAGCTGAACCTGCCGCAACTGGTGGACGCCGCCGGGGCGTGCTTTGTGGCGCGCTGGACGGCCTATCACGTGGTGCAACTGGAGCGCACGCTCGAAAAGGCCCTTCAGAAAAAAGGGTTCCGCTTTATCGAGGTGCTCAGCCCGTGTCCGACGTATTATCAGCGCAAAAACAACATGGGCGATGCGCTGCAGGCGATGCTCGACTACAAGAAGCGCTCGAAGATCCAGCATGGCTGCCCGACGTGGGAGACCGCGCTGACGCCTTCGGGCCCCATCCTCGTGGGCGAATTCGTCGACCGCGAGCGCGAAGACTATCTGACGCGAATGCGCAGGCAGCTCGGGCCGCATTACAGCGAGTATCCGCCGCAGCTCGAAGAACACGTGGCGGAAGGGTGCAGCAAGGAATGCTGACAACCACCGGCGCCATTGCCGCGGCGCTCGAAGAGGTGAACCATGGCGACTGAAATCCGCATCGCCGGCTTTGGCGGCCAGGGCGTGATCCTGGCCACGCATATTTTGGGACGGGCGGCCGCGGTTCATGAGAACCGCTTCGCCACCATGACGCAGAGCTACGGGCCGGAGGCGCGCGGCGGCGCCGCCAGCGCGGCGCTGATCGTGAGCGACGAGCCGGTGCTGTTCCCCTATGTCGCCCGCCCCGACATCCTGGTGGTGATGTCGCAGGAGGCCTACACGCGCTTCACGCCGGAGGTCAAGCCGGGCGGCTTCCTGCTGGTGGAAGAGGACCTGGTGAGGCTCGACCGCAAGGCGCAGGGGCTGAAGATCTACGGGATTCCCGCCACGCGGTTTGCCGAAGAGCTCGGCAAGAAGATGGTGCTCAACGTCATCATGACGGGCTTTCTGTGCGCCATCACCGGCGCGGTGAGCCGCGAAGCCGCGCGCCAGGCGGTGGAAGAGAGCGTGCCGGCGCGGTTCCGCGATCTGAATCTGCAGGCTTTCGACAAAGGCTTCGACTACGGCCGCATCCTTCTGGAACGCGGCCCCCAGCAGATCGAGGACACCGAAGAAGTCCCGCTCGAATCCGAAGTCTGACGCCGGGCGGACAAGCCCGCAGCCGATCAGGCGGCCGCAGGCGCCGGCGCGCGCTTGAGCAGAGCGGCGGCGATGTCGTCCAGGGGCAGCACATGCACGGCGGCGCCCAGGCGGATGGCCTCGCGCGGCATGCCGAAGACCACGCAGGTTTCCTCGTTCTGGGCGATCGTGTCCGCGCCGGCGCGGCGCATTTCGAGCAGTCCCGCGGCGCCGTCGGCGCCCATGCCGGTGAGCAGCACCCCTGTGGCGCGCGAACCGGCTTCGCGGGCGACGCTGCGGAACAGCACGTCCACCGAGGGGCGCTGGTAGCACACCTTGGGGCCGTCATGGAGGCGGGTGCGCCAGCCGCCGCCCGGGATGCGTTCGATTTCCAGATGCCGGTTGCCCGGGGCGACGAAGGCCATGCCGGCGGTGAGCGCCTCGCCGCCCTCGGCTTCCTTCACTTCGAGCGCGCACACTTTGTTGAGCCGCTGCGCGAAGGTGGCGGAAAAGCCCGGCGGAATGTGCTGGGCGATGACAATGGGCGGCATGGACGCGGGCAGCGCCGCCAGGACGCGTTCGATGGCCACGGTGCCGCCCGTGGAGGCGCCGATGGCGATGAGCGATTGCGCAGCGGCGCCGTGGCGCGCCGCGGGCGCGGCGGACGGGGCCGCCGGGGCGGGCTGCCGGGCGGGCGGCGGCGCGGGGGCTGTGCGGAGCCGCGCGGCCGCGGCGGCGCGCACGCGCTGCGGCAGGTCGTCCTTCAAATCCGCCACCGAATACGGCCCGCCCGGCTTGGCCAGCACGTCCACCGCGCCGCGGTTGAGCGCTTCCAGGGCGGCGCGGGTCGAGTTCTGCGTGAGCGAGCTGACGACGATCACCGGAAGCGGATAGTGCTTCATGAGCTTGTCGAGAAACGTCAGCCCGTCCATGCGCGGCATCTCGACGTCCAGCGTGATGACGTCCGGCCGCAGGGCGACGATCTTGTCACGCGCGACGAAGGCGTCCGGCGCCGTGCCCGCCACCTCGATGTCAGGCTGCTGGCTGAGGACGTCGCTGAGCACTTTTCTCACGATGGCCGAATCGTCCACCACCAGCACGCGGATCTTTTTCGGGCCCGGGGCGGTCATGGCGCCACCTCGCAGGCGAGGGTCGCGGCGACTTCTCCCTGTTCGAGCGGAAACCACAGCCAGCAGCCGCCGGCACATGGCGCGGGGCCGCGGCCCGTCTCCGGCGGCGCGATCCGCAGCCGCCCGTGCGGCTCCAGCCGGCTCAGCGTGGCCCCGCACAGCATGTTGGCCAGCTCGGAGGCCATCAGCAGCACCTCCTGCTCGCCCACGCCGTCTTCTTCGAGGCCCAGAAACGAGGCCGCCAGCCGCCGCGCCGCCTCGCCCGTCAAAGCCACATGCAGCTTGCCTCGCAGGCTGCCCTCGAACCGCGCCACGGCCCGCACGGCGTCTTCCGCGGGCGCGCCGCCGGGTTCGGGCTCGGCGATGGGGAACTCGAAGCACATCGTTTCGAGCACCTCCAGCACGGCCTCCTCGAGCGCGCGCCGCACCTGCTGTCTTTCCAGCTTCATCTCTTGCATGGCTAGAACTCCTCCGCCGCCCCGCCCGGCGCGCCGAGCAGCCCGCCGAGCACCTCGCTCAACCGTTCCGGCGGAAACGGCTTGCGCACATAGTCGCTCGCGCCCAGCCGCAGCAGCGCGCCCACGCGGTTCTCGGTCGAATCGGTGGAGACCACCACCACCGGGATCGAGCGCAGCCCGGGATCGGCCTTCAGCTCGCCGAGCAACTGCTCCCCGTCCATCACGGGCATGTTGATGTCGGTCAGGATCAGGTCGACGGCCGGCGCCGCGGCGGCCGCGCGCAGCTTCTCGAGCGCTTCGCGGCCGTTGGACGCCTCCAGGATCTCCGACGTCTCGAACCCCGCCAGCGCGATCGTCCTTTTCACAAAAGCCCGCATCACGGGCGAATCATCCACGATCATCAGGCGACTCGGCATTCGGCACCTCCCGCCGGGTTGGCCACCGGCTTCCCGGCTTTCAACTCCCGCACCACGCCCGTCGGCTCGCTCACCGTGCACCGGCCCGTCGCCACGTCCAGCCGCACGGTGCGCGACACCGACCCTCCCACATCCTCCCCGTGCACCAGTACGCCCGCCCTCCACAGGATCTTGCGCACCGCCGCGTGATTGCGCCTGCCGATGTTGAACACGCCGCCCGAGTCCACTACGTTGGCCCCGCCCGCCAGCCGCACCTGCAGCCGCCGCTTGTCGGCGCCTCTCTCGTAGGCCTGGCGGAACAGCAGCGGCGTGCCCGTGTCGGCGTAGCGGAACGGGTTGGCCCGGCCCTGCGTCTCCCGGTCCACCGAGCTGTCCGGCAGCAGGAAGTGCAGCAGCCCGCCCACCCGCGACACCGGGTCCCAGATCACCACGGCGATGCAGGAGCCCAGTGCGAAAGTCACGATCTCAACCGGCTCGCCCGTCACCTTGCAGTCTCCAATGCCCACGACCAGCGTCTTCAAGCGCGCCTCCCGCCGCCGGAGCCGCCTCCGGCGGGCTTGCGGTATACGGCCGGCCGGACGTAATCCAGCCCGTGCCGGACCCCCATCAGGCCTTCGCTGTGCCCGATCAGAAACCATCCGCCCGGCGCCAGGCGATCCTCGAAGCGCCGCACCAGCCGCTCCTGGGTCGGCTTGTCGAAATAGATCATCACATTCCGGCAGAAAATCACATGAAATCGGGGCAAATGGCTGAAATCCTCCATCAGGTTCAGCCGCCGGAATTCCACCCGCGCCCGCCACTCCGGCTTCACCCGCACGCTGCCTTCCCAGCGGCCCTCGCCTTTCTGGAAGAACCGCTGCGCCCAGCCCGGGGGGAGCCCTTCCAGCCGTTCCTTCGGATAAATGCCCGCCTGCGCCCGCTCGAGCACGCGCGTCGAGATGTCGGTGGCCAGCAGTTGCAGCGCGCCGATCCGCTCCGGGCCCAGCGCCTCGGCCGCGGTGAACACGATGGTGTAGGGCTCCTCGCCCGTCGAGCAGCCCGCGCTCCAGATGCGGATCGGCCCCCTGCCGGCCAGCGGCGGCAGCACCGCCTCGCGCAGCAGGGCGAAGTGCTGCGGCTCGCGCAGGAAGCTGGTGTGGTTGGTCGTCAGCGCGTTGATCAGCCGCTCGAGCTCCTCGCCCGTGCGGTCGGCCTTCACCGCCTCCACATACTCGGCCAGGCTGCCGAGCCCCAGCTCCTGCACGCGGTGCGCCAGCCGCGCGTTGACCAGCGCCTCCTTGCCGGGCTTCAGGTCGAGCCCGAAGATGCGGTAGGCCAGCTCCCGGATCTCGAGGAACTCGCGCTCGCTCAGCTTTTCCATGCCCTTCCCCTCTTCTCCTCCGCCCCGCTCAGCTCCGCAGCACCGCGCCGGCTTCGCCGGCCACGGCCGCCAGGTCGAGGATCAGCCCCACGCGCCCGTCGCCGAGGATCGCCCCGCCGGCGAACCCTCTGGCTTCGCGGAAGGCCGGCCCCAGGCTCTTGATCACCACCTCCTGCTTGCCCGCGAGCTCGTCCACCAGCAGGCAGAACACGCGGCTGCCGCTCTCGCCGACGATCATGAGCCCCTGGCAAGGGTCCTCGCTGCGCGGCGCGACGCCCAGCTTCGCCGCCAGCCGCACCAGCGGCAGCAGCCGCCCGCGCACCATCACCATCTCGCCCTTGCCCTCCACCGTGAACACCTGCTCGGGCGCGGCCCGGAACATCTCCCGCACGGCGAAGATCGGCACGATGAACCGCTCGCCGCCCACCGCCACGATCAGCCCGTCGATGATGGCCAGCGTCAGCGGGACCTTCAGCAGGAACGTCGTGCCCGCCCCGCCCGTCGAGACGATCTCGATCCGGCCGCGCAGCTTGTTGATGTGCTTGCGCACCACGTCCATGCCCACGCCGCGCCCGCTGACGTCGGTCACCTGCTCGGCCGTGGAAAAGCCCGGTTCGAAGATCAGGTGATAGACCTCCGTGTCGCTCAGATTGGCGTCGGCCGGCACGAGGCCCCGCTCGACCGCCTTGCGGAAGATCCTGTCCCGGTCGAGGCCGCGGCCGTCGTCGCTGATCTCGATCACGATCATGCCCGCCTGGTGCGACGCCGCCAGCCGGATGCGCCCGGCGGCCGGCTTGCCCTTGGCCTCGCGCTCGGCCGGCGCCTCCAGCCCGTGGTCCATGCTGTTGCGCAGCATGTGCACCAGCGGGTCGTGCAGCTCCTCGACGATTGTGCGGTCCAGCTCCACGTCCTCGCCGTGCAGCTCGAGCTCGGCCTGCTTGCCCGACTTGCGCGCCAGGTCGCGCACCAGCCGCGTCATGCGGCGGAACAACTGCCCCACCGGCACCATGCGCATCGCCATCGCCGTCTTCTGCACCTCGCCCGTGACGCGGGTCAGGTGCGCGATGTCGCGCTGCAGCTTCGGCGACTTCACCTGGACGAACTCGGGGTTGTGCCGCAGCATCGTCTGCGCGATCACCAGCTCGCCCACCATGTCGACCAGGTACTCGAGCTTGGCCGTGTCCACCTTGACAAGCGAGGCGTCGCCGCCCGCCCGGCCCCGGCCCGCCTCGCCCGCCTCGGCCGGGCCCGCAGCCTGCTCCTGCCGTGGCGCCGGCCCGGCCGGCGCCGCGCCGCCGTCCTCCTCCTCGGCGCCGCCCGAGGCCGCCGCCTGCACCCGCGCGATCAGCGCGTCCGGCTCCGGCGGCGGCGCGGCGGGACGCCCCGCCGCGGCGGCCTCGATCGCGTCCAGCCACGACCGCAGGTAATCGCCTGCGGCCAGCACCACGTCCACCGCCGCCGGCCGCATCACCAGTTGCCCGTTGCGCGCCAGATCGAGCAGCGTCTCGGTTTCATGCGCCACGCGCTGCATCACCGAGTAGTCGAGGAACCCGGCCAGGCCCTTGATCGTGTGAAAGCTGCGGAAGGCCGCGTGCAACGTCTCCTGCGTATGCACGCCCTGCTCGATCTCGAGCAGGCAGGCCTCGATCTTGGCCAGATGCTCGCGCGCCTCCACCAGGAAGTCCTGCACGAGCTCGGGGTCCTGCGCCAGCGGATTGGCCGCCGCGGCCGCGGCCGACTCCATGCTCTCCGACAGCGCCCGCAGCCCCTCGGCCGCGTCCGGGCCCGCAGGTCCCGCCTCGGGCGGGCGGTCCGGCCCGGCCGCCGGACCGCCCTCGATCCTCTCCCTGTCCTGCGCCATGGTTTGGGTCACTCCCCGAATGCGACTGCCCGCCGTTCAGGCTCAGAAATCGCGGAATCCGTCCTCGAGCGGGATCTCGGTCCGGGCGGCCGTTTTCACGCCCACGGGCCGCGGCAGGCGCGCCGCATAGGAGACCGCCGCCGCCGCGCGCTGCGGCGGCGCCGCCGGCCGGCTGTCGTCTTCGCCCGTGCCCACCAGTTCGCGCAGCCGCTCGACGGCCGCCTGCAGGTGCTGCGCCTGCGCCGACATCTCCTCGCCGGCCGAGGCGCTCTCCTCGGCGCTGGCCGCCGTCGACTGCGTCACCTGCTGCATCTGGGCCACGGCGCGGGCGATCTGCTCGATGCCGCGCGCCTGCTCCTGGCTGCCCATGTGCACCTCGCTCGCCAGCACGCGGATGCGCGAGGCGTTCTCGAACACGCGCGTGATGCAGGCCGCCACTTCGTCCAGCCGCAGCTTGCCCTCGTTGGACCGCACGATCGATTCCTCGATCAGGTCCGAGGTGTCCTTGGCCGCCTGCGCGCAGCGCTGCGCCAGGTTCCTCACCTCGTCGGCCACCACGGCGAAGCCCATGCCCGCCTCGCCCGCGCGCGCCGCCTCGACCGCCGCGTTCAGCGCCAGAATGTTGGTCTGGAACGCAATCTCGTCGATGACGCGGATGATGCGGCTGATCTTCTCGCTCGAGGCGTTGATCTCGTTCATCGACTCGATCATCTGGCCCAGCTTCTCGTTGGTCTCCTTCAGAAGCTGGTCGGCCTTCTCCGTCTCGCCGGCCGCCATCGACGCGTTCTCGGCGTTTTTCTGCGTCATCGAGTTCAGCTCTTCGGTCGAGGCCGACGTCTGCTCGAGCGAAGCCGCCTGCTCGCTCGAGCCTTGCGCCAGCGCCTGCGAGGAGCTCGACACCTGGGCCGCCGCGCCGGCCACTTGGCGCGCGCCGTCGGCGATCTCGGCGGCGATGCGCTTCAGCGTCCGGTCGGCGCCGCGCATCATCCAGACAGCGGCAGCCGTCACCGCGGCGGCCGCCAGCAGCACGAGCATCGTCATCCACACCGACAGCCTGGCGTGGGAGGCCGCCTCGCCCGAGCGGCTCGCCAGCCTCTGCCGCTGCAACGAGACCAGTTCGGACGCGGCCTTCTGCATCTCCCCGATGACCGGCCGAAAGACGGCGGCCTCCATCTTGGTCGCCTCGTCGAAGCGCTGGGCCTGCAAGTGCTGGTCGAAGACCTTGGCCTGCCGGAGCCACTCTGCCGTGGCCGCTTTCATGCGGCGCGTGGCCTCGCGGCCCTCCGACGTCTCCAGCAGCGGCTCGATGGCCGCCAGCGCGGCTTCAATTTCCCGGCCCGCCTGTTCCATGCGGTCCTGCCCGGCCTGCGCGCCCGCCGCGTCGCCGGTCATGCTGGACAGCAGCACGCCGCGCAGCGCGGCCTGTCCCGCGGCCACCTGTTCGCTGACGCGCGTGGCCAGCTCGATCTTCTTCGACTCCCTCTCGGCCGCCGACTCCAGCAGCGAGCGCAGGTTGGTCACGCTGTAAATCGAAACGGCGCCCACCAGCAGCAGGAACGCGCCGGTGAGCCCCAGGCTCAAATACATCTTGCTGCCCAAATTCCGTTTGGCAAACGACATCGCTTGTTCCCTTTCCTTCTGCGAAAAAACTCTGAAAAAACCCTCTTGCGCCAGCCTGCGCTCAGGCTTCCGCCGGCGCCGCCTCTTCGCCCAACGGCAGCAGTTCCAGCCCGCCGAGCTCCTGCGCCGTCATCACCTCGTCAATGTCGAGCAGGATCTTCACCCGCCCCTTCACCTTCGCCATGCCCAGGATGTAGGGCAGGCGCACGTCCTCGCCGAACGATGGCGTGTCCTCGATCTCCTGCTCCTGGATCGTGAGCACCTCGCTGACGCCATCCACGATGACGCCCATCAGCAGCGGGTCGGCGCCGCCGCTCCTGCGCCGCACCTGCAGCACGATGATGCAGGTGCGCGAGGTGGCTTCCCCTTCCGGCATGCCGAACTTGCGCCGCAGGTCCACCACCGGGATCACCTTGCCGCGCAGGTTGATCACCCCTCTGACGTAGTGCGGCGTCTGGGGCACCTCGGTGATCTCCTGCAGCCCCATGATCTCCCGCACCTTCAGCACCGCCACGGCGAATTCCTCGCGCCCGAGATGAAACACCAGATACTTGCCCTGGCGGCCCTGCGCCGCTCTGGCCTGCCTCGCCGACACACTTTGCGCGTCCATGCCTGTCACTTGTCCTTTTCCGTTTCGGCCGCGCCCGGCGGGCCGCAGGGCCCGCGGGGCACGGCGCTCACCGCTCATATCGGATCGCAGGGGAGGAAATACAGGAAAAGTGGAGGGGGCGGAGATGAAAACGCCTGAGGCAGAACGCCGCCGCCCTCTGCCCCCACGGGCCTGGAGGCGCTCTGCGGCAAGCGTCCGCGGTGTCGCCGGCCCGGCCGCCTCCGGCGCGTGATATGCTCGTCGGCATGCGGACGGCTGCCCGAAGCCGCCGCGCGGGAGGCTCCATGCGTTCTGGGATCCTGATTCCTTTCCTTGCGGCCTTGGCCTTGGGCCAGCCGGCCGCCCCTCCGAAAACCCATCTCAAGCCCGGAGACGAAGCGCCCGATTTCCGGCTCCGCGCGACCGACGGCAAGGAGTTCCGCCTGTCGGAGCACCGCGGCAAGACCGTCGTGGTCGCCTTCTTCCCGGCCGCTTTCACCGGCGGTTGAACGAAGGAGATGACGGCGTACCAGGCTGGTATCGCGGAATTCGAAAAGACCGGCGCCGTGGTGATCGGCGTCAGCACGGATAATCTGCCTTCGTTGCGCCACTGGGCGCAAGAGGTGTTGAAACTGGGCTTCCCGCTGGCCAGCGATTTCGCCCGCCGCGAGGTGGCGCGCAGCTACGGGGTTTTGAACGAGCCAAGCGGCATCGCCAACCGCACGACGTTTGTGATCGGCCCCGACGGCCGCATCGTGCACATCGATGAAGGCGCGGCCGCGCTCGACCCCGATGGCGCGCTCACCGTCTGCCGGCGGACGAAAAAACCGTAGCCGCCGGCCGGCGCCTCTGACTCGCGGCGACTGCGCAGCGGCGGGTCTCCGAACGGCTCGCCCCGGCCGCGGATTCTTCCGCCCTGCCCGCGGGAGCAGGGGTCCCGCCGCCGGGCAGGCTTGCCGGAAGGGCCGGGTGCGAGGCCTACCCGCCAGCGCCGGCGCGGCGCGCGCGCATCTCGGCGGCGATGGCCGCGCGGTCTTGCTGTGAGAGCAGCCGGCGCGCGTATCCGGTGAGGGCTTCGTCTTCGGCGGCGATGTGGCGGCGGTAGAGGGCGGCGAGTTCGGCGACGGCGCCCTGGATGGCGGGCGCGTCGAGGGTGCCTTGGACGGCGAGTTCGACAAGGGATGCAAGGCGGCGGTGAATGCCCCCTGCCTCGGCGTGGTCGTGTTCCAGTTGGGCGAGAAAAACGCGTTCTCCGGGCTCCATGCGGGAACGGAGGCGGGGGAAGAGGCTGTCCTCCTCATCCTCGGTGTGCCGCGCCCCGGCTGAGCCGAGGAACTGCAAAGCGGACTCGATCGCTGCCAGGGCCTCCTCGCGGCGCGAGACGACGGCTTGCGCCGCGCGCTCCATCGCCCTGATCCGCTGCTCGATGCGGCGGTGGCAGGCCATGAGGAACTCCTCGACGTGGTCCGGCGAAGGCGCGGCCGAGTTGGCGAACCGTTGCCCGGCGGGAATCATGGTTCCACAGTGACAGGTTCCGGGCGCGCCTGCCGTGACCGGGGTCACCGCAGGCGGAAGGGCTCGAGCGCCATGCTCTCGGCGAAAACGTCCTCGAAGCGCGGGTCGGCGGCGAGTTCCACATGTTCGGCCGCGGAGAGAATGGCGCCGATGCGCTCCTCCCGCGACGACGGGCAAAGAAGAAAGAGCCGGGTCCCGCGAAGCGCGGCGTTGCCCACGGGCTCCACTTCCACGTCTTCGGGCAGCAGCCCGATGCGGCGGGCGCCGGGCAAATGGAGGTAGTTGCCGAAGGCGCCGGCAAGGCACAGGCGGCGCGCGCCGCGGGCCATCATCTTCAGGCCGGCGGCCATGGCGCCCTTGGCGAGCTGCAGTTGGCGGATGTCGGACTGCGCGAGGAAGACGCCGTCGGCGAGAACAATATCGCCGCGGGCGAGGCGGCCGTTGGGCAGGATGAGGCCGAGGTCGAGCGCGCGCGCCGCGGCATCCACCAGGCCGCTGCCGCAGATGCCGCGCGGCGGGCCGCCGCCGATGACGTGGGGCGCGAGGCGGCCGTCTTCGATCCGGACCGCATCGACGGCCCCCTCGCTGGCGCGCATGCCGCAGCGGATGCGGCCGCCCTCGAAGGCCGGGCCGGCGGCGGTAGAGGCGCAGCGGATCGCGGAGCGCGAGGCGCAGACGATCTCGCCGTTGGTTCCAATATCAAACAAAACATGGGTGTTCCGTTTTTTGTCGAGCCGGGTGGCAACGAGGCCGGCCAGCAGGTCGCTGCCGACAAAGCCGCCGAGACAGGGCAGGAACACCGTGGGAGCGCGCCATGGCACGGCGCCGGCATCCATCGTCTGCACGCCTGTGTCGGGGGAGAGGAACGGCACGGCGGCCAGCGGGGCCACATCGAGGCCGCAGAACAGGTGATGCATGGCCGTGTTGCCCGCCAGCACCACTTCCTGCAACGGACGCCCCTGCGCCAGGCGGGCCAGCATGGCGCCGGTCTGTTCGCGAATGGCCGGGCCGAGCAGCCCGGGCCGGCGCAGCTCGAACTGGATGCGGCTCATTACGTCGGCGCCGAAGCGCGCCTGGGCGTTGAGCGCCGTTTCGACGCCTTCCACCTCGCCGGTTTCCAGGTTCACGAGCTGCGCGGCGATGGTGGTGGTGCCGACGTCGACAGCCGCGCCCCAGCCCGGGCGGGGCTCGACGGGGACCTCCGCCTCGTCGGCGAGCACGCGCACGGCCCACTGTTCCACCTCCACGGTGACCGGCGCGGAGGCGTGGGCGCAGCAGGCCAGGCGCCAGCCGTCGCGGAGTTCCTGCCCGCTCAACTGCTGGCGCATGGCGTCGGTGACCGGGATGTCGCCCTCGACCACGCGCACGCGGCAGCCGCCGCAAACGCCCTCGCCGCCGCAGGGGAATTCGACGCCGGCCTGCTGGAGCTGGTCGGCGAGGCGCTGGCCGGGCAGGGGGCGGAGGGTGAGCTTCACTGGCGGGTGCGCGCGAAGCGCGCCATGGCTTCCATGTTGGCGAACGGCGTGCCGCGGGGCGTCTCGCAGCCGGGCCCGGCGATGTACGAGGGGCCCGCGGCGCGGAAACACTGTTCGAGGGCGGCCTCCACCTGCTCCGGCGCGCCGTCGCGCAGGACGCGCACGGGATCGATGTTGCCGAGCAGCGCCTGCGGCTCGGGGATCGCGGCGCGGGCTTCCTCCATGGGGGTGAGGAAATCGAGGTCGATAATATCGGCGCCCGTTTCACCCATTCCTTTTGCAATTTTCCGCGTATTTCCGCAGATATGCAGGCGAACCGGAACGCCAATATCCCGGATTGCGGCGACGAGTTTTTTCTCAAAAGGAAGGACGAATTGCGCGTACAGGCGCGGGCCGACAAGCGAGGCCGCCGCGTCGCCGACGCCCATCAGCGCGGCGCCGGCCCCGGCTTGGGCGCGCGCGAATTCGATCTCGAGCCGGACGCAGTAGTCGAACAGGGCCTCGACGAAGGGCGGGTCGTCGATGAAGTCGAGCATCAGCGTGTTGAGGCCGCGCAGGTCGGCGGCCAGGGCGCAGGGGCCTTCCACCCAGCCTTCCACCAGGAACTCGTCCCCGGCTTCGCGGGCCAGCAGGGCGACGCCGTCGACGCGGTCTTTCATTCGGCTGCCGGGGGCCAGGGGGTCGGGCAGCCGCAGGCGGTCCAGAACGGATTTGTCGTGGAGCACGGCGCGCGATTCGACGACGGCGGGCGGCTGGTCGTCGAACCACTCGATGGCGCCGCCCAGATCGGCGGTCTCGCGCGCCGGGTCGGAGATGGCGCTCACGTGGTCGAAGCCGAACCGCGCAGCCACGGCGAGCTGCGCCCGCACCAGCACCCGGTGGTCGCGAGCGTAATCCCCGTAGCGCACGCCGGCCACATCGGCGGCGAACATCATGGTGATCGGCATCAGCGGGAGATGATCGGGCTGTTGGCGGCGGATGCGGGCGAGAATGCGCTCTTTGCCTGTCATGGACGCGCCTCCTTTCCGGGCAGGGCGGCAGGGACTGTCATGAGGAAGCCCCGCCGGCCGGCTCTGCGCGGACGACGCCATCGCCATATGTGGCGCGCACCCGCTCGCCGGGCTGGACGAACAGGAAATCCTCGCTCCGCCAGTCGCCGTCGAGGAGGCGCCGGAACCAGGCGAGGCTGCCGGGGATCTTCACGAACTCCCAGCCTTGTTCGGCGGCCTCCCAGCGGGCCTCCTCCTCGAAGCGGGCGTCCGGCTCGAGCCCGGTTTCGATGTAAACGAGCCGCTGGTAGGAGGAGCGGTAGCGGGTGAGCTCGCCGTAGAGATAGCGGCCGTTGTCTTCGCCGTATTTGGCGATGAATTCCTCCAGGGTATTTTCCAGCCCGGTGGTGCCGTGAGTCAGTTGTTTCAGGCCTTTTCCGCGCTCCAGCCAGCCGGTGGACCGGTAAAAAGTGCCCGGATATTCCTCGAAAAATTGCTGATAACGGCCGCGGCCGCCCATCAGCAGGGCGATGCAATCGTGGGCGCGGGGCAGGACGAGCGGCGTGTGGCGCGCCTCGATGCCGTCCAGGCCGTTGCCGCAAAGGCCGTAGCCGAGCACGATGGCGTCATAGGCGCCGGCCGGGACCGCGTCGATTTTCTCCTGGATCAGAGCGGCCATGCGGCGGCCGCCCAGATCGTGCCAGCCTTTCGGCAGAAATTCCACATCGACCTGGTGGGGCGATCTCGCGGTGGCGGCGCACATTTCGCGAAAGAGGACTTCGCAACTGACGAGCCGGAGCTTCACAGAGCCTCCCTGGCGGCGATCAGCGCACGGACGAAATCCGGCGTCGTGCCGCAACAGCCCCCGACAAAGGCGGCTCCGGCTTCCACGAGCGCGGGCAGATGCGCGGCGAACTGCTCCGGGGTGGCGGAGTAGAAGGCGCGGCCGTCGCGCCACTCGGGGAGTCCGGCGTTGGCCTTGATCCAGATGGGCAGCGAGCAGGCCTGTCTCATGCGGGCGCAAAGGGCAGGGAAGCGTTCCATCCCTGCGCCGCAGTTGGCGCCCACGGCATCGGCGCCGGCGGCCTCCATGGCCGCGGCGGCCTGCTCGGGCGTGACGCCCATCATGGTGCGGTCGCGGTTCTTGCCGGTGTCGAAGGCGAACGAGACGATGACGGGAAGGCCCGTGGAGCGGGCGGCCTCGAGCGCGATCCGGGCCTCTTCCAGATCGCTCATGGTTTCGATCAGCAAGGCGTCGGCGCCCGCTCCGGCGAGGGCCCGCGCCTGTTCGAGAAACGCGGCGAAGACCTCCTCCGGGGTTGTCTCCTGAACCATGAGCATCTTGCCCGTGGGGCCGATGGAGGCGGCGACGCGCGCCCGGCCGGCGGCGGCGCGGCGGCTGATGGCGACGCCTGCGGCGTTGATCCCGGCGGCGGCGCCGGCAAGGCCTTTGGAAGCGAGAGTGATCCGGTTGGCGCGGAAGGTGTTGGTCAGCAGGATTTCGCTGCCCGCCTCGGCATACTCCCGCGCCACCTGCTCGACGCGCTCGGGGTGCGCCAGATTCCAGGAGTCGGGCAGATCGCCGGGATCGAGGCCCAACTGTTGCAGGCGCGTGCCCCAGGCGCCGTCGGTGATGAGAACTTTCCCCTTGGCCCAGCCAGCCAGTCTGGACATGGAGCGTCAACCTGCCAGGGCGAACTTGCGGGCGAGCGCGACGGCGGCGGTGGCGTTTTCGCCGTAGCCGTCGGCGCCGATCTCTTCGGCGAATTGGGGCGTGACGGGCGCGCCGCCCACCATGACTTTGATCTGGTCGCGGACGCCGGCTTCCTTGAGCGCGTCGATGGTCTTGCGCATGGACGGCATGGTGACGGTGAGCAGCGCGGAGAGCGCGACGATGCGCGCGTTCTTTTCGCGCACGGCTTCGATGAAGCGCTCCGGGGCCACGTCGGCGCCGAGATCGATGACCTCGAAGCCGCCGCCTTCGAGCATCGAAGCGACCAGGTTCTTGCCGATATCGTGGAGGTCGCCTTTCACCGTGCCGATGACGACGCGGCCCGCCGGCTGGGCGCCGCTGGCGGCGAGCAGGGGGCGGAGCAGTTCGAGCGAACCCTTCATGGCGCGCGCCGAAAGCAGCAGTTCGGGCACGAAATACTCTTCGCACTCGAAACGCCGCCCCACTTCGTCCATGGCGGGCACCATGGATTTCGTGATCAGCTCCATCGGGTCGCAACCCTCGGCGAGCGCCTCCTGCGTCACGGCGACAGCGGTCTTC
>Ga0272446_1002022_pt1 | contig 28436 bp, 20 predicted proteins | sample YNPCB0061_FD_194587 | JGI IMG/M metagenome (GOLD analysis project Ga0272446, IMG submission 194587) | Hot spring microbial mat communities from Yellowstone National Park, WY, United States - YNP-CB-006-1 | ecosystem: Environmental > Aquatic > Thermal springs > Hot (42-90C) > Sediment | place...
ATAGATGTTCAAGAGTATTACTATAGTTGGCGCTGCCGAAGGCGTCTAACGCCAACAGGCGCGCTAGAGAACGCGCCCTACACAACGTTACGAGATTATTTTGTTAAAAACCATAAGCGGACTTTGTACTGGTAGCCCGGAGATTTATCTCCGGGCGGAGCCGGGATTGCGGAAATTTTCGGATAGGTTTTTAGTTGACTGACGTTACGCACCCTCATCCCCAATCCTTCCCTCAATGGGGAAGGGAGTCTCCTCTCTCTTTGAGAGAGGGCTAGGGTGAGGGAGAATCCGCAATGGCGGGCAAAACGGCGTAAGATGCGTTAATTTGTTCCATCGCCTTTGAGCAGTTCCTTTGCCAGGGCTTCGTAGGCGGCGGCGCCCACAGAGGTTGGGGCATAGGCGGAGATGGGCAGTCCGTAGGAGGGCGCCTCTGCCAGACGGATGCTGCGCGGTACGATGCTTTTGAAGACCAGCCCGGGGAAGTGGTTGTTGACTTCTTTGACGACATCGCTGGAGAGGTTGGTGCGGGGATCGAACATGGTCAGGATGACGCCGCGCACTTTGAGGTCTGGAAAGAGAAGCGATTGAACCCGCTGGATGGTTTGGGTGAGTTGACCGAGTCCCTCGAGGGCGAGGTATTCGCATTGCACGGGGACGAGTACGCCGTCTTTGGCGGCGACCAGTCCGTTGACGGTCAGTAAGCCGAGCGAGGGGGGGCAGTCAATGAGGATGTAGTCGTATTTGTGGTCGAGGGTTTCGATGGCGGTTCTGAGGCGGAATTCGCGGTCTGTTTCTTCCACCAGTTCGACTTCGGCGCCTGCCAGCGCTGGGGAGGAGGGCAGGAGGGAAAGGTGCAGCCGCTCGTTGAAGAGGATGGAGGCGGGAGGGATTTCGCCGGTGATGAGCGCTTCGTAGGTGCCTGCCTGTACAGAGCGCTTGTCCACGCCGAGGCTGGAGGTGGCGTTGGCTTGCGGGTCGAGGTCCACGACGAGGACGCGCTGTCCGAGTTGGGCGAGGTAGGCGGCAAGGTTGATGGCAGTGGTGGTTTTGCCTACTCCGCCTTTTTGGTTGACGAGGGTGTAGATGTGGGGCATTTGATTTACGATTTATGCTTATGGTATTACGACCATTGTGCTTTGTTCGATTTCTAATTTGGTGGGGATTCCGTCCAGGCCGGCGCGTTGGACGGAATGGGATGCGAGCAGGGTGGCGAAGCGGGTGGCTTCCCAGGGGTCGCGCGTGTGGAGGTAGCGGACGAAGAAGGCGGCGGCGAAGATGTCGCCTGCGCCGGTGGCATCTACCTCGCGGACGGATGGGGCGCGGAAGCGGCGGCGGTCGCCATGCCAGTATAGGACGGCGCCTGCCGCGCCTTCGGTGATGACGAGGATGCGGGTTTGTTCTGCCAGGTGTTCGATGAGCAGGTCGTCGCCGTTCACGTCTTCGCGGCTGAGGATGACTGCTCCGGCGCTGGCGAGGGCAGGCTCGGAATTTTCCCAGCGCCGCGGGGTGACCAGACCGTTTGAGTCCCATTGGCGCATCCAGCCTTGTGGGGTGAGCCCCAGCAGGGCGGGGGCAAAGCCGCCCGGCAAGACGGCGTTCACTTCGTCGGCGATGGGGGCGAGGTGAATGATGGGAGCGGAGCGCCAGGGCGCAGGCACACGGTCCAGTTCGATGCGTTTTGCGCGGGCGCGCAGGTATTGTATGCGCCTGCCGTCTGTGTAGAGGTTTTCGTAGGTGGTGCTGGCGTCTGATTCGATGGAAACAAGGGGGATGCCGTTCAACGGTTCGAGGGGGAGCCCGGGCGCGGCAGCGGTGACGATTCCAGCGCGCAAGCCGAGCGCGCGGGCAGTGAGTGCGGCGTAGGCGGCGGTGCCGCCCAGGCGGACGCCCTGCGGCGTCAGGTCACACGCGAGGTGTCCGATGACGAGGTAATCCAGCGGTTCGTATGGGAGGAGGCTGGGCATGTTTGAATTATACCGTTATGCCTGCCGGTTAAAACAATTTTCCTCTTTCGTCTTTGAAGGATGAAAGAGGAAAATCAAGACAGTCGTGAGAGATTGTTTTAAAAATCTGTTGAACTGGGGTGGATGGAAGACGTTCTCTAACTCTACCGTTGCTGGATGCGCAATGCGCGCATCCGACGCGCCTTGAGGGGCTATTCTTCTTTGGGGTAGATGACTACCTTGCGGTAGGGTTCTTCGCCGGTGCTTTCGGTGGTGACAGAGGGGTGGTCGCGCAGGGCAAGGTGGATGATGCGGCGCTCGGCAGAGGGCATGGGTTCGAGGGTCTGTTTGCGCTTGTTTTTGACGACCTGCTCTGCCAGGCGCTTTGCCATCTGAATCAGTTGTCGTTCGCGGCGGCTGCGGTATCCTTCCACATCTACTACCAGTTGCACGAATTGTTCGGTTGCTTTGCCAAGGATGAGCGAGGCGATGTATTGGAAGGTGTTGAGTGTTTCGGAGCGGCGCCCGATGAGGACGCTCAGGTCGCTGCCGCGCACGTCCACGTTGATGACGCGGCGGTCGCTGCGGTCGGTCTCGGCGTAGTGTGCGGAGACTTGCGCCTCCAGCCCCATGAGGTGAAGGAGTTTGGATACGACGGCTTCTGCCTGGTCGAGCAGGGGATCATGCTGGGGCTGCGATTCGGTTGTTTGAGCGGGAGCAGGCGCCGGTTCAGACTCAGAAGCGGCTGGTACCGTTTCGACGGTTTTTTCCTGCGCTGGATCATGGACTGTCAAACGGACGCGCACCTGGGTTTTTCCAAAGCCGAAGAGTCCTTTACTGCCGGCGTCCAGCACTTCCACGCGGACGGCATCGGCTGTCAGCCCGAGTTGGGCAAGCCCTTGTGCAATGGCTTCCTCGACGGTTGGTGCGATGATTTCCAGTGTGGTTCGTGCGTTCATGCCCGTCTCCTTATTCTTTTCTCATGCTCTTGGGGAGAAGATTGCTCCAGTTGGCTTTGCCCTGTGCGGCGTATTGGATGATGCCAAGCAGGTTGCTGGTGATGAAGTAAACCGCCAGCCCGGAGGGGAAGGTGAGGGCAAACCAGCCCAGCATGAGCGGCATGGTGATTGCCATAGATTGCCCCATTGCGGCGCTCTGGTCGTTGGGGTTGGTAGCGGGCGGCAGGGTGAGTTTGGATTGGATGTAGGTGGTGGCGGCGACGATGATGGCGAGGATGTAGTACGGTTCTGGCTGCCCGAGGTTCATCCACAGGAATTTGCTGTTGAGGGGGATGAGTTTGCCTACGTCGAGGAAGTTGGGGTTGATGCTTTGTGAAAGTTTCAGCAGGTCGAGAGGGGTGGCGGCAAGGGCGCGGATGATGCTCTGGTAGAGGGCGATGAGGATGGGGAATTGTATGAGGGTGGGCAGGCAGGAGCCGAAGGGGTTGATGCCTTTTTCACGGTAGAGGCGCATTTGTTCCTGCGCCAGTTTTTCGCGGTCTTTGGCGTATTTTTTCTGGATTGCCTGCCATTCTTTGTCGTTTTGCAGGTCTTGCATGGCTTTGGCGCCCTTCATCTGCTGGGCGTTGAGGGGCCAGGTGATGATGCGGATGAGGATGGTGAAGAGGATGATGGCGACGCCAAAGTTCTGCCCGATGAGGTTGTAGATCCATAGCAGGATGTTGATGAAAATGGAAACGAAGAGATTCCACATAATTGCCTCTATTTCTTTGTGGGGAAGGTCCACACCTGGCGGCCGTTGGAATCGAGCGCCGCGAGGTAGAAGTCGGTTTCGAGGGGGGCAACCAGGATGAGGTCTCCCGCCACGACAGGGGTGGTGTAAATTTTACCGCCCACCTTTTCGGACCACAGGGTTTTTCCGTCTTTGCCGATGGCATAGAGGCTGCCAGATTCGGTGGCGAGCAGCAGGTGGTCGTTTTGGAGGATGGCGTTGGCGGTGATGGCGCCGTCGGGCTGGATGCTCCAGTTGAGTGTGTTGCTGGCGGCGTCGTAGGCGTAGAAGTTGCCCTTCAGGTCTCCAACGTAGAGTGTGTTGCCGTCGCGGACGGGGGTGCTCCAGAGCCAGTATTCGACGTTGAGGACGGATTGGTGCTCGCCGGTTTGGGGGTCGAATTGTTCGAGTTTGGAGGCGAGCGAGCCAACGTAGAGTTTGCCGTCGGGTCCGATGGCGGGGGAGCCGGGGATGGCGGCGGCGAGGTCTGCCTGCCAGACGATGGCGTAGGTGGTAAGGTCTACGGCGAAGACGCTGTGGTCGAGGGAGGTGATGTAGAGGCGTTCGCCGTCGGTGGCGGGTTGCGCCCAGAGCCGCCCGCCGAGTTGAATGGTGGCGATGGGTTGTTTTTGAGATTGACCGTCGTTCAGGTCGAGGACGTAGAGGTTGCCATCGGCGTTGGGGGCGAAGAGTTTGTCTTCTACGATCAGCGGTGATGCCACCCAGCCTGCGGTGGCGCCGGTGAAGGTCCATTCGACGGCGGGGTTTTTGAAGTTGTCGTTGGTGAGCAGGTCGCGGGGGTTGAGGGCGTAGAGGGTGTGTTTGCTGGCGGCGCTGCCGACGATGACCAGCCCATCGGGTGTGATGACGGGGGTGGCGTAGAATTGGGCTTTGTTGTCGTTGGGGTCTGAGAAGCGCCAGGCTTCGGTGCCGTCTTTCAGGTTGATTGCGTATACGAGGGAGAGGTCTGCGAGGTAGGCGGTGGTATCGTCAGCGGCGAGACCGGGCCAGGTGGTGCCGCGCACGGTTCTGCCGCAGGCGCTCAGGAGCAGAGCGCCAAGCAAAACCATTGTCAGCAAGAGTAGTTTTTTTCTCATTTGGATTTGGTACTCCTATGGAACGGGGTCGTAGCCCCCGGGATTGAACGGGTTGCAGCGCAGGACGCGCCATGCTGCCATGATGGTACCTTTGAGCACGCCGTATTTGTAGATTGCCTGGTAGCCGTAATGAGAGCAGGAGGGGTAGAAGCGGCAGGTGTTGGGGGGAAGTCCCTTAGAGAGGGTTGCCTGGTACAGGCGGATGAGCGCCAGCAGGGTGATGCGGGGGAGATTCCAGAGCGTGCGCGGCATATCGCGCAGGCGCGGTTCGTTGGGATATTCGTGGAGATGAAATTCAGGGTTCATGTGGCGGCGGAGTAAGGAGTCTGGCGCGCTGGAAGAGGTCGAGCAAAGCCTGGCGGGTATCTTCGAAGGAGGCGTGGGCAAGGCTTGGGCGGGCAATCAGGATCAGGTCGTAGTGAGAGGCGGTGGTGGGGAGGAGGCTGCGCATTGCTTCGCGCAGGAGACGTTTTGCGCGGTTGCGGTGAACGGCTGTGCCAATCGTCTTGCCGGCTGTGATTCCCACGCGCAGGCGGGGTTGTTCGCTTTTTTGGACAATCAACACAACAAGCGGGTGGGCATAAGACTTGCCAGAGCGCCGCACCCGCTTGAAATCTTCGGACCGGGTCAGACGGAACCTTCTCTGCACCCGAGACTCGTTTGGGGAATCTTACCAGCGAACCTTTTTGACGTGTTCGTTGGCGGTGACTGTCAGTTTGTGACGCCCGCGCAGGCGGCGGCGTTTGAGGACGGCGCGCCCATCGGCAGTGGACATGCGTTTGCGGAAGCCGTGTACGCGTACGCGGCGGCGGATTTTGGGTTGGTAGGTTCGTTTTGGCATTCTATCTTCCTCGTGTCAAAAATAATTGCTTTGGTTGTTATGCCTGCTGTTGCAAGGCAAGGCATTATACCGTAAGGGTTTCGAATCGGTCAATTCAAGACGCGCCCTGATTCTTTCCGTTTCGGACCGGATAGACGGGAAAGGCAAGCAGATCGGCGAGCCGTTTTACTCCTTCGGGGCTGGCGACGGCGATGATTTCGTCGTTTTCCTGCAGGACGCTGTCGCCGCGCGGCAGGGTCATGATACCGTTGCGGATGATGGCGGCGATGACACAATGTTCTGCCAGGTCCATATCTTTGAGGGGAATGCCGATGGCTTTAGCGCCGGCAGGCACTTTTTCCTCTACCACGGCGTAGCGTCCGCGGCGGATTTTGAAGAGGGTCATCATATCGCCCAGCGACATTTCTTCCTGGATGAGGTGCGCCAGCACGTCGGCGGCGTTGAGCGATACATCTACTTTGAATTTTTCGTTGAAGAGCCAGGCGTTGTTGGGGTTGTTGACGCGTGCAATGGTGCGCGGGACGCCGAGAATGGTTTTGGCAATGTAGCAGATTGCCAGATTGTGCGAGTCTTCATTGGTGACTGCGGCTATGACGTGTGCTTCGCGCGCGCCCGCCGCCTCCAGCACGCTCGGGTTGACCGGGTGTCCCTCGTAGATTGCTTCAGTGGGGAGTTCCTGATGCAGATGTGAGAGCAGCTCGCGGCGGTTTTCGACCAGGCGCACTTTGTAGTTTTGATTGAGCAGCAGGTTGGCAAGACGTGCGCCGGTGCGTCCGCCGCCTGCAATGAGTACGAACATGTTATGCCTCCGCTTTTCCTGAAATGCAGGCTGTCAGTTCGCCGATGCCTTTGAAGGTGGAACTGACGTTGAGCAGGTCGCCGTTTTGAAGGATGGTGTCTGTTTCGGGCAGGAAGGAGCGCCCGGCTCTTGTCAGGGCGACGGGGCGGCATTCGCGAATGTTGCCAATCAGTTCGCCCAGTGTGCGTCCGTTCCACGCTTCGGGGATGCGAATTTCGTAAATTTCCACTTCGCCGTTGCCGGCAGAGTAGACGACCTTTTCGGACGGGTTGAGCAGCAGTTCCTCGACCCGTTGTGCGCCCCAGGTGGTAGAACCGACGGTTTGCAAACCGAACGCCTCAATTACGCTACGCAGGCTTGGGTCATAGTTGCGCGCAACCACCACAGGGACCTTGTAGAATTCGCGCGCGGCATGGCAGACGACAGCGTTGAGGGCGTCGGAATTGGTGACCGCCGCCAGCCCGTTCGCTTCGTGGACGCCGGCGCGTTCCAGAACCGATTCTGCCAGCCCTTCGCCTTCCAGCGTGCGTCCGCGGAAATCGGGGTGCAGACGGTTGAAAGCCTGCTTGTTGACATCTACGACAACGACGTGATGCCCGCTTTTATAGAGGTGATAGGATAATTCCGCGCCGACGCGGCCGCATCCGATGATGATGAAGTTCATGTCTTACTCCTTTTCTTCTTCCTTGTGCACGTGATAGGGCACGTCGGTGATGACGACCTCGTGCCGGGATAGTAGTTCCTGCCGCAGAACGTCAGCCGTGCGCATGTGCAGGGCGTTGTGCCAGCGTTTCGAGGGGATGAATTGCGGTACAACGATGGTGATGGCTTCGCCAGGCTGACGGTTTTGGATGATCTCTTCCAGGTATTCCAGCAACGGTTCGATGAGCATGCGGAAGGGTGAATCGAGGATGACCAGTCGTGTGCCCTCTCCCCAGATTTTCCATTTCTTTTGTACTTTTTCTGTTTCTGCCGGGTCAATCGAGACGTGGACGGCGGTCACATCGTCGGAAAGGATGCGAGCGTAGCGCAGCGCTTCCAGTGTTCCCTGGTGTACGCCGCTAACCGGCAAAATGACACGGTGGCGTGTGCGGCGGGAGGGCAGCCCCTTGAATTTGTCGAGCGAGAGGTGCGCCGCCAGGTCTTTGTAATGCTGGTTGATGGTAAAGAACATCCGGACCAGCAGGGGGATGATGATCAGCACGACCCAGGCGCCCTCGGTGAACTTGGTTACAGCAAAGATGAGCATGACGATGAAGGTGCATAGGGCGCCAAAGCCGTTGACTGCCATTTTATACCGCCAGTTTTTATCGGGGCGCAGAACGGAACCGGGTTCGACAATCTCTTTGCCTTCCGGAATGTGCCCGATCTTCCACCAGCGCCGCGCCATTCCGGTTTGGGAAAGGGTGAAGGAAAGGAACACGCCAATGGCGTAAAGGGGAATCAGCAGGGTAACGCTGGCGTTGAAGAGGATGATGAGGATGGAGGCGATGACCGCAAGCGTGATAATGCCGTTGGAATATACCAGGCGGCTTCCCCGAAAGGTCAACTGCCGCGGCAGGTAGCCGTCTTTGGCGACCAGCGCACTCAGGCGGGGGAAGTCGGCAAAAGCGGTGTTGGCTGCCATGATCAGGATGACGGTTGTGGCTGTGATGACCATCAGGTACAGTATCCCGCGCCCTTCGAAGATGGTGCGTCCCATTTGGGAGATGACCGTTTCTGTTTCGGAGGGTATCGCTCCAATGTGATTGGCAAGGAACGAAATGCCCAAAAAGAGGGTTGCAAGGATGATCGCCATCCAGATCAGTGTAATCCCTGCGTTACGGCTGCGCGGCTCTTTGAAGGCAGTGATGCCGTTCGAAATGGCTTCGATGCCCGTCAGGGCGGCGGTGCCGCTCGAGAAGGCGTGCAGGATGATGAATGGGGTGAGGGCTGTCAGCGCTCCTTCTATTTCCAGGTGAGGGGGGGCTATGACAACCCCTAATGTGCCGGTGAAGTATCGTACCAGACCCGTTCCCACAGTGATGAACATCATCGCAACGAAAAAGTAGGTGGGGATGGAGAAGGCAAGCCCCGATTCTTTCACGCCCCGCAGGTTGATCAACATAATCAGGAACACAGCCGCGACGGCGATCCATACGCGATAGGGGAATAAATGCGGGTATGCAGAGACGATTTGCGCTACTCCCGCCGAAATGGAAACGGCAACCGTGAGAATGTAATCGGTGAGCAGCGCCGCGCCTGCAATTTGAGCGGGCAGTTCTCCGAGATTGTCTCTCGAGACGATATAAGCGCCGCCTCCGTCTGGATAGGCGTGAATGGTCTGCTCGTAGGAAATGGTCACGATTGCCATTAAAATGACGATGGCAATGGAAATTGGAAAGACATATCCAAAAGCGGCTGTGCCGGCAACCGCCAGAATGACCATGATTTCCTGGGTGGCATAGGCGGTGGACGATAATGCATCGGAGGCGAACACCGCCAGGCCGATGGCTTTGCCGATGGTTTGATGGGGGGCGTCGGCTGTGGAGAGGGGACGTCCGATAAACCAGTGACTCAACGAACGCGGCGGTTTGTAGTCGCTTTGCCGCCTCATGATTTCGGTTTGTTTATTTTCAGGGGTTAACATTTTTTTCTTTATTTTTACAAAAAGACACCCCTGCCAGAAATTGAGGGGCAAGGATGATTATAGTGCAAATCATGTTTTTTTATGGGACCTGGTACGGCACTTCTGTGATGACTACTCCCGGCGTAGAGAGCAATTCACGGCGGAGCATTTCAGCCGTTTGCATGTGCAGGGCGTTGTGAATTTTATGCTCCGGCACAAAGTGCGGTACGATGATTGTGATGGTCTCGTTTGGCTGTCGGGCAGATAAAATTTCTTTGATGTAAGCCAGCAGAGGTTCCAGAAAGAGGCGGTAGGGGGAATCGATAATGACGAGGCGGGTGCCGCGTCCCCACGTCTCCCACTTTTTGCGGACCTTTTCCGTATCTTCCGGGTCCATCGAGACGTGGACGGCGGTCACGTCATCCGACAACATGCGGGCATAGCGGAGGGCGGCAAGCGTTCCCTGATGGACGTTGCTGATGGGGACGATGACGCGGTGGCGAATGTTGTAGGGCGGCGGTTCGCCGTAGTTTTCGAGCGATAGGCGGCTTGCCAGGGTGGAATAGTGGTGTTTGACCCATAGGAACACGCTGATCAGGAGCGGGGTTAGGATGAGAACGACCCATGCGCCGTCGCGGAATTTGGTTACGGCAAAAACTCCCATGACGATGCCCGTACAAACCGCGCCGAAGGCATTGCTGACCATTTTGAGCGCCCAACGGGGATCGTATTGCAAGTTGTGGGATGCGCCCGCATCCGTTTCCCGACCCTTGAGTTGACCCACGCGCCACCAGCGGCGCGCCATGCCTGCCTGGGCAAGCGTGAAGGAAAGGAACACTCCAATGGCATACAGCGGAATCAGGCGGGTGACGCTGGCTTGGAAAACAATAATCAATATGGAGGCAAACGCTCCCAGCGCGATGATGCCGTAGGAGTAAACGAGGCGGCTGCCGCGGAAGGTCAATTGACGCGGCAGGAAGCCGTCGCTGGCAAGCATGGCGCTCAAACGTGGAAAGCCGGCAAAGGCGGTGTTTGCCGCCAGGATGAGGATCACGGTGGTGCCGATGATGACCAATAGATAAGGCACGCCCTGCCCGCCGAAGACGGTGCGCGCTAGTTGTGAGATGACCGTTTCCGCTTCAGATGGGACGGCTTTGACTTCTCGCGCCAGGAATGAAATACCCAGAAATAGAAATGCCAGGATAAACGCCATCCAGAGCAGGGTGATGCCGGCGTTGCGGCTGCGCGGTTCTTTGAAGGCGGTAATGCCGTTCGAGATTGCCTCCACGCCGGTGAGGGCAGCGGTGCCGCTGGAAAAGGCGTGCAGGAGCAGGAAGGCTGTCACGCCGGAGATTGCCTCGCCAAAATGTTCGATGGGCGGCGGGTTGCTCACGGCGCCCAGGGTGCCGGTAGCAGCGCGGAAAAGCCCTGTTCCGATCATGGTGAACATAATGACGATGAAGAAGTAACTGGGAATGGCAAATGCCATGCCCGATTCTCTCACCCCGCGCAAGTTGATCAGTGTGATGAAGCCCACGCAGGCAATCGCAATGGGGACGCGGTACTCAAACAAATTGGGGTAAGCAGAAATGATTTGCGCCACGCCGGAGGAGACCGAGACGGATACGGTCAGGATGTAATCTGTGAGCAGGGCGGCGGCTGCGGTCAGCGCTGATGAACGCCCCAGGTTGTCGTAGGCGACGATATAGGCGCCTCCGCCGTTGGGGTAAGCGTGAATGATTTGCTCGTACGAAATTACCACAATGGCAAGCAGGGCGACAATGACAATCGAGATGGGGAATACGTACCCGAAGGCAGTCGTCCCTGCGGCGGCAAGGATGACGAGGATTTCTTGTGTGGCGTAAGCGTTGGAGGAGAGCGCGTCGGAGGCAAATACAGCCAGCCCAACCGCCTTGCCGATGGTCTGGTGAGGGGCATCGGCTGTTGGAAGGGGACGACCAATCAAGAGATGGCTGATTGTGCGGGGAGGTTTTTGGTCGGTGGTGCGATGAATAAAAGATGTGTCTTGGTTGTCTTCAGGGTTGATCATGATGTAGGAATCTTTGTCTTGCAAGGGTGGACATTATACGTTATGGGAGCGGGGTTCGCCCTCTTTGGTTTCCTGCGGCTGGCTTAGCGGAATTTGCAGGAAGAAGGTGCTGCCTTTGCCCAGTTCGCTTTCCACCCACACTTTGCCGTGATGACGCTCGGCAATGGATTTCACAATGGCAAGTCCCAGCCCGCTGCCTCGCTGTGCGAGCGCTTCGCGGTGGGTGCCGCGGAAGAACTTCTCAAACAGACGTTTTCTATCTTCCGGTTGGATGCCGATGCCGGTATCTTTGACGGCAAAGGTCAGCGTGCCGGCGGCGGGCAGTAGTTGAATGGATACTTCGCCGCCGTTGGGGGTGTATTTAATGGCGTTTTCAATGAGGTTGTATAACGCCTGATTTAACAGTGTCGGGTCGCCTTCTACGGCGTGGGGGATGTCGTGGGGGATTTCCACAGAGAGTGCAATGTTCTTGCTGCGCGCTGCCATTTGCAGGTTGCCGGTGGCGCGTTCGATGATGTTCAGCACGGGGATGCTTTCCACTTGCAAGCCCACGCCGAAGTCAATGCGCCCCAGGTCGAGCAGGTTGTTGACCAGCCGCGACATGTTCTCTACGCCCTGTACAATCATGCGGACGTAACTCTTTTGCTGGTCATTTAGTTCGCCCGCTGTTTCGAGCATGGTTGCGTACCCGCGCATGAGCGTCAGCGGGGAGCGCAGGTCGTGGCTTACGGTGGAGACGAATTCGGATTTCAGGGTATCAATTTCTTTCAATTCTGTCACGTCGCGCAGGATGCAAACCCGCCCAACGGTGCGCCCGTCGGCGGTCATGGCAGAGGCGGTGGCGAGGAAGGTTTTTCCGTCGGGCATTTTGATTTCGACGGTGCGTTTTTCGTCGGATGCCTCTTGCAGCAGGTCGTAGAGCGGTTTGATTTGGATGGTGCGCTGGAGGTCCTGGCGTTCGCCGCGGCGGATGATGACGTTGAAGAGTGTGCTGGCAGCCGGGTTTACCAGAATGAGGCGGTTCGAGGCGTCGGTGACCAGCACCGGGTCGGGCGTGGAATTGAGGATGGTCTCCAACTGACGCCGGCTGGCGTCCACTGCCAGGAAGAGGCGGATGTTTGCCACTGCCAGCGCCGCCTGTGAAGCCAGCGTGGTGAGGAAGCGCAGGTCGGCTTCGTTGAAGACTTTCTGGGTTTTATATGCCGCCCACAGCACGCCAAAGTAACGGTTCTCGTGCCGCAGGGCAACGGCGGAGAGAGATTCGGGGTGGGGCAGGCTGGGGTCGAGGTCCAGGCCGCGGGTCCGTGAAAGAGCCGCCATGACGAGGCGTTCCTGCCGTTCGGTGAGGGCGAGGATTTGCTGGTCGAGATGGGCGTAGAGGTCTTTTTCGGGTCCGCTGGAGTAGCGGATGGGGATTTCCACGAGGCCGGGCATCATCTCGCGTACCAGGACGATGCGTGCTGCGCTGGCGCCGCTTTCGACGACTGCTTTGAGCACGGCGCCCAGGGCTTCATCCAGCTGCAGGGTGGAGGCAACGCCCTGGCTGGCGGCGAGTAAACGGTTGAGTTCGTGGAGGCGACCCTGCAGGCTGATGCGCATTTGCTCGAAGGCGCGGCGCAGTTCGCCCACTTCGTCTACGCCGCCGGTTTGTAGGGGGCGGTCGAGTTTGCCGGCGGCGATGTGCTTGGCTTCTGTTGCCAGGTTTTGCAGTGAGCCGCTCACTGTTCTCAGGCTCAAGCGCAGGCTGACGAGGGCAAATATGCCAAGCAGGATGATCATGACCGAAATCGGCATGGCGATGTCTATGGCGATTTTTTGGGTTTCCTGGGCGGGAACGATCAGCACGATGGTCCAGGGAACGCCGGGGACCGGCTGGTGATAGACCAGTTGCCGGGCGCCGTTGGGGGCGGTTTGTTGGTAGAAGCCGGGCTGGGCGGGGTTTGCGCCGCTGTAGAGGGTCATCACCTGGGAGGTTTGCGGGTGGTAGAGGATCATCCCCTGTTCGTCTACGAGCAAGCCGCTGCCGTTCAGGTCTCGCAGGCTGTTCAGGCTGTTTATCAGCGAGCGCATGTAGGGGTTGGTTTGCAAGTCGGTGCGGGCGATGAGGATGCGCTTTGTTTCGGGCAGGGCGGCAAGGAAGGAGATACGCGCGCCGCTTTCTTCAGCCGGCGGGATGGAGTACATCTGGTATGGCACGCCTTGCGCCGCAAGCGCCGCGCCGCTTTCTTCGGGCGCTGTGAGTTGGGCGGAAACGTCTGGCGGGTAGCTGGCGAGGATGGCGCCGGCGGCAGGGTCGAACAAAATCAGTTGCGTGAAATATGGGATGGTGCGCATCTGTTCGCCGAGGATGGAGGCAAGTTCGCCGGTGTTCTCGTTCAGCCGTGGATCGGTTGCGGTCTGACTCACGAGAGCCTGTCCCGCTTCGAGGAACAGCGGCACACTCTGAGAGCCTACCTGCGCGACGCTGGCGAGGCGTTTTTCCAGCAGGTCGCGTGCGGCACGCCCGGCGAGGAACCAGTCGCCCAGCAGCAGGGTAATCAGCAGAATGAGGATGACAGTGCCTGTGCCGGAGAGGAAGCGCGTTTCGATGCTGCGTTCGGCGGGGGAGGGTTGCAGGGCGCCGGGTCCGCCCCATTGGGCGGGGAAAGCAGTCGAGATGATTTGAGCCACAAGCCCGGCAGCCAGCATTTCTCCGCCGAAAGCCAGTGCGACCATGTCGAAGTTGCTGATGGCGTAATCGAGGCGTTCGGTTACCGATGCGGAGGAGATGGCGAAGAAAGCGCTGACGAGGAAGATGAGTCCATGAAGGGGTATCAGGCTGAATGCGGCGGCGAACGGCTGGCGCAGGATGCGAAAGAACGGTGTGCGGTACTTCTGACGCACGAAGACTGAAAACAACGCCGCCATCAGCCCCAAATCGAGGGCGGTGAAGACGCTGTGGGTATCCCACAAGCCGCGCAGTACCCCGCTCAGGATGCCCAGCGCAGCGGCGGCGAGTGGACCAAGCCAGCCGCCTGCCAGGGTCCACGGAATGGCGGAGAGGAGCATGAGGGTCGAGCCGGGCGGTTCCTCCGGCAGTCCTGGCACAGGCAGGGAGGCGGCGGAAAATTTCAAGCCAAGGAACAGGGATGCGGCGATGGCGGCTGCGGAGAGAGCGGCAAACATTCCCCCGCTGCGGCGGTTCCATGCGGTCTGGTAGCCCCGCCAGTTGTAGAGCGCCAGCCCCAGCAAGCCCGCAAACCCAAGCCACACCAGCCAGCCCGCCAGCGGGATGGGATTGAAATATGGCAGGCTGTTGAGCAGTGATGCGATAAAACGCATAGAAAAGATTATAGCCCTAAATTATCCCGAATTCGGGATAAACCATTGAAACGTCCCGAAGATTCCAATGACAGCGGAAAAACCGACCTTTCGATACGCTCAGGGCAAATCTTCGGGACGTTTGTTGCACTGATCCCGAACCGGTTGGAATCTGACCTTTGCGTAGAACTTGTCTCAAAAATACCTGGCCGCCTGACAGTTTCATTTTCCGCCCCACCGCCCGACGATCAATCGTCGGGCTGATCCCCCCAAAGCCCGCTGAAGCGGGCTGGCAGTCGGTTTTAGCCGACTTTATGGGCGCAGCCGGCGGATTTATCCGCTGGCAATGGCTCAGGGTGATATTTTTGAGATGATTTGTAGTATTACAGCGCAAGGTTGATTTTTTGCCGGCAGACCGTCCGCGAATACTTGAATCAGGGTGATTGTGTCCGCGCAAGTCTCTGACGTGTGCTGTGTGGCGGCGCGATATTCGTTCAGGGGTGACCTGACCCATTTGATTGACTTTGCGCTGTAATGGTAGTGCAGCATGCAAAACTGGCGTCAGCGAACGCCGTTGCGCGTTTTATCCGTATTTCCCGCGATAGGTTGCGGGAAGCAGTTCTGCCAGAGAGAGCATAATGCGTTGTGTGCCTTCCTGCAGTGTCTGGCGGTGACCATCGGTTTCTTTCAGGTAAAACGGTTTGCCTACGGTGAGCGTGACAGGGGCGCGTTTGAGGCGGCGCATGTGACCATAGACGTTGTCGTTTTCGGTACCGGTCATTCCCACAGGAACAACCGGCGCGCCCGATTTCAGCGCCAGGAACGCCGCGCCTTCGGTTCCCTCTTCCAGACCGTGAATCAGGGAGTGGCGTCCTTCGGGGGCGAGGGCGATGAAGCGTCCCTGAGATAAACCCTCGAGGGCGGCGCGCACAGCCTTACGGTCTGGTTTGCCGCGATGTACCCAAATGACCCCGTAGGCGCGAAAGAGCGGTCCTACCAGCCAGTGAGCGCTCAATTCGATTTTTCCCATTCCATCCAATAAAACCGGAACGGAGGCGGCAAGCAGGACGGCATCTGCATCGCCGAGGTGGTTGATGACGACAAGCGCCGGTCCGTGCCGGGGAAAGTTTTCCATGCCGCGAATGACAGGCTTGAGAAAGAGGAAGGTGAGCAGTTTTGCCAGCCCGCGCGCGAAATGACGGAACAGCCTGCGCGGCAAGGTGAGAGGCGGCAGGAAGACCATATCGGGGCGCCACCAGTCGGTGACGGGTTTAGGCGGGGAAGATGGCTCAGTTTGCATAGATGCCGCTCATTTGCACAATGCCAGCACCTTTTCGAATACTTCGTCTATGCTCATTTTATCCGAATCGATGATCACGGCATCGGCCGCCGCCTTGAGCGGAGCCACATCGCGGGTTGAGTCGATGCGGTCGCGTTCGATGACCTTTGCCAGGATGTCTTCGTACTTTACGTTTGCGCCGCGCGCGGTCATCTCGGCGTAGCGCCGGCGGGCGCGTTCTTCGGGCGAGGCGTCGAGATAAATCTTCAAATCTGCCTCAGGCAGGACGACCGTGCCGATGTCGCGTCCTACCATTACCACCCGTCCACACTGACCGATGCGTCTCTGCTGTTTGCTCAGTGCCGCGCGTACGCCGGGGTAGGCAGAAACGATTGAGACGTTAGCGTCCACGATGGGCAGGCGGGTTTCCCAGGTAATGTCTTTGCCTGCCACCAGCACATCGCAGGCGCGTCCATCTGACTTTGAGGCTGGCGCCACATCAATGGGCGTTGTCTCCGCTAAAGCCGTGACCTTCGCTTCGTCGTGCACGTCAATGTCGTGATCCAGCGCGACCCATGTCACTGCACGGTACATCACGCCCGTGTCGAAGAACAGATAGCCGAGCGCTTCGGCAAGTTTCAGCCCAATGGTGGATTTGCCCGAAGCGGCGGGACCATCAATGGCGATGATGGAGGGAGGTCTTTTTTGCATTTTAGGGTTGTCCGTTCTGGCGCGCGTCGGGGAACAGGTCGTCGCGTACCCAGAGGATGATGGTCTCGGTTTCGCGTGGTAACTGGCGGTACACCAGCCAGCGAAGCCAGTCTGGCGTTTGAACAGCCTGCCAGGCAGGCGGCTGGCGCCAGGTAAAGTCCTGCCCGCGGTAGGCGGAGGGTAATCCCGGTTCGTTCATCAATGGAGTGATGAGGAGCGGCGGCGGGTTGAGCGGGTCGAGGGTGGTGACGATTTTTACTTCGCGGTCGTGCAGCGCCCATTCGAGGGCGGGCGAGTGAATGCCCCACACTGTCACGGGCTGGGCTGTGATGTTTCCCGTGCTGAAGAGGGAAGCCTGTTGAACGGAGGCGACGAGCAGGTCAACGTGAATGGGCGGCTGGTCTGCTGACCAGAGTTCCACGCTGTTGGGAAGGCGTACGCCGCTGGCGCCCCAGGCGGCGGCAAGGGAATAGATGCCGAGGAATAGCGAAAACGACCACGTGGCTCCCAGCCGCGCTGTGCGCGGAGACCAGCCGAAGGCGACCAGAACGACACTGAGGACTAAAATCAACGAAGCGCTGAACAAAATTACATAGCGCGGTCCGAAGGGCAGGGTCACGAGCCGGTTGAGGAGCAAAAGAGTGGTGGGGGTGAGGTGTTCGTAGGGGTTTAGCCCAATGTTGGCGACGTTGAACCAGATGTAGATGAGCAGAATGAGAAGGGCGCCGCTCACCACGCTGATTTCGGTTCGTTCTTCGGGGAAAATGTCGAAGGCGCGGGAGAGTTCCTGTGCGGCGAGGATGAGCAGAGGGATGACCGCCCAAGCCAGTTCGCCCGGCTGGCGGTAGAAGACGGCAAGCAAAAGGGAGAGCGCCAGCCAGATGCTCAAGCGTCTCACACGCGGACTGCCGAGGCGGAATCCGCGCAGGAGGGCGAACATTGTCAGAAAGATTCCCAGCGGTTCGTAGGCAAGGAAGGCGAAGAGCACACGGGCTGGCGTGAAGGCGGAAGGGGCAACCCAGCCTTGCAGGTAGGCGGGCAGTGATGCGAAGAAGGCGCTCAATCCGTTGGGGGCGGTGAAGAAGAGGGTGCCGGCAAGCAGCAAGGTGGAGAGGAGGGAGAAACCCGTAATTCGTAGTTGGTCATTGGTCATTGGTGTGGAGGAGTTCGCCGGGCGGAAAAAGAGGAAGGTGAGTCCGAGTATCAGGAGGCCGGACCAGGCTGAAGGTCCAGAGAGAAGCGCAAGGGCGGCAAAGACGCCAGCGGGGATGGCGTGTCCGTTGCGTCCCATTCCCCAGGCGAAGAGAAGAAAGGTCAGGGCGAGGATGGTTCCGTTTGCCTGTCGGGAGAGGGCAGTGAGGGCGGGGTCGAAGGCGAGCAGGAAGGCAAGGATGAGCGCCGGGAGCGGTTTGAGGCGGTCACGGAAGAGGCGGGGGGCGAAGATGAGGGCGCTGCCGGTCAGGGCGGGGAGCAGGCGGGCTGTGAAGTTTGTCGCTTCGGTGATGAAAAAGAGCAGGCTGGTGAAAAGGAGGTAGGCGGGTTGTGGGGCAAGGAGGGGGCGTTGTCCCTGCGCGAGGTGGAGCGCTTGAAGGGCAAGTTGCGCCTCGCTGTCGGTAAGGGGGCTGGCTCCCAACTGGATGAGGCGCAAGCCGAGGGCAATAAGAAAAGCCAGCCCATAGAGCCAGCCTTCGTATTTGAGTCGGGGGGAGGTCATGGGGTTATTTTACCTGTGTTTATTTCGTCAGTGTGGGTGTAGGGCAAGTCTGTGATGCCTTACGGTTGGGGAACTTCGTAAATGGTGACGTTTCCCTGTTGGAAGACGGGTTTGAGGAAGTTGTTGAATTTTGCCTCGTTGACGCGGTAAGAGGCGCGTTCCAGGCTGCCGACGATGACGTAGCGGACGTTGTATTGCCGCAGGAGGGCTTGGGTGGTTTCCCAGTTGGGGGTGGTGTAGAGGGTTTCGATGTCGCTTTGGCGCTGGGCAAGGATACCCTGGAAGTCGCTTCCACGCCATTGACCTTCGTGATTGCCCCAGCCGAGCAGGGTGGGCAAACCGCTGTAGATGGAGATGCGCCCGTAACTGGAATAGGGATTGCCCGTCGCTTCAAGGATGACGCCATCTGGCGCGGCTTTCAGCCAGAGGATGGCAGCGGCTTCTTCAGGGTTTTCGCGCTGGAGGCGGTCGAAGTCGTTGAGGGTGAAGCCGAAGGGCGGCTGGAAGTTGTTTGCTTTGTTTGGGAAGGCGAGCACAGGGTAGGTTAAGCCAGCGAGGAGGATGAGGAGAAAGGCGGCGTTGAAAAGCAGGTTCGAGACGCCGCGCAACTGGCGGAGCAGGAGAGCCGCGGCGCATGCAGCGGCGAGGCTGAGCAAAATCCACGCCTGATAGTAGAACTTGAAGACGGTGTTGATGCGGTATCCGAAGTTGTCTTGAAGATAGAGAAAATCGGGTCCGAGGATGAGGAGGACGCCGAGGGTAATAAGTAAAAGGATGAAAGATGAAGGATGAAGGATGAAAGTACGTTCATTGCTGGCAGAGCGATTGTTAGAGAATAAAAATGCCAGGGTGGGAATTAAAAGCCCAAGCAGGGTGAGCAGGCTTCCGATGTGGTTGAGGCGGCGGGTGAAACTATCGGCGAGGAAGGCTGCGGCGTCGCGTCCCTGTCCCTGCAGGATGGCTTGGGCAAGTTCCGGGCGCAGGCGGTAGGCGAGGAATCCCATCATCAGCATGGCAGTGAGGAGCAGGGCAACAATGCCCAAAGAGGCGGCAATCCCTTTGCCCCAGGCGGGGGTTGCGCTGCGTGCCTGGTGAATGAGCCAGAAAAAGAGCGGCACGAACAACGTCCCCCACATCACCCACAGGTGCGCACCGCGCGTGACGTACATGAAATTCGGCACAATGCCGCCTGCCTGTGAGTCGAAGCCGATGAAGAAGGGCAGGTAAAGGAGATACGCCGCGCCGAGGAGCGGAATCCCCAAGAGCAGGACATCTTCGATTCTTTCCCAGCCCCAGCCTGATTCGTGGACCCGAGCCAGCGCGTAGCTGAAAACGATCAACGCCGCGACGGGCAGGATGTCCCACGTGTTGAGGAATGCCATGCCGCCGAGCAGAAACGCCGCCAGCAGAAAGCCCGTTTTGCTGATGTGTACTTCGCCGATGTACAGGTTCATCCGTCCGCGGGAGCCGCCGAGGAACAGGTTCAACGCGAAGGCAACTGCCAGCAGGAAGAAGGGGATGGATAGCACGTGGGGGTGCAGGTCGCCGAGCAGGAAGGAAAAGGCGGGGAACTCGTCTATGGCTTCGCGGAAGTTGCCGTTCAGGTCGTAATCCTGAACGACGCGCGAGGCGCGCCACCACCACCAGAAGCGATCGGGCGTCCAGGAGGGGATGGCGGGCGGGGGATTACGTAGTTCGGGGATGTCGAGCCAGGTCCAGAAGTTGACGCCGTCGCGCCAGAACCATCCGCGCGCATGGAGGACTTCGAGGAAGCCTTCAAGGTTGGAGATGAGGAGGAGGAAGAGAGGGGCAAGCAGGGAATTGACGATTGACGATTGGTGACTCGTCCCGAAGGTTTTAGCGTTTGCGTGGGTTCTTTCCGGGAACGTCCGGGACGTTCTGCGTAAGGTGAGTTGGTAATCGGTAATTGAAGAGTGGTAATGCTCCAACAGGTTATACAGAATTCCATACGCGCCAAGGGCGGCAAGACCGAAAATGAGCGCCAGCATGAGGTTGAACGCCGCCGTCGCCGGGATAGCGGTAAAGGTCGCCAGCATGGCGGTCATTACGTAGCCGAAATAGTAGTAAGAGATGGAGTATCCCGAAAGCCACAGGTCGCGGGGCGGAAAGGAGGGCGAGTTCATGATGCCGTTGATGAACATCAACTCCATCGGTTTTTCGGTGCCGAGGATTTCCGGGTTTGCGGCGCGGAAGAATGCCATGAAGCCAAAGGCGATGAGGAAGAGAAGTTCAGAGGCGAGGATGAGATGGCGGTTCCCGCTGATCCAATTTTCAATTTCCGATTTACGATTTACGATTGCCCACGCGCTCAGACCGATCAAGACGGACAATGCCAGCAGCAGACCTCCCGCGTCGTTCTGTGCGATGCCCAGCGATGCAAGCAGCCAGAAGATGAAGCCCCACAGCATCAGCCCGAAGGTGCGTGAAAGGGTGTAGCCGCGTTCGGGCAGTGCGGCGAAGAGGCGGTACGCCAGCGGGAAGGTGAGCCAGCCGAGCAGGGTGGTGAGGAGATACCAGGAGAGGAAGGAGGGCATTGGGGAATTGGTAAATTGGAGATTGGTGATTAGAGGTTGGGGAGGGTGAAGGAGCCTGTTGAGTTGGAGACGAAGTCGAAGACGTTTACGACGGCTTCCAGGTTGATGGGTCCGTAGATGTGCGGGAAGAGGTCGCTTTCGGGGATGTCGGGCGAGGGGGGTCCTCCAGATGGCGGTTCCCATTTCACGGTCGAGGTGAGAAGCGAGGGGTCAATCATGAGCAGGACGAGGTCCGATTGTCCTTTGTAGAATTTTTCGGCAACCGGCAAAACCTGATGCCGGGTGGAGCAGTGGATGAAGCCTTCGGTTTGCAGGCTTTCGGCGGTGTATGCGCCTTTTGCCTGCGCGGCTTCCCAATCTTTGCGGGAGGTGATGTGGAAGATCATGGCAGCACTTCGTAAATGACCGTTTGTCCGTCGCGGTAGACGGCGCGCCAGAGCGTGCCTTCGAATTGCTCGAACTTGGCGATGCCTTCAGGGGTGTAGGCAGCGCGTTCGAGTTGACCGACGATGATGTATTTTACGTCGTATTTGCGAAGAAAGGCGCGGGCGTAGGCGGCGGTAAGGCTGTTGTAGAATTCGCCGACTTCATTGACGCGATCCTGCACCCACGTGGAGGTGAAGACGCGCTGCTGGCGCTGATGCCAGTTCCAGCCGACGACGCCGGGCAGACCTGTGTAGATGGTGAAGCGCGTGCACCAGCGGTATTCGGAGCAATTTGCCTCGACGATGACCGGCGAGCCCTGGATGTTGTCTTGCATCCAGCGGATGGCGCGGTAGTCTTCGCTCAGGTCGAGGCGCTGACCGAAATCGTCGTAGTGAGCATACTGCATGAAGGTCATGGCGTCGAGTGTGTGCGGGGCTTCGCGAATCCAGCGGTCGCGGATTTTGCCAGAGGTGCCGGTGATGGTGAACAGCAGCGCTCCGGAGACGAGGAAAATCATCATGCCCTGCCAAAAGGCGCGCCAGCCGGGCAGCCATTGAACGACAGCCGGCAAAGTCCATGCCAGGGCGGCGCCGCAGGCGGCGGCAAGCATGAGCCAGGCTTGCAGGTAAAACTTGAAGATGGTGTTTTGCCGTCCGATATCGCCGCGCACCACGACCACTTCGACAAGGATCGTGATGAACAACGCTGTGCCGATGAGGAACAGGGCGAAGCGCTTCTCGTCGCTCAGGTGCGGGTTCAGCAATAACACGCCTGCCCACGCCGCCAGCGGCACGGCGATCCAGCCGACGCTGGTGCCGTGAAATTGAAGCGCAAGCATGAGGATAACCAGCGTCACCAGCGCGCCTTCGATGAGCAGTTGATAGGGTTTGAGTTTTTGCAGAGCAGAGAGCGGCGTCAGGCGCATCCACTCGCGGGTTTCCCACGCCATCCATGCCGCCGCAATGAACAGGAACACGCCCCACATCGTCAGGTAGGAGACGAACGGCGTGAACGGTCCGCGCCAGGGTTCGAGGGCGCTGTATGCCTGGCTGTACCAGATGCGGTACGGTTCGTAGAGGAGGCGCGCGAGCAGGTAGAACGCCGCCGCCGCTCCCGCTGCCAGCCCGATGCGCTTGTAGAGGTTCGCCGTTTCGGAATAGCGCAGGATGGAGTAGCCCAGGGCGATGATGCAGATGAGCAGATAGGTGTATGAGTCGGATAGATTGGTGGGATACGCTGCGCCGGCAATCAGCGCACCGATGACGATTCCCAGCCCCGCCGACGCCCTTCGATCGAACTCAGGGGAAGCCTGATTCTTCCACCTCGCGCGTGCCGCCACCACCGACAGCGCCCAACTGAGCGCCAGCAGGGCGATGGGCATGACGAGCATGTGCGCGTGCAGGTCGCTGTAGAGGAAGGTGAAGAGTGGGAACTCGGTGATGGAGTTGTCCGGGCCGGGGGGGACGACGCGGCTCGGGTTCCAGTACCAGTCTCCGGGTCCGATGGGAAGCGGGATGCCTTTGAGGGTCATGAGGAATCCCTGAATTGCCCACGTCAGGCGCTGGAAGAAGGGTGCGTTCCAGTCGAACATGCCCGCCGCGCCGAGTTGCTGCATCTTCTGGTAGAGGAGTTGAAGTGTGCCGAGGTTGCCAAGCAGGATGGCGAGGGCGGAGGCGGAAAAACCGCTTATCAAGGATGAAGGATGAAGGATGAAGGATGAAGATTCGCCCTCTCCCTCCGCCCTCTCCCAGCGGGAGAGGGGACTCGAGAGGAGATTCCAGCCGATGGAAAATGCAGAGATGCCGACGATGGCGAAGAGTGTGGGCAGGATGAAGTTGTAGGCGATGGAGGGAACAATGCCTAGCAGTTTGACGGGCGTGCCGGCGATGACGAAGCCGTAGTAGTAGTAGTTGATGTAGCCGCCGGCAAACCATGGGTCGTAGGGCGGGAAGGAGGTGCTTTTGATGACGGCGTTGAAGTAGGAAAAGTCCATGGGGCGCTCGCCGCCTTTGAAGGGATGCCACATGTCGGGGTTGCCGAGGCGGATGAGCAGGTCAATGAGGAAGAAGGCGAGGAAGAGGCTTTCGATTGTCAGGAAGTATTTGCGTTTGGTCTGCCATTCTTCGCGCAGTTCGGCGCGTTGATGCCAGCCGAGCGCTGCGCCTGTGAGGAGGAGCGCTCCGAAGGCAACGGCGATGGTCGTGCGGGTGTAGGGGATGCCGAGCGAGCCAGCCAGCCAGGAGAGGTAGGCGAGGAGGAGTAATCCCAGCGCACGGCTGAGGGGGTAGCCTTTATCTGCAAGGCCGGGCATGGCAAGGCGGGTGATGGGGTAGGCAGCCACGCCCAGCACAAAGACGAAGAGGTACCAGATGAGTAATCCAAGGACGGGGTATTTGTTGTGAAGCCAGTTGTAGTCGAACAGTTGTGACCATGTGCCGCCGGCACGCTGGGCGGCGAGACGCTCTGGGGGGAGGAGCAGGGTGGAGAAGTCGTCGAACTGACGCGGGGTGAGGCGGACGACTTTGCTCAGGTCAACGGTGTTGAGGGTGGCGCGCACCTGTTCGGGGTCGAAGTCTGCGTTCTTTTTGAAGATGAAGACTTTGGGGTGGTCGTAGAAGGTGAAGGCTTCTTCGGCGTACTGGTCATTGATTTGGATTTCGCCGAGGAGGGGGAGGTTGAGTTTGGGGAAGGTCTCGAAGACGGCGACAAGGTCGAAGCCGAGCCTGCCCTGGTAATCTCCTGGTTGTGCGTCGTAATAGCATTTGATGATGTCGGCGCTGAGGGGGCAGCCCATCAGTTCGCGGTAGTAGAGGGTGGTGAGGGGGTAGCGCTCGGGCAGGCGGGTGATTTGGGCGTATTGGTGGTTGGTGGGGATGAAGAGGTAATCGGCTTCGGTGAGGGTGTTCACGAAGCGGTTGAGTTTGTCTTCGTTGTCGTCCCAGTAGACTTGCAGGTTGAGGTCGCCGCGGTAGATGCCGCCGAAGGCGTCGTAGCCGTCTATGCGGAAGGGGAGCCCGTAGTCGTAGTCGGTTTCGTTGGCGATGGCTGAGCCGTTGATGAGCAGTCTGCCGGCGTCGAGTTCGAAGCGCAGGAAGTATTGTTGTCCGCGAGAGGCGGGGATGGGTTTGTCAAAGGTGAGGGTGAGGGGTTGTCCGCGCGGGTCTGTGCGGGGGGAGAGGTCGGCTGTGAGGGTGGCGGCGGCGAGAGTCTGTTCGGGGGTGGGGTCGGGCTGTTCGGACAGGAGCAGGCTGAGGGTGGAGAGGGAGGCGGAGGTGTTCGCGGCGTATCCGAATGTGATGGATTGAATCAGTCCGTCGGTGTTGGCGATGAAGGTCGTTTCGTAGGGTGCGCCGGCTTGAATGAATCCGCCGCTGGGGAAGGGCAGGGGCTGGTTGTAGGCGCCGTCTGTCGTCAGGTATTGAATGTTGATGGGACCGGGGACGTTTTGGAAGATCCAGCGCGAGGCGGCGATGCGCGGTTCGTGGCGCAGGTAGATGCTGTGGAAGGCGAACGCCCAGGCGGCGGTGAGAACAAGAACAGTGAAGGCGAGGACCGAGCGAGTGATGTTTGCGGTGTTGCGTAATTTGTAATTGGCAATTGGTAATTGTTCAAAGACGAACCATGCCGCCATCATTGCGAGGAGCGGGTAGATGGGGAGCTGGTAGCGCATGGTGGGGTTGAATTGGAGGGACTGCCAGAGGAAGTAGGCGGCGGTCCAGCCCCAGAGCAGGGCGTGACGCCATTCGCCTTTGAGGATGCGCCAGCCCATGTAGAGGAAGCCGACCCAGGCGAGGATGCCGAGCGGGAGACCAAGCCCCCACAGGGTGAGGTTTTGGAAGGAGTAGAGATGGCTGCGCCGCGCCCATTGCAGGTTCCAGGGCAGGTCGGCGTCGCCTTTTGCCTGGATGCGCTGTTCCTGGATGTTGGCGATCCACTGTTCGTTGGGGAGGATGCCGTCGAAGGCGTAGGGTTGGAAGATGCGGAAGGAGAGGAGGGCGGCAAGCCCGCCGGCGATGAGGCACGCAGTGATTAGTAAGTAGTAATTGGTAAGTGGGGGGCGGTGGAAGATGGTTTCGCCCTCACCCCTTCCCTCTCCCTGAGGGAGAGGGGGATTCTCCTGCGGTTTATCGTCTGCGGTTAGGGCGTGGCGATCCGTAATAAAGTAGCGCAGCGCAAACGCCCCGGGCAGTAACACCGCCAGTGGGTAGATGTTGACTTTGGATGCCATTGCCATGCCGAAGGCGAAGCCAAAGCCGAGGCTGAGGAGGAAAAGGGGGTGGGTGAAATGATTGGTAATTGGTGATGGGTCCTTGAAAGCAGGGGCATCCAGAATCTGCACCACAAAGTAGAGGGCGAGGAAGGCGAAGGCGTTGACGAACAGGTCGGTGGTGAAGAAGTGAGATTGTTGAATCTGCATCACCGTCAGCGCTGAGAAGAGCGAGGCGAGAAGCGCCACCCGCCGCCCGTACATGCGCGAGACGAGCAGGTACAGGAAGAAGATGGTGAACAGGTCTGCCAGCGCAGAGAACTGACGCCCCAGCATTTTGACATCGAGCTGCCCGGTGGCGTCTACTGCGAGGCGGACGATGGTCATTGGCAGGTTGCCATAGACGAAGAAGTTGTAGCCGCGGTTGTAAGGGTTGAGGGGGGAGGTGCGGCTGTCGAAGTATTCGCCGAGGGTAAGCCAGCGTTTCTGGTCGGGGGGGCAGGCGTCGGCGGGGGTGGAGGCGTCGGCGCAGACTTGCGCGCGCAGACTGCCCAGCACGCCGGTCAGGAAGTTTTCGTCTGGGTGTTGGTGCTGTCCCTCGCCCCAGTGGACGCCGGTCAGACGTAAATATCCCGCCAGCAGAAAAACCAGCAGGAAGAGAAGGTCGTAAAGCCAGGAATGTTTTTCGCGAGTCATAAAGGTTTCCCGTCATTGCAAAGCAATCTCCACAATACGAGGGGATTGCTTCCCGCAGGTTGCAATGGCATCATTGTTGTGGCACCAAATAAATCCAAAAGTCGTGACCGGGCACGTCCGAGTCGAACAGGCGCAATTGCCCGGCAGGGTAGAGCGTTTTCAACAGGTTCAAAGTTTCTGTGTCGTTGAACTCCGGCGCTTCCACGTTTGCCCGCACCATGAAAAGTTTGGGTCCGCTCACTTCGAGCGTGGAGGGCAGGTTTTCCCGCCACATCGCCATGTCGCGGTTGGGAATGCCCGCCCAGACGGCCGGCAGGCGCGTGTCCACCCAGTGCGGGTATGGCACGATCCAGATTGTATCGGTGCGCCCGTAGGTTTTTTCGAACTCTTTGATGACCTGTCCCATGTCGGATGTGTTCCATGAACTCTGACGAAAGGCGCTGTAATATTGATGGAAGACCAGGTCGTAGTTTTGATAGGCGGAGACTGCCAGCAGGAGTCCTGCCACGCTCCAGGCGAAGACTGCCCGCTTCTTTTCCGCCCCGAAACCTGTTACCAGACCCTCGAGCGCCATCGCCCCGACAATGAAGGCTGGGATATACGCCGCGCCGGCGCGGTTGAGCGCCGGGTTTTCGGCGGGAAACGCCAGCGAAAGCGATGACGGCAGTTGCAGCATCGGAATGGAGACCAGCAGGAACAAATCCAGCCAGTGACGGTTACGGATGTAGCGCACGAGGACCAGCACAACGCCCACCGCGAACAATGCCGCAGAGACCACGTCCAGGGCGGGGCGGTGGGTGACGGAATGCACCCAGATTTCGCCGTCGTCGAGGTTGAACATGCGCAGGGCGTTCCAAACGTTCGAGAGGAAAATCTTGTATGCGGGACCCGGCAGCGCGTGTTCGGTTCCGCTCAGGCGTGAAAAGGCGCGAAAGCCGAACTCCGCCGGGTGGTCAACCCAATAGCGCAGGAGGGGCAGAAAGACAAACAGGGAGGTGAGCGCAAGCATGGTCAGCCAGAGGGGCAGGTCTTTGCGGGCGCCTTTGGATTGAGCGTGAAGCCAATAGATGACGAATGCCGCAACGATGACGAACGGCAGGATACGCATGGGGCTGTAGCCGTGCAAGCCCAGCCCGAGGAAGATGCCAGAGAGGAGGAAGTCGTTTCGGTTCCGAGTCCGCAAGCCGCGGATTAAGAAAAAGAGCGTCGGCGCGGCGAAGAGGGGGTAGAGCGGGAAGCGCAGTCCCACGCGGCTGATGACGTTGGGCCAGTAGCCAATCCCCGTCAGGAGGAAGGCGAAGAGTCCCACGCGCGGTCCGCCAATTTCTTTGCCGAGCAGGTAAACGAAGGGCAGCGTGAAAAATCCGAGCAGGGCGGTGCCGAGTTTGAGGCTGAGAAAGGAGAGACCGGTGCCGAAGAGTTTGGCGACGAGGAGCGTCCAGTACATCTGAAAGGCTTCGCGCCCGGTGTTACGGGGGAAGAAGATGCGGGTTTGCCCCTGTGAGACGTCGTACACGTCGAGGATTTTTTCGGCGTGGTCGCTGAACGGTTCGGGCGGCACGGTGGAGGTCTGGTAGAAGCGGAAGAAGAAGATGAGCGCGGTTGCCGCGATGAGCAGCAAGGTCCAGGAATTGAAGCGCAGAGGGGGCGTCGAGCGCGGCTGGCGGATCCAGAAGGCGGAGACGAAGAGCGCAACCGCCAGCAGCCAGAGGGTCAGGTTGGAGAAAGTGAAGAGATTGTCTTTGAAGAGGAAAAACGCCCAAAACGCCAGAGGAATGCTGATGAGCAGGGGGAGCCGCCGGTAGGTGAGCGGGTCATTTCCCTCTTCCTCATCCCCATCCCCTTTCCTATTGGGAGAGGGGTGTAGGGGTGAGGGAAGCGTCCATTCGCCGCGATAGATCGCCCAGCCGAGGATGGCAAAGGCGGCGAGGTAGAAGGCAATGCCCAGCGGGGAGGCGGTGGGAGGCGGTTCGAAGGTATTTTGCCCAATCAGGGCGAGCAGGAGAGCGAGGAGGGAGCGCCAGGGGAAGGGTTGGTAATTGGTAGGTGGTAATTGTTGTTCTTGTGATTGGTTGCTAACCGTTAATGGTTCGTCGCTCGCGGCGGGAATAATATGCGCCGATGTTTCGGGCAGTTGAATCTGTTCCCCTCCGAATCGAAACAATGACTTTACGTAATCGAGAACGCTGGGTTCTTGTTGGGGTTGCTGTGTTTCGTTGCTCATTTTTTCAATGACTGATTCACTCACCTTACGCAAAACGTCCCGAAGGCTCACGTAAATCAGGCTTGGATTTTGCCCAAACCTTCGGGACGGTGCGTAACATCAATGATTCACTGTTTTCTCGCAATCACAATGATGCTTTCTCCCCAGCGGTAGGGAAGGAAGACCAAGCCCGTCATTGCCTGAAATCCTCCAAGCGAGCCGAAGAAGAGTTTTTGCAAGAGGGGCGGGACGAGGCGGATGTATGGCACATCCCAG
>Ga0272446_1002023_pt1 | contig 28418 bp, 23 predicted proteins | sample YNPCB0061_FD_194587 | JGI IMG/M metagenome (GOLD analysis project Ga0272446, IMG submission 194587) | Hot spring microbial mat communities from Yellowstone National Park, WY, United States - YNP-CB-006-1 | ecosystem: Environmental > Aquatic > Thermal springs > Hot (42-90C) > Sediment | place...
GCCATTCGGGCTGTTTTAGAGGCAACGGATCCAGGTTTGCAGCATATTCGCTTGATTCAAATGGTGCAAACCGGGGAAGGGAAGCGCAAAGCAATGGCAGATGGCCTACGGGTCTTGGCTCAGCAGCATTTGCCTGCTAATACTATCGTTGCTTTGATGGATGGGGATTCAGAACTAACTCCAGGCACCCTACGCCGCTGTCTCCCATTCTTTTGCCTGTATCCCAATCTGGGAGCCTTAACCACGGATGAGCTGCCAGACGTCCACGGTTCCTTCTGGTTTTCAGAATGGTTTCACTTACGCATGGCCCAGCGTCATCATCATATGTGTGCTGTTGCCCCCAGCCATAAAGTGACTTGTCTAACTGGTCGCTTTTCCCTGTTTCGGTCTGAGGCAACCTTTCACCCTGGTTTTATCAACCAGCTAGAAAATGACATGCTGGAGGATTGGTTATGGGGCAAGTTTAAGTTTCTCTCAGGGGATGACAAAAGTACCTGGTACTGGTTGTTAAAGCACCAGTATGACATGCTCTATATCCCTGATGTGATTGTTTATTCCATTGAGACGATTACTGGCTCTCTCTGGCAGCGCGCCTATCAAAATATGCGCCGCTGGTATGGCAATATGCTGCGTAATAGTGGTCGGGCGATCGCCCTTGGGCCTCAAAAAACTGGCTGGTTTATCTGGTTTGTTCTAATCGACCAAAAAATCAGTATTTGGACTCCCCTGCTCACTCCAGGTTTTTTACTGCTCTGCCTTATTCAGGGGCGCTGGCTAGCCGCAGCCATCATTGGTTGCTGGCTGATGTTAACCCGGCCACTGGCCTTGATGATTTATTTCATCCACTTTAAGCAGCGGGCTTCCCATCTCAAGCCGCTTCATTTCCCCCTATTACTCATCTCTCAATGGGCAGCTTGCCTGGTCAAAATCTGGACACAAACCAACCTGGCCCAGCAACGCTGGAGCAACCGGGGAAACCAAAAAATCTCGGCTGAAGGCAAAGGCATGGGGCGTATCATCAAACTGGGAACTGCCCGGTTTCTTTATCTCTCTGGGCTGGCGGGCTTCCTGGTTGTTTTAAGCTCCCTATCGGGCAGTATCCATCCTCTAAATGACGCAACTCAGGCTTGGTGGAGCCAGCAGGTGAACCGTCAGCAGGAAACAATCGTCACGATTGAGAGTATCAATTATGGAGTCATCCCGAATGATGATGCTGATGATGCCTTTGCCATCACCCAACTCATTCGCAGCTTACCCCGCCAGGGAACGATTCAGATAACGTTGCCCCCTGGCAAACTAGAGTTGCGGCAGCCCATCGAAATCAATCGCAGCCATACCATTCTTCGGGGGGCGGGAATTGACCGCACCATTTTGCAGGCCTACCTTGTACCAACACCAGAAGTGGCGTTGATCAAGCTACAGCCAGAGCCGGCATCAGTTAAGCTGGCTGTCTCCAAAGACAGTTTAGCCAGTTCTGGTCAGTCCGTTAATCACAGTGCTTCGTCAGTACTACAAGCTGTCGAGTTATCTGGCTTCACTTTACGCCAACGTGCTCCCAATCATCAACCTCAAGCCAGGGTCAATGGTATTTTCTTGCAACAGGCTGAGCAAATCGCACTGCGTCATCTGCGCTTTGAGCAGGGAATTCGCACTGCTATTGAGCAGCGATCGAGTCGCCAAGTGACAGTTGAATACGTGGCAGATGAACAGAACCAGACCCCAGACTACTCAGCCATGCTTGAAGCGCCCTCAGAAAACCCTGAGAGTTAAGGCAACCAACCATTTGCAGTTTATCGATGGCAATCCTACTGCAAAAACTGCAAAAGAGGAGCCGATCCAGCGTCTGCCCTATTCAAACTTCTGATCAATTTCAATTGATGTCGCTTTGGCGATCGCCCTGCCTTCAGGGACTAAGAACCTGCTGGAAGCTGGTTTGAGGCCCCTTTCTCTCAAACCGATTCCCCACTGGCAGATTCAGACCCTCACCTCTTTGCTCTTTGGGAGATACCTATGACTTTTAGGTTTCGTCAACTTTTGCTTGCTTTACTCACGACGGCTGGTTTAGGTTTGCTGTGTCATAGCGATCAGCCAAATAGTGCAACGGCTGCCCAAGGGTTAGGTTCTGTTTCATCTAACCGTAGTCGCAAAATCAACCAACTTGCCCAGACGGGCAGTCTCCAATTTCTCTGGTCTAACCGGTTTCAATCGGCAGATTGGCAATCTCAGTGGCAGGTGCACTCCCAGGGAAGCTGGGGCATGCAGAATCTCCGGGTCTTGTCTGAACCGCAGGGAAAGCATGTCAAATTTTTACGCACCTTTTACCCTAAGGGATCTGCCAGCCCTACTGTCACTCGGCAACAGGGCGCACCCGTTGGGGGCGGACAGTTCTACGCAAGCCTTGGTATTACCCCCCGTCATGCATTGCGCCTCAGCTATGCTGTGCGCTTTTCAAGCAATTTTGACTTCGTTAAAGGGGGAAAGCTACCGGGTCTATTTGGGGGAACGGCAACGAGTGGTGGCGCAGTCCCGAATGGTACCAACGGAGTCTCTACCCGCTACATGTGGCGACGTAATGGTGCTGGCGAAGTCTACGCCTATCTTCCCGGCGCCAGCGATTACGGTGTTTCTATCGGTCGGGGAAACTGGCAGTTTATTCCGGGCCGGTGGCATCAGATTACGCAAGAGGTAGTGCTCAATCAGCCGAACCAAAAGGATGGAAGAATTCGAGTCTGGTTTGACGGCAAATTAGTACTTGACGAGCGCAATCTGTTATTCAGAACGAGCGATCGCCTGAAACTCGAAGGCATCTTTTTCTCCACATTTTTTGGCGGCAATGATGCATCCTGGGCCAGTCGTCGTGATGTTACAGTCGATTTTGCCGACTTTAAAGTTTGGGCGATTCAGTAGGCAATTCCTACGCGAGGCGCTTTTCTAGATATTGCCCAATCATTTTTTGTTCGCCTGCGTAGGAAATAATTGTCTGGCGCGTACGGTAGCGGCTGCCGATCAGCTTCAGTTCTTCTTCAAATACAGAGCCGTTGTATTCCGTGCGGAGGCAAAGGGTCTGAGCATTGGTGAAGCTAAAGCCAGCCGTGACCGGTTTAGGTGTCGCAAAACCGCGATCGCGATAGAGCAGATTGCCGAGCGCACCAAAGAGGGTTAGCCCTGCCGATTGGCTCCGCTGAGAAACGGAATCTTCGCTGGCCCACTCAACTTCAGCCCCAGAGGTCAGCACTTGGTCTGCAGCCAAATGGTGTAGTTGAGCGAGGTGAATTAATTCTGGACTGCCCTGAGGCAAAAAGCGAATAGACAAATGACTCACAACTTCTTTGGTGGTACCAGCGGGTAGGGTATAGTAGCGCCGCTCGGACAACCATTGGCCAGCCGATTGTTGAAAAAACTCAGCAATCAGTAAAGTGGCTACCTCTGGGGCTAGTTGATTTTGAACAGTCACAGAATTCAAATCCTTACGAAGATGAGAGAGGAAACAAGCAACAGCCCCACTGGCAACCAGAGATTAGCTGCAACTTTTCTTAATATTATAGCTTTGGTGAGAAAGCTGAGAACAAAACCCAATACTCAACCACCCATGCTGGGTAAACACTGCTGTCAAGGGTGGGGGGCGGATTTGCTAAAGTGAGCTCCGCCTCGTCTTGCGATCGCCCACTTCAACAACAGGTGTGGGAAAGCGCTTAAGTCGATTTGTCGAGAGCGGCAATGGGGCAGCTATAGTTGAATAGCCGCCTGGGAGAAGACAGATTGTGGAAGGCAGATTTCAGCAGAACAGCCTCGGATGGCAACTTTACTTGTTGCGTAAGCGCGTGAGTGAGGCCATTGAGGCATTTTTTGCACCCGCACGAAAGATCAATCAACCCAATTGGGAATTGCCGGAGTGGGCAGCGCGGTTGTTTTTCTGGGCGGTGGTAACGGCTTTAGTACTGTGGCTGTTGTGGCAGTTGTACCAGCTATTGCGCCCCTATCTGAATCAGGCGATCGCCCTGCGAACACCCGCCCCTACAGAAGTGGCCGAAAAGCCCCCCAGCCTGACGGTTCATCAATGGTTAGGGCGATCGCAACTCTTGGCCCGGCAGGGCAACTATCGCGAAGCTTGCCGTTCCCTCTATTTAGCGCTATTGCAACATCTCGATGAAACCAGGCAGATTCCGCAGCAAAACAGTCGCACGGATGGAGAATACCGTCAATTGTTGCAGACCAGGCCCGAAGCGCCCCTTTACCAGGTGGTGCTCGATACCCACGAGCAACTCTGTTTTAGCCAGGCAGAAGTTTCTGCAGATACCTTTGAGCGCTGTCAGCGAGCGTCCCAGGAGGTCATCCAACCATGAAGGGCTCAAAACGATCGATTTGGGTGGTGGGCCTATTGGTACTGACTTTATTTCTAGTCAGTCTGGTATCGGCAGCGGGCAGTGGCAGGGCACAAAGCGGCTCTACCTATGGCCGCGGCCCCGATGGTTATGGAGCCTGGTATGCCATGATGGAGCAGCGCCAGGGGGTTTCCATCCAACGCTGGCAAAAGCCCTTAGAGCAGTGGTTGACAAAAGGGTCGGGCGATCGCCGCACGCTGTTACAGGTCAGCAGCAGCAGCAATGCGCTGTTACCCAGCAACTCTCTGCGAAGTTGGGTTGGCAACGGCAATACCCTTGTTCTGCTAGGGGTTAAGGCCCCCGTCACATCAGCGCCCTTTCGCCAGGTGATCAACCATCCGGCTGGCAAAGTGCTGATCGAGACGCGCCGCCGAGCCACAGAGGTGGATGGCCTGCTTGAAGACAGTGCTGGAGCAGTCGTTTGGCAAGAGTCTATCGGCTCTGGAAAAATCATCTATGCCTCTACGCCCCATCTGGCCGCCAATGCCTATCAAGCGCAGGAAGGTAACTTTGAGCTATTGGCACAAGTGGTGACCGAATCCGGTGCCCCCATATGGGTCGATGAGTATCTCCATGGCTATAAGGATCGGGAAACCATCAAACAAGAATTGGGAAAGGAAAATTTATTCTCCTATCTAGCTAAAACGCCTCTACTACTGGTCGGCATCCAGGCGGCTGTAATGGTATTGCTAGCCGTCTTAGGGCAGCGACGGCTAGGGCCACCGGTCGAACTCATCCCACCCCCTATAGATAACAGCACGGCTTACATTACAGCGATGGCACAAGTCTTGCGTCAGGCTAAATGTAGCGAGTTTGTCGTTGAAACGATTAGCAAGGCAGAGCGTCAGGCAATTCAGAGAGCGTTGGGCTTAGGAACCGTTCCCCTTTCGAATGAGGAAATCTTAGCTGCTTGGACGCAACAAACCTCCCGTCCTGAGACAGAATTAAGGATGGTGCTAAACCTGGCCGAAAAGCCGCGATCGCTCGATGAAGTTAAACTCACCCAATGGTTGCAGCGGCTACAAGTTGTTCACCGCTGGTTACCCCATTCTGTTAGAGGCTTTCGCCCATGAATGACCTGAAACCTGCCTTTCACCGCCTAGCGCATCACCTGGGACAGGTCGTTGTCGGGCAATCCGACCTGATTCGCAACTTGCTCGTAGCCCTCTTATCGGGCGGGCATGTCATTTTGGAGGGGGTACCAGGAACCGGCAAAACATTACTGGTGAAGGTGCTGGCTCAATTAATCCAGGCCGATTTTCGCCGGGTACAACTAACACCCGATATTCTGCCCTCAGATATTTTAGGGGTGAATATTTTTGATCAGGCCAGTCGCAACTTTGTTTTGAAAGCAGGCCCCGTCTTCTCAGAAGTGCTGCTAGCCGATGAAATTAACCGTACCCCACCGAAAACTCAGTCTGCTTTACTAGAAGCCATGGAGGAGCAGCAAGTTACGCTGGATGGCGAAAGTCTCCGCTTGCCTGAGCTGTTTTGGGTGATTGCCACGCAAAACTCGCTGGAGTTTGAGGGCACCTACCCTCTGCCGGAAGCCCAATTGGATCGGTTTTTGTTTAAGTTGATTGTGGGTTATCCCGACTCCCAGGCCGAACGACAAATGCTGCTGAATGCCCAGGCTGGGTTACAAACCAAGCGCCTGGATTTAGTCCAACTTAAGCCGGTGCTATCCACAGAACAGATCTTGGCGGCCCGCCAACTCGTGCGCAAGGTGCAGGTGGCCGATTCCTTGCTTGATTATCTGCTTGCCCTGGTGCAGCGATCGCGCACAACCACCGATCTGGCCTTGGGAGCTTCACCCCGCTCTGCAGTGGCCTGGCTCCAGGCAAGCAAAGCTCAGGCGTGGCTGAATGAGCGCGACTATGTTACCCCAGATGATATTAAGGCGATCGCCCCAGCTATTTTGCGTCATCGCCTGATTTTGCGCCCAGAGGCTCACCTTGATGGGCTGCAGGTTGAAGGGGTGATCAGTAGCCTTTTAGGGCAAGTACCTGTTCCCCGCTAGAAGTTCTGACACTGTTCAAGGCTTGAAATTAAATCACGCACAAACTTAGACGAACGGCTCTAATTGCCACTTCGAATTTAGCCTCACCTAGAGCGCTCTTGACCCCATCCTGCGCTGAGTTAACGGCTGTTCTTAAGCCAGGCTCATCGCCATCAACTCATCACTCATCTCAAAGTTGGCTGTGACCGTCTGGACATCATCCAGATCTTCCAGAGCATCCATGAGCTTGATGAGCGATCGCGCTTGATCACGATCACTCACCTCAACCGTATTGTTAGCAATCCAGCGTAACTCTACCTGCGTCACGTTAAAGCCCTGCTCTTTGAGGGTGGTACTGAGTTGCTCCAGATTGGCCGGAGCGGTCATTGCCACGGCCACTGCTTCGTCCTCTCCCTGGGTGAGTTCGTAGGTTTCAGCCCCACCCTCCAGACATGCTTCTAGCAACGCCTCTTCGTCAACTGGTTGTGCAGGTTCCCCCCGTCGCTTCCGCCCGTTATCAGGCGGCATCATAGCCACCTCAACGACCCCTTTCTGGTCAAACATCCAGCCCACACAGCCGGTTTCACCTAAGTTGCCGCCATTTTTGCTAAAAGCAACCCGCAGATCTGCAGCGGTTCGATTGCGATTATCCGTCAATGCCTCAATTAGTACGGCCACGCCACTAGGGCCATAGCCCTCATAGCGAATCGCTTCTAAGGCAGCCCCCTCGGCTCCTAGTTTACCGGCCCCCTTGGCGATCGCCCGTTCAATATTTTCATTGGGAATTCCTGCTGCCTTAGCCTTCTCAATTGCTGTTCTTAACTGAAAATTTCCTGCCGGGTCGGGCACCCCACTACGGGCCGCGACAATAATTTCTCGCGAAATCTTGGTAAACACTGCGCCCTTTTTGGCATCAACCCGTGCCTTCTGACGCTTAATATTTGCCCATTTGCTATGTCCAGCCATATCTCAGCTCGCAACCAGTCCAGCAATGCATAAAAAGTGTCAATTAATAGAATAGACAAAATTGCAAACGGGTTGACAGTCTGACAGAGCTACCCCTACTCCGGCTTTACCTTTTGCTCCAACTGCGCCATGCGCTTTTCTAAAGCTGTTAGCCGATCCTTTGCCTCGATCGCCAGAGTGGCCAATCGCTCCAGCATCTGGCGATCGCTAAGGGCCTCTGGCCGCAATGGACGACTGGCGGGAGGGGGAGAGGGCAGGGGCGATCGCTGCCGACTCAAAGCCAAAACTTGAGACCTCAACTGATTCACTTCTAGCCGTAACTGGCTGATATCCGCTTGCAGGTTCACAACTGACTGCGCTGCCACCCAGCGCTCACCCCCGACCAGCAGTAGCAGAGTGATTCCCGCCACCACTATCCAGACTTTTAATCGGTGATTTAAAGTTTGCACCGTTCAGCTTTACCCCAACACAACAGGCTTATAGTTTAGGTTCCGACACCGTGACTGGTGTCGGCCCATGATTGTGGGGAGCAGTAGAAGCATCACCGCTTTGAAAATCAGTCGGCGGCAATGGCTCAATTGGAGCCTGAAACCCCGGATAGGGAAGCATTGCTGCCATCAAACCAGTGATAAACAAGCAGAGAATAATTGGAATTAAACGAGGGCGGGTAATATTCATTGGTTTTGTTTAAGGAGGCTAGAAAATCAACCTTGTTCAAGTCCCAGGCCAGTCGTTTTGTCTGTAGGGAAACTACAGCTTTTGAGCTGGCCTCGGTTTAACTTCAATCCTCTGAATCTAGATTTCGGTTTACTGTTTGGGCATGGCTAACCCAAACCAACTCCTTGCTAAATCAGCAACGGTTCTTTCCTAAGAGGAAAACTCGTCTTGTCTGAACTGAGATAAGCTGTACATTTTCAGTCTGCCCCAAGCGATCGGTGCCGCGAAACCGCCTAAACCGCCAACAAAATGGCTGAAAGCGGCCAAGTAACGCCAGGCAATCGCCAGGGGTGATCCCAAAAAGGGTTGTTATTATCTTTACCTGTATACGACACACACCTAAGCAACGGTTTCCGCTCCTATTCCTGACTTTTAACTGGCACACTCGCATGGATGCCTCTAGCAGTGAGTCTTGATCGATTCTATCCATCGCACCAAGAACGGCCCCCTTGTGAGTCATCTCTCCACCTAGTGCCCTGTGAAACAGTGATTTTAGGAGAACGCTCTGGCTCACAGTCAGTGTCTCAGCATTAAAGCACTGACGACTAACCTCCATTCTTTGCGTTGACGCTGCCCTGGGCTTTTAAGCGATTCCTGACTATACTAAGAGCGTCCTTAACCGGGGCCAGATCGAAAACTGCCTTGATGAGAGCAGTCTGAGAAACGACCGATCTGGGCTTAGCCAATGGTTTAATCTGAGCAAAGGTGCTGTTATGAGAGGTTTGTTTGCATTTTTTGGGGTGCCCCTTGCTGCAGTCTTTCTGTTTGCTGGCTCGGCCTCAGCCGCTATTCAAACTCAGGTGGTCGAGTATAAACATGGAAATGTCGTTTTGGAAGGCTTTCTAGCCTATGATGACGCACTTTCAGGTAAGCGCCCTGGGGTGTTGATTGTGCATGAGTGGACGGGAGTTGGTGATTATGTGAAGGGTCGTGCTCGACAGTTAGCCAAACTTGGTTATGTCGCCTTTGCCGCAGATATTTATGGAAAGGGAATCCGCCCCAACAACCCCACCGATGCTGGCAAGGAGGCAACGAAGTACCGTTCCAATCGCCCTCTACTGCGCGATCGCACCACCGCAGGGCTAAAGATTCTCCAATCCAACCCGCTCACCGATCCTCGCCGCATTGCCGCCATTGGCTATTGTTTTGGCGGTGGGGCTGTCTTAGAGCTGGCCCGTAGTGGTGCCCCTATTGCTGGAGTTGTCAGCTTCCATGGCAATCTGGATACGCCCAACCCAGCAGATGCCCAAAATATTCGGTCAAAAGTGCTGGTGCTACACGGAGCAGCCGATCCCCTAGTGCCTCCAGAGCAGGTGGCAGCCTTTGACAAGGAAATGACGGATGCCAAGGTGGATTGGCAGATGATTTCCTATGGTGGAGTCGTTCATAGCTTTAGCAACCCTGGGGCTGGCAATGATCCCTCCAAAGGAGTTGCCTACAATGCGAAAGCAGATCGACGTTCCTTTGCGGCCATGCAACAGTTCTTTCAGGAAATCTTTGAGCAGCAACCTGACATCAAGCCTGCTTTAAATCGCCCTCGTCCCCGCCTCCGCAACGGTCATACCCGTTAGTTTTGCGCCAGTCTCGATTTGGGTTAGGCTCTGGGTCACCCTGATCAGTTCATTAACTGCCATTTATTCTCTTGCTATTTCTATTCTCTCGTTATTTGACTTGTGACAATCCCTAAACGCACTGCCCATCTGCCTGCAAAGACAGGCACCCTCGGAGAAACGGTCGTTGCCAAGTGGCTAGAGCAACAGGGCTGGCGGTTGCTAGACCGGCAATGGCGCTGTCGTTGGGGCGAGATCGACTTGGTTATGGGTTACCCCAGTCAGGCGGCGGCGAGTGACTGGGCGGCGATCGCCTTTGTGGAGGTGAAAACCCGGCGCGATCGCAACTGGGACAGTAATGGTGCCCTGGCGATTACGCCCCAAAAGCAAGCAAAGCTGTGGAAAACAGCCCAGTGTTATCTGGGGCAACACCCAAGCTGGGCTGAAGTACCCTGCCAATTTGACGTGGCTTTAGTACGATGCCAAACCACGTTCAACTCCTCGTCAAAAATGCCAAACAGCATTTTGTTAGGAGACACCTGGTTTTGCCTGCAAGAGTACATCGCCCATGCCTTTTCACTGACTGATTAACCACGATCAACCACCCCATACCTTTTCTAACACCGTCTGAGGAGCAATATCTGACATTTGCCCACTGAGGGATTGAATTCCCACAAAGCGATTGCTTTCGGGCAACAATCGTTTCGGCTCAGCTGCACCAAACAGTGCCAGCGTATAGGTTTTAACCGCTACCGCAAGCTGCATTGGCGTACTTTGAACGCAAAGCAGCAGGTTGGCCCCAGCGATCATTGCCGTCAGCTTGCCCAGATTCGGTGGGGTTGTCACCTTCAGACCGGGATTGAGCCTAGAGAGCACTTCGACGAAGTTTATATTCTCCTTATCACCCAGCAACACCAACGGTAAATCAGGCTGCTTCTGTTGAAAGTCTTGAATAATCCCTTGCCACTTTTCAACCGGATAAGAATTGCCGTTGGCGGCTTCCTCATCGGTGCCATAGATGGCCACATACCCACCAGAACCAATGCCTAAACGCTTTCGCTCGGCATCTGCCCACTCGAAATCCTGAACGGGTAGGGTGACGGTTATTTCTGGGCAGAGATGAGGAGCACCTAACCCCCGAATTAGATCGTAGTAGGCCGCAGCGGTGTACTGATTCTCTTTTTTCGGCACCCGATGGGTGTAGAAGTTGGCTCCAGCAGATTGCTCAAACCCAACTCTTACGGGAATACCCGCCAACCAGAGAATAAAACTTACGGCCCAATCACTACCTGGGAAAATCGCAAGGTCATACTCCCGCTCACGCAAGTTCCCCAGTAAATTTCCCCAATCGGCTAGGCTATTACGAGCTTGAAAATCAAAGGCGATCGCCTCATGTACTAGCGGGTTAATACCATAGGCAGCTTTCGCGGCAAGCGGAACAACAACATCAATTTGGGCTTTCGGGTAGATCTGCTTCAGACCATCAAGGGTTGGAAAGAAGAGAAACTGATCGCCAACTTCACCAGGAATAAGGGCTACGATTCGCATATCTTCAGGCTGCTAAAACTGGGATCGGCTGGATTGCCTCATTCAGTGTAGAGGGAATCTGCCTCTCTTAAAAGTTCATCTCACAACCCTGGGGCAATTTTCTGCCTAACTTAGCCTTAATCGGGCGAAAATCAGCAAAAAATTTGACAATTTCTCTCGAAAATCGACCATTCTTCTAATCATCTGTATCTTAGGGCCATCTGTGCACGGATTTCTCAACCTCAATAAACCTCTCGGTCTAACCTCCCACGATTGTGTAGCGAAGCTGCGCCGCCTGCTTAAGCTCAAACGCATTGGTCATGCGGGCACCCTGGATCCTGCCGCCAGTGGGGTTTTACCCATCGCCATTGGTAAGGCCACACGATTGCTGCAGTTTTTGCCCTCCGACAAGGCTTACCGGGCAACCATTCGGTTGGGGCTGCAAACAACAACCGATGACTTAATGGGAGAAGTCATTCACAGTCAGGCTGTCCCCTATCTTGACTTGGCATCCATCCGGGCAGCCGTCCCCCAATTTCTAGGCACGATCCAGCAAATCCCCCCTCGCTACAGTGCGGTGCAGATCCAGGGTAAACGTCTCTACCATCTAGCGAGAACAGGTCAAGACATCGATATCCCTGCTCGCCAAGTGACGGTGCATCAGATTGAAGTACTGGCCTGGCGCCCAGGAGAATTTCCCGAAATTGAGCTGATGATTACCTGTGGGGCAGGTACATATATTCGGGCGATCGCCCGTGATTTAGGGGCTAGCCTGGGGGTTGGCGGCACCCTCGCCGCCCTAGAGCGCACCCAAAGCAGCGGTTTTAACCTGGCTGATAGCCTTACCTTTGAAGCCATTGAACAATACCACCCTCCTGACCTGCTCCCCTTGGTGGCACCGGCCACCGCGATCGCGCACCTGCCGATTCTTCAGCTCTCAGCAGAGGATGCCTGGCGCTGGTGTCAGGGCCAAAAAATAGAAGGGTTAGCAACCGCTACCCAAATCACCACACAGCCCCTACACATTCAACAAGAAGACGGTCATTTTTTGGGCATTGGACAGATGATTGACAATCAACTGAGGGCACAGGTAGTTTTCGCAGAGCAAACGCCCCGCCCATAGGCGACCGCTCCCCCGTCACTGCCCCCATCAAGACACCGAACACTCAAATTTAAACTCCCCGTCGTCGCCGAATTGTCAACCGCCCCAGCCCCAAAAACTGGCCATAGGCTTTCTCCCCCTGGGGATAGGCAACTACACCAAACTGGTAAACCCCAGGAAACGTAGGGTTTTGTACTGGGTGCAGGGCAAGCGTTAGCGTTACTCCAGGCTGCACCGGAGACGCAAACACAATCGCAATTTGACCTGGCTCAGTAGCAAGGACTTCAGCAAGCGGAATTTCTTGACCAATCGGGCGATCACCCACATACGCCCGCGTTGCCTGCGCTCGAAAGCGCACCGTCTGACTACCAGATTGCTGAGTCAGAATCACCCGCTGGAGAGGCTCTCCTGCATCCGGTAATAACTCCAGGGTAACCAAGTAAGTGGCAGCCGTTGAGCCTGCAGTTGTAAACGTTGCAGATGACCGGACGAGCCGAGGCGGGCGATCAAAATAAACCACTCCATCGGCTGTTTGCACAGCTTGCCCTGACAAGGCTCCCCCCATCCAGATTGCTAGCAACACCTGAACCAATCGATGCCTGTTCATAGCAAGATGCAGAAATTATTTTTTGACGCTCGGAGTATGTCCTTAGTTTAAGGGGTTATGTTGCTGTTTAACTACTAATAAACTTCTGTTAAAGACAAGGCTATCTCCTGGGTAAGAGTGATAGCTTATGTATAGACACAAAGAGGAACGCAACCCTCTCTACCAAATAGCTTACGGGACTGTGTCTCCTTCCCAAAGCACCTACATGATTTAGCAATATTGTCGAGTCGCTTGTCTATTGGTCTGTGTCGCATTTCTTGCTGCGTTAGAGAAAATCTGAACGCATTTTAACTGGCCGCTGTCAGTTGGCATAACTCATCTTCCAAGAGTAAAAAAAGGAGGAAACTAGCTTCACGCTTTGCTAATGAATGTAGGCCGTTTGAGCAAACTGTTTAGTTGAACGTTCTGTTACTCAAACCTCTAATTTCAAGTACTAAAAAAACCTGGCACACTTCCGCCAGGTTTTTTGCTTTTTATCGAGTTTTCTCTTTAGTAGACACCTCAGTACACATCACCATAAAAAAGTTCGGCATCAGCCGAACGAGTAAGCTAGGCTCCTCAGTTCCAGATGACGGATTTCCGATGCTGATTGATGACAGTGAATGACCCAGTCGTACTCAGAACTATCCCTAGGGCGACCCACTCAGAGAAGATAACAGCGAGGAGGCTGGAGTACTGCACATCGGTGCTGCCGCCCTTAACTCAGACACGTCCAGGGTGCCATAGGCTTGGGCAATAGAACCAATTTTGAGGTACTCTAGCTGCTCACTGCCAGAAGCTTGCACCTGGCGATATTGCAGCTTTGCGATCGCAATTGTATGAGGCATCACGCCCACCAGCATCGCCATTAGCTCATCGGGAATATCCACAGCAATTTGACTGCCAAAAAAAGCCGCAAAACTGGATAACAACTTTTCAGCCCGGCTAGAGGGCTGGGGTGACTCGGCGATTTTCTGCAGCCAGCGTAGCCATTGAATCCGCCGCCTATAAGCAACTTGTCGGGCTTCCAGGGTAACAACCTCAACCAAATTAGGCGAACCAATCGCTAAAATCGCTTCGTAATTTTCCTCAACATCAAGAGAAATAGCCGCACCCGGGCCAGCGAATTCAGCATAGAATTTTTTACACAAAATCAATGCACTTTTTTTAGACTCACTAACCGCTAGTAACCGTTGAGAACCCGGTGCCAATTCAGAACATTTTGCTCTGTCAAAATAGGAAATATGAATATTCACCACCCTACCTTCGGTCAGCCAGTGCGCCACTCATTACTCTCATGAGCTAATAGTAGTGTGGCCCATGGATTGCCTCAGAACTCTTAATATAGACTTCGCTAAATCTACACACGATTCAGCCTAGTGCATCCTTTTGTTGAAGTTGGTTGCCATCTTTGAGCGTTGAGAGGGTTACTGGGGAAGGGGCTAAGCAGGACATAAGCCGGGTTCTGTTCTCCCACAAGGGGGGGCAGTTATCTATCTGGGGCGTTTGTTACCAAATGCCTCTAGCGGACTCGTTGAAGTTACCTTCAACCTGGAACCGGAAAAAGACCAACCATTGTTCCTACAGCCTTGCTTCCAGCCGGGGTTTACCGAGCCAGCACCTCTCGATGCTGCTGGTGCGCTCTTACCGCACCTTTGCACCCTTACCGATGAAAGAATGAACCAGGAAGGGCAAAGGATAAAACAAGTTTCTTCCTTCTGCCTTCTGTCCTTTCATCGGCGGTATGTTTCTGTGGCACTCTCCTCACGGTCACCCGCACTGGGCGTTACCCAGCAAGCCTGGTCTTTCGGAAGCCCGGACTTTCCTCAAGCTGTTAAATATCACAGCCTGTAACCACCTCGCCTACTTATCCCCTTAACTAGTGTATAACAGCCATCTATTGCCGACGCACAAGGGCACCATCACGCTTCAGTCAGATGTCTTGCTCATTAAAGCTCTGGTTTGGCAATAGCAATGCTATGCTAAGAGTGACTCGGATCCATGCGATGACAACGCCCAAACCTTGTCAGAACCGGAAGGTGGCAGCAATACGGGATGCTTGTTATAGGCGTGGACTCCGGGTCTTTTTGTTAGCCCAAAGATGGGGCAGAAAACTTATCACTAGTTCTGCTTAGGTTCGGCTTTCAACCCCGATGGCTTGGGATAATGGCCCTAGATTCTGTCTATGCTAGAGATGTTAACCAGCCTGTGAAATAAAGCTAGTCTAAGGGTTTAGGAGCGATCGCGCTATGGTTTTTGGGGATTTGATGAAAAAAGCCGTCTACCTCGGTGTGGGTTTAGCGGCTTACGCAGGAGAAAAAGCAGGCAAAACCATCGAAGAACTGCGTGAACAGGGGCAAAAGCTAGCTCAAGAAATGGTTGAGCGTGGCGAAATTACGGCCGATGAAGCCCGCCGCTATGTTGATGAATGGATCAGCAAAACGCAACAGGCTCCTGCATCACCGCCAACTCCTTCTCAAACAACGCCTCAACAACCCCGTCAAATTGAAATCCTCGAAGAAGATTCTGCCTCCCAACCAGACGAAACAGTTGATGACATGCAGAAAAAATTGGCTGACCTGCAAGCAGAGTTAAATCGGTTACGAAATAATCGATAGCCCCCCAACCCCCGATCCTACGAGTTAAGATGGCAACATTTCCTGCTATCAATTTTTCCTAGCCCTGTTTTAGTCAGAGTGGCGCTAGAGAGTTTAACTGAGTCAACAATGCTTGGCTGAAAGGAGAGGAATGGTTGATTGCCTGACAAAATGATTGAAACCCCTGAGATACTTCATGCCCACGGCTGGCACTAAAGTCGCGCGTAGACCACTGAAAGCCGCCGTCGAGGCATCCGTACATCAGGGAGTTCCTCACCCGCGAAGGCAGGTTTTGGTTGCCTAGTTGCGGTTTCAACCGCCTGGGAGAAAAGATTTGTCAGTCAACGCAGGAGGAATAATCAGAAAGTTGTAACGAGATGTTGCTTTTTGTAAAGGGTAGTGGAAGGTGTGCAATGGAAGGTTGGTCAGATGGTTTTTCTCAAGCAATTGAACAGATGATACGAGATGTCGAAAGCTTCTTGGCTGATGTCGCCGAAGATCTAAATGAGATGATTGATGGCTTAGCTGAGGTAACCGAAGATCTTGCCGACCAGTTTCAGCAGATGACGGTTCAGGTTGAAGAGGGCTTAAGCACTCTGGTTGATCCGATTTTAGAGGCCTATCTCGGCTTTGAAATCACCGTTGAAAATAGCATTCAACCCATTACTCACACAGTCGATCCTATTCTCAACAATCATTCTGCCTGTGTCGGTTGCCGCAATTATCATGGTCATTCCTACAATGGCACCGTGCTTATTTGTGCTATGCATCCCTATGGTTGGGAAGATGAACAGTGTCCTGACTGGGAATCTACCTGGAACAAATAAGCCTTGCAACGCCCTTCAGCTTAAGGGAACCTTCTTTGCCACCGATGCCGCATGTCACTGATCGCGCAGTGAACGGCTCGTGCGATCGAGGATTTCTTTTGCTTAGTTCCTAATCTTAAAAAGCCCGGTATCACCACACAGAATTCAGAATACCTGGTGCAAGAATGTAACGTGCGTCTATGTTTCAAGCTTTTTGAACCATCGGCTGATTTCTGTCGTGGTGTGTTAAGTCGTTTCGGCGAAGTGGGTTTCTAATTGTTCGATCGCCGGTTCAATTAAAAAATCGACACTTTCTGTCGCGCACAAATCTGACAAGGGTTGAACCCGAAACATGGCTGCATCAATTAGTCGATGCAGAAAGATGTAGCGATCGTTTTTTCTGGCGTGTACGCCCGCATTCAGAAAGTAGACCCCCGGCTGCAGCAAACACTGAAATGTAAATGAAACCTTAAAAATTGTTCCTGCTTCGACACAGACAATCCCTTTCAGGGGGGGGTGACTCGACGCCCCTCCCAACGAAAGCCCCGATACTGTTTTGATTAACATTCCAAAACAGACATCCGTTGCAGGCTCATTAAACTTCACCGTGTAGGTATAAATATACTTCTCACGCCGAATTAAAAAATTGACGGGTTCTCCTGAGAGGGTTGTAAGACCCGGTGACTCAATAATGGCTCCATGGGAATCATAATAAACCGTACTTTTAGGAACCAGCCCAGGGATATAGGCTTCTCCCGATTTCAGCCCACCCATTGAATGGGTGGGTTTGGTGACAGATGCAGTCACGGATAGCTGTTCTAATTCGGATTCTATGATTTGGTTGGTGGTCAATGCGTCCTCATCCAGGTTTAGTGGAGTCTGCAAGCTAGCCGTTTGATTTAATTGGCGAATACTTTGGCGCACCGATTCAGTTTGGGTCGCTGCCGCATAGATCAGGTTATGGTACTGAGAGATGACGAGCTTTGAGCTGCCCTGTAGCAGCAGTTCGCCATGATCAAGCAATACAGCTGAGTCACAAAATTCGGTAACGGTGCTGGCAGAATGGGAGACAAACAGTACAGTGCCTCCCTGGGCTTGAATATCCTGAATGCGAGCATAGCACTTGCGTTGAAAGGCTTCATCCCCAACTGAGAGGGCTTCATCCACCACAAGAATATCGGGATTGATGCTGGTGGCAACAGCAAAAGCTAGTCGCACAAACATACCGCTTGAATAGGTTTTAACGGGCTGGTCAATAAAGTCGCCAATTTCAGAAAAGTCCCAAATGGCTTCAAATTTACTTTCGAGTTCTGTCTGGGTCAGCCCGAGTAATCTGCCATTAAAGAAAACGTTTTGTCGTCCGGTAAATTCTGGATTGAACCCACTTCCTAATTCGAGCAGAGCGGCAACTTTGCCCTGCACCTTGACCTCTCCAGTGGTGGGGCGCAGGGTTCCTGCAATAATTTGTAGTAAGGTGCTTTTGCCGGAGCCATTTTTGCCAACAATTCCGAGGGTATGTCCCCTTGGAATTTCCAGGCTAATATTTTTTAACGCCCAAAATTCTTGAGCATAGGATTTACCCGGCAGAAGAAGCTCCTTGAGACGATCCGCCGGATGATGATAACGGCGAAAGTTTTTAGAGATATTCTTAATGGAGATAATAATTTCGCTCATTTTAGAGGGCAGGATGGAAGCCAATCATTGAAACTTTATGGGAAAGCGGGTGTTTGGTTAGGATTTACTGGCTCAATCGCGTCGATCAAGGGTGAATTGAGGCAGCAATGCTCTCGCTTATCCCTGAAGGGAGGAAGTAGACTGGCAGACTTTAAGCTCCCGCAAGCGCAGCAAGATATTTTGAAAACAGCGTGCGCTGGCAATCTATCGCCTCGTGATTTAGGCTAGGAGGGCTTGCTGGGGCAAAAGCGATCGCCCGTTAAATGGCCTGAATCCATTCGGTCACCTCGTACTCTGTCCAAATTCCCTGCTGCCAGTAGGGGTCAGACTCGACTAATTGACGCACGGTCGCTTCATCGGGTGCCTCATAGATGCCAAAGACCTGGCGTAAATCTTTGGTTGGCCCAATTGTGATTAAAATGCCCGCTGCTTTTTGTTGAGCAAGACCATCAAGGTGAGCCTGGCGATAGGGGGCACGTTTTTCGAGCACATCGTCGCAATAGCAGCCAGTTAAAACATACTTAGGCATAGTCAAGTGACAACAGCATAGAACGGAAACAAGCCAACCAGGAGCAAGCAGAAGCGCTTAACTACGCAGCTCGACACGAAACTTTTCAACCAGACTTTCTCGAATTTTTTGGTGAACGGGTTCAATATCATCTTCTGTCAGGGTGCGATCGCTCGCCCGGTAAATGAGTCGAAAGGCAAGACTACGTTGCCCATCAGCAACCCCTTCACCACGATATTCATCAAATAGTTCCAGCGACTCGAGGAGACTGCCCCCTGTTTGACGTATGGTTCGCTCTAGCTCAGCCACCGCAGTTTTTGTACTGACAAAGAAGGCAATATCGCGCCCTGATGAGGGGTAAGGCGAGTAGGGCTGAAACAAGCGCACGACCGTTGTATCATCGTTCAGCTCATCTAGCATGACCTCTAGATCCAGCTCAAAGACATAAACCGCTTCAGGTAAGCCCCGATCGCGGCGTAGTTGCGGGTGTAGCTGACCAAACGTACCTAACCGGGTTCCCCCAATCCAGAGCGAAGCGGTACGTCCAGGATGAAGACGTTCATCCCGCCGATCCGGTTGATACTCAACCACCAGCCCTAGCCGTTGTAGTGCATTTTCTAGCCGCCCCTTGGCTTCATACCAATTGATTGGGCGATCGCGACCCGCCTGTTGCCATTTACCCTTGGTTGGGTCACCCCCCATAATTCCACCCAGCACCTCTGCCTCATTAAAGCCTTCTTCTTCTGACCAAAAGATGCGGCCAACTTCAAAGGCATTCAGGGCACCATTCCCCTGCTCTAGATTGTACTGAAAGGCATCCACCAACCCCGCAATCAGATCCGTACGCAGGGCAGCGTACTCACTGAATAGGGGATTCGTCAACACAATCTGCCGCCCCCCACTTGGCTTTGTCACCGAGTAATGGGTAACTTCGGTTAAACCAACCGCTCGAAATGCTTCTCGAATCTTGCGTTTAAGCTCCGCTTCGATGGAGAGATAACCAGGTTCTGTTTTTTCAGGGAGGGTATCGCAGAAGTTGTTGTAACCGTAGACCCGGGCAACCTCCTCAATCAGGTCAATTTCCCGCTCTAGATCACGATAGCGGTAAGGCGGCACAGTCACCGACCAGCTTTGCTCAGGCGTAATCGGAGTAATCGTACAGCCCAAATTTGTCAAAATTGTTTCAACAGACTGAGCCGGTAACTCGCCCAGGTCGCCTTCTATCTGAATCGGGCCAAGAATTTGATTAATTCGATCAAGGCGCAGCTCAATGGAGCGAGTATAAGCCTGCTGCTGAGGCAAGTCGGTCATAACCTGGTGGGTAACAGTCCCCCCTGCCAGTTGAGTAATTAAATCCAAGGCCCGACGACAGGCAATACTTAACTCTGCCTGGTTAATTCCCCGCTCATAGCGAGCTGAAGCCTCTGTGCGCAAACCCTGACTTCGAGCAGAGCGGCGAATTGCCGCTGGGTCAAATAAAGCCGCCTCTAAGAACAGATTAGTTGTACCGGCGTAAACTTCTGTTGCTTCGCCGCCCATCACCCCCGCCAAAGCTACCGGATGGTCATTTGCCGTGATCAGCAAGGTTGCATCTGTCAAGTTGCGCGTTTGCCCATCTAGAGTAGTCAAGGTTTCTCCTGGCTCAGCAAATCGGACTCCGACTTGCAACACCTGCGATTGAGCCACTGCCTGCAGGCGATCGCAATCAAAGGCATGGAGGGGTTGCCCCCACTCCAATAAGACATAGTTGGTCGCATCCACTACATTATTAATCGGACGCACCCCCGCCGATTGCAACCGCTGCTGCAACCAAGCAGGAGACGGAGCAATTGTTACCTGCTCAATCATCGTTCCAATATAAGCTGGGCAGGCAGCTCTTTCCGACAGGCGTAGGGTGAGATCCTCTCCCGCTAGCAGGCGATCCCAGGGCTGGGGTTGGGGAAGCTTCAGCTTTGCTCCCGTCAAAGCCGCCAGTTCACGCGCAATCCCTACCATACTTAAGGCATCTGCCCGGTTAGCCGTAGAAGTCAAATCTAGAATGACATCATCTAACCCTAACAATGGGCGGACATCCTGCCCTACCGTTAAGTTCTCTACCTCAAAGTTATGAATCCCACTGGACTCTTTCGCTAAACCTAATTCTGCCAGGGAGCAGATCATCCCCTCCGATTGAACTCCCCGCAACTTAGCGGGTTTAATCTTTAAGTCAATCATCGGCAGGTAAGTGCCTAAGGTTGCCACCGGCACATAAAGACCTGCTTTGACATTAGCGGCCCCACAAACAATGGTGGAGGGCCGATCCGCTCCGATATCCACCTGACAAACGCTGAGTTTATCCGCATTTGGGTGAGGCTGCCGTTCTAGAACATAGCCCACCACCACTCCCTCGGCCCAGGTTCGTCTATCCTCAATATCCTCTACTTCAAAACCCGCCATTGTCAGCGTTTCCGCCAGCTCAGTCGGGGATAGTGTCGTTTCGACCAGTTCTCTTAACCAATTGAGGGAAATTCGCATAGCCTCTCTGTTGCTTAACCCAAAAGCGCGCAAACAAAAAACGTTGCCCCGTGCAGGAGGATTGAATCTACCCAATTCTCAGCGGGGGTGGAAAAACACAAAATGTTGCCTATACAACGATTGCCCCACCCATTCTACCGTTGAGCGGAACCGTCCGTGGCGGTTTTTGCTCTGAAAAAGAGCCAGATAGTTACGGAATTTGAGAATTCTGCCAGTATTACACTAAGTGGGAATCTGTAAGGTGCTTCACAAATGCGGAAGTCCTGCGAGGGCTTTACAAATTCGGCAACAATAGAGGCATGGCTTGATTCAAGACTCCTCTACAATAAAGAAAGGGGATGGGCTAGGAGGCGTTGCCCCTGTTGCTCTGCCAATGTTTTTGGGCAATCTTATGGTTATGGAGGCGTTCTAGCGATGGTCTTAAATCCGTAATCTCGATGGATCTCCCCCTATTTTTACTGATAGTAAGGGTGCCTTTAGCAACTCTTCAATAGATTTCTTGCAAGAATGCGGCTTCGCTTCTTTGCCCGGTTTCTTCATAATGGAGTGAAGGGCTACCCCCACAGTAGTTGAACCTACAACGAGCAAGGCTAAATGAGTTACTGCCTGAACCCAGCATGCCCGAATCCTCAAAATCCTTCGGATGTGAATGTATGCCAAGCGTGTGGGGCGGGGCTACTTCTGCGCGATCGCTATCGAGTCATGCAAGCACTGGGGCAAGGCGGCTTTGGTGCAACTTTTTTAGCCATTGACGAATCTTTACCAGGCCATCCAAACTGCGTTATCAAGCAATTGCGCCCCAATGCCACCGCTCCTCATATGATGCAAATGGCGCGCGAGCTGTTTGAACGAGAGGCTCAAACCCTGGGGCGCATTGGCAACCATCCCCAAGTTCCCCGCCTACTCGACTACTTTGAAGCCAATCAAGAATTTTATCTTGTTCAAGAATTTGTCAGTGGTTCCACCCTGCAGCAAGAAGTCAAACGCTCAGGCCCCTTTACCGAAGCGGGTACCAAGCAATTTCTTAGCGAGATTTTACCCGTTCTGGAGTACATTCATTCCAATCGCGTGATTCACCGAGATATTAAACCAGCTAACATGATTCGGCGCTTGCAGGATTGTAAGCTGGTGTTGATTGATTTTGGCGCAGTGAAATACCAGAGCCAGCAGCCAACCAGCAGTTCCGATCAAACCGCGCTAACCGCTTATGCCATTGGGACGCCAGGTTTTGCTCCGCCAGAGCAGATGGCCATGCGCCCCGTACCCGCTAGCGACATTTATGCCCTGGGGGTTACTTGCATTTATTTACTGACTGGTAAATCTCCGAAGGATCTCGACTATGACCCAACAACAGGGGAACTCGTTTGGGAAAAACATGTCCATATCAGCGATCACTTTAAGTCCGTTCTCCGTAAGATGCTAGAAGTTTCGGTGCGTCACCGCTACCAGACCGCCGATGAGATTTTTCGTGCCCTTGACCTGGAACCTTACCTGGATAGCCTGGCCAATAGCATGGTGACGGCTCCCCGCACGCCTCAACCTCAACGCCGCACCGGAGATACGGGGGGGAACCCTGCTTACCCTACATCTCCGGCGGCTAGAGCAGCGATGGCAATTCGCTCGCGGCAGATTCGTCCTGATGTCAGCGGTATGCAATCGGGGTTAACCCGAGGTCGCTCTAATGACTTAAAAAGCCATAGCAGTCCTTTGCGTGGCAACTCAGCGGGCAAACGTCGAGACTTTACTGGCGAAAAGCCACGGCAACCCAATCGCCTTGATGCCGAGGGATTGCAAGGTTATTACAGCAAGGGCAAACGCGATTTTGCCTCCCATGATCTCTCATCACTCAATCTGCCGAAAGCGAACCTGTCTGGGGCCAACTTTCACCAATCCAACCTCAGTGGGATTAACTTGCAGGGGGCGAACTTGGCCAATGCCGACTTTGGCCGAGCCAACCTACAACGGTCAAATCTAAGAGATGCCAGTATGACCAGAGCCTATATGAGCAATGCGGATTTGGAAGGGGCTGATTTACGCGGAGCTGATTTGAGTGCTGCTTATTTGCTTAATGCCAACTTACGCGGAGCCAACCTTTGTGGTGCGAATCTCACTGGAGCTAAGCTGACTGAAGAGCAATTGGCGATGGCACGAACAAATTGGATGACCGTGCGCCCCAACGGCAAACGAGGAGTCTGGTAAACCGGTATGGGGCTGGAGGATCGGCTACAGAAGGAGCGCTCCTTTCACGATCAATGGGCAGCAGGTATTGATGTCGATGGAATTCGAGTGGCTGACTATTTTGAGGCCTGTACCGCTCCAGAAAATCGCTTTATTCTAAGGTACCTGGGCGATGTTAGGGGCAAGTTGCTGCTGGATTTAGGCTGTGGAGCTGGAGAAAATAGTGTCTATTTCGCGAGTCGGGGAGCTGATTGTGTGGCAGCAGACTATTCCCCTGGCATGGTGGAAGTCGCACTGAGACTGGCTCAGGCAAATCAGGTGAGTATTACTGGCAGGGTGATCAATGCCCTGGCGATTGATTTTCCGGACAATACCTTTGATGTTGTCTATGCGGCAAATCTGCTGCACCACATCCCTGACCCGGCGATCGCCCTGAGGGAAATGCATCGGGTAGTAAAGCCGGGAGGGCAGGTGTGCTTTTGGGATCCCTTGAAACATAATCCAGTGATTAATGTTTACCGTCAGATCGCACAACAAGTTCGAACCGAAGACGAAGCCCCTCTGGATATTGCGATTCTGAAGACGGTGCGATCGCTGTTTTCCCAAGTTAATGCAGAAACCTTTTGGTTAACAACCCTCTGGATTTTTCTACACTTTTATTTCATTGAGCGTGTGAATCCCAACCAAGAACGCTACTGGAAAAAAATCATCCTGGAACATCAACGACTAGCACCGATTTATCACCCTCTGGAACAACTCGACCAGAAACTCAAAAAACTACCCTTTTTACCTCGCCTCGCCTGGAATTTAGCCGTTGTTGCCGTCAAATAGAGCAACACAGTAGACATCTTTCGAGAAAATCGCCAGTGAAGTGAACCCAAGGGGCTAACAATAAACCTAGAGAGATTCAAAGAGATTCAACGTATAGCTGTTGGTCAGCAAGCTGAGAACAAAACCAAGGTCTCAACCACCTATGCTGGGTAGGCTTGCTGGCTCGCCGCCACCACGAGAAACATAGCAACGACCCTAGTGAACTAGGAGCGAATCTGTACTGGCATTACCAGATAGGTGACTTTCATCCCCCCCACGGGCGACATTACCACTGGACTGGTGGCCATATTCATTTGAATTTGCACTTCTGCTGTATTCACTGCCTTTAGCCCATCCACCAGATAGTGGACATTAAAGGCAATATCCAGATCTTCTCCCGAAATCTGAGCCGGAATTTGTTCACGCCCACTGCCCACATCCTGAGCATCAACCGTAAGGGTTAATTCCTGCTCGGCACTGTTGAGGCTCAGTTTCACAATCTTGTTTTTCTGATCGGCAAATACGGCAATCCGCTCCAGCGCAGCCAACAACAACTTGCGCTCGACCGTAAGTTGCCGCCCAAACTGATGGGGAATGAGTTGACCATAGTTGGGATATTGCCCATCCAGTAAGCGACTCACTAGCCGCTGATCCGCCCACTGAAACACGGCTTGGGTCGTGTCAAACTGCACCTGCAGTTCCGTGTTGGCCTGCCGTTCCAGCATTTTTGTTAACTCTTGCAGCGCCTTCGCAGGAATCGTAACACTCAATTCTGGCTGGCTAGAAAGGGCTTCTGTTTCCTCTTCCACCGTTTGCACCACAGCCAACCGGTGGCCATCGGTTGCGGCAAATTCTAGCCCATCGGGTTGAATGGTTAAATGGACACCCGTCAGCACTTGCTTTGTTTCATCGCTGCTAGCCGCAAAAAGGGAACCCTGTAACCCCTGAATCAGAGCCTCAACGGGCAAGTTTAGGGTTTCACCCGCTTCGACCTGGGGTAACTCTGGAAACTCTGCAGCACTCATGCCCCGCACCTGATAGCGCCCAAAGGCAGAGGTTAGAGTTGTTAGATAGGTGGGGTCTGTGGTTTCTTCCCCGGCATCCAGCACTAAATCTCCCTCTGGCAGGCGGGCGACAATGTCACTCAGTAACTTTGCTGGTAGGGTTAGGCGTCCTCCTGCCTCAACCTGAGCTGCAAAACTCGTTTGAATGCCTAGGCTGAGATCAAAAGCACTTAACTTTACCCGTTGATTGGCAGCATCGGCTTCTAACAACACATTCGCCAGAATGGGGTGGGAAGGTCGTGAAGAAACAGCACGGCTCACAAGGGCTAGGTTAGCGTTGAGGCTGCTTTGGGCACAAACCAGTTTCATAAGTCTGTCAATAGATAGGGATCAGAAAAAACATCAGCAACCCTGAGAATAAAACTTAAATCTGAAGCCGTTAGACTTTTGTGGGGGCAGGAATGGTCTGACTCAGGTTTGATGCCAACAGATGTTAGCACCCCTCTTAAGAAGAAACCAGGCCAATTTTGGGATTCCAGGTTTCTATCGGTTTAACGGGATCGGAATTAAGAAAATCTTATTTAAACCGTAGTAGTAGAGCCTGTGGAAAGTGGGGAAAAAGTGCTGAAAGTTCCAGAAAGTCGTCTTTGCAAGCGGGCGATCGCCTGTGGAAAACGTGTGGAAAAAGTGAGGGTTTTACCACACGGTAGATTTACTTAGATGGGTTTTCCCGAACTTTATTCGGGTTTTAGACACCCTTTCCCCAGGTTATCCCCAGAAAAATCTCAATTTTCCCCAGGAAAAACACTCTCTAGAGGCAGCGGCCTAGGTGCAAAGATTTATAATTTTTTACAAAAATGTGGGGCATCAGCGCGATCTGCAACCTTTCTCCTGGGGAAAACGGCAGTCGCTGGGTCATAAGCGCAACTGATCGAAAAGACCCTCTGATCAAGGGGGGTGCCGCTATTGTTCTGAGACTCAGGGCAATCGCTAGTCAGAAAGCCCCTTGGTTTTGTCATAAGAGGATGTTTTTAAAGGCCTGTCTCTTTGTCACCCTGGCGACTGAAGTCGCGGCTATCAGGAGAAAACCTGCCGACGCCAGTTACTGAAAACCGGGATTTGATTGAGTCTGCGTCGGCAGACTGGGGGAGTGTCGTGGTTTTAACCGCCGGATACGTTTCAAACGCCTTCTAAGCTTTCTGAGCAGAGCTTTAATTGAGTAAAAAAATGCCTGAAACTCCCCTAAGGAAGTCAGGCATTTGGGGTATGAGGTGCTGAAGAGAGTGAATAGGCAGCCGATAGCCTGCTGAAAAACACGACTCTGATGAAACAATGGCGCAGATTCGCCAAAGTCCCTAGCTGGTGTTCTGTCAGGCAAGTTTTGCCGGGTTGTAGACCGGCAAAATTGAACTGCTATCTACTTTCTGGTGCTTAAGCGAATGGCCAAGTTGCATTTGACAGCGCATGAGTGGATCGTTTGCTGCGCTTACACCCCCCGTAACCTCCCCCTTGGGAAGGGGAAGTGTTATGGGCATAGCAGGTCTGAAAGACGCAGGTGCTGGGGTGAATTGCAATGGCTGTCGTTCTCATCGATATCGCATCGATACTAGAAGCGGTAGCCGACCCCAGCTTGGAAGCTAAGGGCATCTGCAGGGCTATTTTCGTAGGCGTTAATTCCCCACTTGGCATCACCGTAGACGACAACCCGCCGCGCCACTTCTGTTTCAGCGCCCAGGGTAATGACAACAGATTCCCGGTTGCCCAAGGGCGAGGGTTGATTGGCGCGATCCATAAAGGAATAACCGACCCCAGCGTAGATATTGGCATTGTCAGAGATCCGTTGGTCGTAGGTTACTGTCGGCACAATGGCGGCGTTATCACCACTAAACAACACGGCACCCCGCACAGAAACTGGTGCATTGGGGATCGCAATCCGCCCCTGGATGTTGCCCCCTAGGGTAGCGGCATCATTATTCTGACCACCATTCGTAACACCTGCCGCTACCCCAGCACCAACATAGCTGCCGTCAAATCGTACAGGATTTGCCATTGCTTGATTTGTCATCAAAGCGGGGGCGATCGCCATTACGGAACCCATAGAAACCATGATTAAACGATTGAGAGAGCGTTGCATTTCTTGTTCCTCGTTCAAATTTTAATTGTGTACCTTATAGCTAATTAGACAGAAGCAAGCTACTAATAGTTCCAATTTGGATTGATTTTTATGAATCAAATTTCTGAAAAACCCCCACTGACTCTTGTCCAACTTTTTGAGTCAAAAAACATTCTATTCCGACCAAGTAATCATTCATAATAAAGGTCAAAGGAATGGATTGAGTGAATAGCTTCTTGCTAGAAAGGACTAAAAAAAGCTCTATCTAAAAGAGCTTTCAATCGTTAATTCCCTTTTCAGTAAGGAGTTTGGCCAGATTATCTATCTTGAGATGGCGATAGAGAGGATATAAAATGAACCTATTTATCGGTTTAGCGATTGTCCTTAAGCCTTGGTCAATGAAATAGGCTGTTTCTAAACTGGCACAAAAATGGGAACTAACCTATTTTTTTGATTTTGAAGGGCAGAAAAGTGAAAATACTGAGTTGCAACAGGGTTGAAAAGCTTTAAAGAACTGATTGCTGTTTTAGTGCGTTAATGACTGATTGAATTCTGTTCTCATGCCGAACTACCTGATTAAATTGAACTGAGCTTGAAGTGGTATGTTTCCATTTAGGTAAAGCCATTAGTGCCTGATCAACTTTGGCCTTGTGCACAAGGCCAAAGCTCAATCAACCGGAGGATAAAAACTTTAGCCTAGGGGTTGACGCCTCCTTAGAGGGCGTTTGAAAAGGGTTCGGCGGTTAAAACCGCAACGACGCCAACCAAGTCCGCCGCCGACTCAAGCCAATGAGGGATTGCTATCACCGGCATCGGCAAGCTTTGTCCCTATAGCCGCGACTTTAGTCGCCAAGGCGACAGGGGGATAGGCTTTTAAGACATCCTCTTAGCTAGATTTTGCCCTTTGAATTCTGCGTAGAGGTATTCGCTGGTTTGCGGAGGCCATTTACCAGGACGGGTACCGATGATGCTACTGCTGGCGTCAAGACTCTGCGTATTCGCTAGATTTGTCTTCTTAGACAGGGCAAAGGCCAAAAAAGTTCGGCACACTTTCGCAGCAACTGCAAGAATAGGAAGCAGACAGGTTGCTGAGTTTGTCAGCAGACTGAGTCAAATTTGGATAGCTCTTTTCCTCTATCTCAACAAACGATGCCCGATCCACGCTTATATGAGAGTGACCATTACGTTGTTCTGGAAACAAATCAGGCTGAGCAGTTGTTCACACGGGCTCAGCTCCTAGAAAAATTGGAAGGTATTTTGCGCGATCGCCAGGATGATTTACCCAAAGACCTGCAGCGATTCACAACGGTATCTGAGCAAGCAGTTCATTTATTGGAGACATCCTGCGAATTCGATCTAGGGGCAACCGATTTTCTCCAGTGGTA
>Ga0272446_1002024_pt1 | contig 28404 bp, 14 predicted proteins | sample YNPCB0061_FD_194587 | JGI IMG/M metagenome (GOLD analysis project Ga0272446, IMG submission 194587) | Hot spring microbial mat communities from Yellowstone National Park, WY, United States - YNP-CB-006-1 | ecosystem: Environmental > Aquatic > Thermal springs > Hot (42-90C) > Sediment | place...
TGTGTTCGTGAAAGGAAACCAGCGGTTTATGAATATCGTAGTGCTGAAGCAGGATGCTGCTCTTGCGCGTATCTTCGCACGCAATAACATCTGCCGCGCGCAGCGTTTCCAGCGCACGTAATGAGATATCGCTCAGGTTGCCGATTGGAGTAGCGACAATGTATAGCATCACCGGTATTGTACCCGACAATGCCCGACTGTGTCGCAATGCAACAACGAATTCACTTGAATGAACATGCAACTGTGGCTACTGTTGTGCGATCAAGCCAAAAAGTACAATCCGAAATAGATCGTCTTCCGGCTTGGCAGGATCTCCTGCTTCTACCTCTCTGACAAAAAAATAGCGCACGTCTTTTGGCTCCATAGATTGTTTTTTGCTACCATCTCCTACCTTCAACAACTCTGGTTTTTGTGCTTTTTGACCTCCTTGTGATTGTCCAGAATCAGGCAATGCAGGAAATGTTTGCAACCCTGGGCTCGTGCTTATGCCAGGAGTTCCACGATTTATGTCACCAATAACCATCACGAGCATGTATCCGCCTGGAACACTCACTTCTCCCCCTTCACAGATTTCAGAAATGCTAAAGATCTCGCCAGCGAAAGTAGAAATATCCTCCAAAGCCTTATTCGCAGAAGGGGGTGCCACGCTCTGAGCACATGCATTGCTAATGTCGTAAGCAGACAGCCCCCCGCTTGGGTTCTGTAGCGATGAAAGTTTTACGAGTGGCAATCTAACTGGATGTTGATACCTCCCACCCTGACTGTCATAGGCACCTGTTATCTCGATTGCGAGATCAAGCGATGAAGTAGATAGTTCTGGACCGACAAAGGTAATTTCTGCAGACCCTCCCCGAAATTCGAACCGCTGCGTGCTCAACGACCAGCCTTTGTTCCTGTATTTTTCCTTCAGAGCGATCTTACTCTCGTCCGGCAAAAGAATATATTTATTGTTCAGCTCAAGTGGAGGTTGCACTTCGATCAAGTCACTCAGTTCAAGTTGTGGCGGACGAATCTCAATCGGGAAATCGGCAAGTACCTTATCACCCGAGTGAGCGCGCAGCGTAAATTGCCCAACCAAAAGCTGCGCCGGAATTGTCACCTTGTCCCCCTCCAATTTCACCTTATCGGAGACCTCATCGGGGAGATTGGTCTTTCCGACACCTAGAAGCTGAAACTCGATCTGTTGCGGATCAAGATAACTGTAGGTAAATGCAACCTCAATAGGCTCGTCAAAATTGAACTTCTCTGGCAGTGAAAATTGAAAGACCGGCATAGGTGCAACTGTCGGTTCAGCCGTCGACACAATTACTGGAGTTGGCGATTCTGGCGCTTTATTCAATGTTAGCAGTATTTGCCTGAAATCAAGATACGCAAGTATCGCCAGTATCAAAAATACTACAAGTACCATCGCTATCAGTCCGATAAATACTGAAAGGAATATGGGCCATCGAGACTCACGTTTGCTGACCGGAGTTCGATCAGGTAATCGAGGCGGTTGCGTCATGAAGTTTCTCCCTTCTTGAGCGAGTGTATCAGAGAGATTTGAAGTCTTACTCTTCTCTAGTTTTGTTACTGGTTATCTGGAGTCCAGTAGTCAAAGAAATCACGCCATTCTTTGAACTTTTTCTCATCGATTTGATAGGATTTGGATTGATAGGATTTGGATTCGGTGGATGGCAGGCTTTTTTTTATCACAGAAAGTTGTTGTTTCAATTCCTCTGGAATATCAGATCTGGTTTTACCCTCCAAAAGCTCTTTCAACGCCAGACATAGCGTGTTGAACCGGAGATCATCTGCCCAAATCGCCATCCTCTCCTGAGATGTGCTTCGCTCAACAAGCCAGGCAAACTGTTGCACGACTAGTCGGTAAAATTCATACCTGACGAGTTTTCCAACCCGCTCAGGTTGCTCTTCACGCTGCAAATTATCCACCCATTCTTGCAAATCCTTGCGAAATTCACCTTTCTTTTGATCCAGCAGATCCTCAATCTGTCTGCGTCCCCCAAATATCAGATCGTCCACCTGTTTCTGCAACTCTTGACGAACCGCGTCCTCCTTTTGAGACAGGAACTCGCTCACCTGGCTTTGCAACGCATGGCGAACGTCGCTTTCCGCTTGAGACAGGAACTGGTCCACCTGAGTTTGTAACGCGCGGCGAACCCGGTCTGCTTCTTGCGGCAACAGCGTGTCCACCTGTGTCTGCAAAGCTCGACGAACGCTGTCACGCCCTTCACGCAGCCAATAATCGTATATCTGTTTCTTCAACGCTTGACTAACTTTATCCTCTTCTTGAGACAGGAACTCGTTCACCCGGCTTTGCAACGCATGGCGAACGTCGCTTTCCGCCTGACTCAGCTGACTCTTTACCCGATCTTGCAACGCCGCGCGGAATTGGCCTTCCGTTTGACGCATCAAATCATTCATCTTTGCCTGGAACGCCTGGAGCCATTCACTCTTTACTTGATCCAACAGCTCTGCAGCGTGATTCTGCAATGTCTCGTGAACCCGGACTTGCTCTTGCTCCAGTAGCGCTGCAACCTGGGTCTGTAATGCGCTGCGGACGTCACCCTTCTCTTGACGTACCAGTTCTGTGACCCATGCTGGCAACACTTCATTGACCTGACGCTCAACGATCCCTGCCAGAAGCGCCTCTCCAATCGGCCTGCGTGTATCCGTCTGTTCAACGAGGGATGTTATAAGCGTCCAGAAATCCAGCAATTCTCTCAAACGTTTGATCCGTCCTTCGTCGAGGTTGTGGACATCTCTGAAACGGAAGCGCAAATAGTTGAGTGGATCGAGTTCCTGCTCAGGGGGATAAAAGGCAATTTCAGCGTGAGCGCGTTCTTCCGCCTGCTTTTTCAGCGTCTCCAGATTTGGGAATAAGGCGTTGCGAAGGGCTTGCTCATATCGTTCGCCTCCCTTTTCCTTAAGTTTGTGCAGTTTACCCTCAATATCACGAATGATCTGCACTATATCCTGATACTGTTTATTAGTAACAGCGGATCCGGCGCGAATTTCCGCCTGTTTTTCCTGATAATCATTCCAACGACGAAGAATTTCTGTCTCTATGGTAAAGACGTTCAGCAGAGGATGCTCGTCGAGGTCGTTTTTACGATTCCGTAATTCTGTATCACATTTTTCCACCTCTTCGCGTCGCATCATCTTGAGAACGTCCGGCAACCATCGCCTCAGCAAGAAAAAGTCGCGCCCTTCCTCACGCGCCTTCAACCCGGCAGACAGCGCAACCCGCCAGCGTTCACGCTGCAAGGCAATCTCTGGATCGCCCTCAGCAACCCTATCTAGCTTCTTCAGATTTTCCAGACCTTGCTTGTATTCTCCTGTGATCAGCGCCATGTCAGCATCGGAAAACAACCGGTCAAAACGCTCATCGAAAGAGGAGCGAAAATCTTTATACGCATCTTCGTACTTCTGGCGTTCCTGCACATCTGCGACCCTGCGCGCCAGGTCACGCAGCGCTAATCCTTTCCACCAGTCATCAACGCTTTGTTCTTTATCGATCTGGTCTTTTGTGGGAGCCTGCTTCAGCAGTTCTGAAGCCTTCCAGTCAAAATATTTTTGCCAGGCATCAATATGTTCCGCCAGCTCCCTTTCTTTCTCAACATACCACCCCCACCATACATCAGAGAGCAAACGACGCGTGCCCAGGCTGGTCTCACCCCAGCTTTCATCATCCACAGGGTTGAATACAGCTGGTGGAACTTTCCCGCTCAAAAATTGGTACCATAGTACTGCGAACATAGTGTGTTCTTCTGGCACACGTTCGTCCTTATGCGGTTCGACGACGTTCCAGTCGAGCACAATCAGGCGCTCATGTTGCGTGTCGAAGAAGAAATCAAGAAATTTCCGGTCAAGACAGACGTAGCCAGCAGTATGCAGCGCCACAAGCAGGCGGGCATAGCGCGCGGCTGCCTTAAGCGCCAGTTTTTCCCTGTCAAGTCCCGTCTTTGTTCTCAGCACCGCACTTAGCGACCAATCCTCGGGAACGAATTCCATTACCAGCACCTCTCGCCCATCCAACCGACCTTTTTTGGCGAGCGGAAAGGGTGAGGGGTTGCCAGAAAATTTCTCCTTCCAAGCCCTGGTGAGCCTGTCCAGAACCTCGTACTCGCTCCAGAATCGTTGCCTCAATGAGTCATTCAAGCCGGGGGCTGGCACTTTGACAGCCCTATCAGGACGACGGTGGGTTTGCTGAGTAAGAGGAACGTCTGTCTCCTTCCCTCCCTCGTGTTTCCAGGCAGGATAAACCACGCCGATCAGCCCACCGGAGAGAGGCTGACCTAGAATATAGGCTTCTCCGTCAACCTGAACGATGTTTTGCCGGTGCATAGACATACTTCTTACGAGCGGTTGTGCAGGCGTTTACGAAATTCCTCGCGGACGGCCATCGCAGTATAAGCGGCAAAATCATTCGCTTCGGGTGATTTGTCTTTCAGCACAAGAGTCGCCAGAGTATGTTGTTGCCAGTTCGGCAGAGTCCACTGTCGCCAGATTTCAATGTCTACCGTTTGCAATGCCCGTTCAATAGCCCGAACATCCGTTGGCGCGGCCTGCCAGGCAAAGTATACTATGCCGAGAACGTATGGCGAAGGGCGACGAGAGAAATTGGATACATCGGGTAATTCCACCTGCACGCAAACGGTGTCGGGAAGTGAGATGCGCAGGTAACGCTCATACTCGTTCACCTGCACCCAACCGCTGGCGAATGCCAGGGCAAAGAGACGCGCATGGGCGCTTGCTTCAAGCGCCGTAACCAGGAGGGGCGCAAACAGGCGCGGCGCCTGGCGTAGCTCGCGGGGCAGGCGCGCTTCCCAACGCAACGAAACTGCCTCTGCGCGAAAAACTGCCGTCGATTCCGCTTTCGGATCACGCTGGCCGTCCTCCGTCAATCCATACCACTGATGATATACATGGCGACTCTCTTTCCACGTCTCTATGGCATCAATCGGCACAACATCCACTGTCTGCAGCACGAGAAGATGGTACGGATCGGATGTCCGCATCGGATAGAATTGCTGTTCCAGTAGCAGACGCTGCCGGAGCGATTCTTCCAACCGGTCTATGTGCCCGTTTACAGCGAGGATCAGTGCAGGACGAACCTGTGGAGCCTGCAAAGGATCGAAGTGTACGAGCGGTTGCGAGATCTCCCAGGCACGCCGCGCGACGTCAGATAAATCATGCTTGAGCCAATCGGACGACCGCAGCTTTTCAAAAAACTCTTTGCCAGTCTGTGTTGCCAGTTGCAGGAGTGCTGTAATAAACGGTTGAAGCGAATAAGACCTGGCAGTCAGTTCAGCCTGGACCCCGACGTGCAGCGTAAGCATAGGCCCGCGATCAGAGTCGATGACCCAATAGAAACGGGATAATCCTTCTTCAATTGGTTGGGGCGCAGTGAGCGCATCTTCGAGAAACGCATCTACATCGGTCGGCTTGATCGATAATGTATGAGTGAAAATACGTTGATGCACCTCCAGGCGTTCCATTGCGGTCTTTTCGAGCGCCTGCAGGTGAGCGAGCAACGATGGCTGAGCAGGACTATCAACTTCTACCAGATCGGTATGAATTCTGGCGACCATCTCGAGCAACTGTTGTCGCGCCTGGCACGTGGCATTCAGACAGTCCCTGGCAAACGCCGCCCAGCCCGTTTGGGAAAGTATGTTGACTGCATTCCGCAGATATCCTTCCAAACGGGCAAGGAAAGCAAGAACGTACCCCATCTTGCCCGTGCGCGCCTTTCGCCAGTTGGTATTGGTACCTGAGCCGTTGAGCATAACCTCTAAAGCGTAGGACAAATAACCTCGAAAGCCTCGGGTATCTTCTGCCAGATTTGCAGCTGATTTTGCGTCAATCTCTTCAAGGACATCGCGTCCTTCCACCAGAACACGCCCAACGGCTTGCAATGCAGATGGACAGGGGTTCCGATCATAGCCCGCATACCCCAACAAAAACAGGCGGACATGCCGGTCGAGTCCTTTCGCCGACTCTTCTTGATTCTGTTCCGGCTTAAGTGAAAGAGCAGGATTTGCTTCTCCGCTCAAGAGATACGCAATCAGGCGAATTGCCCAGCGTGTCTTAAACACTTCAAAAAGGTCTTGCACAGGAAACACATAGCGGAACACGCCAATACTGCCTGCTACCGCCCGACCACGCGCCCATTGTTCGGTAGTTACCAGACCCTGAAGATTGCGACGATAATTACGCCAGTCGGCAGTATGAGCACCTTCATCGAGAGCAAAACAAATTGCATCGGCGATCATCGGAAATACGCTCAGCGCGGGATCAAACCAGCGTTCACGCGCAGAATTATCACTTCCAGGTACAGGAAGACGATCAAAAAGGTACACACTATCCAGCAAACGCCAATTCATGATATCGTTGAGTACAGGATGCTCTCCCATCCGCGAGTCGTAGGCCATCCTGAAAGGAAACCCCTGTGCCAGTTGAAAACGCTCGATCTCCCGCATGGCAGCGAAGGCGTTAGCCTGCAAGACCGGATAGCGTGCAGAGGCGACCTGTTGGAAAACAGGGGCATCTACCAAGTACGCTTCAATACTGATGTTCTTCGCACCAATCCTGTAACCGATCCGACGGAGGAGATACGCAATGTCTGCCAACACAGCCCCGCCAAATCCACCCGCCAGAGAAGCGACCAGAATCACGCGAAAGTGCTCTCCGGCAATGACAGCAGATGCCATACTATGGAGCAGACGCCAGACCCGCGATCCTTGCCCGATCCGACGGGCCAGACGCAGATAAATATGCCTCAACGTATGTGCATCAGCAGCATAGAACACATCGGGTTGTCCCTGCCATTGAGAAGCTAACTGTTCGAGCAAGTCCTGGCTGGCGTCACCCATACCGATTGCAATTAGATGAATACCCTTTTGTCGTAATTGTTCTGCTGCCTCAATCGCCGGTTGCGCTTCACTTTCACCATCAGATAGTAAAAGCACGACCTTCGAGCGCTCGCCAGCACTGTTTCGAGCAAAAATATCATCAGCCAGCTGCAAGGCGCGTGCAATGTCTGTTCCATCGCGCGTGGAGATTGATTGAACCTCCTGCGCGATCTGCTCAGACGGTTTCGATATGGAGACGATCTCGTGCGCTTCTTCACCAAAGACAACAACGCCAACCCGATCGACTAGTCTGTCTATCTGCGATAGAAAAGAGAGAGCAGCTTGTTTGGCAGCCTGTAGTCGCGTCAAACCTTCTTCACCTGTCCCCAATACCCCTTCCATGCTTGGTGAGCAGTCTATCAGCAAGAGAATATCAATCCCTTCGTCAAAAATGCCTTGTCTGAGATCCTCGATAAGCATGGCGCGGCTAAGCGGACGACGCTGCCGACTCCCGTAAGCCAGATTGAGTTCATCATCGCTGAGCCGCTGTGCGTATTCTGCCGCCGGAAACCAGTCGCTCAGATCTGGATCAGGCTGTTGTCGGAGACGTTCAACCAATGGTTTCAAGTCGGTGTCCAGTTCAACGATTTCCTCGGCAGCCAGACGTACACTCCCGATAGAGACCTTCTGATCCTTATCTGGTGTATCGATCACCGCAAGACGCACTTCTGCAGGCATGGCGCCAAAGCCAATATCGAGCAGATTTTTCTTGACATGCGTTAAGACGTGACGTCCTGTACCCCCTAAACCAACTATCAGGGTCGGAGCAGGCTGGAAGAGCGGCCCAGGCTGCCAGATCGATAGGTTGCGATCGTCAGGTGGTATGGGGGGTTCCAGCGGATCTTGACGCGGATACAACCGAAGAGTTACATGCATCGGTCCTGCCACATGGACAGACCGTTCTGCACCGTCGTACCCCGGGGCGCTGGCTTCAATGCGCAGCCTCCCGGCTTTGGTCTTCGTAGAATGACGATTCTGCCTGCTCATTCGTCACGCTCCGGTATAAACATCACGTTCGCATCGTTAATCGGCTCACCGGTTAGACCATCTATTACGTCCACTTCGACCGGATATTCAGGCTCACGACATGATATCCAGACCAGAAACGGAAGGAGGAGTAACGGGATTAACCACGGCCAGAGTGATAGCACACGCTGCGTCGACGAATCTTCTCTATACGCCAGCCAGACCGGATGAAATTCAGAGTCTTGCTCTAACGAGGCAGACGGCACTTTGAACACATCTGATCGGTTGCCCTGATCGTCGTACACCATTTGATATGGCAATCCATTCTCGCCGATAGGCGCGACCAGAATATCGAATTGACCACCAAAACGATTACTGGCAAAACCCAACCATTGCGAATCAAGAGACCAGGATGGCCAGGAATCGACGTACTCGCTGTTGATGCTCAAACGCACCGGTGTTTGCCCTCCACCAGCCGGAATGATATAAATATCCGCTGCTTCGTCGGCATAGGTACTCTGCCCGTTAAGATGGCGCGTGAATGCAAGCCACCTTCCATCGGGAGAATAAGCCGGATAGTAGTTGAAACCACCACCGCTTGCCCCAGGCAGTGGCGTAGCTTGCCCACCTTCTGCCGGGACGGTGTAAATATCGCAGGAATCCAATAATTTTGCTGTGTCAGGCGGTGGTGCAGTGCGCGACGCACGAACAAACGCAATGGTCTTTCCATCTGGCGCCCATGCAGGCATAGTTTCAACAATGCCGGGTTCACTGGCGCCCGGCAATGGTCGGAGTGTACCAGACTGAACATCGAGGATGTAAATATCGGTATCGTTGAATGACAGAGCCAGACTCTGCCCATCGGGCGACCAGGCCAGATATGAAGCTCGCACGTTGGGTAATGGCACACCGACGCCATCGTGACGAATTGCTACAATCGGCCCGTTTTGTTCGCCGCGAACGGCGGCTATATTCTGCTGGGGTGAAACCTGATGACAGGCGACGCAACCAGACCTTTGATTGAGCACATGCACTGGCGTAAACTGCTGTGCATCGAAGGTCGCCGAGAAAACGCCCACGTCCTTACCACCGGCCGTGATTTTCCAGAAATAGATCTGCGGCACCCGACAGAGATCTCCCATCAGAGCACGTGCCAGCAGTGCAGAAACAGTGAGCAGCGTCAGTAGCAGGGAGATCAGCAGTATTTTGCACCACAGCCCTTTTGAGGGCCATTTACGCCGGAAGCGTTTTCCCACCGGCATTGTGGACAGAACAGCAAGCACTGGCAACATCAGCAAAGGCGCCAGCAACCACCAGGGGTATCGTTGCCAGGGTGCACACATCACCGGCAAGATCGGCAGATCGGTTCTTCGAGACAAGACCTTCACCGCCGGAATCCCTTCCAGGACGAGTTCTTTGTCTTCCTGTTCACATTCCCGAAATCTGGCCCTGATGGACGTGATCACCGGAAATTCACCGGGATTGCGACCGCGCACCTGAAAAGAGAAGGTATGGTCACCGCCCGGCAACACAGCCTGCTGCCAGGAAATCGAATCTGCTGCAACCTTACCTGCAGGTTGCAAAGTATCAGAAAGGATCTGATATTGATAAATGTCTACTTGCACGTCAAGTTGTAGATTTGTGGCCAGATTATATCGACGAATTGCCCGAGCGATAGCGCGGTATATCTCACTCAATTGACTTGCATCTGGCGTGAAATAGTATAATGGGTTGCCATCGCCGCCTTGGGAAGCGATACCCTGCATGGCATTTTGCTCGACATCGCTGCCGAGGCCAACTGAAACAATGACAAACCCTTCTTCTTTGATGGCTTCAGCCACTCTATTCATGGCGGCTACATCGCTCTGCCCATCGGAGAGTACAATGATGACCGGAACAACATCTGGGCGGCGATTCCGCCTAAGCTCGTCATACGCTTGTTGCAAACCTTTAGCGATGTTTGTGCCGCCACCTATACCGATCGCTTTGATCGCTTCTTTCACCTGGCTGAAATCATTACTGACCGGGGCAGCAACCTCAGCTGTGTCATCAAAAACCACAACACCGACCCGGTCAGAGGATGGATCCATCTCATCCACAAAAGCAACTGCCGCACGTTTAGCCTGTTCGATCTTATTCCCTTCCATACTCCCAGAGCGGTCGATCACCAGAAAGGCATCCACCGGTTTGATAACTTCAGTCTGCCTGCACTGGCTGCTATCGCCCTGCAAACGTATTTCCACCATCACAGTTTCATTGAGCGGCGCCTGCTGAGGATCGGCATGAACCTTCATCGTCAGCAGTCCGGTAGTCGCCGAGTCAGGGCCAGGCGTCGATGTTTGTGCAAACGTAACACCGATGCTCCATATCATCATCACAAGGAGAAGGACCGGCGCTACCTGCCGGACGCGTCTGTTTATGATGCTCCAACGCATAGCCTGATTGCCGCATCTCCAATATGCACAAACGCACAGCCGCTCAAACTGCCACATGTCGGCCTATGACCTGTCGAGCAGTCCCATATCGCGCAAAGTGCGAATCCTGCGCTGAACAACCTCACGAACTGCCGTGATCTCATCATTGAACATAATTAGAAAGACCGACGCCAGATCGTATTCCTGTTGTCCTTCAGGAGTGTTAAGGCGTTCCCTCCAGTATGGCAGAGTCTCCTCCTTGATCTGATTGCGTTTCTGGCTGACGCGTTCGATTCGCGCCAGTTCGAGCAATGTCTCCTGTCGCTCCGTTTCATTACGAATAGCCTGAATAGAGGGCAGCAAATCGGTATTGTGCTTGAAATCCATCGTCTCGACACGCCGTCGCGCATCATGGCGGCGCGCGTTTTCCAACGCTCGGGCCACCGCCGGATAATCAATAGAACGCACTAGCCCGTCGTCACGACCAACATCCTTGCCGATGAAGTTGAACGTCATCAAGGCATCCAGCATGGAAACCCTTTGCGAAGGTTTGGTCAGCCAGAATTCCTGCGGTTGGGTTGGGTTGCCAAATTCATCGAACGGCGATTCAGGCGGCAAGATCAGCTTGAACACGAAGCGAGTGATACCCGTGTTTCTGTCACGCTCGGGGAAAGGTTGGATCAACCCATACACATAACTCATCAGGAACAGGCGGAACTGTTCGACATCCTCCAATTGTAAAACCAGGTTGTCAGCAAACAGGCGCACTCTCTGAGACAACTCCGGCAATCGCGCCTCATACCCGACAGCGTGAACTTCTGCCGGAAAAACGTGCAGTTTACGGCGGTCGCCTTTGGTCTGTGCACCGCCCTCTCCCAGGTAAGCCTGTTCTCCCTGCTTGTACGCGGTAATTTTTTCCAGTTCCAACAATTCATTAGTGAAGATCACGGTGAATTTGAAGCGATCTTCAGAATTGCACTCTTGTAAAAACATGTCGCTATCTTGCCCGGATTGATGATCGGCTGTGCGAATATTACTCAGTTGTGCCAGCTCCTGCATCACCTGACGGAGATACCCTCGATGACCGGACTCCTCTTCAGTTTGAAAATAAGCCCGCACATAGTTCGCAATGAGTGGATTGCCGCCATCATAGGCCAGTGCAACGCTCAGTTTCTCGTATATCTCCCTGGCTAACAGAGCAGGATTACGATACTGATCGTTAGTCATGAGATAGCCAATCACCGATTCGGTCTGGCGTGCAGTGAGGAACGGCTCTCGACAGAGACTGAGCCAGAGCGCCAGATTATCATTGCTATATTGGGTAAGCGCATTGCTTACAAGTTAAGGTGGTGAGGGAATTGTCAAGTACAGCAACTCAGTCGCTCCTCCCCGGTTTTTGCGCTGGCGCTTGATGATTCCCAGGCCCTCGGCATCGGCAGCAAGGTAGGTGATCGGGTCGTCTGCCTTGCCGCGATGATAGGCAACCGTGAAATGGTACAGACCGCGATAGACCATCTCCATCGACAGGGCATGGAAGGGGCGATTCAGCGCTTCGGCCACTGCATCGGTCAGATCGACCAACACGGCATACAAAATCCACGTCGCCCACATCTGGAGTTGCACACCATTGATGCTCCCCGTCCAGAAGTAGGCCAACCCAAGCAAGCGCTTAATGACGGCAAAGCAGTCTTCTATGCGCCAACGCTGCCAATACAGCGCGACGACATACTCGGCTGGCAGCAGTTGCGGGTCCAGCACATTGGTCAGATAGCGATACCACACGCCCTGATGCCGCCATTCCACCAGGCGGACCGGATGCGCGCATTGACGGGCTTTGCTCGACCCCAACCGCACCACCTGGTCGCGCAGCGTGTCGGTCGTGCGCAGCGCCTGCTGGGGACGGACCACGATGCGCTCCTCCTTGCGGGTCAGGAAGAAGACCCCGGCATCCGTCAACTGGTCGAAGCGGGCGAAGTTCAAGAAGCCGAGGTCGAACAGCAGCAGCATCCCGCGCTCCAAGCTGGCCAGCGCCTTGTCCCAGAAGCGCTGGTCGTGGGCGTTGGGGTCCTGCTCGTACCACACCTGGCGGGGCAGGCGGGTGATCACATCGAGCAAGCCAGCCATGCGTCCCGCCAGGACCGGTCCTTCGCCATCGCGTAACAACCCGGTTTTGCGCAGCAGGGCGTCCAAGGTCGAGCCATCCAAGGCCATAACGGACGGAAAGTGGTTGCGGGCCCACTGCAACGCCGGAGGCAACGGACGGGTGCGCGCCGCCCAGCGAACGGCCATCAGCGGCAGCGCCTCCTGCACCACGCGCTCGAACAGCACCGCAGGCAGGCTCGAGAAGCGCTGCTCAACCGCCTGCTGCGACACCTTCCGTTCGTTGACCCACAGCAGGCCTTCCCGATTCAGGGTCCGCACCGCTTCCGTGACCGAACCCAACTGGCGCCAGATCAGACTCAGCACAAAGGCCATCATCACGGGCAGGTTCAGCACTCGGGCCCGCAGGCCCAGATCGTAGAAGTGAGCGACCTGGTTCAGGGTCAGCGGATGCACGATCTCCATCAGGCGTTCGGCAGTCACCTCGTCCGGCGCCGCCGTGTTCTGGCGCTTGGTGCGGTCGCGCTGGATGGCGCGAGTATGCCGCACACTGCTCTTCTTGGTTTTGGGTTTCTCGCTCATGCCTCCAGTCTACCCGAAGCGGCGCAGAACGCAACATGGCGCTTGACAAAGCGGCGAATACCTTAACTTGTGAGCAATGGGGTAAGCGATGGTGTTTTCGCCTCCGGCAGATGCACCCTGAGTCCCAGGTCTACCTTGGGACGACCGCCTTGCATCTTTATTTGGACATCCCATTCCAGACGCCCCAACAGTGCATTCACCCAACCATGCTCTATCGAGGTCAGATAATGCTCATAACGCTTGCGCTCATACTCCGGATCATTGATGACCAGTCGGCAGACGATGTCCTTCTCAACCGCCCGATCACTGTCAACCTGTTTTCGACCGCGCAGGAGACCTGCATACAGGCTGTCGCTGCCGGTGACCAGGGTCTGCGTCCAGGATTGAACGCTTGCCTGTACACTGCCGACATAATCAATCATTTGGTTGAGCGCCTCGATCAAAACATCTTCGAGCGCTTCCGTCTGCAACAGGTCAATCAGACGACTCTCAGCTTGAAGATAGGTATGCTGAGCGCGAAAAGCCTCACCGGAGGGCTGACCGATAAGATTCTTTTTGTCAGCCAGCGATTTCATCTGTTGCAACGCTTCCCAGGCTTCGGCAATGGCTTTACGGCGACTCTCTCCCTGCTCACGCCGCTCGTTCTGCACCCGCTGCAGAGTCTCCTTCGCCTGCATCAGAAGGTGGTAGAGCCTCTCCAGGAATGCTGCCACATAGCCCAATTTTCCGCTGCGTGACTCGATAGACGGGCGCTGGGGTGAGCCGTTGAGCGCCATACGCAGGAACGTATCCAGATACAGATTGAAACGATCAACCTGAAACTCGGCAATTTGCTGCAGAGCCTGGCGGTAGGCGCCGCCAGCACGCTGACCGGTGCGTGGATCTTCCTCCCCAAGCAGACGCACCTTATAGTTGCGCACTTCACCTGCAATTCGGTCGGCGCCCGTGATGGGATCTTCTCTCGGTTTTCTCTGGTCTGAGGTCAGCACCGTCCCCGTTTGCGCATTAGTATCATATATGCGCATATTGAGAATGTTTTCGACGCGTTGCATCAGTTGCCGTGTCTCACGATCGTCACTATTGGGCACGAACAACGGCTTCCACTCCTCAATACCACGCGCCATCAACTCCTGGACCTCCGCGCTGCCTCGTTTGTCCTTCATTGCAGCGATGCGCGCAAATTCGCCAAACAGCAACGTTGGTTCGACCGAGACGGTAGTTGTATTCCCCTCACGATCCAGGTGCGTATAATAGAGCGGTTTCGTCGCTCGCAGGAAGTTTTCGGCTGCTATCTTGCCGTCCTCGCCCGGATTTTCGGCGTTGGCATTCGGCAACAGCGCCTTCGGTAATCCGCTGATGGGATCCGTTTGCCGGTCGTCTGGACGAACGAACTGCCTGAGCACCTCCATCCCCAGGTCGTGCGTCCATTTTTCGACAATCTGGTAAATCGGAAAGACGATTGAATAGGTTCCCAACGAACCAAACGTCGCTGTTGTTGCTGAAAGTTCGCCGCGGTTAATACGATTCGTGCGCTCGGCTTCAAGATTCTTTACATACGACTCAAAAACCGGTCCGCTCTCGCTGTCAATCACGGCACTGATCGCATCGGCAATCATCGGCGCCACACCATACTCCATCTTCACCGTATTGAGTTTGCTGCGCGCGCCGTTCCCATCAACGTAATACAGCAGATCAAACAGCTTCCCCTTCAAAGCATCACGCCAGATCGGGTCGCTGTCACCCTCGCGGTAATGGATAGGGTAGCCACGCTCATAATCAAAACTGACGGTGAAACGACGGTTTTCCCGCATGGCAGCGAAGGCGCGGGCGTGCATGCTACGCAACCAGTTGTTTTCCAGCGTCTGACTGAAGGCGTCAGGCAAGACCAGATAGCCGCGGATTCTCATCCTGTCTATCAGCCTGACTGTTGACTGAGCGGCGAGTTTGCGGATCAGATAGGCAATATCGGCAAACATCCCGGCTCCTGTGCCACCGGCCAGGCTGGCCACAATGAACACTCGCAGGCTCGTCAATGCAGGATTGTCCCGACTCAACCTGAGCAGGGCATCGTTCAAGATATTGTAAATGGCAGACTGGCTCGGGGTTGCCAGATCACGGAAGATCGCCAGCCGTCCGAACTGGCGGAATTGCCCTGCTCCTTCAATCAAATTGAACATCTCATCGGAAAGGTTGTTCAAGTAAAATTCAGCCAGCAACCACTTGCCAATATGTGGATACATACCGGCAGCGACATCTTTCGTTAACTGCTTTACTGAGCCGGTGACGGGAACAAACTCTCCGCTTTCAAGGCGAACAGCGCCCGTGCTTTGCCCGACTTGACGAATCTGTCCCTGACCGCCAATCTGGGGCTGACGGGTATCGGTGTCAAACGCGATCACCTTCACTTCCTTGAGCGGCCACCGACCGCCTGACGTCTCCATCAATTCCTTTTTGATGTAGGTGGCAACCAGGGTGCCGGTGCCACCCAGACCAACTACAAGTGCAGGGCTGGGCATCGTTTTACCTCCTCGAGACTGAAGAATATGGCACTACCTGTTGTAGCGTGTCATGCTGTGAAACGCTCCGGTATTGTATCAGGATCTTTGTACAGCCAGAAGGGTGCGCTTCCCAGGCGTACTTCGCTTCCGGGCGATAACACTTTGCGATTCAAGCTGGCCAGTGGCGCACGGTCATCCTGCCGCCAGACGCTGACGTATACCCTTTTGGCACTACTGTCCGCATCCGATTCACACCGGATTTCCATCTTGCGAATCATGAGGATTGCCGGAAATTCCTTGCCCGAAAGGACGATATGATTACGTCCGTAGCGATCTAGCTGCAACTGAAACCTTGGCACGCCATCGGCATCGGCAATCACCAACCTTCCACGGCAGGGATGCCTGCGCAGATTCACCTGATGAACCCCCCATCCAACCGTGGAAGCAGTTGCAGCGACTGCCAGTACAATGCCAGCAATCAACAAGGGAAGATGCCATGGATGTGGTACACGAGCGACATTCACCGTCGTCTCTGGCGCTCGATACATATACCCTTCGTTGAGTGGCGCACCCGTGATGCTAAAGGTATACTCACCAACACCCAGGTCTGTGGTTTGGGCGACAAACTCTCCCTGGTTGGCAGTGGGACTGAACATCAGCGGAACACTAAGCTCTTTGCCTGTCTTCCGGTCTATTCCCTTGATCGAGAGGGAACCGCTCACCACACCCGAACTAAAAATACCCTGTGGATCGAGCGAATTGCCGTTTTCATCCTGCAACCTGACCCGTAACGTCAATGGATTACGCTCCCAGGGTAACAGGTTGGTATCGAGTTGTTCAGGCTGTGTTGGTTCAAGTACCATCAGATCTACAAGGATCGTTGGCAACACTTCGATAGCGCCAATATCCTCGTCAACCACAGAGAAAACAGTACCATCGGGGTTGGACGCCGTTACCAGCGCGTGCAGTGTTTGTCGCCCGGCGCTTTGGGGCGTATACAGCGCCCGATACGTGCTATCCGGCATCGGAGAAAGGTCGAGCGTTTCATTACCGATACTGACTGTTACTTGCAATGAATCCGGCGCCTGCACAGGAGTTCCGCGTTCATCTCGCAATTGCAACGTGATTGGTTGCTGAACATATTGATGCCAGACGCCGGGTATGTCTATAGCAACAATACGTATCGGCGACACGGAGAACGCACCGATTTCACCGTCGAATACAACGATAGCGTTGCCATCGTAATCCTGACTTTCCGCGCGCACTTCGATACTATGCCGACCGGTGACCACAGGAATAAACTCCGCTAGATAACTCCCCCGACCATCTTCCTTGAGCGTTAGATCCCAGGCCTGATCGCCAGCCCTGACACGGGCTTTGACATCCAACCGGTAAAGCGGATCGGCATACACTGGTAACGGTTGCCCAAATTCATCCAGCAGAGTGTATTTGATGGGGAAGGGAACGAATTGCACCTGTACCTGAGCCGGGGATGGGCTTTCAAGGATGCTGCGGGCAAAGATATACTGCATGGTAATGTCCACATCCAGAATACGCGGGTCGGTTGCAATCTGCCAGCGGCCAGGGAGAGGGTTGCTGACTCGCACTACCTGAATCGGACTGTCCAATCCATCGATTTCCACCCCTGCTCGATTTTCATCAATGACGCCTTGCGGATCGGTGATAAGCAAACGCTGGCTCGGATTGGTCTTGAAATACGCAAACGTGATGGACTTAAGATACGGCGGAACGGTAAGCGGTCCCGGCTTAACATCGGCATCTGCGACATTGACGCCAGCCGGCCGAGGCAACTCTTTGGTAAGCGCCAGCAAAATCTCTTGGAAACGCTTTCCTACATCATCATTACTGGCAACCAACCCGGCCCGGTCCAGGCGTTTGTCAGAACAGGACCTCGGTGTACAGGGATCGTTGGTGATCCGGTTCCAGTAAGGTTCCATCCTTTGCCAGTACGCCGACGAGCTATCAACCATGCCAATAACATAGATACGGTAATCAGGCTCCGGAAAATTGCTCTGCGCATAGGCGACCAGATCCTCCATATAGCGATTCACATTGAATCCGGGCGTATCAAGATATGGCTGTCCATCGGTAAGAACCACAATGACTCGCAATCGGCGACCCGACAGGTCTGGAAGTTGTTGAAACAGTCTGTTTGCTTCCTGAAAGGCGCTCAGAAAGTCCGTATTCCCCAAATCACGGCGAGAGAATGTGTCTCGCATCCGCTGAAAATCCTGTTCTAATTGAGCATATTGGGGGCGCCATTCATCTCTAGAATTCGGTGCAATCTCTTGCCAGAAAGAACCAGACAGACTGAACGTCCAGGTCTCACGCCTATCGCCGAAATTCACGATCGCAATACGAAACGAAATCTGGTCATTGACACCTAAGCGATAATCGCCAAGCAGAGAGGTTATCGCCGGGAAGCTGTAAAAACGCAACCCCAGCGAATCATTCGGGGGTATAGTGCTGTTGAGACGCCCCATCGAACCTGACTGATCAACCAAAAATACGATATCTACACCATCGTAATCTATCTGTTGCGCGTGGGTGGCAAAGCCGGGCTGCACAAGCAGGATGGCGCCTAACGCCAGTAGGAAGAGTGCGCGCTTCATACTGTCCCCCGGCAATCAGGTTCAATGAAAAAGTGAGGATCGGTTATCAGCGCTCGATACGGTGGCAGTTGCATCGCCCGCTTGAGCGGCGCTGTATCGTATCTAACACGATGAAAGGACAATGTGTGCGCCTGCCAGTCAATAATAGCATATCCCGGACAACCTGAACCATCTCTGGCAAAGCCAACACTGCCTGGATTAAGCATGATCGGCTGTCTGTTCAGATCATCCCAGGTATACTGTTTAACCTCCTGCTCGCGCCACACTGTCGCCTCGGAATCCCATACCCACAGTCGCTGCATGTGAGTTTGACCGACTGTAAATAACCGGGCCAGTGGCTCCGGGTTGGGATGTTGCACCAGCACTTTCTCCTGCCCATCCGCATCCTGTGCTTTGAAGAAGAACCGCGCCAGCCTGTCGGGAGCATGCAAGGGATGATACAGGTAGCCGCGAATACTTTCGGCACAGGTAGCGGCAATCTCGCCATGCGCCAGGTAGACGCCCGGTCGCGGCGAACACATCACCGGCAACGACTTGATCTGCTCGATAACGCTGGGGACAAGCAAACGCTGATGCTCGTCTATCACAACCTGGGCCTCCGGTCGCATCGAACCGGCAGGAATGCCACAAATCGCCCAATCATGATTGCCGACCAGGGCCAGTACCGGCTTATGCGAACTCTCGAACAGCATATTCCAGACCCGGTGCGGTTCAGGACCGTAGCCCCACAGATCACCCAGAAACCAGATTTCATTGTACCTGAATTGGGCTGCATGGTCGAGCACTGCCTGTAACGCCCATGGATTGGCATGAATATCAGAAATGACGAGTGTAACGGACATAAAGTTCACTCCAAACTTTTCAGAAGAGGGTGATACGGAGCAATCTCCTTGCATTGCAACAAAGCCTCTCGATAACGTTGCTTTGCACGATCTAACTCATCTCTGTGTCTTATAGGATTGAGAAAACGCAATCTGCTCCCTTCAATATTGCGTAACTCTTCCAGGGTCTGTTCCAACTCAGCATATGCCCGATGCCAGTCTTCCTCTCTCTGTTTCGTCTGACGACGCAACTCTTTTGCTTCTTCCAGCCACTTCTGCAGTTTTCGTCTGAAATTGCCCAGATCGACAAGCAAATCTTTCAAGAATGGCAGGAGCGCCTCTTCTTCAAGAGGCAGGCGTGACAAACTCTCCAGAACGGTTTCGATCGGCAAACGATCCCGGTTTGTCTCAATCAATCTCCTAACAACCTCCTCTATATGCTGAGGAGGTGATTCTGAAGGTCGCTCAGAGATCACACTATCTAGCAAGTAGTATACCATTTTGTACTGTCCTGCCTGTTGCAATTCCTGCACTTTTTGACGCATTCCTTCCCAGTTTACGCACTCCTTTGGCACTTCTTCAACCGCATCCGCCAATTCCTTCGGCCAGAGATGCGGCGCGCCGGAACGGTACAACCAGTTGCCAAAGATTCTAACCTGTTCGATGCTTTGCTTCAACCATGCTTCGATGTCTGACAAGCCCTGCAACACTAGCGTTCTCCCGAAAGGAATTTCGATTCGCAACGATTCTTGAAGACCAAACGCATCCTCAGGGTCTTCAGCATGCAGGCGCTCTATGGCCTTTTGTGCGTCGAAGAGACGGTCACCACGCGGACTACGCAACGCATCACGCACCTCCTGGCAAAGCTGCTCCAGACGTCTTCGCTGCAACTGAATGGCATCGCGCTCCTTCAAAATCTGGCGTGTTGCGCGGTGTTCACCAAATCCTTCGCGGTTAATGTTATTCAGCAAGGCATCGAAACGTCCCCAATCATTATGTTGTTTGACCCAATTCAATTCGTGCATGAGCACACGAATGTTTCCGAAAAACTCGGCAAACTTATCCTGCCAGGCGCTCAATGCTTCTCGCTTCTCTCTCAAATTTGCTTTGAGACGCTGGACATCTGCGCCTATCTGGGCATCGAACCGCTCGAGTACGCCATACCACTCATTAGCCTGACGACTCAATGTCTCCAGTCGGGACTGTTGCCGATAGACCAATTCATGAGGTGCGAGTCTGGCGCGTTCAGCGTCGGGTATTTCAATCTGGATCCCCTTGTAATCATTGAGTGCTCCTTCAATATCGCGCAGCAGGCTCTCGACGCGTCGAACGATTTCCAGTCCAACTGCGCGCGCCAGGCGATGTTCTGGATCGAGCAGGGCAATTCTGCTGCGTATGTCGAAACGTTGCTCTTCGTTACCCGCCTCGCCAAGCGATTCGTCAGTCTGTTCTAAACGCCTGATCATCTCGATCCGGAGTCGCTTCCACCAGTCGTCGAAGCGCCTGCGCACCGTCCCGTCGCTCGCCTCTTCACGCAATGTGTACAAACTGTCCAGCGCTAATTTGAGTTCGGAGAATGACCGATGTTCTTTGAGCTTCTGCTCGAGATCGGCTTGCCGGCTCAGGATGGTATGCTCACGCTCTATGTTCTGCTGAAGATCCTGCAACCGCCCTCGGTCGCTTGCAGACAATTCCGACCTCAAACGAGCCTGCTTTACTGCCTGCACAGCCTGTTCAAGGTATTCCAGACGCCGTTGAGCATCGAGCGTTTCCAGGCGCGACAGGCGATAATACTGCTCAACGACCAGTGCAGATACTCGCGGATCGTCTCCGAGATCATTCTGCAAATCTCTGAGAATACCCAGAGTTTCATTTTCGCCAATGCCGGACTCCAGTGTGCGTCGGGCCATATCGAAGCGAACGCGCCGCCAGTGTTCTACATACTCTTGACAGCCGGGGTCCAAAAGACGCGCGTCATCCCATGCTTCTAAAGCCCTTCGCAAACGCCCGGCTTCCTCATGCATCCGGGCATCCATTGCAAACGCTTTTGCCTTCGCCTGCCGCGCTTTCTGGTTCGTGCGCGGAGCGCGAGGCTCGGGAAGGTTCAGCAACTCATCGGCAATCGTACGTAACTCCTCTGCCAGCGGCGGGGAAGATCGCATTGCGATATCCAGTCGATTGAGCAAGTCATCTTCCCATCGCTGGCGCGCACGCTCCCGCAATGTACTGATCTGGCTGCGAAAGGAACTGGGAAGATTTGATAGATCGACAAGTCGTTCGTAAGCCTGTGCAGGTCGCTGATCAAGCAAGGCTTGCGCTTCATTCAAGCGATTCTGAATCTCTTTCTCCTGTTCACGCTGTTTTTTGATACCGATGAGTATCTCACCGGCTTCAGCCCGATCAGGATGTTCGGGAATGGTATTCACGGACAAGAGCAGCTCTTCAGCTCTGGCGAAATCACCCTCCTGCCAGGCTTTCCGTCCGTGCAAGAAATCTAATCGTCCACGCAAACGTCTCAGCATCTCGTCCATTTGCTGGCGACGCTTACTATCAGTTTGCTTTTCACGCAGCGCTTCTGCTTCGCGAATTGCCTGTTCAATTCGCTCAGGGATGGAAGAGAGAAACGCATCCTCCAGAGAACGCAAGGCACCGGCAAAATCCTCAAATGCCTGAATTTGCCTGTCGAGAGTTCCCAGGCGAGGAAGACGGCGTGACAACTCCCCGTAGCGATCACGCTGCGCTAAACTATCATACATCTCTAGAAAAGTCGACAACGCATCTCGCGCCTTTTCGGGCTGTTTCTCAAACGTCTCAACAAGTCTGGCGAAGTGTTGCTCGATATCATGCTGATACAACAAAGCTGCTTGCACCTGTTGAACAAGATGGTTGTACTCTTCCTGTAAACGATGAAGTCTTTCCTCATTCCTCTGAACGTACGCCACAAGCGCGTCGCGCTCTTTTTCCTGCTCCTTAATTCGCGAATCGAACAGAGATATCAGTGGATCATTCTGGTCTCTGACTGACAACGTATCTCGTTCCTGGCTCAAGGTTTGGATACCTGCACGCACCGTTTCCAGATATGCTTCAAGGACACGTTGGGCGGACTCCGCCTGCCGGTAAAGAGCCTGAGCATATTGCAACGCTTGTTCAGATTCTCGTAAATCCTGCTGGTTTGGACTGCTCCCCCGGCAAAAAGTTTCATATTTGCTCCGAGCCTGCTGCAACCTCGACTCGATTTCACCCAAAGTGCGCCTGAGTAAATCCTTACGCACTTCCTCGATGAAGGGGGCATTCGGGAAGGTTGCAATCGCCTGATCCAAAATCTCCCAACCCTTGCTCAGATCTTGAGTAGCAGCAGCCTGACGCGCCAGGTCTTCCGCGCGACTCAGACGCTCCAGGAGCGGTTGCACCCTCGAGCGATCAAACTCTGCCAACCGCACTTCGTCTTCCTCTGGCAAGAGGTACAAGTCTGTTCTCTTCTCGAGCACATCATGGGCAAGACGTGGCTGAGAACGATCAAGGTAGGCCTGAGCAGCGCGCAAATATTCACCGGCCTTGCTATGGGCGTAAGTTTGGGCATCAAGGATCAGGTCCCGAAGAGCTTCACGTATGCGACGCGATCCGATGAATTGTCCCCGTGCATCGTACCACGGAACCTCGCGCTCTTTATTATCCTCAGCCTCTAGTTTCTCAATCTGTTCCCGATAGTTGCGCGTTTGAGCAGCCGTCGTACTGATAGCATAGCGCTGGCGCGCCTGCTCGTACCGGATATTGGCGTCGTTTTTTAATCCTCCGAGCAAAAACGAGGCAGGGCGCTTGTTGTAAGCATCCTCGGCGATTTTTTTTGCCTCTGCATAGATGTTCTGCAAAATAGTATCTGGCGAGGTCCCTGCCTTGACGAGCTCCTGTTCCTGATCCCAGAGGCGCTGGCATGCCTCCTTCACGCGCTCATATTCTCTCCTGGCATCCAGGCGTTCCTTCTCCTGAGTCAGGCGTTCGCGCAACGATTGAACCTCCGTGTCATCGCCGCCAGCGGGCAAAAGTCGTGCAGCTTCATCCAGGAAGTCGGAAGCATGCTCCAATCCTTTTTCGGTGGGCGACGCTAGACACTCGCGCACCTGTTGCAAGAGCGATTCGTACCGGGTGGGGGCGTTATCTGACATCCTGACTCTCCGACGAAGTTCAAATCGCACGATGTACGCTCATGCACGCTACCAGGGCAGACTGCCTGGAGAGGGACTGTCTTCGTTGCCGACAGGAACAGATCCTGACGCAGTATTTTCTCCAGGCAGCGCTATGGGGGGACTCTGGATGAAGGGCGCGGGCGAAAGGTTGGTGACATTCATCACAATCTCCGGTAAACGCGACGCTTCTACACCCTGCTCTACAAGAAGGCGCGCCAACTGTAACGCTCGTTGCTGCGCCAGGTCAGGATAATTGCCTGCTTCATTTGATCGGGCGCTGGCATATACACTGACACATGTCTCACCCTGCTCCAGGGATGCCAGGCAGATGGCTATCTGAGCGTCAAAGCGTATCAATTCGGTTTTGAGTTTCATGAAGACCGTTCCCTCCTGGTTGCTCGTTAATGACCGGAAATGTGAACGTCTCCGGCATGATGGCAGGCGCTGCCTTTGGATCGGACGGATCAGTGTAGTGCGACTTCACCAGCTGCATCGATCTGCCGGAGGTGAATGCTGAATCACCGGCGAGATTATTGTCATTATAGCAGTTCTCACAGAGGTTAGACCTGTCGGACACGGTCAAGCCTCCGCCGGAAGCGAGCCCGCAGTACGGCAGACAACGTATGTGAACAGACTGCCATCACGCGCTGATGCCGGTCGGTTATCAGGCGCGGGTCTGACGCTGAAAATCTCTACACATGAGATGGACGGTCACCCCTGGCGCCGAAACCCGCTTCTCGCTTCTTTCTACTATGTTGGCACCAGTTCTTAACAACATGCGAGATGTGTGAGTAAGAAATTTCGCCGGTATTTGTCGCGGAAAACCCTTGAAGAAACCGTGCCAGTTGAACATTTTTTCCGAGCGATCTAACATCTTTATTCTGATAAATCTCAGAAGCCACACGCTGCGCCAATTCATCTGGGATGAAGCATAGCCATCCCAGCAGAGCGGCGTAGACCTTCCTCCACTTTTCCTCAGAAAACTCACCTTCTTTTTGTCTTACCATCTCCCATAGGGTTAATGAACCACTGAGCGGATACCATACTCGTCCTATGTCAGCGATTAATTCTGTCGGTGGATTTGTATTCAGGAAATAATTAAGTACCTTATCCCATTGAATATCAGTTCCCTGCCCATCCTTCTTATAGAAATCGAGATATTCAGCCAGTAGGGCTACCATGGTTTTGGGGGAACATTTCTCTGGAAAAAACTCAAACAGGTATTTCTCCACCCGATTCTTCTTGAAACGCAACATCCAGTCCAAAATGACTGGAATAGCGCGCTCAAACGATGCCGCATCATGATTATGAATATCATCCAACCATTGCTCGAAGATTGAATTTGCATTCTTATCCTCCCAGAAAACTGGCTCGCTTACCCAGCTCCGTAAAGGTAGGCCTGCAATCAGAAGGGTGTCATCCCATTTTTCTTTATGAGCGCACACAAATAAGGAAAGGATGCACCAGGCAAATCTTCCGTCTTCGAGTTTCTTCCGAAACTGTTGCTCCGATAGACCGGGCAACTCCTTCTTGAAAAGCATGACCAGCCCGTTGTCTCTAAACAACGAGAGGTGACTGTAGGGGTTGTCCAATGGCGAGCTTCTGTTCACCTCTATCTCCCGTTGCTTCTCCAGGATCCTGAACATCCTCTGCATTTCCTCGTGAAACTGTTGTACAATGTCTTTCTGCTGTTGTAGCACATCTGTAAGACGTTCCAGCTTTTTCACCAGTTCAGCCGCTACAACATCTTTGATTGTATCAAGAGTATCTGCGAGACCCTCTAACTTTTGGACAAGTTTATCTGAATCTGCTTGGTTGACCTTGCTGATACTTTCCAGCGTTGCGTTCATACGGGTAAGTGTAGAACTGACTTCGGAAAGAAATGGATTGGAGTTACCAGAAGAAGGCGAGGCGGAATTACTTATGCTTTTCGCGTAAAGTGGGTCTCCCTGGCTTATATCAGTGTTTTCCAAAAAGTACAGGACAAGAGCAGAAATGAGAGCTACTACTCCGCCTGTGGCAAAATAGACCCATTGTTCGGTCAAAAAATAAAATAAAGTGATACAAAAGGCAAAGTAAAGCAGAGAAGCCGAAGTCAAGGAAATCGCCCGGATTATACAAAGACGTTTCAACAATTGAAACTGCTTTTTCGCCCTCGCATCAAGCCACTTTTTTGCTCTCGCATTAAACTGCTGACCAGGCTGAATTTTATGTTCAAACAAAGATACATACAGCAGAGCAAGTGACGGAATCAACCCGTTAGACCAGGGAGGGAGCAAAAGAGTCCCCACAATAAAAGATTTTAGCATAGAGATATTGTCGATTTCTGATTCTGTTTTTGCGCCTGCACCGAACGAAATATCTCTAGGAGACTGATCACTACTATGGGTCATTGAAAAACGAAGAGTGATAGGACCACCTCTTAATTTACTCAAAGGCTCTACTGTCACCCACATTGGCTGTTTTTTTTGTTCTCCTGGCTCGAAATCACCAAACTTTAAGACATTCGAACTCTGATAGCAACTACTAAAAATAGAAGGTCGCTCAGTGCAAAATATTAAATCTTCCTGAGAACTTACCAGGATTTTCAAATCTCTAATCTCCTGCCGCGCTAAAACTATCAACAATAGCTCTCTTGCATCAAAACGCGCTATGGTTTTAGGAATTTGCGCTTCAACTTTTATGTCTTTTAGTTCATCACTTTTATAAAAATTAAAGAAGTCTTCACTATAGTACTCCTTGTTGATCTCGTCGAATAAAAAAGAATAGTAAAAGAAAAAAGAAAGTATGATCAGAATCACTGCCAGTCGCCATCCGGTGACTGTACCGGGCAAGGGAATGTTCTTCATATTAGACCTCAATTCAGTCCAGAAAGTAATCGATCAGCGCGATCGCACCGCCGTTCTTTTATATCACAGGCATAAAACGGCATGTTATCATCCCACTTCAGAATCAGATAACGGTAACCACAGTCTTCCACCACCTTGTCGAAATCATTTATAATCAAACTTATTTTTCCACCATCCTTCTCTATAAGAAGGAGATTAGTAGGTATCTTACCCCTCCCCTGTGACTCCTCGACTTGTATCGCGGAGATCTTTTTGGGATAGCCGAAGATCTTAAGATCTTCTTTGGAATTCCCCGTAGTGCATTTCTCGCTACTTTTATTGTCCAGAACGTAAACGTAAGCTTTCAGTTTGTCATAAAAATCTTCGCGCGATAAAGGTAAGGGTATCTCAGTAATTTCCCTGCCGTTTTCTCGTATTTTCCGTGGCTCTTCCATTTCTGCAGTTGGATGGAAACGTACCCCAACCGGCTTACTTGTCCATTCAGATACAGTCTCCTTGATTTCTTCTTGACTATGTGCCTGTATACTACGTGCCTGTATCCGGAATTGGAACGAAACATATCCCTCCTTACTTGGGAGAGATACGTTTGGAATAGTGTAAGGATCATTGCTCCAAATTTCAATTTGCATTCCATCAAATATATTAAACGTTTCACTCACATTGAAGGACGCTACTACACTAAATGAATAGCAATCACGATACGATTTGAGGATAGAGACATTTCCGCCCCCATATATATCATATGAACCCTTTAACTCCATTGAAACTTTAGGACTGTTCCAGATTGTATAGACGCCTGTGTTTGCATAGATGTCTGCATAATCAAGATTATCGTCCGTATTGATTATAACCTGCTGCAATTTCAGATCTTCGTGGATAAAATGTGGCTCAAGCACGTAATATCCCGAGTAGATTTCGCTATCGAATGACAAACGGGGAGATAAAATACAACTATTGGGATACGGCGGAGGTACGTCGTATTTACGTCCTAACAAAGTTGAGTTGCTTAAAGTCAACTCATACTGTTCACTCCCGATGTGCAAACTGGCTTGCACATCTTCCGCAGTAGAAGTAGGGAGCACCCAAACACTAAGTGTTATTGTGGAGGTATATCCGGGAATGTCTGGTATGTTTATGTCGCCCTGCAGCCATCCGTTGTACTTGCCTTTTGGCAGAGCATTTCCCAAATTCGTGCTTTCAATCATATTTTGAAGAAATTTTCCAAGGCCTCTGACATCATCTGGCTCGATCTCCAACAGTCGCCCTTTCTGCATCATACGATGATCAATCAGGTAGCGCGCCCACATGTCTTTATCACTCTGGTAACCACTGTAGTTATTAGGCGGACAATTCCAGAGCAACATGTAGAGATTTTCCAGGAATTGGTGATGTTCTTCCAACCAAGGGCGAACTTCTAATGATCGATCTCGCGTATTGTCTGGGTCATTGAACGCCCCATCGGAGATTAAGAACACAGTATGCTTATTTCCGGGGAATTTGTTCATAATTCCTTCAAAAGCCGCTATGAAGTCGTTATTCTCATTTCCTCTTACTGGTTCTATTGTAGACTTAATGCTATTCAACGAAGTAGACTTAATGCCATTCAACGAAGTAGACTCAATGCTATTCGACAAACTGGGAACTCTGCGTGGAAGTTCGACAATGTGCATATCCACGTTTTTGCCAAGAAGACTTGAAAGAAAAGATATAACTCTTGCGTTTATGGAGGTAACCCGTTCCCGTGATCTACACATATACATACTGTTGGAGCGATCAATGATAAATATCAAGGCAGGCTTAGAGTCCGGACTGTCCGGTGACTGTTGTGAACCAGGATGGGTTTTCTGTAGCTCCAGGGGGAACCGCCCTAAATCAACAGGAGGTGAAGACGGGGTTGAAGTTGGAGACAGGGTTGAAGTTGGAGACAGAGTTGAAGTTGGAGACAGGGTTGGGGTGCTCGTTCCTACCCCCGATTCGCAAGCCCCCACAAATATGCTCATGACCAGCGCGCAAATCAGGTGTATTCTTCCGGCTATTGACTTGAGCGTAGCAGGACGAGAGTAAGATCTGTGCATTGTGCGAAATGTTGAAATAAGTAGCGAGAACGCAACTACACCTTATGAGATTTTTGGCCCATCCGGCGAATGATGCTATGTTGAGCGCCGCCTGTTCTAGAGGGTGCCATATTCCGGCGAAGATTCGACGATATGAAGAAGCCACAAATGAGCACGATTATCGTTTGCGAACCAGAGAAACCCATCTTGTCAAGCACTCCCGGATTCCTGTCCTGGTCGGGAGCGAACGTCCAGGCTATGTTGCAATACTCCTGTGCGCTAGTCACCCTAGTACCTCGTTATATAAGATTTTGCGCTTTTTGGCCTGGGATGGTATCCTGTGCGACATGGGAAAACATACACATATCGAACTAACAAGTGAAGAACGC